>MLJW01000322.1_pt1 | contig 27384 bp, 20 predicted proteins | sample 888231 | NCBI WGS metagenome assembly MLJW01 (sample SAMN05788063, study PRJNA343431) | mine drainage metagenome | isolation source: sample collected from the inflow into an acid mine drainage treatment plant... | place: Germany: Lusatia, lignite mining district
CTATTTCTGAGGCCACCAGGGCACGGTGCACCAGTGCGTAGCCCAGGCCCGCCAATGCAGCCTCGATGGCTGCGTTGGAATCGGTGAAGACCACACCCACATTGCAATCCACGTTTGAAACACCTTGTGCTTCAAACCACAGCCGCCAGTCTTCACGGTGCTCGTCGTGCAGCAGCCGTTGTGCCGTGATGTCGCTCAGCTTGGCTGACTTGCGCGGCGCGATCAGTTGCGGGCTGCAAACGGGGATCAGGTCGTCTTGCACCAATGTTTCAACTTTCAAACCTGGGTAGCATCCCAAGCCATGGCGAATGGCGAAGTGAACACCTTCGCTACTCAAATCCACCAGTCGGTTGGTAGTGCTGACGTGAACGTCGATCTCGGGGGATGTCTGCATGAACCCCTGCAGTTTTGGAACCAGCCATTGCGTGGCGAATGACGGCGTGCAGCTCACAACGATGGCACGGCGCTGCGTGCGGGTGAGTTTGGCGGTAGCCCGCCCAATCAAGGCCAGCGCCTCCTGGCAGGCGGTCTGGTACTCGCGCCCCGCCGCGGTAAGAGCCAGCCCGCGCGGCAGGCGTTCAAACAAGGGGCAGCCCAGAAACTCTTCGAGCTTGCGCAGCTGTTCGGTCTGCTCGTCGCGCAGGGTGACGTCGACCACGGTCCACACCGCGATCGGCTTGCCCTGCGGCTGCGGCAGCAGCCTCCCTGACAGATCGCAGCTGATCAGCTCACCGTCGCGGCATTTGAGATGCACGCTGAGCAACTGCACCGCGCCCGATTCGTACATCCGCGGGTACAGATCGTGGATGCGCTGGAACTCGATAGGGTCGGCGTACAGCGACATCGTCGGGTGGCCGACAAGCTCGTCGACGCCGTCGTAGCCGAGCATTTCGGCAAAGCGCGCGTTGGCGCTGACGATGCGGTTGCCCTGGGTCATCGTGACCCCGGCGACCGCGTTGTCGAGCAGGATCTGGCGCAGCAGGTCGTTCTGCCGCTGGCGCGCTTCCATCGCAATGCGGTCGAGGCCGCGCGATACCCCGGTGCCGAGCTCCTCGAGCACGGCGCGGACCTCGCCGTCGAAGGCGCCTTCGTCACGGTGGTAGACCGCCAGTACCCCCCACATCCGGCCGTCGCGCTGTACCGGCAGCGCGGCGACCGCGCCCAGCCCGTGCTCGCGCGCCCAGGCCTTCCACGGGCGCGCCGACGCCGCGCTCTGGATCGACGCGTTGTAGTGCGCCGTGCCGTCGCGCCAGGTTTGCCCCATGCAGCCCAGTCCCTCGGGCAGCTCCGGCGAGATCGACGTGCGCGCGTGCTCGAGATAGCCCACCGCGCCGCTCGACGCCAGCGGGCGGAACCAGCCGCCGAGGTCGGGAACGCCGATCCAGGCCAGTTCGAAGCCGCCGGCCGAGACCGCCAGCGCGCAGACCTCGGCCAGCATCGCCGGCTCGGTGGCGGCGCTGGTGATCGCGTGATTGGCCTTGGCCAACAGCGCGGCAACGCCACGCGCGGCGCGCAGCGCGCGCTGTGCCGCGTGTTCGCGCTCGCAGGCCTGCGCCAGCTCGGCACGCAGCTGTGCGAGCTCGTCGCGCAAACGTGCCAGCGCAGCGTCGGCAGGCGCGTCGTCGGGTCTAAGCTCGGGAAATGCTCGCTCGCTCATCCTTCCCTCCGGGGGAACCGCAGCGGCCAGCTTACACGCGGCTTGCTCGGCGGGGAATGGTGGGCGTGTCGGCGGTGCGGCGGGACGGCGTCGGCGCGGAGCCGCGCGGTGCGCGTTGTTGATGCACATCATCGGCGCATCCTGGTGCCGGCCGGCCACGGCACGCCGGCGCCGCGGCGCCGTCCTAGCATCGAGGGTGCGAGGCGGCAGCCGCCGCCGCGCGTTCGCCTCGGAAGGGGAGCGTGCGATGACGAAGATCCTGGCGGGAATGCTCGTGGCGCTGGCCCTGGGCGCGATGGCGCCGGCCGCGCAGGCACAGGCCGCGTACGCGGCCAAGGACGTCAATCTGCGCGCCGGACCCGGGCGCGACTATCCGGTGGTCGCGATCGTGCCGTCAGGCGCGGCCCTGGCGGTGCAGGGCTGCCTGTCCGACTACGCATGGTGCGACGTGATCGCCGGGCCTGAGCGCGGATGGGTCTACGCCGGCAACATCGATTACGCCTACGGCGATGCCTACGTGCCGCTGGCCAGCTATGGCCCCGCGCTCGGCATCGCGATCGTCGGTTTCGTCCTGTTCGACTACTGGAATCGCTTCTACGTGCACCAGCCGTTCTATCGCGACCGCGAGCGCTGGGAGCACCATGCGCCGCCGCGGCCTCGAGCGCCAGCGCCGCGGCGTGAAGGGCCGGTGTTGCCGGCAGCGCCGCAGCTGCGCCCGTCGCCGCCACCGGCGCTGTCACCGGTGCCGCGCGGGCAGCGCCCGCCGCATGTGACGCCGCCGATCCGGCAGCAAGGCCCCGCGTCGCGACAGCCACCGGCACCGACTCGGCCGTACGCTCCGCAGCGCCCGCCAGCCCCGGCCCTGCAGCCGGCGCCCGTGCGTCCGGCGCCGCCGGCTCGCGTGTCGCCGCCGGCGCAGCATACGGCGCCATATATCGCGCCGCAACGTGACGGCGCTCGCGCGCCGCAGACGCCGGGGCGCGAAGGCAGGGGCCCCGGAACGCATCGGCCGGGGCCACCGGACCGCGGCGAGCTCAGCCGCTGAACGCAGCGCGTCGACGCTGCGCCCAGCCGCTGCGCCCAGCCGCTGCGCCGCGTCAGCCGAGGTCCTTGCGGTACTGGATGAAGCCGGCGTCGGTGGCGACTCGGTCGTACAGCGCGCGCGCCGTCGCGTTGGTGTCGTGGGTGAGCCAGTACAAGCGGCCGGCGCCGGCGTCGCGGGCCCGCGCGCAGACCGCGTCGATCAGCGCGCGGCCGACGCCACGGCCGCGGGCTTCGGCCGCAGTGTAAAGATCCTGCAGATAGCAGTAGGGGCCGAGCGTCCAGCACGAGCGGTGAAAGATCGCGTGCACGATGCCCAGCAGCCGCCCGGAGTCGTCGAACGCGCCGAGCGCGAACATCGGTTCGGCCGGGTCGAGCAGCCGCGCCCAGGTCGTCGCGAACACCGCGTCGCTCAGCGCGGTGTCGTAGAAGGTCTGGTAGTCGCGCCACAGCGCGCGCCACGCGGCTTCGTCGCCGGCTCCGAGCGCCCGAATCGTCGGCGCTGGTCGCGCCGTGTCGGTCGCCGCCGCCGCGCGCTCGCGTGCGAGCTGCGCACGCAGCGCGGTCAGCGGCAGACGCTGCACGCCTCGGTCGTCGCGCTGCGCCGGCGCCAGCCAGGCCTCGAAGGCCGCGGCAACCGTCCGCCAGTCTCGATCGGTGATCGCGAACCACGCGGTGTCGCGGTTGCGCCCCTTGTAGACGACGGCCTGGCGGAATGTGCCTTCATAGCGGAAGCCCAGGCGCAGCGCCGCTTTGCGCGACGGCGCGTTGAGCGCATCGCACTTCCATTCGTAGCGCCGGTAGCCGAGCGTGTCGAAGGCGTAGCGCATCAGCAGGTACTGTGCTTCGGTCGAAGCCGGCGTGCGCTGCAGCGCGCGCGAGAACGCGACCCAGCCGACTTCGATGACCCCGTTGGCCGGGTCGATGCGCAGCAGCGCCAGCGTGCCGAGCGCGCGGCCGCTGGCAGCATCGATGACCGCGAAGTGCAGTGGATCGTCGCTGGCCGCAGCGCGGCGCGCGTGATCGAGGTAGCTTGCCGCGTCGGCGAACGGGCCGGCCGGCATGTAGGTCCAGTCGCGCCCGTCGGGGGCGGCAGCGTAGGCCGCGTAAAGCTCGGCACCGTGGCGCTCGGCTTCGAGCGGCTCGAGCCGGCAATGGGTGCCGTCGAGGGTCACGCGCGCCGGGCGCGGGCGCGGCGTCCAATCGGGCACCGGCAGCCCGATCGGTTGCGCATAGTCGTTCGTCGTGTGGGACAAGGCGGGTCTCGCATAGCCTGCGGCCGGCGAATTGCCGGGCCGACGCTCGATCGTAGACCAGACGATGCGCTCGAAGGCGCGTCGTGCGCCGCCGACTCCGCCTGTCCGGCGTCGCCGAGCAAGTCGTCCCGTGTCAGGTCGGGCCTGTCATACCACTGCCCGACCGCGCTGCGCCGCGCCCGTCGCGTGCGCTGCATGTCGCGTATGGCATAGACGAGCAGGCGGCGCGTGAGCGACAGAAAAAACAGCCCCCATGCCCAGGCATAGAAATGGTGCTGGCGCAGCATTCCGGGCGGCTCCTTCCACGGAACTCGTGTGAACAACAAGGCGTGCGGATCGTGACAAAGCCGGTCAAATATTTGATCACTTTCGTCGATGTTCCAGAAGAAAAGATAAGCAAGGGCGCCCCAGAAAAATGCGCGCCAGACTTCCTTGAACGTGGTTATCGTGCCCTTCATGTCCTTTCATCCGCATTGGATGGACCGGATAGCGACCGAATCAAGGGAAGCGCATTGGTAATAGCCTGGTCAGCGGCCTCGCCGATTGCTTCCGGGTAGGGGTTGATGTGCCCGTAGTCCTGCAGCAGCAAGGGCACCCCTGGTTTCAGCGGCGCGCCGCCGATGGATCTTGGCAAAACGCGGGATGCGAGGCCTTGCGCGAGATGCCCGCCGATCGTGCCGATGGCGCCTGCTTCGGCGCCGATTAAGTAGGCGTCATACAGCGAGTTGTTCTCACCGTAGAGCTGATTCGACACCGCCGTGTTGGTGGTGTTGACGGCGCCCGCGATCAAGGCGTTCCAGAACGCCGCATGGGTCGTGAACGGCCCGGCGGCGGCACCGGTGAGCATCGCAACGCCCGTCTGCGCCGGGCGGTATGCGTTCTCACCGAGCAGCTGGCCGAGGGCATCGAACGCGCCGCCAGCGGCCGCGCCTATTCCGGTTGCGGTCAGTGCTTGTCTTGCGCTGAGCGCCGACAGGTTCAAACCCGAAGTCGCCAGCGCCGCCGGCCCGACCACCGCGATGGCTGCCGCGGTTTCCACCGGATAGCTCCCGGTGACCGCGCCCGAGCGTGAAACCACGCGCTCAAGGTCCTGCTTCGATGCCAGCAAGTCCCGCGAACAGCGCTTGGGCATTTCGCAGCCGGCAATCGGCACCGAAAGCCCGCTTTCGGTCATTTTCAGGCCTGAGACCATGGTCGCGTTGGTGCAGCCTCGCCCACGGTTCTGGCAGGCGAGCGCATCGCGCTGCTGGCGCGAGTCGAGCGCGTCATAGTCAGCGACGATCCGGGTTCTCTCGGCCTCGGTCGTCGCCTCGTCCAGCATCAAGTACTTCTGCTGGATTTGCGCTCGGCTCAAGTAGTTGTTGCGAACCGCGTTCTCGGCAGACGTGACGGCGGCCTGCGCGTCGCCGCCCGCGTACGCCGCCACCGTACCTGAGATGAGCTTGGCGTAGCCGAGCACCTTGGCGTCGAAGGCGCGGACCTCGTCGGCGCTGGCGCCCATGTGCGGCTTTTCGAAGGTCCCGGCGACGATTTCGCCAACCGTCGCGCCGATTGCGCCTTCGCGGCCGTGGCCCCCTGCGGCGTCACCGGCGACGTATCCTGCCAGCGCATGCGCGAGCTTGTGCGTCAGATAGTCGGTTTCCAGCCCCTTGATCAGGCTTGCTGCCTCACCGTGCAGGGTGTCGACGCCGGCGCCGACAATCGCTTGTTTCAGCACGTCGTCGAGACTGCCCCCATTGACCGCGGCCTGCGTCAGGGCCCTGCCGGTCGAATGGATCGCATGGGCGCTCAGCCGGTCGGCCAGATTGCCGGTGGCGCGACGTGACATCGCGTCGGTCGCTCCCAGATGGTTCAGCACCCCTGCGGTCAGCGCGGCCGTGGCGGTCGTTCTGGCGATCTCGCTCGAGGCCAGCTCGCGCATGGCCGCACCGAGGTCGCCCTTGTTGTTGATCAGCGCGATGGTCGCCTGGCTGCTCAGACTGGTCAGCGCAGCATCGGCCATCGTGCCCCCCAGGGTCGTTGAGCCGCCGGTGAGTCCGAGACCGCCGGGCCCGCTCGCCCAGGCCACGGCGGCGGCGACCAGCGCGGCACCGGCAGGCGTGAGGCCCGCGTATTCGTAGTTCCACTGCTCGAACGCCAGCTGGACCGGGGCCCAGTCGACGTCGCTGCGTGCGGCAAGGTCGTTCAGGTACGCCATGCCGGGCTGCGCGCTCAGCATGCGCAGCTGTTGTTTGACATTGCCGCCGGGGATTTGGGCCTGCAGGCCACCACGCGCGCGCAGGCTGGGACCGGTCGGCCCGTTGAACTTGACACCGGCGAACGATTCCCGCAAGGACCCGGAATCGCTGAGTGACTGCCAGAGGACGGATTTGCGCGTGCCGGTGCGATGTTGTGCGGTCGCGTTGCGCACGCCCTCGAGAATCAGGCGGGCCCCGGCACGGGCTTGTTCGCCGACCCCGGCCTGAAAGCTCGCCGTGCCGCCGTAGCTGACCTTTGTACCTTGCAGCAGCTGATCTCCGCCGGAATGCGACAGCACGTCCTGCTCGCTTTGCAGTTCGGCTGGGCGTGCGCTCAAGGTGAATTGATGGTTCTGGTTCGAGCCACTGCCCGTGCCGACTTCGAAGAGATTGGGGATGCCGAAGCCGGACTGACCTTGCCCCTGGAAATCGGATCCCTTGCTGAGTGGTTGAATACAGGCAAGGAGAACGGAAGTGACGAAGGCAACGAGGGCGCGCTACACGCTGGAGTTCAAGCTGGAAGCGGTCAGGCTTGTGAAGGCTGGACAGAGCATGGCTGCGACGGCGAAGATTTTGGGCATTGCTGAGCAGACGCTGAACAACTGGGTCAAGGCTGACCGCGAGGGACGGCTGATCGGAGCCGGGAGCAAGCCGGTGAGTCCGGAGCAGATGGAGATTGCCCGGCTGCGCGCGGAACTGGCGCGCGTGAAGATGGAGCGTGACATCCTGGGAAACCGCCTTCGCGGCGTACCGCGGCCCATGTGCGTAGAAACACTCGGCGCCTACACTTTGGACGCACACGGTCAGAGGCCGCTTGCTTTTTGGAGGTGTTGACCCCGTTGGTGAAACCTGGCCAAGGGGACGTTGCGGACCCAGTTTTGGTGGCGCCTTGAGTGACCCCGTTTAGGAAATTGATTTGATCCGTGTCCCCGTCCGTGCGCGTTCAACCGCAGGAGGCGACCATGTCCAAGCGAAGTTCAAAGAACGCCGGGCTTCCGATCATCCATGCGCACGCAGCGGCGATCGACATCGGAGCCCGATTCCATGTCGCAGCTGTAGCGCCGGAACTGAGCGACCAGCCGGTACAGACCTTTCAAGCGTTCACCGGTGACATCGAGCGCATGGGCGACTGGCTCGTGTCGCTGGGCATCACGACCGTGGCGATGGAGTCGACCGGAGTGTATTGGGTACCTGTCTTCGAAGTACTCGAGGATCGGGGCCTTGAAGTGATCGTGGCGAACGCCCGGGATGCGCGAGCTGTTCCCGGCAGAAAGAGCGATGTCAACGATGCGCAATGGCTTCAGCGCCTGCACGCCTGCGGCCTGCTCCGCGCCAGCTTCCGCCCGGGACGCGAAATCGCCGCGCTGCGTGCATATCTGCGCCTGCGAGAACGCCACCTCGACGATGCGGCGGCTCACATCCAGCATATGCAGAAGGCGCTGACCTTTATGAACTTGCAGTTGCACCACGTCGTCAGCGACGTCACAGGTGCGACTGGTATGAAGATCATCCGGGCCATCGTCGCCGGCCAACGCGACCCAGAGCTGCTCGCGCGCATGCGCGACGTTCGCTGCAAGTCGGACTTCGCGGCCGTGCGAGCCGCGCTGGTGGGCAACTATCAGCCGGAGCACCTGTTCGCGCTCAAGCAGGCCCTGGCGCTATACGACTTCTACCAGGAGCGAGTCAACGAGTGCGACCTGGAGATCGAGCACATGCTCACCCAATTGAATAGCGATCAGGATGTTCCAAGTGAACCGTTGCCCAAGGCTCGGCATCGGACTCAGCAGCCCAATGCCATCAACTTCGATACCCGGCCGATGCTGTACCAACTTACCGGGGTTGACCTGACACAAATTCACGGTATTGGGCCCTACCTTGCACTTCGCCTGGTGTCTGAATCGGGCACGGACCTCAGCCGCTGGCCTACGGCCAAGCACTTTACGTCGTGGTTGGCGCTGTCGCCAGGATGCAAGATCAGCGGCGGCAAAGTGCTGTCTGCGCGCACCCGCAGGACCAGCAATCGCTTGGCGGCACACCTGCGGCTGGCCGCGACCACCGTGGGTCGCACGAACACCGCGTTAGGCGCCTTCTACAGGCGACTGGCGGCGCGAATCGGCAAGGCCAAAGCGGTGACCGCTACCGCCCGCAAGATCGCCGTTCTTTACTACAACGCCATGCGCTTCGGAATGAGGTACACGGACCCTGGTGCCGACGAGTACGAACGCAGGTACCGTGAGCGCGTCGTCAAGCAGCTTCACCGTCGGGCAGCAGAGTTCGGCTTCACGCTCCAGGAGGCACCCTCCAGCTGTGTTTCTTAGGAAAGCGACGGCGTACTTCGCGAAGGAGCGGGGGTGAAGTACGCCTGGATCGAGCGCAACCGCAAGCGCTGGCCCGTGTCGGTGGCGTGCGCAGTGCTGGGGGTGAGCCCCAGCGGCTACCACGATCATCGTGTTCGCTCGACGCGACCGCGACGCGGTATCAGCAACGACGCGCTGCTGGTTCACATTCGAGCCATTCATGCCGAGACGCGCGGCGAGTATGGCTGGCCGCGGATCTGGAAGGAGTTGCTGGCACGCGGCATTCGCGTGGGCAAGGAGCGCGTTCGCAAGCTCATGAGCCTGCACGGCATTCGCGCCCGAGGCAAGCGCAAGTTCAAGGCCACCACCGACAGCAACCACAAGCTGCCGGTGGCGCCGAATCTGCTGGATCGGCAGTTCAAGCCGGCCACGCCAAACGCCGTGTGGACGAGCGACATCACGTATGTGGCCACCGACGAGGGCTGGCTGTACCTGGCGGTGATCATCGACCTGTTCAGTCGCCAGGTTGTGGGTTGGTCGATGCAGCCGCACATGCGGCGAGAACTGGTCATCGACGCGCTGCACATGGCCTGGTTCCGTCGTCGCCCGCCGCCGGGCTTGATCTGCCACAGCGACCGCGGCAGCCAATACTGCAGTGCCGACTTCCAGAAGGCGTTGGCGGACTACGGCATGCGCAGCTCGATGAGCCGCAAGGGCAATTGCTGGGACAATGCGCCGACGGAAAGCCTCTGGGGCTCGCTCAAGGTTGGCAGGTTGCACGGCCGGCGCTTCAGGACCCGGCGTGACGCTATGGACGAGATCGTCGACTGGCTGACGTTCTACAACCATCGGCGGCTTCACTCGTCGTTGGGCTACCTCAGCCCGATGCAATTCGAACGGGCTTGGCTTGCCGCCCAGAACAGGCAGGCTGCGTAACGGTCTCAGCTATGGGATCCGGAAAACGCGGGCAAGGTCAGACTGAGAATCACGCCTGGCCGTTTCGTTGGCCTCGTCGTGGACCGCGAAGTAGTGGATCGCGTCGGCGGCCGTGATGGCGATGTTGCGGCCTGACTCGAGGCTGCTCCCGAAGGTGTTCACGGAGGCGCCGGTGTGGATTTCGATGTCGCGCGCGCTGACGCTTACCGGGGCCCGGCGGAGATATTCGTTGCGATAGCGATCGGTCCATTCGACCGATTCGCGGAAAAACAGGAAATGGTTGGTGTAGCCGCCTTTCTGCTCCCGTTCCTCCAGCCGCCGCTGTTCGGCCGCTTCCAGCTCGATCGCTCCAGCGGCCTGCAGCTTCACGGTCCCGGCGGCGGCGGCCAGGTGTGTCGCGCTCAAGGTCAGTGTGCCGCCACCGGCTCCCATATGGATGCCTTGGTCACCCTGGAGCTCGTCCGACCACACCATGCGTTCGTCGACGAACCAGCCGGCGGGCCGCTCGTCGGCGACGAACTTGATTTCGCTCGAGACCAGCGTCACGTTCCCGCCCGAGAGGATGTTCAATTCACCCAGCGTATTGAAATGGGTGCCGCTGATCGAAATGTCGCGCGCTGCGTGCAGGTTGATCTGGCTGGAGGAGACCAAATCCGCAAAATCCCAATAGGCGTTGTTGAAGCCGCCTTCCAGTTGGTTCGCGCGCAGCGCTTCGACTTGAATGTTGCCGGTGGTGGCGACGACGTTGATCGCACCGCGGGTGCGCAGGAAACTGCCTCGGAGGTAGACGTTTTCACCGATGAGATTGAGCGCGGGGTCCGCATCGCCCAGGTAGATGCGCTTCGAGCTGCCGACGCCGGCTTCACCGACATAGCCATTCAGCGTCAGATCCCCATGGCGGGCGACGATCGTCAAGCGCTCCGAAGCTTCGAACTGGCTCATCAGCAGTTCGCCGATCGAGCGTCCCGGACCGGGGCCGCTGCCGTCGATGAGCGGTGAACCTTCGGGTTCGACCTTGATGCCGGCGTAGTGCTGCCCGACGACCAGGTCCGTGGCGCGGAACTTCGATGCGGTATCGATGACCAGGCCGCCGCCGGCATCGACGTCCGCGCCGAAATCGGCGTTGACCGCCGTGTTGTGGAAAATGAGGTCGAACATTTCGTTGTGGATGAAAACGTCGGCGCCGGCGTAGGAACTGCTGGTGTGCCGTTGCGCGTTGCCGCTGGCCAGCGTGAGGCGGTCATCCGACGTCAGCGAGGCGCGTTCGGCCAGGATCTGTCCATCGACGCTGACGGCGGATAGCGGGCCGGTGGCCGATGCGTCGATGTCGGTCAGATCCAGGTCGCCGTCGCTGCGCAGCATGATCGCGCCGCTTCCAGGCGCGTGAGGTCGGTAGCGGCCGAAAAAGTCCAGATTGGACGTGCTGTTCCGCAGCGGGGCAGTGGTGGCTGCGAGGTCGGACGCCCACAACGCTGTGCGCCGGCTTCGAACAAGCACGTTGCCGGCGTCGATGCGGCTGCGCACGCCGTTGGGCAAGTCCGGGGCGGACAACGATCCGAGGCGGGCGAACTGGCCGCCGACCACGCTGACCTTGCGACCGGCGCGAATCGAGGCGCCCAGAATCTCGATGCCGCTGTATCGCCCCGTCGTGTCGAGGCTGCGGAGCGTCACGTCGCCGCTTGCCGACAACTGACTCGGCACGCCGTACACGTCGTGCTTGCGGCTCGCGACGACACCGCTCATGCGGATTTCGCCGTTGGCCAGCAGACTGATCTCCTTGGCCTCGGCCATCAGGCCTTCGCTGCGCAGATGACCGTCGATGGCCGCGACGCGCATCGTCCCGCCCGCGCTGAAGGTCGGCAGCGTCCACGAGTTTCGAGGGCTGGACGGTCTGGCGGCCGAAACGTCAAGATTCCTGGCGGCTTCGACCGTCAGGTCGAGCGCCGCGCTGACGTCACTGCCCCTGATCTCGACGGTGTCTCCCGACAGGTGGAGGCTTGCGTCGCTGTGGACCTCGGCCAGTGTGGCGCTGTGATCGATGGGCACGGGGGTCGCATCGAGTTGCAGCGCGCGCCGCGCATGCACACGCAGATCGTTGCCCGCGTCGAGCGTGCTGCCAGGTCCGATGACGATGTCGCCCGCAGCAGCGATGTGCATGGTGTCGCCGCTGACGACTTGGGGCATGTGGGACATCGCATGGGCGAGACGAATGTCGCCGGTGGCCACCAGCTTGGCCCGCTGTCGCGCCGTCAGCTGGCTGCCAAGCGCCGTCAGTGAGGCAGGTCTCGATTGAAATGGCGCGCCTGCTTCCAGATGCACATCGCCGCCGTCCAGGCTGCTCGAGTCGAGGACGATGCCGGTGCCGCCGAGCGCCGTGATGTTTCCCGTTGTCGACTCGACACGTGCGTTGATCAGCGACAACCCCGCACCGCCGCGCAGGTGGACATCGCCGCTCGCCGACATCGAGCTACCGTCGCGCAGCCTGATCGCGCCGTCGGCGTCGATCACGAGCTGGTTGCCGCGGACGGTGCCGGTGCGCCGACTGGCTGAGCCGACTCGACCGCGTGCTTGCAAAGTGACATTGCCCGGGGTCGTGATCATGATGACGCTGTCGCCGCGTTGCTCGAGACCGTTGCCGAAAAGGTCCACGCCGTGCGCTGCGTGCAGCGTGACGGCGTGATCTGCCTGTATCGAGCCGGAATTCACGATGTCGCCGTCGGCCGCGACCAGCGACGCGGTGCGCGCGACGATCTCGCCGCGGTTCTGCAACAGTCCGTTTACGGCGACTGTGAGCTGCCCACCGCTGGCTTGCCAGGTTCCTGCGTTGCGCACGCCGATCCCGGCTTCAGTGGCGATCAGGGTGATGTGGTTGGCGTACATGCCGCCCAGGGTTCCGGTGTCAATGGCGAAGCTGCCCGGTTTGTCGTGTCCTGCACGCTGCAGCGCTCCGACTTCTCCGCTCGCATAGGTCACGGTCTGTACCCCGGTCGTGACGCGCAGATCCTGCGCGCGCAGTTCGCCCAGCACACGGACCGTACGGCTCAGAATGTCGGTGTAAGGCGTGGTGCTGTTGTCCATGCCGCCCGCGGCGATCGTCACGTTGCCACCGCGCACGTCGAAGCCACGCACGACGCCGTCGGCTACCTGCGCTGTGCCGGTGCTGAGCGTTGCCCGGGTTGCGTTGATGAAGCTGCCACCGTTGACGACGATGCCGTTGGGATTGGCGACGATCACCTGCGCTGGAGCGCCGACGACGGCGATGGCCCCGTTGATCTGGCTCGGGTTGTTCGAGTTGACCTCGTTGAGGATGGTCTTCGCGAGCACGCCGTTGGCCATCCATGGGTTGGTTGCCGAGTTGTTCAAGGCGATCCCATCCGGAGGCACGTCGAACTGGCGATAGGTGTTGCGGCTCAGCCCCGCTGCGCTGGGGGTCTGGATGTTGACCAGTGGGCGACCCGAGGAGTCGCTGAGCACGGTCGGGCGCTGGTTGGCAGGCGCCGTGGGGTCGGCAATGACTTGCGCCGCCACGCGCAGGGGGACCGCCAAAGCGGCGCACAGGGCAATCCAGCATCGATCTTGGTGCATCGGTGTGTCAGAACGTTACACGAATGTTGAAGCCGGCGGTGAAGCGTGCCGTGATGAATCCCTCGGGCTTCGAAACGGGATGGCCGACGAAGGCCTCCCATTGCAGCGGGTAGGCATCGGCGACGAGGTACTGACCGCGCAGGCCGACGGACATGCCGGTCAGTCGCAAGGTGTCGTCGTGGCCGACCCGGGTGGCGCGACCGGTGTCCAGTGCCGCATAAGCCTGGATCCCGCCGTCGGGGGCCAGTCGGGTGGGCAGGGCCGTGGACAATTCCTGTCGCCAAAGCTGACCGCGGTCGCCGCACAGGGTCTGCTCGCCGTCGAAGCCGCGCACGGTCGCGCGGCCGCCCAGGCAAAACCGGTCCTGGGGTGTGAGGCGCATCGTGCTCCATTGCGCCTGCCACTGGCTGCTGTACTGCCAGAGATGGCGACCGCAGTGCATCGGCATGGCCCAATTCAACCAACCGGTGACCAACCGCATGCGCCCGCTGCCCTGACCTGTCGCTTCTTCAGGGGCGGGTTCGGCGCCAAACGCCGCAGTTCCGCGCCGATAGGCCAGTTGTACGTTCAAGGTGCCGGCGCTGAGATGGTGCAGATGCTGCACCCCGAGCTCCCAGCCAGCCGTGCGCCGACGTTGCACCATGACTTCGAGGTCGCCGATGTAATTGTTGGCGCGCCTCAGGAAGGTCCGCGCGCTGGCCGTGGTCTTGCTTCGTCCGTTTCGGTGGACAACGCGCTGCAGCGAGAGTTCGACCTGGCTGGACTTTCCGGCGTAGCGATAGGATTCGTAGGGGCCGAAGACCGTCTGGTGATTGCGGTTGTCGCTCAACGTCGCGCCCAGCATCCAGTAGCCCCACGGCAGGCTGTAATGGACGATCCGGCTCGCATTGCCCCTCGGCCCCCGGCCCTTGGCGCCCAGCGACTGCCCCATGCTGACGTAGCAGAAGTCGGCAAGACCCAGCGGGTTGTCCCAGGTCGCGCTCAGGTTGCCCTGCAGCCGGCCGGTGGACCGAAGTCCGTCATTGTCCAAGGCGAGCCCCAGACGGACCGGCCGCTGCGGATTCATACTGGCCACGATGTCGCTGGTGTCCGTGGCTTCTCCGGGTTCGATCCGTATCCTCGATTGCAGACTGGGCAGTCGCAACAGGTTTTCCGACGACTGCTCGAGGTCGTGCAGATTGAAAATGTCGCCTCCGTGCAGTGTCCACGCCAGGCGGGGCAGAGCCTCCCCGGGGGGGGGGCGGCCCGAACGCGGGCGATCCTGCCCTCGACGATCCTGAGCACCAGTACGCCGGACTTGAGGTTCTGCTCGGGCGCGACGACGCGGCTCGTCAGATAACCCCGGGCAAGCAGCGCTTCTTGCAGTCGCTGGACGAGGATGGTGATGCCGCGGCCGCCCAGGCACCGGCCGGCGGGCGGGTCGTCTCCCTTCACACCAGACAGGGCGCGATGCAAGGCAGCGGTCGCCAGCACGCCCTGCAGCCGGACTTGATCGATGCGCATGCAGGGGGCTTCGACGGGCAGGCGTGCCTGTGGTCGTGGTGCGTGCTCACCATCCGATCGCATCCAGGGCCGTGGCTCGAGCTGTTTTCTCAGTTCGTCCCGTTGACGGTCCTGATGCTGCAGCTCCGGGACCATGTCGGGCGCAACCGGCAGTGCCGACCCGTCGCTGGCAAGGACGCACCCCGGCGCGACAGCGACGGCGACGGCGATGGGTGTGCCGATCGATAGCGCCCATGCCGGCTGAGCCTTTGTCGTCACCGCTGCGCAGACGGCCAGCGGCGAATGCGCTCCGGCACGAGGCCGGCGCAAGCCGCCCCAGGTGCAGCGGCGGCCGCGATGCCGCGGCGCGGGCGGTAAGGCAGCTTGATCGATCGGGTCATCGCAGGTGTCCTTGCTTGTGGCAGCCAAGGCAGTTCAGGTCCCGGATTGCCCGATCGGTTCCCCGGGCGCGATGAATTAACAAAAGTTGAGGAGGCTTGTCCTCGCGCCGATCAATGCGTCCACGCGTCGGCGTGGGTGATCAGTTCCAAGTAGAGCTGGCGCGGCTGCGGCGTGCGCCAATGACCGCTGACATGCGCGATGGCGACGATGCCGACGAGCACCGCCGCGATGGCCGCAGCGGTCGTGGCCGGACCCGCCACGCGTCGGCGCCAGCGTTGCCTGGCGTCGGCTGCGGTGCGCGGCGCCAGCGCGAACTGCAAGCCCGACTCGACCGGGCACGCCGCCACGCAGCTCATGCAGGCGACGCATTCGGCCGAGCGCACCTGCCGCAGCCGGTCGACCGGCAGGCCCGCCGGGCAGGCGCGCGCGCACTTGCCGCAGTCGACGCAGCGCTCGGCGTCGCGGCGGATCTTCAGCGGGCTGAGCAGCGACGCGATGCCCATCAGCGCGCCGTACGGGCACAGGTAGCGGCACCAGAAGTTCTGCACCAGCATCGACAGCAGCGTCAGCAGCGCCAGGGACTCGATCAGCGGCGCGCTGAGGTCGCGGAAGAAGTCGAGCAGCTTGACGTCGGCGACCAGCCCGAACGGCGCGTGCATGAAGGCGTCGATCGACGCCGCCGACATCGTGCCGACCGCGACGACGAAGAAACCGAGCAGCAGATACTTCAATCCGCGCAGCGGCACGTCGAGCCAGCTCGGCAGCCTGAACGTGCGACCGAACAGTCGGCGCCCGGCGCGCCACAGCCACTCCGACAGCGTGCCGATCGGGCACAGCCAGGAGCAGAACGAGCGCTTGAGCACAGCGCTGATCAGCACGAAGGCGACGAACAGGAACATCGCCGCCGGGTGGACCTCGGGCAGCCGGCCGGTGGCCAGCCAATACTTCGTGTTCATCAGCCCGACGATGGGCAGCCAGCCTTCGACCCCGGGCGGGCGTGGCACGTACACGCCGTGGCCGCCGAGCTCGAAATAGCGCACCCAGAGGTAGAACTGAGCGCCCAGGTAGACATTGAGCAGCAGGAACACCGCCTGCACCGCGTGGCGCACGCGCTGCGTGTGCTCCGGCGACGCGCGGCGGATGCCCTTCGGCCTGGCGTCGCCGCGGGCACGCTGGCGTGGCCGCGCGACGAACATGACCGCGACGCCGTCGCTCGGCACGTCGGGATGGCCGCCGCAGCGGCGTGCAGGAGGTGGGTCGGTCGGGTCGTTCATTGTCGCGGGGAGGGCCGGCGCCGGCGACGCTGAAGCGGCGCCTGAACAGGCATGCGCGATACCACTTTAAGCGCGGGCGACGGCTGCCGCTTTGACCTGAAGCAAGTCGCCGGTGTCGCATGCAGCGTGGGCCAACGCGGCTTCGACGAAATACCTCGTGACAACTGCGTGCGGCGCGCTGTCGCCAGCGTCGGCCACCGCCACGTTGATAGGCCATCGACGCGCCGATACCTCCCGGATCCAACCCAAACGCGTTCAACAAGGAACATCATGTCGATTCGAATGACCATCACTCGCGGCGTGGCGGCCGCCTTCGTCGGCCTAGGCGCGCTCGCCGCCGTGCCCGCGGCGCAGGCCGAGACCCGCTGGGAGGCCGCGCACCCGCGCCGCGACCAGGTGCTCGATCGCACCGGGCACCTGCATCAGCGCATCGCCCGCGAGCGTCGCGAAGGCGAGATCAGCCCGGCGCGCGCGCACGCGCTGCAGTTGCGGGTTCGGCGCGTGCGCGCGCGTGAACAGGCGCTGGCCCGGCGCAACGGCGGCTACATCACGCCGGCGCAGCAAGCGGCGCTGAACCGGCAGGAAAACCGGCTCAGCCAGCGAGTCGGGCCTTGATGCGCCCGATGCGGCGGGCGCTGTTCGCCATCATCGTGCCGACGCTGCTCAGCGCCTGCTATGTCGCGCCGGTCAGACCGATGGCTGCGGTCGTCGTGCGCCCGGCGCGCACCGCGTGCTGGCACGCCGGCGGATGGGGGCCGTGGGGCTGGCACCCGGGTCACTGGGGTGCGTGTCGATGACGCGGCGACGGGCTCGAGGGCTGCTGGCCTGCCTGGCCGTCGCATGGCTCGGCGGCTGCAGCGCGCAGCGCGCCGTCGAGCCGGTGCGCGCGCCGTTGCCCACCGCGCCGTCGCCCGCTCTCGACATCGCGGCGCAGGCCCACCCAGTCGTGTTCCTCGACCGTGTGGGCTGGGGCGCCGATGCCGCGCAGTTGCGCGAGTTGCGCCGTATCGGCGCGACGCGCTGGCTTGATGCGCAATTGCAGCCGACCGCGTCACCGCGCCTGCCGCCGGCGGTCGCGCGCGCGCTGCCCGCGGGCACGCCGGAGGCGCCGCTGCAGGACTGGGTTCCGGCACTGCTCGCGCGCCAGCGCAGCGTTCGCCGCAGCGCCGGCGATGCCGCTGCGCAGGCGCAACGCAAGCTGCTGCACGCGCAGCTCGACGCGTTGACCCGGGACGCGCAGACGCGACAGTTGCTGCTCGACGTCTACGCGTCGAATCAGTTGCAGCAGCGCCTCGTCTGGTTCTGGATGAATCACTTCAACGTGTTTCGTGCGGGCCTAGTCGGGCCGATGCTCGGCGACTACGCGCAGCGGGTGATCGCGCCGCACGCGCTCGGGCGCTTCAGCGAACTGCTGCGCGCGACGATGTTCTCGCCGCAGATGCTGCTGTACCTGAACAATGCACAGAACGCACGAAACCACGTCAACGAGAACTATGCGCGCGAGTTGATGGAACGGCACACGTTGGGCGTCGGCGCGGGCTACAGCCAGGCCGACGTGACCGCGCTGGCGCACGTGCTCACCGGCCTCGGTGTCGACTTGGCGAACCGGCCCGTGCGCGTGCGCCCGGCGCTGCGTCCGCTGGTCTGGCGCGACGGTCTGGTGGTGTTCAACCCGGCCCGGCACGATCCGCGCGCCGAGGTCGTGCGCGGCCACACGCTGCAAGGCCGTGGCGTCGGCGAGATCGAGCAGGTCGTCAAGCTGCTGGCCGACGATCCGGCGACCGCACGCCATGTCAGCTTTGAGCTGGCGCAATACTTCGTCGCCGATCAACCCGATCCGGCGCTGGTCGACGCGATGGTGCGCAGCTGGCGGCACAGCGACGGCGACATCGCCGTCGTCTTGCACACGCTGTTCACCAGTACGCAGTTCGTCGCCAGCCTGAACGAGCCGCAATTCAAGGATCCTATGCGCTATCTGCTGTCGGCGCTGCGTGCCGGGATCGGCGAACGCACGATCGGTAATCCGAAGCCTTTGCTGGGCATGCTGGCTCAACTCGGCGAGCCGCTCGACGGCTGCAGCACACCGAACGGCTACCCGATCGCCGGCGGCGCCTGGGATGCGCCGGGCCAACTGAGCACGCGCTTTCGCCTCGCCGCGCGATTGGGCGCCGGAGCGCCGGCCTTGTTCATTGGCGCGACCTCGCACGGTCCAGGCGCGGCCGGCTCGTGGCGACGTCGGGACCGCGCAGCGGTGCCGGCGCTGTCGACCGGCGCGGTGTTCCTGGCCGCCGCGCCGACGCTGCGCCCGGCCACCGCGCAGGCGCTCACGCAAGTCCGCAGGCGGCGACGCTGGAACGCCTTGTGGCTGGCGTCGCCCGATTTCATGAACGACTGACGCCAGCGCGGTCGCACCGAACGAGGGATGCCATGCAACGTCGACGATTCGTCCAGGCCGCCGCGGCCGCGCTGACGCTGCCGAGGGCCGCGATGAGCGCGGCACCGGCAAGCGGCGGCGCGAAGTTCATACTGGTCTTCCTGCGCGGCGCTTACGACGCAACGAATGTGCTGGTGCCCTACGCCAACGATTTCTACTATGAGGCGCGGCCGCACATCGCGCTGCCGCGCCCCGGCGGTGCGGCGGCGCCGATCGCGCTCGACGCGGACTGGGCCTTGCACGCGTCGTTGCGCACGAGCATGCTGCCGCTGTGGCAGGCCGGCGAGCTCGCGTTCGTGCCGTTTGCTGGCACCGGCGACCTCAGCCGCAGCCACTTCGAAACTCAGGACCATATCGAACTGGGCCTGGGGCGCGCCGCGCACGGCTTCGGCGACGGCTTCCTCAATCGCCTGCTGCGACAGCTGCAGGGGCGCGCGCGGCCGATGGCGTTCAGTGCGCAGTTGCCGCTGGCGCTGCGCGGGCCATTGCGCGTGCCCAACGTCGCGGTGATGCAATCCGCGCGCAGCGTCGTGGCTCCGGCGCAGCAGGCGCTGCTGGAGCGGATCTGGCGCGATACCCCGGAGGAGGCTTCGGTGCGCGAGGGCTTCGCGGTCGAGACCACCGTACGCGACGACATGCAGCGCGCCGACTGGGCCGCCGAGATGCGTGCGGCGAGCCGCGGTGCGGTCGCGCCCGATCGCTTCGTCGCCGAGGCGACACGCATCGGCACGTTGATGCGCGACAGCTTCGACCTCGGTTTCATCGATGTCGGCGGCTGGGATACCCATGTCGACGAAGCCGGCGCCGACGGCGTCGGGGGCCGGCTGGCGACGCATCTGCGCGAGCTCGGCGACGGCCTGGCGGCGCTGCGTGTCGCCCTCGGTCCGGCATGGCGCGACACCACGGTGGTCGTGCTCAGCGAATTCGGCCGCACTTTCCGCGAGAATGGCAACCGCGGCACCGACCACGGCCACGGCACCGTCTACTGGGTGCTCGGCGGAGCGGTGCGCGGGCGGCGCATCGTCGGCGAACAAATTGTGCAGTCGCCTGGCACCCTGAATCAGAATCGCGACGATCCGGTGCTGAACAACGACCGCGACCTGCTCGGAGCCTTGTTCCAGCGCTTGTGGGGGCTGCGCGCGCAGCAGCTGCAGGCGGTGTTCCCGGGCAGCCGCCCGCTGGACCTGCGGCTGCTTTGAGCGGGTCGACCCTGTGCCTATGAACCCTTATGCCGCGAGCCTTGGCGTGACCTCGTTCGTGTCGATGAGCGCCGAACCCGCGCTGGAGCGCTTCTGCGCCGACGTCAGATCGCGCGCACTGCGCCTGGCGCTGCTGGAAACCGGCGGCCATGCCGCGGCGGCGTCCGACCTGGTGCAGGATGCGCTGACGAGGCTGGTCGCGCGTTACCGCGAGCGACCCGCCGAGCAGTGGCCGCCGTTGTTCTACGGTATTTTGCGCAATCGCATCGTCGATTGGCATCGCAAGCGCCGGGTCGAACGGGTTTTCGACTTCTTCTTCAGCGACGACGACGATGGCGCCCCTGCGTGGGAGTCGCTGGTCGATCCGGCCGACGGCCCCGAGGCGCAGGTGTCGTCACTGCAGCAGGCCGCGCGCGTCGCCGCTGCGCTGCAACGGCTGAGCGCGCGGCAACGCCAGGTGTTCGTGCTGCGCGAAGTCGAGGAGCTGTCGATCGTCGATACCGCGCAGGCGATGGGCATCAGCGAAAGCAGCGTGAAGACGCACCATCTGCGCGCACTGACGCGTTTGCGCGGCTGGCTCGACGAGGAGGGGTGATGAGCGACGATCGATCGCGCGCGCGGCGCGCCGACCTGTGGCGCGCGGGGCTGCTCGATCCGGGCGAGGCTCGGCGTTTCGAGCAGGACATGCAGTTCGATTCGGCACTGGCCGCGCAGGCAGGTTTCGGCGCGCGCACGGCGCAGGCGTTGAACGCGTTGCCGCGGCTGGCGGCGCGGCGCGTGATGCGGCGCGCACCGCGCCGCGCACGCTGGGCCAGGCTGGCCGCGGCCGGCGCTGTCAGCGCAAGCCTGGCCGGGCTGCTGGTGTTCGGCGTCGGCGGCCTGCCCGGCGAGCAGCTCGAGCCCACCGCGCAACCCAGTGCGCAGACCGCCGACGCGGTGCAGAACATGGAGTTCTACGAGTGGCTGGCGACGCATCCGACGAGCGTCGAATCGGTGGGGGAACACGATGAAGGTTGAGTTCGCTTGGCGAGCGCTGGCGCTGGCCGCGTTGCTGGCACTGCAGGCGATGCTGCAGCCGGCGCCGGCGCAGGTTCCTCCGGGGCGGATCGGCGGCCCGCAGTGGCATCGTCAGTGGCAGCGTTGGCAGCGCCTGCCGGCGCGGCGCCGGCAGGCAATCCTGCGCGCGCAGCAGCGCTACCGCCGCCTGTCGCCGGCTGAGCAGCGTCGCCTGTACGAACAATACCGGCGTCGTCGGCGCTGATGCCGCGTACCATCGGCGGCAACGTGGTCGCGAATGCGCGTCGCGCTGGAGGGAGGCAGGCATGATCACGAAGGCCGGCAGAACCGCCGCAGCAGCCGCGGCGCTGACGATCGCCGCGGTAGGCACGCTGTGCACGCGCGGCGCTCACGGCGCCGAACTGCTGGTCAATCCCTTCCACGACCCGTTCGCGCAACTCACGCACGGGCTGGCTTCGTGCCCGGTGCCGGGTCCGCCGACCTACACCCACGCCGAAATGGCCGAAGTCGAGCATCACCGCGTCGAGCGCGGCAACAGTTGCTACCTGGCCGGCAAGTGCCGTTACGCGAGCAGCTTCATGTACGACCGCGGCATCGCCGCAGGGCTGTTTCCGGCGCTGGCGCGCGACCCCTCGCTGAGCGACAGCAGCATCTGGGCCTGGATCGAAGGCCGCACCGTGCAACTGCTCGGCTGCGTGCGCGACCGCGCGCAACTGGCCCATGCGCGACGCCTTGCCGAGCACTGGCCCGATGTGCAGACCGTGCTGCCTGGACTGATGCTCGGCACCGACGGCACGCCGCCCTATACCGTCGAGACGACGGCGGCGCGGCCGAAATAGATCGTGGATTGCGGATCGAGATCGGCCGGCTGCGCCCTGATGATGTGCGTCCTCGATACCCGGTCGTTTCCGAACCGAGCCAGGTTCGATCGGGTGAGGCCGCTGCCATTGCAACGGCGCGGACGCAAACCGTGAATGCCGCCGCGGCCCTGCGGTGCGCCAGATAGCACGCGCCCGAGGCCGTGGCACACCGCGCACCGAGCCGCTCCCCGGCGAGCAAGTGCTATTGCATGAACCAGCCGTGGCTCACGACCAGGGACTGGCCAGTCAGGGCGTTCGAGGCGAAGGCTGCGAACAGGAGCGCCACGTCGGCGACGTCGCGCACGGTGGTGAACTCGCCGTCGACCGTTTCCTTGAGCATCACCTTCTTGACCACGTCGTCTTCGCTGATGCCCAGTTCGGCCGCCTGCTCCGGGATCTGCTTCTCGACCAGCGGGGTGCGCACGAAACCTGGGCAGATCACATTGGCGTGAATGCCGTATTTGCCACCCTCCTTGGCGACCGTCTTGCACAGTCCGATCAGGCCGTGCTTCGCCGTCACGTAGGCCGATTTCAGGACCGACGCCTCTTTCGAGTGCACCGAGCCCATATAGATGATGCTGCCGCCTTTTCCGGAGCTCTGCATATGCGGCAGGCAGGCCTTGGTGGTGAGAAAGGCGCCATCGAGATGAATCGCCAGCATCTTCTTCCAGTCTGCGAAGGGAAATTCCTCGACCGGGTGCACGATCTGGATTCCAGCATTGCTCACCAGCACGTCCACTGTGCCATAGGCCGCCACCACGGCTGCGACGGCCGCGTTCACCTCGGCCTCGCTGGTCACGTCCATCGTGACCGCCATGGCCGTGCCGCCGGCCGCGACGATCTCGTCGGCGACCGCCTGCGCCGCCTGCCGGTTCAGATCGGCGATCACGACCTTGCCACCCTCACGACCGTAGGTCAGGGCGATTTCCTTGCCGATGCCGCTTGCGGCGCCGGTGACGATGCAAACCTTGTTGTGCAGTTTCATTCCTTGTACCCCGTCCTTTCGATTGCTGCGGGTTGGGTCAAGCGAGGTAATCGTGGATGACCTCGCCCATGCCCAGGGTCATGTCGGTCACCATATGGACTCCCGACAGCACTTCCAGCACCGGCAGGCGTGCCACCGGGGCGAGCGCATGCTGAGCCAATTCAAGCGAGACAGGTCCGGTCCAGGCACCCTTGACCGTCACGTCTTCAAGAAAATAGCGCACCAGTTCGCAGATCCGCGCGCTTCCGTCGACATGAGGAATGATCTTCAGAAGGAAATTCGGCGCAAGCAATCCGGCGAGAATGTCGGCCGTATCCAGGGTGCGATGCTTGTAGCCCATCGTCGCCGTGGCCACGCGCACCGCGCCGTAATCGAGCGTGCCCAGCAGGGTATCCGTCTCGACCCTCAACGCCGGCGCGGCCAGTTTCTTCGGAAAACCCCACAGCTCGCGTCCGCCGGCGATCGGCGCCTCGTCGTCGAGATACATCGCGTGCACGTAACCGCCGGCCCTGCCCTCGAACGTCACAGGGATGACCTGGCCGGACTCCGTGTAGCTGCCGAAGCCGGTCGAGTCGGGCATGCGGATGAACTCGTACTTGACGATGGCATCGGTGAACTGAAGCGGTTCTGGCAGCACGGCGCGCAGCGCGTCCGGATCCGTGCGGTAGGTCACGACCAGAAATTCACGGTCGACGAACCGGTAGGGCCCGGGGGGGAACGCGGGGCTGGTCAGGGGCATCGCGAACGCGTTGCGCACGACATCTTCGATGTTCATGTTGAGTGCCTTTTCGGTTCGGCTGCGACGTCGACCAGGTCAAAGACATGGACTTCGCCGGGCTTCGGAGAATGCGCGGTCCAACGAGCATCGCGCAGTGTGCGGCTCATGTCGCTCAGCCCGGCCTGCCAGTGTTCCTGCATCGAGCGCCGCGAAAACTCGTAATCCTTGGCGTGGATCTCGTCGTGCTTGCTGCGGTAGATCAGGTGCACGATATCGACTCCGCCCGGGTTGCTCAGACGCGCCAGCGCCAGGGCGGCCGGGTCCTCGCGCAGTTCGGCTGGAAGCTTGTCCAGCAGCCGCTGCACGGCCTGGGTCGACACATGTCGCTCGAGCGCATTCGTCGTATTCAGTCGCGTGCGACTTGAGAAGCGGATATCCTTTTCGCGGTCGGCCACTTCGGCCAGTGTCGCCGGCAGGGCCCCGCTGGCTGCGAACAGATCGACCTGGAAAATCGTGCGATGGTCGGGGCTCGGCTGATCGAGCACATATTGCAGGGGCGTGTTGGACACCAGGCCGCCGTCCCAGTAATGCTCGCCGTCGATCTCGACCGGCGGAAACCCCGGTGGCAAGGCGCCGCTGGCCATGACGTGACGCGCGTCGAGCGCCATATTGGCCGAGTCGAAGTACTTGAAATTGCCGTTGCGCACGTTCACCGCGCCCAGCGACAGGCGCGTCGGCCCGGAGTTGATCCGGTCGAAATCGACAAGGCGATCCAGTGTCTCTCGCAGCGGCTTGGTGTCGTAGTAGCTGATCGCCGCGAGCGTGCCGCGTGGCTGCAGCGGGGCTGGAGGGATGCGAGGTCTGAAGAAGCCCGGCACGCCCAGAAGCATGCCTTGCGCCGCACTCAGATCATTGACGGTTTCACGCGGATGCTGGATCGCGTTGCCGAACATCACCGGCATCGACGAGGTGACATGTTCCCAGAATTCACGCAGGCGCTGCACGCGCAGTTCCGGGGGGTTGCCCGCGATCAGCGCGGCGTTGATCGCGCCGATCGAAATGCCGGCGACCCAGGTGATTTCGCGGTACGCGGTGCACAGGGCCTCGTACACGCCGGCCTGGTAGGCGCCGAGCGCGCCACCGCCTTGCAGAACGAGGATGCAATGCCGTGTCGGCAGGGCCGTGGAGTTCGGCGGGGTCGTGGTTGTCGCGGTTCTTTTTTTTGTCATGCTGGCCTTTCAACACCAGTGGCTGATGGATTTTCAAGGGCGCGGCGTAGGGGCCCGATCCGGAGCACGGGGCACGCGAGCAATCGAGCGCACTTCGAGCGCAGTCCGAGCGAACGGTCGTCGGGCGGCGAAGCCGTCGTGAACGACATCTCCGATGCAGCCGCGGCGCGGCCGTGCCCAAGTTCACCGCGACGGGATGGCTCGAGTGTGGGCTTGTAGGCTTAAGGGGAACTGATGAGCGCCGTGAACCGGACAGGCCAGGTCAGCTGAGGAGCGAATGGCGGTGCCGCCGATCGGGCCGGCTGATGCAAGGACAACATGGCGCGGTACGCGCAAGCGGCCACCGCGCATGTTTTCGCGCAGTACCTTCGCGCAGTACCTTCGCGCAGTACCTTCGCGTAAGGGATACGCACGCGGCTGACGCCCAACGAAAATGGGCACCGCTGCTGCGGTGCCCATTTTCGTCATCATATGGTGCCCAGAAGAGGACTCGAACCTCCACGCCTCGCGGCGCTAGTACCTGAAACTAGTGCGTCTACCAATTCCGCCATCTGGGCTGAAGAGGAAACTATAGCAGGTTTTTCGGGCTTGTCCAGTACCCTGTGTATCAGGCGACAATCGGTTGTTTGAAGCACGCCACGCGGCGTGCAGCGCAAAGGACGAACGTGATCGTTGAAGGCATCGTGCAGGGACACAGGGACGGTTACGGCATCGTCGTCACCGAAGGGCAGGCCGACGTCTACCTGCCGCCGCAGCAGATGCGCGGCGTGGTGCATCTGGACCGCGTGCGCGTTCGTGTCGTGCGCCAGGACCGACGTGGCCGCGCCGAGGGGCAGCTGATCGAGATCGTCGAGCGCAGCGCACGGCCGGTGATCGGCCGCCTGCTGCACGAGAACGGCGTCTGGCTGCTCGCCCCCGAGGATCGGCGTTACGCGCAGGACATCATGATCGAGCCTGGCGGTCTCGCCGCGGCCAAGGCCGGGCAGGTCGTCAGCGTCGAGCTCACCAGTGCGCCGCTGCCGGCGGCACAGCTCGTCGGCCGCGTCGTCGAGGTGCTCGGCGCGCTGCACGACCCGGGGCTGGAAATCGAGATCGCGGTGCGCAAGTACGGTGTGCCGCATCGCTTCAGCGACGCCGCCGAGCGGCAGGCGGCGAAGCTGCCCTCGCAGGTGCGCGCGGCGGACCACGCCGGGCGCTGGGATCTGACCGACGTGCCGTTGGTGACGATAGACGGCGAGGACGCGCGCGACTTCGACGACGCGGTGTATTGCGAACCGGCGCGCGTCGGCCGCCGCGACGGCTGGCGGCTGCTGGTCGCGATCGCCGACGTCTCGCACTACGTGCGCCCGGGCGACGCGCTCGACGCCGACGCGCTCGACCGCGCGACCTCGGTGTATTTCCCGCGGCGCGTGATTCCGATGCTGCCGGAGAAACTGTCCAACGGCCTGTGCTCGCTGAACCCCGACGTCGAGCGCCTGTGCATGGTGTGCGACATGCTGGTCGACGCCGACGGCGAGGTCAAGGCCTATCAGTTCTTCCCGGCGGTGATGCGCTCGCATGCGCGGTTGACCTACACCCAGGTCGCGGCGATGCTGGAGAACACGCGCGGCACCGAAGCGCTCGCGCGCGCGCCGCTGCTGCCGCACTTGCTGAACCTGTACGACGTGTTCCTCGCGCTGCTCAAGTCGCGCCGTGTGCGTGGCGCGATCGACCTCGAAGTGCCCGAGACGCAGATCGTCTGCGACGCCAGCGGGCGCATCGAGCGCATCGCGCTGCGCTCGCGCAACGACGCGCACCGACTGATCGAGGAGTGCATGCTGGCGGCCAACGTCTGCGCCGCCGATTTCCTCAAGCGCAACCGTCATCCCGGCCTGTACCGCGTGCACGAAGGCCCGACGCCGGAGAAGCTCGCGGTGCTTCGCACCTACCTGAAATCGCTGAACGTGCCGCTGCAGCTCGGCGAGGAGCCGACCCCGGCCGACTACCAGCGGCTGGCCGACGCCGCGCGCGAACGCGCCGACGCGACCCAGGTCAGCATGCTGATGCTGCGCTCGATGCAGCAGGCGATCTACAGCCCGCACAACGTCGGCCACTTCGGCCTGGCCTACGCCGCGTACACGCATTTCACCAGCCCGATCCGCCGCTACCCCGATCTGCTGACGCACCGCGCGATCAAGGCCGTGCTGCAGTCGCAGCACTACGCGCTGGACGTACCCGAGGGCTTCACGCTGAACCTGCCGCCGCCGCCGCGCGGGGCCGCGCCGAAGAAGGTGCGCACCGCGGCGGCGCTGGCGGAGTGGGAGCGCGTCGGTCAGCACTGCTCGGCCAACGAGCGCCGTGCCGACGAGGCCACGCGCGACGTCGAGAGCTGGCTCAAGTGCTGGTACATGCGCGACAAGCTCGGCGAGGAGTATGTCGGCGCGGTCACCGCGGTGACGTCCTTCGGCGTGTTCGTGCAGCTCACGCAGCTGTACGTCGAAGGGCTGATCCATATTTCCGAGCTGGGCGCCGAGTACTTCCGCTACGACGAGGCGCGCAACGAGCTGCGCGGCGAGCGCACCGGCAAGCGCTACGCGCTCGGCGACCGCGTGCTGGTGCAGGTCAGTCGCGTCGACCTCGACGCGCGCAAGATCGACTTCAGGCTGGTCGGCGAGGGCAGCACGGCGCGTCGCCGACGCGTCGCCGACGCGCCGCCGGTGCGCGACGAACTCGACGACAGCGCGTTTGCGCTCGACGCCGGCGAGGTCGAGGTGTCGTCGCGCGCGGCCCAGCCGC
>MLJW01000323.1_pt1 | contig 27302 bp, 12 predicted proteins | sample 888231 | NCBI WGS metagenome assembly MLJW01 (sample SAMN05788063, study PRJNA343431) | mine drainage metagenome | isolation source: sample collected from the inflow into an acid mine drainage treatment plant... | place: Germany: Lusatia, lignite mining district
GCCGTCCGGGCCCGCCGCGCCGATGACGGGTGGGACCAGACCAGGCCGTTCGGCGAGCGCGGCGATGAGCTCCCGTTCGATACCGGGTCGTGCGGCCTCGTGCGTCGCGACCCATTCGACCGGCCATCGGGCGAACGTCAGGTCCGGTCGCGGTGCTTGGGGTGCGGCGTCGATCGTGGGCTCGGACGCCGGTCCGGTTGCGGCCTCGTCGACGAGCAGGTTCGTCGTGGTGATGACCGTGGGCCAGTCGCGCAGGGCGACCGCGTTGGACAGGGTGAGCCACGCCCGCCAGGCAGCGGCGTGCGCTTCGTCGAGCGACTCGTCCCGGTCGTCGAGAACAACGGCGACGTCAACGACGCCATTGCGCGGTTCGACCGCAACAGCGAGCCCGCCGAGCCGCCAGACCGGAACCCGCCGCCCGGAACCGGTGCCATCGAGCGGCACCCCGCGCAGGTGCGCGTCGGCGACCGCGGCGAGCGCCACGTTGACTGGAACCTCGACAGGTTGACCTGCGTGACCGGCCTGCGCCAGATGTGCGGCGACGAGCCACGGCACGGCGCGTGCCACCGTCGCACGGTCCCCGGGGGCAGGTGAGGTGATCCAGCTCATGAGGAAGTCGATCGGGCCGGCGCGCAACCCTTCGTACGCAGCGGGCGCTGCCATGAACGGCTGCTGAGAGATGACCTGGCCGACGGCAGCCTCGGAGAACCACGGCGGCGTCGAGGCGGTGCCCGTCTCGGCGTCCGTCACATCCTGCGCGCTGATGCCAACGACGAGTCGCCCGGTGTCACGCAGGATGGCGCGCTTGCCGGCGTCGTCGGCCAGGCGGTTGTGTGCGGGTACGGCGTGGAAGCGACGCCCGTCGGTGAAGATCGCGACGATGGGGATGGTCGTGTCGTTGGACTGCAGGACGAAATCGGGTTTGGAGTTCTCGAGGTTCAACTGGGGGCTGAGGGTCCACTGTCGCGGTGAGTCCGCGAGCGTGAACTTCACGGTGTTCCCCCACGCCCCCGGGATCTCGGTGAGAGTCGCCCCGACCGTCCGCAGCCGCTCAAGAAGGACCTTGCGGAATCGCTGCTCGAGGTGGGACTCGGGATCGGTGTCGTCCGGCGCGACCTCGGTCAGCGTCCAAGTCGCCGTGCTGGCCTCCCGAGCGTCCGCCTCCAGACCGAGGAGCGCGCGCAGGTGCCGCTCGGCGGATGCCCGGGACACGGTCCGAACGGCCTGCGGCGCGACGAACGGGAGCAGGCACCGGTGACAGGCCTGACGTTCCTCGTGGCGGCACTCGCAGTCACGAACCCGCTCCCAGGCGAGCACGAGCAGCTCACGCAAGCGTTCGGGCGAAGCGAGCTCGGCAAGGTACCCGGTGCCGCCGGGCACGATGTCGTGCAGGAGCAAGCCGTCGTGGTTGTCGCTGCCGTCGCTGAAGGTCGGGTCGACGACGTGGGCGATCTGGATGTGGTCGGGGTGCCCGCCGATCTGTTCGCGAAGGCCCAAGAGCAAGGCCGCGGACAGGCTCGGCAGGGCGAAGGAGTCGCCGACGGTCACGGAGTTGGGCAGCCGGACGAGCAGACCCTGGGTGCGCAGCGTGCGGGTGAGGACGACCGAACGGGTGTTCTCGGTCGCCGAGTCACGGTAGGCGCACCAAGGGCGGTGTTCGTGGCGCTTGTTGCGTCCCGTGTCGGTATCGAGCTTGCCGCAGCCCGCGCATAGCCGGAACAGCGCGGCTGAGCGCTCCTCGCCTGCCAGGGCTCGGGCGCCCCCGTGGCCCGGCAGCCCGGCGTTGATCCATCGCAGGTCCATCGCACGCAGGTAGGTGCAACCGAGGTTCGTCTCCTGGACGAACCACTGCCGCGTGATCTGCGCGGGGTCGACGTCGGCCGCGAGGAAGATCTGGAACAGGGCGGTGTCACGCTGGTCCTTGCGATCGGAGATCGCCGCCTCGTCGCGGCGGACCTCTGCGCTCGCGTGAGTGAGTTCGACCACCTCGAGTCGTTGGCCGGTGTCGGCGATTGCCGTCGTCCCGCACCGCGGGCACTGGTTGACCTGCACCGGCGTACCGCCGAGCTCCACGTCGACGCCGTACCCGCACGCGGGGCAGAACACCCACGGTCGGATCGACTCGCCGTCCATGCCAAGGTCGACCGCGTCAACGGCGATCTCCCACCCGCGGGCGTAGAACGTGGCGCCGGGCGCGAACTCGCGGATGGCCTGGGCAGCCCCGCGCTGGAACCCCACGTGTTCGGCCTGGAACGTGCCACTGTCCGGGTCGATCCAGCTCAGCCCGACGTCCAAGGTCACGGTGTCGTCGAGCAGCGTGTAGTTCGGCAAGATCCCGTACTCCTCGAGCACGCCGATCCAGTACTCGCCGCGCAAGTGACCAAGCTGCCCCGTGGTGAGCTTGCGGGCCGTCTGGGCCGAGCGCCATGTCCGCTTGTCGTCGTCAGTGGCGGCCGGGGATTGGGCCTGCTTCTCAAGCTCGGGCAGGACGGCGTCGATCGCGCCCAGGCGGTGCTTGAGGGTCTCAACGGTGGCCTGCCAGCGGTGACTAGCGGCGTGCAGGTGCGCGGCGAAGGCACTGCTTCCGGGGCCGGCAGCAGGGATCACCCAGGTTCGCAGACCGTCCAGGGCCGGGTTGCCGACGCCATCGAGGGTCGCGACGAAGCGTGCGAGGTGCTCCTCGACGTGGGCCTCGGCCAGCTCGATGAGGTCCCCGAGGAAGGTACCCGGTTCGGTGGAGCCGATAGCGCCGGTGGCCTTGCGCGGGTGGGGGCGGCTCGAGTCGCGGGCCGTCGAGTCGATCAGGTGGGCGGTGTACTGCCGGCGCAGGATCTCCTCGGCCTCGAGGTAGGTGGCTGGCGGGCGCACCTCGCCGTTGATGACCGACAGCGGGTCGCCGAGCTTGGGCAGGTGCTCGCCGCGACCGGTGACGTACGCGAGGCTCAGGGCATTGCCCGTCAGACGTCCAGCACGACCGACACGCTGGAGGTAGGACGCGACAGTCCGCGGCAGCGACGCGAGGAACACCGCCGAGAGATCCCCGATGTCGATACCCATCTCCAGGGTGGGCGTCGCGACGAGCACGTTGGGAGCCTGCGGGTCATCGTGGGCGCCCCTGAATCCGTCCTCATACGCCAGCCGGGTCACGTCATCGAGCAGGCTGGTGTGCTCGCGCGCGACCACGCGGCGCATGTCCGGCGAGGAATACAGACGGCGGTAGAACCCATCGGCAACCGGCTCCGGCGCAAGGTGCCCCGAGCACCGCACGGCAAGGCAGGGAGCTCCGTCAAGCTGGGCGACGACCGTTGACGTACCCGGTGTGGCCGCGCGGCACACGTCACAGACCAGCATGTTCTGCCCGGCCGCGAGGGCCTCCGGCTCGGTCGGAGCGACCACGACGCCCGAGGCCGGGATCGCGTAGACCGTCGCTCCCGACTGGCTGGGGGTTGCGACGAGCACACCGTCCTTGGCGAGCCGGTCGAGCAGCAGGCGCACGAGCACGCCCCCGTCCTGGTGGCTCACGGGAAGCACGCGGGAGGTCCAGCGGGCGTACCAGGACTGACCGGACGTCACCGGGTCAAGCCCAGACTCCTTGCCCTTGTCGAGCGTGCCACCGACCCGCGGGTAGGCGGGCGCCGGACGACCAGTCCGACCCACCCCGGTAGACGGGAATGCGGGCATTCCCTCCCCGCGTGGCCGGCCACCCCAGATAGACCAACGCTGACCATCCTCGAAGCGGTAACGGGTGAACCATTCGTGGTCGATCGCACCCTGGGCGCGCATTCGGTCCAGGACGCCCCGAACCCACTGCACCAACGCGCGGTCATCGGGCTCACTGCCGTCACCGTCGAGCGTGTCGTGCACGGCGAATCCCTGGAGCGCTGCTCGCGCCGCCCGGACCATGCGCTCGGGATGGGCGTCGACCTCGGCGGCGACCGAGCCGGTGAGCTCGAGGGTGCGACCTGTTCGGGAGTTCAGGCCGAGCTCCATGGCCGCGTCGAACGCGAGACGTCGGCGCACCCGGGAGCGGACCGTCGCGGAGACTCCGCGCAGCGTGGGGGCGTCCCAGAAGGTGCGGAAGGACTCACGGTCGGCGCAGTCCGGGGCAATGATCCGGTACCGCGCGAAGCGGTCGTCGCCAGCGCGGCGGATCACCTCGTCAACCAGTGCGTCAAGGGTGAGCGGCCCGTCGCTGACGGCTTCGCGCAGCACGGCACGCAAGGTCAGGGTGTGAGAGCGGGCCTGGACAAAGCCAGCGCGGTGCGCGGCGTCCTGGACCGAGTCGGTGAAGACGAGGGCCTTTTTCTCCCGGGGGTCAAGCTCGGCGGAACCGAACAGGGTCGACAAAGACACCGAGAGCAGCGTCGCGATCGCGCTGCCAAGGAACCGGATGCCGTCCTCCTGACCGCACGACGGGCACATGTCGTCCCCAGCGGCCTTGTCAGCATCCTTGCCAGTGGTCGTCAGGACAGGCAGCACCCAACCGTCCCGCAGGTCCGGGTCATCGTCCGGTGGCGCCTCCGGCAGGAGCGTGCGGCTGCGCACCGAGAACCACATGAGGCCTTCGGTCGGCTCGCCCTCGCCGAAGAACGCACGGTCGGCCTCCCGGGGGGCGAAGACCAGCGAACGGAACCGGCCCTCGTGAGCGGCGTGGTTGCGGCGGATCGTCTCGTCATCGGCGGCAAGGTCGGAGCCGACGGGGGCAAGCCCGATGCCCCAGCCGGAGCGGCCGCAGTGGCGGCAGTAGATGGCAGGGAAGGAGGGGCGCACGTCATCGGCATCGATGCCGGCGACCGGCGGGCCGTCGTCGCCCCACCGGAAACTCGTCGACGAGTCGGCGGCGCGGTCGATGCGGGTGAGCTCACGCACCCACAGGTGCACATCCACCGACAGTGCGCCGCGACCCGCCACAGCTCGCACGTGACCGAGCATCGCGATGACGTACGAGAGGAACTGCTCCCACTCCGGGTCGACACCGGTGACCGTCAGCGCAGCGGTGCGCGCGGCACCAAGCACGGAGGCGGCGAGGTCCTCGATGGCGACGGCATCGGCGGAGGCCGCAGCCATGGCCTGCACGAGCGGGTGCGCGCGCACGACATCGAGCAGCACCTCTGCGGCGGCACCGTGGGCGACGTCGACCGCCGCCCCGGGCAGCGGCGGCGTGAGCGTGGACAAAGACGCAAGTGCGCCGGGCGCAGCGTCGTCACCCTCGTACAGGGCGCGGAGCACGACGTCGGCCAACGCAGAGGCGGACGGGTCGTGGCCGAGCTCGTCAATCTCGTGATTGGCCGCCACCACATCGATCGTTGCTGCGGGGCGAGGAACGAGGCCCAGAGGGGAGGTGCGGTCGACAGCCCCGCGGGTCCACTCGTCGAGACTGAGTCGGGACTCGGTGATGATGGATCCCTCATCGAACTCTTCGCCGAAGACGGTTCGGGCGAAGTCGATCATGACGGCGGGGTCGCCCTTGTCTCCGAGGGTTGCGGACGTTGCGACCGGGGTTATCCGGCCAAGCGGGCGCGCGCGGTCCTCGTCCGTGAGATGCGGGTCGTCGTCGGACCAGTGGCTCTTGAGGGCGAGGCCGAGGCGGCGCAGCAGCATGGCGACGTCGGTGCCCTGGGCGCCGTCGTAGGTGTGGAACTCGTCAAGGACGAGGTACTGCAGGCTCGTGGCGCTCTGCCGCCAGATGTCCTGGTCGTCGCGGCGCAGCAGAAGCTGGTCGAGCATCTTGTAGTTGGTCAGCAGGATGTCCGGCGCAGTGTCCCGGATGATGCCGCGGTCGGTGATGAGCCCGTCGGCCGTGACAGTGGTCCGAGTCGGCCCGCCTTGCCCCGTGTAGAGGGCCGCGGTGGCGCCGGCCAGCGCCGGATGCGTGGTCAGGATCTGCGTGAGACGCAATGCCTGGTCGTTTGCCAGAGCGTTCATCGGGTACAGGATCAGCGCCTTGGTGCCTGTGACTCCGTCCCGGCGAGCGCGCAGCACGTGGTCGAGGATCGGATAGAGGAACGCCTCGGTCTTGCCCGAGCCGGTTCCCGTCGTGACCAGCGTGGGCTGCGGCCTGCGGCGACGCCCGGCGACCGCCGACGACAGGCGCGCGAACGCCTCCGCTTGGTGACCGTAGGGCGTGAAGCCCTCATACCACTCGAGCGCGTCCCGCCAGCCCTCGCCTGCTGGCCGGAACGGCAGGCGCAAACGAACGTAGGGCCCCTTGAACATCCCCGACTGGGGATCGGCCAGGAACTCATCCAGGGCCTCGCGGGCGTCGGCGTCGGTGAGCGCGAATGTCGTCACCAGGTAGTCGAGCAGCCCGCGACGAACGCTCTCCGCCTGGGTGGTTGGCAGCAGCTCGCTCACGCGCGGTCCTTCAGAAGCTGCTCGAAGTGGGCGTAAGCCTGGCGCATGTCCGCCTCACGGTCGAGCCTCGCGAACGGCAGTTCGTAGGTGTACGTGTTGCCTGCTTGGTTCGTCGCCGTGCGTTCCTCCTCAGTGGTCCGGTCGGCCTTCTTGCGCCATGCCGCGAGGACGGAGTTGGGGACAAGACGGCCATTGGCGTCGTAGTAGTAGGTGTTGCGGTCGTAGCCGTAGAGGACCGCGAACTGGGTGCGGTAAGTGGTGCAGAGCTCGTCGGCCGTCACCCCGAGCATCAAGGCGACGAGCGCGTCCACCTCCAGCAGGGCTTGCCGGCGGTCGGCGGATGCGCGTAGTGGCGCCACCTCGTCCCAAAGGGGCCCAACGTCTCCGAGCTGGCGACGCTCGGGACGCGCGGGGCCGCCGGTCCACGTCGCGCGCATCCAGGATGGGCGGAAGGCGTCCTTCCAGAGGCCGCCGAATGCGGAGGTCACCGCATTGAGTCTCAGCACGCGAATGCCCAACTCGTCGATGAGCGGGCTGTTCGAGACAATTGGAAGCCGTCTGACAGTGGCTCCGCGAATCGTCGACTTCGGAGCGGCCCTCACCATCGAGTCCAGCAGGAGCGATGACAGATAGCCGGCGATCGTTGCGATCTCCTGGGCCGTGACCGAGGGCCCGCCCGCCGAGACGACGCCGTCGGTATGGGCCGCCCCAGGCGGGAGAATTGCCGAAATGAGAGTCCTTTCGCCCGTGTTCGCTGCCATGTAGCGCCATGCGACGCGGTAGTAGTCGCGGGCGGGCTTGGGGTCGTCGTCGGTGCCCCAGTCGGTGTACGCGCAGTCATAGTCGTACCGGTCGCCGGCGGGCTTGTAGGCGGTGACCGGGATCGCGTCGGGCGCCAAGGCCTCGAAGTCCGTCGCCGCCCAGTCCTGGTTATGGAGCATGGTCTTGTTCGGCGTCTTGTATAGCGGCGTCGCCACGAACAGGTGCGGCCCCTGCAAGATCACGTCATCCCACGAGTCCGGTACTCCCCAGGACGACTCGAAGTAGCCCTTGGTGCGGTCATTCTTCTCGTGCCAGCCAGGAGAGAACTGGAGGTCGAGCTCGCCGATGCGGCGACTCTTCGAGAGCTTGTCGAGCACCGCGGCGGTCGAGCGGTTCACGGCGTAGACCATTCGGGTCCGCTCCACAGGGACGTCAGGTGCCTCAAGGATCGCGTGCCAGGTGCGCAGCATTGCATCGGTCACTTTGATGATTCGGCCGCGGTGCGGGCGCAGATCCCAGTTCCCGCTGGGATCCTTCAGACCGGGCTCCTCACCCGACCCGTCGTGGACGTTGGGCATCGACCGTTCAACCGTGTCCGGGCGGTAGAGGGACGTCGCCATGAGAAACGACGGTTCGGAGCGCGGACTCCCATAGACGTGCACGCCGTAGCTGACGTGATGATCTATTTCGAACAGCATCAGCTCATTGATGAACTGCCAGTGCCGTCGCAATCGCGTGTACGTAGCCGAACGCAGGAACCCCGCCTTCTCGTCCGTGAAGTGCGTCTCTGGGTGGATGAGACCCACGGCCCCACGGCTCGAGGTGTGTCTCCACGTCTGCTCCATGAAGCAGCGATACAGGTCCGGCTGCAACCCAGCTAAGTGCGGGTACTGCTGCACCGACCCGGCGAACGCTGCCGTGGAGGCAACGTCGGTGGTGCCGTCCACGACGAGGTCGGAGATGCCCGGGAGCGCCAGGGTCTCCGCACGCTTCGCGGCCCGAAGGCTCTCCGACGGCTTGAGTGCGAGCTGCCACCAGGGGTCGCCCTCGGCCAGGAGTGCGTCCACATCGGAGCGCGGTCGCACCCATGGCGGGTTACCGACTTGAAGGTCGAAGCCGTCGCGCGCGAACACCGCCGCAAAGTCGAGCTCCCAGTGGAAAAACCCCTGCTGCGCTGCGACCGCCTCGCACACCCGCAGCCACCGGTGCTTCTCAAGCACCGAGTCCACCGGTAGGGCGCTCGCGAAGCCAAGATCGAGCGACTCGTAGTCACCGAGCTCGTCCCACGTCGTGCCTGTGCCCAGGGTCTGGTTGCCACCTGAGGCCGTGCGGGCCTTGCCTGCATGGCGGCCGAGGAGCATCTGAAGGGCGTCGATCCACTGCGCCAGGCTCGGCGGGACGATGCGCTCGACCTGGCCGTCAACAGTGCGGGTCGTGAGGGAGTCGGTGAGCGGCCAGAACCACAGCGCGCACCAGGCGTCCATGACCCGACGTAGGCGCTGATAGGAGCCCTTGGCGTCGGCGAGCGCGGCCTCGATCCGTTCGCGCTGCACTGCACCGCCGGACGGCAGGCCGACGGCGCCCCACACGGGGATGGCGCGGCGGATCTCCCGTTCGGCGATCTGAAGGCGCTGGAGGGCGATCTGCCACACCGCCTCGACCCGGTACGACAGATCAACCAGGGCGTCGACCTGAGGCTTGGTCGGCTTGGCCTGCACCGAGGAACGCCAGGTCTTGAGGCGGGCCAGCGCTTCGGGCGCGAGGTCCTTCGCCTCCTTAGCATCAATGGCAGAGCCCCACCCCGGAGCGGGCAGGAGGAAGTGGTGGATGCCGCCATCGATGTCCCTGGCCAACGCGCCGGTTTGGACGTCCTGGGCGAGTGATGCAAGGGGGACGTCGCGCGGTACGTCGTGAAGGTAACTCTTGCTGGAGAGTTGGTCGCGGCGGAACACTGCGCGCCGGGCGCCGATGAGGGAGTTTCCGCGGCGCAAATGAAGCCCGAACCACGGTGCGTCAAGACCCTCGACCATGGTGTCGAGCCACAACGAAATCTCCGCAAGCTCGACCGCCGTCGCGTTCAGGTCGACCCCGTACACGTTGTGCAGGGCCAAGTACGCCTTGACCTCTTGAAGTCGCCGCGGGTACTCGTCGGGGTCGATCCGCTCGCCCAGCTCCTTCTGCCGGCGCTCCAGATACTGCTCAGCGAGCTGGCGCACCGCTTCGAGGGCGAACGCGCCAGAACCTAGAGCGGGCTCACAGGTGGTCAGATCGAGGATTTCAGCGGCTGTGGTCGTTTTGCCGTCCTGGTCGAGCAATTCTTCCAGGGCCTGGCCGACGGTGAAGCGCGTGAGTACCTCGGGGGTGTAGTACGACGCGGACTGCTGGCGTTCGCGGCCGGCGAGCCGAAAGACGAACGTGCCACGCTCATGCAGGACGGGCTTCTCCTCGCCCGTCGCCTTGTCCTTGAATCGCACGAAGTCGCTCTTGCTGATGCCCTCGGCACGGTCCACAGGGACGACCCAGGAGCCCTTGCTCGCGTCACCAGCCTTGGCGACTTCGTAGAGGTCGGTCTCGGCGAAGAAGCCGGTGTAGGACATCAGCCCTTCGTAAACCGCGCCGAGCTGGTTGATGCCGAGCTCGGCGTAGGAAATGAACCCGCGGTCCTTGCCCTTCGACTCCTTGCTCAGCAGCAGGTGGGTCAGGACGTCCTGCAGGGCGGCGTTGCCGAGGCCGACGGCGTCGACGTGCGCCGTGGCCTCGGGCCGGAACAGGTCAGCACGCAGCGAGTTGAAGATCAGGCCACGATTGAATGCCGAGCCGTCCTCGGGCTGGGGCCTGTTAGCGATCACCGCGGCCTGCGGCGCGTGGCCGCGGTCGACCAGGCGGAAGAGCACGCCGAGAGAGTCGTACAGGTGAGTCCCGGACCGGGCCTGCGGGGTGCCAAGCTCAACCTGCACGAGCTCGCGCAACCGGTCGAGGCTGTAACCCTGCGCGTACTCGCGTTCACTCACTGGGAGCACGCCGAGCTCGGGGGAGGCCTCCGCGTAGAGCAGGAACAGGATCCGGTACAGGAAGCGCAGGGACTGCTTGGCGAGCACCTGGGCCTGGTCCGCCGGTAGCGGGTCGAAGCCCTTCTCGCGGCGCCTCGTGACCACTTCGTTCGCGATGATCTCGATCGACAGCCGGACCCCGTCTCGGAGATCTTGTGAGACACCGACGGTGTGCTTGATCGACTCTTCGAGGACTGCGTGCCACCACAGGTCGCCATCGGCGTTCGGGGCGATCGACTCCGATCCCAGGCACGCCAGGACGCGGTCGATCTCGCCGCCCTTCTTGGTCTGATTGCGCTCGCACACGAGCTGGATGTTGACCGCCAGGTAGCGGCCCTCCGCCCAGCGCTCCCGCTCGGCCAGCAGCACCCACCGGCCCGCCAGGACAAGCACGAGGTCCGGTGCGCCATCCTCAACGAACAGCGCCGACACCAGACGCGCGACGGAGGCGTAGGCGACATCGCCGTCGAGTGCGACCGGCTCCGGGAGCGTCAGGCCGTCCTTGGCGAGCAGCTCCTCCACCGTGCCCACGGGCGAGGCGAGGACGACAGCGAGCGGGGCACCGTCGGTGATCCCGGGCGCGGAGACCCGCAACACCCGGCCCTGGCGGTCCAGGTGCAGGCCGTGGGCGTCCAGGCCAAGCACGGTGATCACGCGCTCGTGGACCTCATCGGCGGCCTCACGGGCCGAGACCGGGTCCGCGTGGTCGCCCAGGGACCCGAGATCCACCTCCAACCGCTGCCGAGCCTCGGTGAAGCGAGACCGCACCGTCGGGCGCCCCTCGGCCGCTTCGGCGTCCCAGGTCTTGCGGCGTTCGAGCACCTTCGCCTGAAAGGACTGCGCTGTGGCGTCCGTCGTGAAGTAGTGCTCGGAGATCCACCCCTCGCCCACGACGATCGCCTCGGTGACGTTCATGGCTGCACCTCCTCCGCGTTCTGCGGTGTGTTCTTCGGTACGACCACCAGCAGGGGCCGGACGAGCTGCCGGTCCGGTGCCATTGACTCCACGAGCTCGCGTTCCTGGGCCACACTCACGCGGTGCGCCTTGAGCTCACTGCGCTGGACCAGCACGTCCGCCTCCTCGGTCCAGCGATCCAGGCGCTGGGACCACTCGGCGACGCGACGGGTCACGTCCGCCTCCGCTGCACCGAACAGGATGCGCATCTGGGAGCGAGCCTGGCGAACTGCGGGGCCGACAAGGTCCTGGAGCTGCTCGACACCAGTGACCGGGCCAGGGTTGACGCCCGGCGTCAACCATCCGAGCGCTCCGAGTGCGGCCGCCGCCGACCCGTACGGCTCGACAAGAACGAACGACAGGTCATCCGGCGCGGGGAACTGGGCCGTGAGCCACGCCGCGGCCACCACCTGCCCGCGGCGGTTCGTCAGTGTGCCCAGGAGCAAGACCGTCGGCGCCTCGACGTCACCGCGCACCGCAAACACCTCGTTGCGGCCAAGCTTCGACAACGCCCGGTCCGATGCCCACTCGAGCACCGGGTGCAACGGAGCGAGGAAGTGGGCGTCCGGCCAGCTCGAGTCGTTCTCGTCCGCGAGCGCAGCCGCAAGTCGGGCCTTGCCGCGGTCAGCAGTGGTCGCGAGATGGAACTTCTGGGTGACGCGCCGGTCGGTGAGGTAGCTCTGCGGGAGGACCTCCAGGCGCTGGACCAAGTCTCGCGGTGGAACGAGCTCGGCCGTGCCGAAGGCCTCGTGGTGTCGCCACTCGACGCCGCTGTTCGTCGTGGAGCCCGACGGGTTGATGAAGGCCGCGAGCAACGCCTCGTCGAGGTAGGCGACCTCGCTTGTGTACAGGCCGGAGGTGACCGTGGCGCTAAAGCGGTCCTTAACTGAGACTGCCTCATCGATGGCCGCGGCCGAGGGCACATCGGATGCCTGTGGGGCGTCGAAGAGGCGGAAGAACATGCCGGCGAGGTCATCGCTCCCGGCGACCTCCTCGACGCTGTGGACGACGTCCTCGAGATTCTTCTGCCCGGCGAGGACCTTGCGGATCTCCTCCTCCTCGCCCTTGACGTCGTACTGGCCCATGAGCGAAGCCACGTCACCGAGGGCCTCGTGCGCCTCGTGCTCCTTGTCCATCAGGCGCTTGAGGACGCGCACGTCCCCCGCGAAACCCTCACTCGTCGGGTCCAGCAGGAGGGTCGTGACGCGCGGGGAGTGCCTCTGGCCGTAGCGGTCGATGCGCCCGTTGCGCTGCTCGATGCGGATGAGCGACCACGGGATGTCGAAGTGAATGAGCTCGTGGCACTGGGCGTGAAGGTTGACGCCCTCAGACGCCACGTCGCCCGTGATCAGGACGCGGACCGGTGTGTGCGCCTGCTTGAACGCCTCGACGATGCGTTGCTGCTCGTCGTCCGGCAGCCCACCGTGCATGACCTCGATCGCATCGGCGGGAACTCCGAGGTCCTTCGGCAGGTGCTCCTGAAGCCAGTGCAGGGTGGCGATCCGTTCGGCGAAGACGACTGCGCGGGCGGTCGAACCCTTGCCGACACCGATGTCCTTCAGGTGCTCGACGAGCCGCTGGTACTTCGCCGAGGGCCCTGTCAGGGCCGTCTCGGTCAGCGCGAGCAGACGCGCAAGAGCCTCGTCCTCGTGGGCCGCAGATGGCCCAGGGCTGGCGTGGAGCCGGCGTCGGCGCTCACGGATGGACTCGCGCAAAGCGGCCGGTGAGGACAAGAACGCCTTGGCAAGCGTCCACGGGAACAGGGACGAGTTCTGACCGGAGTACGGGCTCGCACCACTCTTCGGATGGAGCCAGACATCGTCGAGCTCATGGGCGATCGCGTTCTCAGCCGGGGTGGCCGGGACCAGAAGGTTCTGTGGCTCTTGGCGCTCGGCCCAGTCCGCACCGACCACCTGAGCAACCTCCGGGCTGTGCCGGTGCCGGCGGATGACCAGGCGGCGCACCTCGTCCGGGATCAGGTCGCCGTTCGGGCGGACCGCGGTCGGGTCCAAGAGGCGCACAAGCTCGGCGAAGGACTCCTTCTTGCCGTTGTGCGGCGTCGCCGAGGCAAGGATCAACGCGTCGCAGTTGCGGGCGAGCAGGCGCGCGAGGCGGTTGTTGTGCGTCGAGACATTCGACAGGTTGTGGGACTCGTCGATGACCACCGCGTCCCAGCGCTGCTTGGACAAGTGGGCCACGTACCGGTCGGACTTCAGGGTGTCGATCGAGATGATGACCCGGCGGTAGTACGTGAACGGGTTGCGCGTGGCCGGGAGCTTCTGGCGCACGCGCTGGATGCCGGCCGAGTCGAGCCGGACGAACGGCAGTGCGAACCGTGACCACATCTCGTGCTGCATCTGCTCGAGGACGTGGCGGGGCGTGACGATGAGGATCCGGTCGCCTCGGCCACGTCGGACCAGCTCGGACAAGATCATGCCGATCTCGAGCGTCTTGCCCAGGCCCACCGCGTCGGCCAACAAGATCCGCGGGCGCAGATTCGCAGGGTCGAGAGCTTGGCGGACGGCGGACTGCTGGTAGCTCAGGGTGTCGGCAAGCGCGCGCGTGGAGACCGTCAGGGACTGGTCGGCCAGCGGGACGGCCGTCTTGCGGATCGTGGACTCCAGCCACAGGCGCGCGACGCGGTAATGGGGGCTGTCGTCCGCACGGACCTTCGCCGCCGCCGGGTCTAGCGGTGTGATTGTGTCAAGGCTCGCGTAGAAGGACGCCTCAGTGTCGCGGACGAGTTCACCCAGACCCTGGGCGTGCACCAGGAGACCGTCGGTGGTCTGCTCCGTTGCGCGGACCAGCCAGGGCTCGTCACGGATCTCGACAACCGAACCCGGTGCGATAGCCGACGCGTCCCCTGAGAACTCGGACTCCGTCGTCTCGTTCGCCACCACGGCCATGCGTCGCTTGCCCCCATCGTTGCCCGCTGTCCTCGGCGAGCCTGCCGCGCTGACGACGCCCCTGGCGTCATCGGCGCCGGAGCGTCGCGACCTGAGCCTCTCACCCGACGCGCACGTTAGGGCGCACATGACCATCAGCTCAAGCCTCCAATTGGCAAGGGCCGTCGGCGAAGTCAGCGCCCGCACCGATGATCGGATTGACGCTGCGCAGGCAACTGATGGCCTCGGGCAGCGCCGGAAGCATGGCGTCATGACCCTCTGCGGCGCGATTGTCCGGATCGGCAGGCAACTTAGCCACGGAGGCGAGGCGGGAACTGGCGCTTGATGTGGGCAGATGCCTCTTGCGTGGCGGGAAGTACCTCAGGGGGGATGCGATGGCGGGACGTCGTAAGTACGGCGGTGGTCGGGGTGATGAGCCGGACCTGTTTGCGTCCTCTCCTGACCCGGAGGTGCGGTTCGCCCTGAGCCGGGATCGTTGGCCGGACGCGCAGGACTTCCCCGTCAACCACGTCAGCGCGAAGGTCTCCACCTCGGTGTGGGCGGACCTGGCGAGCAGCGCGAACCCGCTCGTCGTGGCCGGGTTCACCTCCATCGGGAAGATCATCGAGCTGGTGGCAGGGTTCTCGGGTAGGCCGGATCCGGCGCGGGTCCGGGTCTTGCTGGGGACCGAACCGTTCGCCTCGGATCGCCTGTCGTTTGGTTCGGCGTCCGACTCGTTCACCGAGGAGGTGCGCCAGCACTGGATCGAGGAGCGCGGGGTCTCGCTGCTGTTGTCAGCGAAGGTCGTCCAGGTCATCCAGGCCCTGGATGCCGGATGGTTCCAGGTGCGGTTCGTCCCAGGGCGCACCCGCCTGCACGCGAAGATCTACCTCGGTGACGGCGCGGTGACCATCGGCTCGAGCAACTTCACCGCCGCCGGGCTGCACAGTCAGTTCGAGGCCAACGTCCGCTTCCGCAAACGCGACGATTCCGACCGGTACGCCGGCGCCCGCACGGTTGCCGAGAACTACTGGGACGTCGGAGTGACGTGGAACGACGAGCTGCGCGCCCTGCTGCACGACATGCTGCGATTCGTTTCCTGGCGTGAGGCCCTCGCACGGGCGTGCGCGGACCTCCTGGAAGGGCAGTGGGCCTCGCGGTACCTCACGGCTGCCACCGCGGGCGGACAGCTGTGGCCCTCACAGGTCGCGGGCATCGCCGAAGCCCTGTGGGTCGTGGAGAACGTCGGCAGTGTCCTGGTCGCCGACGCGACCGGGTCGGGCAAGACCCGCATGGGCGCACACCTGACCCGCGCCGTTCGAGACCGCCTGTGGAGCACCGGGCGGGCTCGCGGGGACCTGACGGTGCTGGTGTGCCCACCCGCGGTCGAACGCCAATGGTTGGCCGAGTCGCTCTCGTGCGGGTTGACCTTGCGGACCGTGTCCCATGGCCTGCTCAGCCGACCCGGGACGTCCGGACCCCGCATGGAAGAACGTGAGGTCGCCGCCGCGCAGGTCCTCGCGATCGACGAGGCGCACAACTTCCTGTCGACACGGTCCAACCGCACCGAGCTCGTGCGCCGCTCCGGTGCCGACCACGTGCTGATGTTCACCGCCACACCGATCAATCGCGGCGCCCAGGACCTGTTATCCCTGGTCGACCTGCTCGGTGCGGACAACTTCGACGATGCGACGCTCTCGGTGCTGGACCAGCTCAGCCGGCGCGGGCACCAACCCGCCCTCGGCGAGAAGGAAAAGGACCTGATCCGCCGGGAGATCCAGCGCTTCACCGTCCGGCGCACCAAGACCGTCCTGAACGCCATGGTGGATCAGGACCCCGAGCCCTACCGCCACCCGGACAGCGGGCGCGTGTGCCGCTACCCCGAGCACGTGATGAAGTCCTACCCGACCCGCGAGACCCGCGCCGACGAGCAGATCGCCCACGAGATCCGCGAGCACGCCAAAGACCTCACCGGAATCGCACTGCTGGGCGCGAACCTGAATGTGCCCCCCGGGCTGCGCCGGGAGTACGACGACAAGCGGTGGCTGGACCTGCGGCTCGGCGCTGCCAGCGGGCTCGCATCCCACCACGTGCGCTCCGCGATGCGCTCCTCCAGGGCCGCCCTGCTCGAGCACGTGGCCGGCACCGAACAGGCGATCGCCACCCTCGCCATCACCAACCTGCACAAGCCGCAGTCGAGCGGCAACATGATCGCCACCGTCGAAGCAGCGATCCACACCGGCCGACCCACCGCGCAGCTGAACTGCCCGCTCCCGGATTGGCTCACCGACGCCGACGCGTGGCGGGCCCAGTGCGAGCTCGAGGCGAACCTGTACCGCGCCATCGCCGCGCTGGCCACCCAGCTCAGCGACAGCAGAGAACGCGCCAAAGCCCACCAGGTCGCCGATCTGGCCAAGCGCCACCCGCGCGTGCTGGCGTTCGACCGTCACCCCATCACCCTGGCGGTCCTGGAGAACCTCCTCGGCGCAGCACCGGCACCGGTCCTGACCGCGACCGGCGCCACCGGTGCCGCCCGTCGGCGCGTGCAGCAGCAGTTCGGCCGCGACGCAACAGGCACCGGGATCGCCCTGTGCTCCGATGCGATGAACGAAGGCATCAACCTGCAAGGCGCCTCCGCCATCTTGCACTTCGACATGCCCACGACCTTGCGGGTAGCAGAACAGCGCGTGGGCCGCGTGGACCGCATGGACAGCCCTTACGAACGCATCGAGGTCTGGTGGCCCGACGACGGGCCCGCGTTCGCCACCCACGCCGACGAGCTCCTCGCCGCCCGCAACGCCGAAAGCTCCGAGCTCCTCGGCTCCAACCTGCCCATCCCATCCCTCCACCACGACGACTCCGTCGTCGACAAGACCGTCTTCGCCAGGGCCGAGGACGTCACCCCTTGGGATGGCCTGCGCGACGCGCTGGACCCCGTGCGCCAGCTCGTCACCGGCCCCCGCTCACTGCTGCCAGCCGCCATCTACGACGAGCACCGCAACAGCCGGGCACGAGTCCTGTCCCGCATCAGTCCCGTCCGATCCACGACCCCGTGGGCGTTCTTCGCCATCACCGGCACCCGCCACGGCGCACCCCGCTGGCTCCTGCTGGAAGGAACCGCAGCTCCGATCGTCGGGCTGGAGAACGTCGCCGAACGGCTCAGAGAACTGCTGGAACCCGACCCTCCAGAGTGCGCCCTGGACGAAGAAGGCCAACGCGCACTGGCCCACTTCATCGACCGTGCCCACCATGCCGAGACCCAGCTCCTACCCCGGCGCGACCAACGCGCCCTCGCTCAGATGGTCACCAGCTGCCGAACCTGGGCCGCGGCGGCCACACGCGCCGGGGACTATGACGCCGCTGGCCGGTGGCACGCACTTGGCCGGGTCGCCGAACCCGAAGACTACGAGGAGGCGTCAGCGGACCTGCACCGGGTTGCCGACGCCTGGTGGCACCTGACCCGCACCCAGCGCGAAGAGTTCCGCTCAACCCACCGGCGCCGCCGATACACGACCCTGTCCGACATCGACGAGACCCTGCGACTCAACCCGCTTTCCCTCGGCGCCGTCGAAGGCGCCCTCATGAGTCTGCCGCTGGTCGAACCCCTGGACCTCCGGATCTCCGCCTGCATCCTGGGGGTTCCTAGCGTCTGAGTGCACCTGCGCATCCAGTCGGCGTCATGCCACGGGACGAAGATCGCATCTCGCCACTTATGCGTTGCAGGTTCATCTTCGCGTCCGTCACGGGCCAGCCAGTGCGGACCTTCAAGGAGCCACGAGGAGGCCGCGTGTCCTTCTCCTACCGGCGACGCGATGGCCTCGGAACCGCACTTGTCCAAGGCCACGTCGATGGTGGGCAACCTGAAAGCGCTCGTTGACCGTCGAGGGGCAAGTCCCCTCGGCGGTCATCGACGATGCGGTGGCCAAATCGCGGGTGTTACCGATGGTCCGCGCCCGGTCCCTGCGTGCTGAGCGCGGCGCCAGGCACCCGAGTCGAACGCTGCCGTCAGGCGCACCTCGGAGAGGTGGCGGGCCCCTGACCGGTCTCCGCGACCGGTCGACGTCAAATGCGTAATCCTCCGCAGGGTCGCGAGCCACGGCCAGGCCCTCTGAGACCGTCACTCCTCCTCCATCTCGTCTTCCATGTCGTCCTCCATGTCGGAGCCACCCGACGCGTACACTCCGGCGCCACTCAGGACTTGCGCGTGGACCGCAAGTCCTGCCTCGAAGTCCTCCTTCTGCTCGGGTGTGAGCGTCGCCCACCTACTCATCGGGTTGAGACGCTCCGAGATCCGGTACAGGGCTTCCTCGAAGGCGAGCGCCTTCAAGCGTTCGTCGTGTAGGCGCGTGATCGCCGTCTGCGCTCGAAAGGCGTACTGGACCTCAACGAGCAGCGCGCTCACGGCGAGCGCACGGTCGAGGATCGCGATGTTGCTGTCAGTGCTGGACATGCTGAGTCTCCTTGAGGTGTCACGGCACGCACCGGGGTTGGTGCGCGTCGCACACCGTCCGGCGACAGGCAGCCGCAGGCAATCGACGCACATCACGTCCCCGGCCTCACCTAGGGCCTGGCTCGAGGACACGATCGGCGCCCTCGAAAAGCCCACCGGAGAGACACATCTCTCGGGGATCGGGAGCAGTCATCCCCGGCGCACCCTTCGACGCGCGCCCCTGACGAGTCACGAAAACGATCACCGGTCCGTCCACCGATTGGGTGATCCGATCCACACGCAGTCGCCCCGCTGACCTGCACCGACGCGGATCGGGGCTTCCTCACTTGCGTCGGCGGCCGCCCTGCAAGCCGCCAGGTGGCTGAAAGCGAACGGATCGGTGTCTGCCAGGCACGCTCAAATCGGTGCATGCGCCGTGACCTGCTGAGCGACCTGACCACCTACCCCGTCACCGGGGCCACGATGACCGTGGCCACCGTGCGGCCAGATCTTCGCCCAGGTGATCGCTGGCGGGCCGCCCGTGGGCTAGCCGCCGACCTCTACGTCCTGAGCGGCCGGCACGCGATCCACCACTGCCCGGCCGTGTATGTCGGGATCACCGCAGACCTGGACGGTCGCCGACCCGCGGTTTCTTTGCGGCGGTGGGCGCTGCAGACCGGGCTTCTGCGCGCCGATCAGGTCGCGCTGATCCGCCTGCTGACCCGTCCGACCCGGCCCGAGCTTGAGCTGATCGAGAAGCGACTCGTGCGCGGGGCCAACGCTGTCGGGGTCATCGGGCTCAACACGGTGACCGGTGCGCCGGCGGCAACCAGGCAGCTGGGGGAGCGGGCGGGCGCGGTAGCGGCCCATGGTGACGCCCTCCTGGCTGACGTTCACCGGCTCGTGCTGCGCGGTGCCCGAGGGGCGCTCACGATCCCGGCGACGACCGCCTCAGAGACGGCCGTGCGCGCTGTCCTGGACGCGGGCGGCCCCGTGGACACCCCGGCGGTCGTTGCCCTGCTGCAGGCCATCGCACCGCGGCACGGGCTCACGCCCGCATCGAGCGTGCGACGCGACCTGACCATCCTGGAACACCGGACGGCTGGCCCGCCCCGTGTCAGGGTCCTGCACCACGACCGGCGCGCCTTCTTCTACCCCGCGCACCTGACCGAGCACGACGTCCTGGACGCGATCGCGGGCTGACGACCTGACCTCGGCACACGCGCGACCGGTGCAGACCTTGGCCTCCGGGCGCCAGCGTCCAGGAGTGGGTGCGGTCGCCCTCGGCGACCCGCGCACCGGCCACCCGGCCTGTGTGCGCCCAACCCAGGGAGGCCGCATGTCCACCCCAACCATCACCACCCCAGCTACCCGCCCACCGCGGCGACCGCGCGACCTGGCCGCGCTGCTACGCACGCACGACCACCTCGCAGCGCAGGTCGCGAGCCTGCGCGCCCACGACCTGCCCCACGAAGAGCAGTTCGGCGCCCTCGCCGAGCTCGAACGCGTCGTCGCCGACCAGCACCCCCGGCTGTCCTGCACGCTCACCAGGGGCCCCTGGCTCCTCGACACCGACGACCCACACGCACCCGGGCGCACGTGCCTGGTCTGCGCAGGCCAGCTCCCATAACCGCACTCGGGGCGGTCCGCCAAGCGGACCGCCCCGAGTGTTCACCTCCCACACCGCTGCTCAGACCAACACCGCCCGCACAGGCGCCCGCACCACACCCGGCGCCGAGCATGTCGACGCCCGGTAGGCAGCAATCCGGGTGACCTTCCCCGTGAAGACGAAGAGCCGGTCGCCGATCTGCCACCGGGCCTGCGCACCGACGCTGATCACCGGCAGGCCCGACGCCTCATCGACCAGGTACGCCCCGCGGACAAACACCCCGTCCCACGGAAGGCGCCTGCCGCCGGCGGGCTCGCGCAGCACCGCCCCCTGATCGAGATCCAGCAGGAACCGCGTCCCGCCGGCGCAATCCACCACCCACCAACCCCGCGACGTAGCCAGATCCAGACGCTGTCGATGTGACATGGTGCCTCCACCCGGCCCACCGCAGGCGCGGGCACCGACCGGGGGAGCGCCGCGCGGAGCCCCACCCACGGCGAGACCCACCGCATCAAGTGCCGGCACACGCGCGCACGACATTGGCCGGCGGCCCACCTGTCGCGTCCGGTGGCACGCCCACCTGACCCCAGCCGACGCTGGCAACCTCACCGACCGGATCGACCCGCACGGCATCGGTCTGAACCGCCCTGGGGATGTTGGAGGCTCCTGACCTTGGAAACGAGGATGGGGTCATGGGGAACGAAGTCACGTCTGGGCGGCCGACGACGCGTCGGTACTCGCCGCAGGAGAAGGCCAGGGCGGTGCGTCTGGTGCGGCAGCTGCGCAAGGAGCTGGGGACCTCGCACGGGACGATCGGGCGGGTCGCGGACCAGATCGGGGTCGGGGTCGAGTCGCTGCGGCAGTGGGTCAAGCAGGCCGACATCGATGAGGGTGTCGAGCCGGGGGTGAGCACGGGCGAAGCGAAGCGGATCAAGGAGCTGGAGCAGGAGAACCGTGAGCTGCGCCGGGCCAACGATCTGTTGAAGAAGGCTTCGGCTTTCTTCGCGGCGGAGCTCGACCGCCCCTCGAGGTGAGCGTCGCGTTCGTCGACGCCCATCGTGCCCAGTTCGGAGTCGAGTTCATCTGCAGGGTGTTGCAGGTGGCTCCGAGCAGCTACTACGCCGCGAAGAAGCGGGCGGGCGCGCCGTCGGCCCGGTCGGTGCGTGACGTGGTGATGATGCAGGTCGTGCTCGCGTTGTGGGTCGCGAACCGGAAGGTCTACGGGGCCGACAAGCTCTGGAAGGCCGCCCGGCGCGCGGGGCACGACATCGGCCGCGATCAGGTCGCCCGCCTCATGCGCCGCCTGGGCATCGCCGGGGTGTCCCGGGCCCGCAAGAAGGTCTTCACCACGCGGGCTGACCCGGACGCCACCAGGGCGCCGGACCTGGTGAACCGGCACTTCAAGGCCGATCGTCCCGACGCGCTGTGGGTCACCGATCTGACGTATGTCCCGACTCGCTCGGGCATGGCCTACGTGTGTTTCATCGTCGACGCGTTCAGCCGGCGCATCGTGGGCTGGCGGGCCGCGGCGAACATGAAGACCGAGATGGTCCTGGACGCCCTGGAGATGGCCCGCACCTCCCGCGGCGGGCACCGCCTGGTCGGGCTGGTGACGCATTCGGATGCGGGCTCCCAATTCACGTCGGTGCGGTTCACCGAGAGGCTGGAAGAGATCGGCGCACGCCCGTCGATCGGGACCGTGGCCGACTCCTACGACAACGCCCTGGCCGAGACGACCAACGGTCTCTACAAGGCCGAGTGCGTCTATGGCCCGGACACCGACGGCTGGGACGACGTCGACGAGCTCGAGCTCGCCACGTTGTCCTGGGTCCACTGGTTCAACGAAGACCGGCTGCACGGGCACTGCGGGGACATCCCGCCAGCACAGTACGAAGCAGCGTTCTACGCTGCCCTACAGACCGACCCCGCCGGGGTTGGAAACCAATAGAACGAGCCTCCACCGAACCCAGGGCGGTTCAGCACCAATCCAGCGTCATGCGTGGTGGCGATCCGCGCGCGCCCCGAGAAACCGGAACCACCACGGCATACTTTCCGGAACCAGCTATGGAGCGGGTGACGAGAATCGAACTCGCGCTATCAGCTTGGGAAGCCAACGCGGGCGGGATCTGGGGCTCTAGTCAGACCGTAAAACTGCAGGTCATACGCTTGCGAGCGTACACGAGGATGAACCGAGATGCACTCGTTTGAACCCCCTTATGGCACGTTATGGCATGCCAGTAGGCGCTGAATCCGTGGGTTTCGGGAGCGGCATCCACGCGCCTTCGCCTGCGACCCACCGGAGGTGGCCGGCCGACCGATCCATCGGCGGGGCCAAGAACCGGGCGACAAGTTCGACAGCCTCATCGAACGTCACCACCGTGCACGCCGGTGTCTTGCGAGCAAGCGGCGCGAATCTCGTCCGCCAGGCGGCCGGCGGCTCGAACCGTGGCGAACCCGCCAGCTCACGGTTGGCCCACTCCGCATGGATCGCGAACGTCAGCTCAGCCCCGTCCACGTCCTGGCTCAGGGCGAACACCACCAGGTCCACCAGGTCGCGCTCCCGGCTCGACGCCCCGGAGCCATACGTGGTCATCGTCGCGCAGACCTTGTCGGCGATGTGGTCCACCAGCGGGTACAGGCGCACCATCGGTGGGGTGATGCCTCGCAGCGGGATCGGGTCGTCGACGGTCTCGTCCGGCGCGGCAGTCATCAACGACCCGATGACGACGTCGACCCCGAAGCTGGGCAGCGCCCGCCGGGTGCCGCAGAACGCGTCGAAGGTGACTCGGCGGGTCGTCACATTCGGCTGACCCGCACCACCGGGGTTGTCGCGCTCACTGATCGGAACGAACCGGAAGTGATCCCCGAGGTCCGCGGCTGCGAGCCGGCGCAGGTCCGCAACGGCGGCGGGCAGGTCACGCGCCTGCGCCAGCAGGTCCACATCCTTGGTGGTGCGGCCCGTCGGTACGCGCATCAACGTCGCGGTTCCGCCCTTGAGCACCCACGGACTGTCCGGACTGGCGAACACCCGCGCCAAGAACCGCGAGTACACCAGCCGGCGCTGCAATCCCTGGGCGTCGACGCCACGTTCGCGCGCTCGTGCCCGCCCCTGGGCCAGCACGGACTCCCACATGGCGGAGGGACTGGTGTAGGCGTCCTCGCTCATGCGCGCTGCTGTGTCGTCTGGGCGACGCGCGTCGCGTCTCGTCCGGCGGGGGAGTTCAGCCATCGCAGCGTCGACCGCACCTGCGGGGACTGGGCCGCATCGATGGCGGCACGCACGGCGGGGCTGTTCTTCAGCTGCGCGGCGATGTCCACCGCGGGCGCGGGTGCCTGTTTCTCCGGGCGGGGCGACGCCGTGGCGGACTCCGCGTCCGGTCGGGTCTGCTGAACCGAGTCGAGGATCCACTGGATGGCGCTGGTCCAGCCGACGTTGACGAGGTCTTGACCGGCAGGGGAGTGCAGCAGGCTTGTTACATCCAGGCCGGCGATCTCGATCAGTCTGTCGACGGCGGCCGGTCCGTCGTCGGCTCCCATGCGGTGTGCGACGGGTTCGAGCTGACGCGCAAGAGTCGTGAGGTCGATGACGCCGCGGGTCAGGCCGTCGCCGGTCAGGCGGGCGACGTGGTCGAGGTCGTGCCCATCGCGAAGCAGATCAGCGACGGTCCGCTCAGGCGTCGTGACCGGTAGGCCGTCCACGAGGGTGATGTCGCTGGCGGTCAACGGGAGGCGGTGGACGCGCATGGGCCGTCGGGTCTGCTTGCGGTGCGAGACGGTCACCTCAGGGATGTCGTCCAGCAGGTCACCGAGTTGGTGCAGCGCGGCAGCGGAGGTGTGCGACAGGACGCCCGTCGCCGCAGGATCGGCCAGGCGCTCCTCAGCCATCATCCCGGGGGCGAGCACCAGCCACGCGACGCGCTTGTCGCGGTACCCGTCCGGCGCGGCGGTGGCGGCGTAGACGCCGTGCTCGACGCGCTCGAGGATGCCGACGCTCACGAGGTGGTTCAGTTGGTCGCGACTGATCCCGTGCATCTGGGCCTGGGCCGTCGTGAGCAGGCCCCACTGCCCGGCGGCGAGCCGGGAGGCAGTGGCTGCTGCGTCAGACATGCTCCAATCGTAGCAGTGTCGACGATGAGCGATACTGAGATTGTCGGGCTCTGTGCCATATATCGCAGTATCGTGGTCAGGCACCGGCGACGGGTGGGCCGGTCCAGGCCACGGCGTGCTCGGCGATTCGCGCCCATAGCTGATGGCGCAGCGTCGCCTGCGAACGATCTCCACGCAGTCGCCCGGGCACGCTCCGGAGAGTCGTGCCGCTTCACCGTCGTCCGAGTCGCGGCACTACCCGCGCCGGCCGCAGCAGGTCGTCGAGGTCGGTCCGGCGGATGCGGACGACGCGGGCGCCGACCTTGACTGCGCGCAGGTCCCCGGCGGCGATGAGCTTGCGGATGAATCGTTCGGTCACGTGGAGCTCCTCGGCGGCCTGCGCGACGGTGAGGAACTCCAGCCGCGACGGGCCGGTGACGGTGGAAGACATGGCGCTCCTTCGATCGGGTTGGCGATGCGGTCACATGCTGATGACGGGTGCGTCGGGCGAAGACGCCGGGGCGAGACTCATCGGGTTGAGGGCGGACAGCACGGACGCTCGGCGCTGAGGTCGTGCGGGTGGTACGGGTGCGGGTTGGTCGGGGTGGTGGATCTCCCAGGTTTCGGTGGCGGTGGATTCGGTGTGGGAGGTGGCGAGGATCTGTTCGAGGACGTCGCGTGCGGATGGCGGGTTGGGGTTGCCGGGCAGGCAGTCGGGGTCGGGGTCGTCGAGCACGACGTAGGTGCGGTTGAGGTCGCGGCCGCGGCTCATGGCGACGTAGAGGTCTTCGTGGGCCATGCCGGGGGCGGCGATGGTGTGGGTCTGATCGACGGTGATGCCTTGGGTGCGGGCGGTGGTGGTGGCGTAGCCGAGCTCGACATGTTCGGCGACGTAGTCCGCGGGTAGGTGCACCGTGCCGCGGTCGCCGGACCTCGCGCCGTCGACGGGCCGGGCACTGTTGTCGGGTCGCGTGCCGGTGACGGGCTGATCGGCGGTGGTGGGGGCGGGTCGGGCGAGGAGGGAACCGCCGGGCAGGACGCGGGTGATGTCCCACAGGGACCCGTTACGCACGTACCCGTCGGGGGTGGGCAGGTGGCGGTTGTTGCGGCGGGCGACGATGCGGTCCCCGATCCCGGCGGTGAGGCCGTCGTGCAGCAGGACGCCGTCACTACTGGCCGTTTCGGCGCGGACGCGGGTGGCGTGGGCTCGGGCGTTGAGCTCGAGCACGGTGCGGTTCTCAGCGGCCTGCAGTACCGCGGTTGACCCGTTCGCCCGGGCGGTGGCGACCGCGTCAAGCGCGGCGTCGAGCATGTCGTCGCGGGTGCCGGCGGTGAAAGCGCCGTGCTCGGCATAGGCGTCCAGGGCGGCCGGGTGGGCGCGGCGCAGCTCGAGGCTGGCGCGGGCCTCCCAGGGGTGGGTGAACCGCCACAGGGACGTGAGCTCGGCGGTGGGTCCGCGCCGGGCGAGCAGGCCGAACGCACCGCCCGCGTCGATGGACCCGCGTTGCAGGTGGTCTCCGACCAGGAGCACCTTCGCCGTGCCGGCGCGGGCCTGTTCGGTGATCGTGGACATCGTGCGGGTGTCGGCCAGGGAGGCTTCGTCGATGATGATCAGTTGCCCGCGCGTGGCGCGCCACCGGTCCTGCTCGACCCGCAGTGCGCACATCTCCTGGTGGATGACCTGTTGCCGGGGGTAGCTGGGCACGGCGCGAAGGGCCTGGTCCAGGGCGCCGTACCGGACGCCGCGACGTTGGGCGCCATCCCCGACCGACTCGTAGATCCACTTGGCGGTGGTCTCGCACGGGGCGCCGATCGACCCGGCGAGGGTGTGGGCGGCGGCGGCCGAGGGTGCCAAACCGATCACGGGCCCGACCCATTGCTGCCAGTAGGAAACCAGTGCAGCCAGGGTCGTGGTCTTTCCGGACCCCGCGGGCCCGACCATCGCGTCCAACAGGTGCCCGGAGGTGATGATCGCCTCTACCGCGGCACGCTGATCGGGGACGAGCGCTCCCAGGTGCTGCTCGGCGGTCTGGTTGTGGACGTCGCGGGCGGGCCGGTAGGGGAATCCGGTCGTCTCGGTCGCGTCGATGAGGGTCTTCTCGGCAGCGAGGAGCTCGACGGTCGTGTACAGGTTCTCTCCGACGCGGCGCCGGTCGGGGTCGCGGGTGTCGTCCAGGTGCACGCACAACGCGGCGGCGTCGGTGGTGATCGCGTTGAGCAGCGCGAGTCGATCGGTGGGGGAGGCCATGCGTAGGAGCTTGGAGGCCCGCAGGGCTTCGGCGCCCAGGTTCCATGTCGTCCACACCGACCGCCTCGTCGACACCTGGGCAACAGCGCCGGTGGCGAGCGCTTCGCGGACCTCGGGTCCGACGTCGTGGGCGTGCAGGGCGCGCCCGTAGGTGCCGTGCAGGGCGCGGGCGGCAAGGTCGCGGGGTTCGAGGCCGGTCAGGGCCCGGGCCCGGTTGGCCCAGTCGGCGAACAAGTCGCTCAGCCGGTGGATGGTCTTGGGTGGTCGGGTCGCCCGCGCCAGGTGCTGGCGGGCCCTGGTCGTCTCCACCCGCGACGGCGCCCGGCCGTGAGTGGCCGCGAACCCGGTGGCCCAGTCCTGTTCGGCGCAGTGGATCTGATCGGCCCGGGTGGAGAACGCCGTGAGCAGGTCGTCTCCGACGCCGTCGATCTCGAAGGCGGGGTTGCGCCGCTCGCCGCGTTCGCGCATGCCCCACGCGACGGGCAGGCGTCTGGCGAGCTCGTCGGCAAGCAGCACGTCATACAGCTCGGAGACGGTCACCACGGCGGCGTGGACCGTCTTGCCGTCCAGGGCTCGCCAGGCCCCGTCGGGTCCTTGGACCTTGTTGGCGAGCACGACGTGGGTGTGCAGGTTCGGGTCGGTAGTGCGGGTGTCCCAGTGCTCGAACCCGGCCGCGATCATCCCCCGGGTGCGAACCTGCCGGCACCCGCCCGCCCCGACCCTCGTGCGCACCACCGTGGCCTCGACGAACTCCAGCACGCTGGCCACCGCGGCCCGGTGGGCGCCGTGCACTGTCGCGCGGGTCGCGTCATCACCCAACGCCCACAGGACCGAGACGGACTTGGGGGCCGTGAACGTCAGGTCATACCCCACCACCGCATGCCGCCCGGACGTCCCGGGGGCGGGGTCGAGGGTTGTCGAGTAT
>MLJW01000324.1_pt1 | contig 27286 bp, 22 predicted proteins | sample 888231 | NCBI WGS metagenome assembly MLJW01 (sample SAMN05788063, study PRJNA343431) | mine drainage metagenome | isolation source: sample collected from the inflow into an acid mine drainage treatment plant... | place: Germany: Lusatia, lignite mining district
GGTGTCGTCCCCGGCTTGCAGCAGCGGCGCGAGTTGGCCGGCGCGTGCAAGCAGCGCGTCGGCGTCGGCCGCGGTGAACAGCAGCGGCGTGGCGCCGAGGCCGGCCGCGGGCGCAGCGGTCGACGGCGAGCGGGGCCGCGTGGTCACGGCGCCGGTGGCGGTGTCGGCGGCGGCAGCCGAAGCGAAGGCCGCCGGGGCGCCGGTCGTGGCGGCGAGCGGCGCCTGCTCCAACAGCACGTGGGCATTGACGCCGCCGAACCCGAACGAGTTGACGCCGACGCGCAGCGGCGCGGCGACTGCGGGCAGCGGGTGCGCACCGCGCACCAGTTCAAGGTTCAGCGCATCGAAGTCGATCGCCGGGTTCAGCTCGGCGGCGTGCAGCGTCGGCGGTACTTCGCGGTGGGCGAGCACGGCGATGGCCTTGGCCAGCCCGGCCATCCCGGAGGCCGGTTCGAGGTGACCGACGTTGCTCTTGATCGAGCCGATCGGCAGCGGCGTGGCGCGGTCGGCGCCGTACACCGCGGCGATGGCCGCGGCCTCGATCGGATCGCCGACCTTGGTGCCGGTGCCGTGGGCCTCGACGTAGGCGATGTCGGCCGCGTGCAAGCCGGAGGCGCCGAGCACGCGGCGCATCAGCTCGGCCTGCGCGTCGGCGCTGGGAATGGTCAGCGCGCTCTTGCGCGCGCCGTCGGTGTTGACGCCGCTGGCGCGGATCACCGCGTGGATGCGGTTGCCGTCGGCGAGCGCGTCGCGCAGCGGCTTGAGCACCAGCATTGCGGCACCCTCGGCGCGCACGTAGCCGTCGGCGTCGGCCGCGAACGGGCGGCAGCGGCCGCGTGCCGAAAGCATCGACGCCTTGGTGAAGCCGACGAAGGGGTAGGGGTGCAGCAGCAGGTTGACGCCGCCGGCCAGCGCCAGCGGCGCGCCGCCGTTTCGCAGCAACTCGCACGCCTGGTGCAGCGCAACCAGCGACGACGAGCAGGCGGTGTCCACGGCCAGGCTCGGGCCACGCAGGTCGAACACATACGAGATGCGGTTCGCGGCGACGCTCATGGTGTTGCCGGTCATCGAATGCGCCGACATGCTCGACAGGTCGTCGAGCACGCGCATGCCGTAGTCCAGCCCCGAGATGCCGACGAGCACGCCGCAGTCGCTTCCGCGCAGCGTCGAGGCACGCAAGCCGGCGTCCTCGATCGCGTCCCAGCTCAGTTCGAGCAGCAGCCGCTGCTGCGGGTCCATCAGCTCGGCTTCGCGCGGCGAAATGCCGAAAAAGGCGGCGTCAAAAGCGCCGACGTCGCGCAGCGCGCCGGCGGCGAAGGTGATGCTGCGCCCGGGCTCGCTGCGCTTGGGGTGCTGCAGAGTGTCGACGGCCCAGCGCGAGGCGTCAATTTCGGTGACGAGATCGCGTCCTTCGCTGAGCGCATTCCAGAGGCCATCCAGGCCAGCAATGTCGCCGGGCAGGCGCAGTGCAATGCCTACGATGGCGATGGCTTTAGGGCTTTTACATTTTGTCAATTTATCGGGTCTGACGAATGCATGCTCTGTGCGACGGATGCTCTCCAACTGGTGATTGATAGATCAATCGGTACAGTTCACTAAGCAGATGCGATTTGTGCGGCTCATGAGAAGTATTAAACAAGTGTTCTTGATTGTGCCGACGCGACGTTACAAAGACAAGACCGCGATTTGGACGTCCTGTCCAAGCTCCGCAGACGTTGACACGCCATGGATGGATATGACGGTGTCGTTCATGGCTGACATTGTTGGCAAAAAGCACGAATTGTCGGCTTTGAACGACATTTTTTCCCGCCCCAGCTTCGGCGTAAGCCCGTTGTTTGCTCCTCAGGTCGCGGCACGCAATCGCTTCGCCAGGCTTTGTATATCTGGGTGGTAGTACCGCGCGAGCATGCCGGCCGACGAGTGGCCGGTGATCTTCATAAGCTCGTGCATCTGGAAGTGCCGCGCCAGGCGTGAGGTCGCTTCGTGGCGCAGATCGTGGAAGTGCAGGTCGACGAGCGTGGCATCGTGTTCCTTCAGTGACTCGAACTCGGCAACAGTAGCTTCGTTGGGCTTGCGCTTCTTGAACCGCAGTGCCCGAATCTCGGCTTCCGGATCGGAGATGCGCAGCGCAGGAAGGTTGGCGCGAAGCTGGTCGTCGAGGTAAAGATCGCGCGCTCGCTTCACGCACGAAGCCCAGCTTTGTCGTAGCGCCGACGCGGTGAGCCCAAACACTTTGCCTCGGCGCATGTGTGGCATCGTCGGAGCAAGGTTAAGTATTGCTGCTTCCGCCGCAGCCGACAACGGCACTTCGCGGAACTTCGCTCCGTTTTTCGTTTCTCGGCCGTCGATCCCACGCAACCGGCATACGTGCCGCTCGAGATCAACATCCGCCCAGACCAACGAAATGATCTCGCTTTGCCTAGCGGCCGTCTCGATGGCGAATGCCACGACAGGTGCGACCCAAGGGTTGCGGCGCGGCTCATGCAGCGCGAGGGTCAGGTATTTTTGTTCGAGCGGAGACAGCCGGCGCTCACGGTCGTTGTTGATCTGCTTGGGTGTGAAGTTCAGTCCCCGCGTAGGGTTCACCAACCCGGTAAGCGCGTAATGTTTGACGGCGAAGCCAAAGATGCGCGAGACCATCCCGACTTCGTGCTTGACGGTCTGGCGACTAACTTGCTGCACGCGTTGATCTCGATACGTTTCGATGACTTGCGGGGTGATGGTGGCGAGGGATCGCGCACCGAGCACTTCCGTCACGCGTCTAATGAGCGACTTGGCTTGCTGGAGGCCCTTCTTCGTGGGAGCGACGATGTCTTCGTAGTCCTGCGCAGCTTGAGCGAAGGAGACTTTCTTGGCGCCTGTACGGTCGGGCAAAAAATCGCCAGTATCGATCTTGCGCTCGATGCTTCGCGCCCATGCCTTCGCGTCATCAAGAGAGCTGAAGGTGCGGGCAACGCGCTTGTGCCCCCGGCGATTGATGTACGCGAGCCAACCGGTTGCTCGCTTCTGGAAGTATGCCATGGCGCGGAATTTTGTTCGCGGCCGGTCGGTCATCGATCGACGGACAGCAAATGGACAGCAAAACGCCTATATTATGGAGCAAAGCTAGTGTTTATGCGGCTCTGCGGCCATGTAATTTTGTCTTCTAAGCCGTGGGTCGGGGGTTCGATTCCCTCCGGGCAGGCCAGTCAAAACAACGAGTTGGGCGATGGAACTGATGGCCGCGGCGTAGCCGTTTGAAGGCTTGTTGCCGATTTGTTGCCACTCGATGCTCGCTGTGGCATGGCCGAGACAATTGGGCGATGTTGTGAACATCGCGAGTTGTGTCGCGAGGGTCGACCCGGCAAGTGCACCCGGCCGTCAGGGGAGCCGAACTAACCGGCAACGTCCTGCTGATGCGCGCGGCAATTCTGCAGCCCGCCAAAGCGCATCGCCCGGTTCCAGCAGTACTGGCCCTCGGCGAACGAGATCTTGCTGCCACGGGTGGCGAAGATCAGGCGCTACTTCGGACTGTCGGCGGGAGCTTCGCCCGGGCCTTGCGCCCGCGGCGTCGGGGCCGCTCGTTGCACTTCGGGCGCGGGCGCAGCTTGTCGCGGCTTCAGGAAATCCGGGAGCGCCAACAGATCCTGCGGGTGGTGCTGGCACTTGAGCATCTGGCCCGATTCGGCGATGGTGTCCAGGCTTCGCAGGTTCAGCACGGCCGTCAGCACCTTGCCGACGCCCAGGCCCTTGTCCACGAACCGTTCACGCCAGGGAGGATGCCCGATCGGGGCACTCTAGTCGGAGCTATGCCGAATGGCTCAGCGCTCACTGGCCGAATCCATCCATCGCCGCGCAACCGTCGCCGACCGCCGGGGCGATGCGCGAGCGGTATCAGAATTCGCGCGTGAGACTGAGGCCGGCGCTGAGCGCGCGCCCCGGGGCGGACTCGTAGAACTGGCTGGTCGAGCTGTTGATCACCACGGCGCCGACGTAGGTGCGGTCGCCCAAGTTGTCCACGCGCACGAATTCGGAGAGTTTCCATGGGCCGTCGCGTTGCTCCACGCCGGCCGCCCAGTTGAGCGCCACCCACCCGGTCGCGGGCGTCGCGAGGTTTTGCGAGTCAACGTAGATCCTCGATCGACTGAGCAGGGACAGTCGGGTGTAGAAGCCGCGCAGCGCGGGCGCCGCAAGGGGCGGGCGCCAGGTCAGAGCGGCGTAGGCCTGCTGCTGCGGGGCGCCGGGCAGCGTTGCGCCGGCGTAGGGGCCGCCGACGAAGCGAATGTGCATCTCGGTCAGGCCGATGCTGGCTTGCAAGTGCGCCGGCAGTTGCACGTCAAGGCTGAGCTCGGCGCCGTAGCGCCGCGTGCTGCCCGCATTCATGTAGGTCGTGCGCCCGCCGGTGTTGGTGTCGACAACGATCTGGTTGTCGGCGGAAATGGAGTACAGAGCGGCCTGCGCGCGAACGCCCCGGAACTTCCCGCGCCAGCCGAGTTCGGTGTTGTTCAGGTGCATCGGCAGCAGCGCGAAGTTCAGCCCCGGCTGATTGTTCGGCCTGTACGCCAGCTGATAGAAGGTCGGGGTGACAAATCCACGCCCCCAGTCCCCGTACAGGCGGTTGGCGCGGTCGAGCTTCCACAGCACACCGAGCACCGGATCGTTGGCAGCGTAGCGCGCCGCGCCGCCGGTGCCAGACGCCGCAGGCGCGTCGGCGCCGGGCGTGGCCTCGAATGCCACGCTGTCGTGGCGCAGCCCGCCGCTGAACGATAGCGTCGGCGTGAATTGCCAGTCGGCCTGCACGAACTCGGCGGTGTTATCGACCACGTTGTACTGGTCATTGCGCAAGGCGCCCTCGGCCCCAAAATCGTTCACGTAGCCCTTGCGGAATTCATTCTCGCGGCCGTAGTCGAGCCCAGCGGCCAGCGTGTAGGGGCGTGCCGCCAGCAGGCCCTTGTGGGAATAGGTTGCGGTGATACCCCCGAAGGCGTCATCCAGCGCCACCACGCCGCCGGCGGAGTTCGCGAAGCTGCCGCTGAAGGCCAGGTACTGGGTGATCGAGCGCGTGCCCGCGTAGGCGCTGAGTTGCAGCGCGTCGGCGGCGTCGAAGCTGTGCTCCCAGCGCAGGCCGCTCTGGCGCGCGCGCGCGGTCTTGCGAGATCCGTAGGCCAGCGAGGACGGCGCGACTCCACGCGGATCGGCGCGGTACTCGGCCAGAGTCTGGCCGCTGGGGTCGAGGCCCCGCTGGTCGAGCGCGTTGAACACCACGCTGTAGCGGTTGCCGTCCCCATCGGTCCACTTCAGCACCGTGTTGAACTGCTTGCGCGAGGCGCCGCTGTGGATGCGCCAGCCGTCGGTGCGAAAATCGCTGAGCCCGGCGATGGCCTCGACGCGACCGCTGCGGCCCCCGCCGATCAGCGTCGTCTGGCGGCTGCCCCAGGGCCCCATCCAGCTGCTCAGGCTGGCCGCCGGCGGATCCGGCGCGTCCTCGGTGTAGGCCTGGATCACACCGCCGGCGGCGTTGCCGTACAGCGCGGCGAAGGGCCCCTTGATGACCTTCATGGCGCCGATCATAGGCAGGTCGATGAGCTGCGACTGGCCTTGGCCGTCGGGCATCGTCAGCGGCACGCCGTCGAGGCTCATCTGCACGTCCTGCACGCCGAATGGGGAGTCAGCGCCGAAGCCGCGGATCGACAGTTGCATGTCCTGCGCATAGTCCTGCCGGTTGTTGACGACCACGCCCGGCACCTGGTTGAGCGTCTCCGACAGGTTGACCTGCTGCCGGCCCTGCGTCAGACGCGCACGCCCGAGCACCTCTACCGTCGACGGCAGGCGCACCGCCTGCGCGCCGTAGGCCACGCCCTGCACGGTGACAATCTGCAGTTGCTGCGGCGCGCTGGCGCCCGGCGGCAGCGGCGCGGCGCCGGCCGGCGCGGCCAGCGCGGCGCCGCATGCCCACAAGGTGGCACAGCGGGAGGGCGTCGGGCGCCGTGTACGGCACGAGCGGTCGTTGGTGGCCATGTCTCAGTCCCAGGAGCAGCTCAATCCCAGCCGGACGGCAGCGACTGCCTCGGCGCGGCTTCGGCATGCGCGCTACCGACCGGAAAGAACAGCGCGAGGGCCGCCGCACGGGCGCCGGTCGACGAGATTCGGTGAACCGTCAAGGGCGGCGGCCTTCCAGGAAGTGGGAGGGCCGGCGCGCGAGGTCGCGCGCCGGGGCGGGCGTCGCTCCCGCTTGGACTACTTCTCGAGCGCGAAAATCGCCAGCGCGTCGCCGTAGGGGAAGCCCATCTGGAAGTTCCCCCCAGCCGCCACGGCCACGTACTGCCTGCCGTCCACCTCGTAGGTGATCGGCGGAGCATTGACGCCGGCGCCGAGGTTGAAGCGCCACAAGCGTTTGCCCGTCTTGGCGTCGAAGGCGTCGAACCAGCCGTTGCCCTCGCCGGTAAAGGCCAGGTTGCCTGCGGTGACCAGCGCGCCACCCATCATCGGCTGCGGAACGGTCTGATTCCACGCGATTTTGCCCGTGTTCACGTCGATCGCGGTGAAGGTGCCGTTCTGGATGCCGCCCTTGACGTTCTTGAAGGTACTGCCGAGGCGGATCTGCCCGGGAATCGGCGGAGAGTTCTCCTCCTTCGTGTAGGTCATGAGCTGGTTCATCCCCAGCACGTAGACGTACTTGGTCAGCGGCGAATACGCAGGCGGAGACCATTCCGAACCGCCGTTGGCTCCCGGCAGCATCTGCACGCCCGCCGTGGTCGGCTGCGCGAACAGGTTCTTCTGCTCATCGAAAGGCTCGGACATGCGGATCAACTTGCCGGTCTCGCGGTTGACGACGTAGTAGAACGCCGTCTTGCCGGCCTCGCCTGCCGCCGGCACCATCTTGCCGTGGTCCATCGCGTTGAACAGGATCACCGGGCTCACCGCGTCCAAGTCCCACACGTCGTGCTGGACTTCCTGGTAGGCCCACTTGAATTCGCCGGTGTGGATGTCGAGCGCGACGATCGAGTCCGTGTACTTGTTGTCGCCCAGGCGCATGGATCCGTTGAGATCCGGGTTCGGATTGCCAGTGGAGAAGATCAACAGCCCGCGCTTGGCGTCGATCGCGGGTGTCGTCCACACGGTGCCGCCGCCGTACTTCCAGGAATCCCCGGCCCAATCCGGGCCCGCCGAGGTCGTGTGCCAGCGCCACAACTGCTTGCCGCTGCTGGCATCGTAGGCGGCGACAAAGCCGCGGATCGGCCATTCGCCACCGGCGCTGCCGATGATCACCATGTTCTTGTAGTAGGTGGGCGCCATCGTCTCCGAGTATCCCGCCTGCGCATTCGCCACCTCGGTCGACCATTGCTGCTTGCCGGTCTGCGCGTCGACCGACACCAGGTGGTTGTCAATGGTGAGGAAGAACACGCTGCCGCCACCGGCCGCCGCGCCCCGGTTGACCGGACCGCAGCAGATCTGGTTGAAGCCGTTGGTGAACTCGTACTTCCAGATGCTCTCGCCGGTGGCGGCGTTGAGCGCGATCAGCGCCTGCTTCTTATTGACCATCGGCGTGGTCAGGTACATCACGCCGTCGACCACCAGCGGGGTGCTCTCGAAACTGGCGGTGTAGCCCGTCTGCACGATGGCCACCGGCTTCAGGTGCCCGATGTTGCGCGTGGTGATCTGCGTCAGCGGTGAGAATCGGGTGTTGTCGTAATTGCGGCCGCTGACCAGCCAGTTTGCGCCACGGCCAGCAGCGGCGTCGAGCATGCCTTGCGTGACCTGAACGGCGTGCATCGCGCTGCCGTGCATCGTCGTCGTCACACCCCCGGTCTCGGAGCCCTCGGCTTGCACGGCCGCGGCATGCGCGCCGCTGGCTAGCAGCCCCCCCAGCGCGAAGCCGGCCGCGATCGCAGCGCGGTGCAAGGCTCTGCGGGCCCTGCTCGGTACATCACTTACGGATTTCATGGTCTCTCCTCCAAGCTTCATTTTTTTTGCATCGGCGGCTGGACCACGCCCGCGGAACTGCGTGTGGCCCGGGTCATGATGGCGTACCTTTGGATGGCGTGGCTCGTGGGTAAGGTCCTCCTGTGTGGGTTCGAATCAGACCGAGGCAACGTTCAGGGTTTATCGCCCGGGTAGGGAAGCATCGAGATGCACGATGCGTTGGTCGCGTCGAGCGCCAGGGCCCCCGCCTTGTAGCCGTTGACTTGCAGGATGTAGGCGAAGATCGCGTGGTACTCCTCCGGCTTGAGGCTGCCTGGTGCCTGATAGGGCATCTGCGATTGCATGAAACTCAGGATCTGCGCGGCGGAAATCTTCGTGAAATGCAGGTAGGAATCGAAGTCCGGCCCCGCTAGCGCCGGTCCCGAATTGCCCTTCAGGTCGTCGTTGTGGCACTGCGCGCAGTTGGCCATGTACAGGCTCTTGCCGGTGGCCGCCTGGGCCTCGGTATACGCCCCCTGGGAGGTGGGACAGGCAGCCGCTAGCGCGCACGCTGGCAGGGCTATCGCCAGCGCAGCCGACAGCAGCAGGTGTCGAAGCGTTCTCGGGGCTCGCAGAGCATGCGGTGATTGCTGACGTGGCATGGCGACTTTCAGAGGTTGTTGGCGAGGATCGGCTTCGCCGGGCACGCGGGCCCGGCGTGACGCGGAGGCGGGGCGGGTCGTACGCTGCGGCCGCCCCGGCAGCTCGTTAGAACAGCGCAGCCGCCTTCTCGAGCGCGATCAGCACGCCGATCAGGAAGGGAATGCCGATGGCAAGCCAGGCCACGACGCCGAGGCCACCAAGGTTGCCGCGCGCCGCAGCGTGAGCCAGGCCCGCGGTGCGATGCTCGTGCTGCAGTTCCTTCTCACGCGCCAACTCGTCGGCGCTCATATGGTGCTTGTCATGCACCGGACGGATGAAAAGATTGAGCACCAACCCAGCAAGCAGCAGGACGGCAAGGATGTACAGCGTGCGGTCGTACACCAGGTTGTGCGCGACACCGGCGTCGATCTGCTTCTGTCGCAGCGCGGCGATGAGGAAGGGGCCGACGATGCCGGCCACCGACCATGCGGTGAGCAGGCGCCCGTGGATGGCACCCACCATCTGGGTGCCGAAAATGTCGGCCAGATAGGCCGGCACCGTGGAGAAGCCGCCGCCGTACATCGACAAGATGAGGCAGATGGCAACCACGAAGACGCCGGCCAGACCCAGGTGGCCGAGAGTCGGCAGGCTGACGTACAGCGCAATGCCGAGCACGAAGAATACCGAATAGGTCGCCTTGCGCCCGATATGGTCCGACACACTGGCCCAGAACAGGCGCCCGAGACTGTTGAACAGGCTGATCAGGCCCACCAGCCCGGCGGCCGAGGCTGCGATGGCGGCCTTCTGCGCGGCGCTCAGGGTGGCCATCGCGTCGAGCCCGATCAGATGCCCGCCGAATACGTCCTGCAGCATAGGACTGGCCATCGAGATGACGCCGATGCCAGCCGTCACGTTCAAACACAGCACACCCCAGATAAGCCAGAATTGAGGCGTTTTCCACGCCACGTCGAGGTGCACGTGATTCTGCGTGATCATCGCCTTGGCAGATTGCTCCGCCGGCGGCGTCCAGCCCTCGGGCTTCCAGCCGGTGGGCGGGATGCGAATGCCGAAAGCGCCCGCCGACATGACGATGAAATACAGTACGCCCATGGCGATAAGCGTGGCGGCTACGCCGGCCGAGGCATTGCCGGCGCCGAAGTGCTTCATCAGCGCCACCGCAATCGGCGCGCCGATCATGGCGCCGCCGCCGTAGCCCATGATGGCCAGCCCGGTGGCCATGCCGCGGCGGTCGGGGAACCATTTGATCAGCGTCGACACGGGGCTGATGTAGCCCAGCCCCTGGCCGACGCCGCCGATGATCCCGCAGCCCAGCCAAAGCAGCCAGAGCTGGTGCGCCATGACTCCTATGCCGCCAAGTACGAGGCCGCCTCCCCAGCAGATGGCGGCGATGAAACCGGCCTTGCGCGGGCCCGCGTGCTCCAGCCATCCACCCCAGAGAAACGCGGCGATGCCAAGCACCGCGATGAACATCTCGAAGGTGTGTGTCACCGAGGGCACGGACCAGTTGCAGGAAGTCGTGAACAGTTCCGCCATCAGGCCTGGCGCCTTGCAGGCGGCCTCGTCGGTTCCGCTGAGCAGCTTGCTCATCGGCAGCCAAAATACGGAAAAGCCGTAGGCCATGCCGATGCACAGGTGAATGGCCAGAGCGGCCGGCGGGACGAGCCAGCGGTTGAAACCCGGCCCAGCTATCGTGCGGTCGCGATCCAGCACCCCTGCGGGCGCCGCGCCAGCCGCGAGTTCAGTCGAAGACATCGGTTCATCTCCTCATGTTTTTTTCTTGAGGCCGTCGAGGCCATCGATCCGCGGGCCTCGCTCAGCTTCAGTCGCTCAGCAAGATTCGAACCAGCTCACGGAGTCGGGCGCTTCCCCCGAAATGGGCTGAGCGACGGCGCCTGGTCAGCGGACAAACTGTCCCCGGCGGCCCAGGTGGACGGCCGGTGACGGACAAGTTGTCCATCATCGAGATCGGGCCCGCGCGCCTCCCGCGCTGCGGTTCAGACGGCCTCGGGCAGCCAGACGGTGAAGATGGTTCCCTCTCCCGGGCGGCTGAACACGGTCAGGCTACCCCCCTGGCGTGAGACCAGGCGCTGCGAGATGGACAGGCCGAGTCCCGTGCCGCGGGGTCCCTTGGTGCTGAAGAATGGGTCGAAGATCTTGCCCAGCACTTCCTCCGTCATGCCGATGCCGGTGTCCAGCACAGCGATGGCCACGCCGCGACGGCCACCTGGGGCATCCTGATCGCAACTGGTCAGCGTTAGGGTTCCGCCGTGCGGCATGGCGTGGATGGCGTTGACGATCAAGTTGACCAGCACCTGTTGCAGCTCAGTCTGGTTCATGAGCACGAAGCGGGTCGCCGTGTCGTCCCTGGCGACCGTGATCGCGGCCCTATGGAGCAGGTGCTGGACCAGCGGCAAGCAGTCGGAGATCACGTCGCCAGGCAGATGGCGATCCAAATAGCCGGCGTATTCCTCGGGGCGCGCAAATTGCAGCAGCCTGGTGACGATTTGGCCTATGCGATGGATCTGATCGTCGATGAGGCGGAACTCGGTCTGAAGCTCAATGGCCCGCTCGCCCAACGCGCTCCGGACCACCTCTAGGTTGCCCTGCATGACGGCGATCGGATTGTTGATCTCGTGCGCCACGCCGGCCGTGATCTCGCCGATCGCCGCCAGCTTCTCGGAGAGAATCAGCTGGCGCGTCGTCGACTCCAGCTGCCGGTTGGCTCTTTCCAGGTCGCGGGTGCGCATCTCCACGCGGCGGTTCAGCTCCTCGTTCCAGTTGCGCAGCTCGCTCTCGCGCTGCTGCAGGCGATCGAGCAGACCGTCGAGATGGTGCGCGACGCGGCCAATTTCGTCCTGCGCGGAGCCCAGCCCGGTGCGCGCCCCTGGCTGCCCCTGTTCGACCTTCGCGATGGTGTCGACCACGCGCTCAAGAGGCTCAAAGATCGCCCGCGCCCAGCGCAAGAAAACCGGCACGCTGACGGCGGCGATGGCAAAAAACGCCAGGACAATGGCCAGCAGTGTCTCCTGCTTGGCGCGTGTGAACGGCGCGCGCAGGAAGCCGACGTAGAGCATGCCAACGCGCTTGCCAAATGAATCGACGATCGGCTCGTAGCCCGAGATGTACCAATTGTTGACCACGAAAGCGCTGTCCAACCACGTGTGCCCGTGGCCTAGCACCGCAGTGCGAACCACGTTCGACACCCGCGTTCCGAGGGCGCGCCGCCCCTGGAACAGGCGCACGTTGGTGCTGATGCGTACATCGTCGAGGAACAGCGTGGCCGTGCCCTGACTACCCTCGGGCAGGCTGGCACGCTGATACACAAGATTGTTGATGGTGTCGATAAACACGAGATTACGGTTCAGCAGAATTCCGCCCACCAGCGCCCCTTCGCTACCCTTCGCGAAGCGGACCGGGCTGGCTGCGTGCACGACCATGCCTCGCGTCTCCATCGACCGTTGCGTAGGGGCGGCGTCGGCCGTGGGCACCAAGGGGATGCTGGCGCGCGCTGCGAGCGCAGGGTCGATCTGGTCAAGTTGGGCCGCGGAAAACACGTCGATTGCAGTCGCCGGGCGCCCACGGAGTGCGGAGGCCACCACGGGCCAGATTTCGGTCGCCGGCCGGCCGGCCGCCGCGGGATCGCAGGCCCGCACCCGTCCGTCGGGGCCGACGAGCATGAGGAAATCAAGCCCAAGTGCGGCGCGGCTGTCGTGCAGGTACCTGGCCAACGCTGCAGGGTTCCCCGAGTCCATCATTTCGCGAAAGGGAACCGAGTCGCTGAGCGCCTGGATCCTCTCGCCGGTGTTGTCGAGAATTCGGTAGAAATACTGGTGCGCGATCGTCAGATCCCCATTCACTTTGGCGATCAGCAGGGAGTCGAAGCGGGCATTCCATCGCGCCATGGTGACGCCCAGCAGCACCGGCAGGATTACCAGCGTCGGCAGCAACGCGATCGACAGCAGGCGGAAACGTACGGAGCGGCCGCGCCGCGTCGTAGCCGGCACACCCGATCGGCTAGGCATTCCAGGCCGCGCACTTGCGGTCGATGGTCTTGCGCGATATGCCCAGTCTGCGTGCGGCCTCCTCGCGGTTTCCGCCGACGGCCTCCAGCGCAGCCAAGATATGGCGCTTTTCCACGTCCTCCAGGCGCATGCTTCCGGCCGGCGCCGGCTGCGGAGTGCCCTGTTCGAGAGGCAGGCAGTTGGCGGAGAACTTGCCCAGGATCAGCGCGCGCTCGATCAGGTTGCGCAGTTCGCGCACGTTGCCCGGCCAGTCGTAGCGCAACATGGCCTCTCGGGTGACTGCGTCGATCGGGATCGCCGGCACCCCCAGTTCCAGCGAGAGCATGCGCATGAACAGGCTGGCGAGATCGAGCACATCGTCGCCGCGTTCCTTCAGCGGTGGCAGGTGGATCTGCATGACGTTGATGCGGTAGTAAAGATCGGCCCGGAAGCGTCCCTGTTCGACGGCGCGTGCCAGGTCGATGTTGGTGGCAAAGATGAAGCGCAGGTCGACCAGGGCCTCGCGTTCCGAGCCGATCGGGCGTACCCGCCGGTCCTCGATCACGCGCAGCAGCTTGCCTTGCATGGCCAGTGGAAGGTCTCCGATCTCGTCCAGGAACAGCGTGCCACCCTGCGCGTGAAGGATGAGCCCGGGGCGCGGCGAGTCGGCGCCCGTGAAGGCGCCCTTGAGGTGGCCGAACAACTCACTCTCGATCATGTCCGGCGCGATCGCCGCGCAGTTCACCGGCACGAAGGGCTTGGCGGCACGGTCCGACAGCGAGTGCAATGAGCGCGCCGCCACTTCCTTGCCCGTGCCGGACTGTCCGGTAAGCAGGATCGAGGTCGGCAGGTTGCTCACGCGCGCGATGGCCTCGCGCACTTGCTGGATGGCTTCGGACTCGCCGATCAGGCGATCGCGCAGCACGCCGCTTCCCTGCGATGCCGCCAGTTCGTAGCGCAGCACGAAGTTCTCCCGCTGCAAACGCATGCGATCAAGGCAGCGCGCCACGGCGTTAAGGATCTGGTTCGATCGGAAGGGCTTGAGCAGCAGATCGACCGCGCCCACGCGCAGCGCCTGGATCGCGGTCTCCAGGTCGGCGAAGGCGGTGATGAGGATGGCGTCCGAGAAAAAGCCGATCGCGCGCTGCTCTGCGAGCCAGTCGAGGCCGCGCATACGCGGCATCACGTTGTCAAGAATCACGACGTCGAAGTGATGCGCGTCGAGGCGCCGCGAGGCCTCCTCGGTGTCGGCGGCCAGTTCCATGCGCCGACAGCGCGGTCCGAGCGTGCGCAGCAGGAAGTTCTGAATGCCCGGCTCGTCGTCGACCACCAGGATCGAGGCTTGAGCCAGCCAGGGGCCGAATTCCGGATCGCGCGATGCTCCGGTGGCCTTGCGTGACGATTCCTCTTCACTCACCGACATCTCGAATCTCCTCGATTGAAATCGCGAAAAGATTGCGCCGAAGTGCCATGGGCTGATGTCACCCGCTCCAATCGGACCAGCCGGGCGCCACCTTGGAGGGCGAACGCGAAACCGACTCAAAGCCCGGAGTTCGTCCCGTTCGCCTCCGACTCCGCGTGGCTGACCTCGCAGGCAGCGTACCGGATCTTCGTGCGTTGGGCAGCATTCATTCTGGCCGGCGCAGTCCATCCCTGCAGCCACCCAGACTATGCCGAGTTTCACAGGACCGTGCTCGGCGTCGAAGTCGATGCGCGCACTGAGCGTCAACGCCAGAAGTTGCGGAAGACGACCACGCTGCCGTCGGTGATGACCTACCAACGGTTCGACTTCGACTTCGACTTCTTCTGCGTTCCGCCACGCTTCTCGTTCGCCGTCAGCGACGTCCAGTTCCTGTTCACCTTCTGCCATGTCGCGCGACTTGGCGAGCGCGCTGACCGTCGAGCAGGTGGTCGAAACCGGGTTTCGCGAAGTCGGCAGCGCCTTCCGCGCCCGCGCCATGATGTTCCTGCTCGGCGCCGACGACAGCTCGACGCGACACCGCAAGGGCAGCCGGTCGATGCCGACGCCGAGGTTGCCCGCTGGTGCCTCGAGCATGGCGAAGCCGCTGCTGTACTTGCCGCTGAAGGCGCCGATGCGGGTGCGCGGGGTGCTCGTGTTGCGCCCGGAACGTGCGCGCGCAGTCCAGATCCCCGAGCAGCGGCGATTGCTCGAAACGTTCACGACCCAGATCGCCATCGCGCTGGAGCGCATTCACTTCGTCACCGTGGCGCAGGACACGCTGCTGGCGATGGAAGCCGAGCGGCTGCGCAATTCCGTGCAGGCGTCGCTGTCGCATGACTTGCGCACGCCGCTGACGAGTCTGATCGGCGCCACCCTTGCCCGACCGCGACGGCTTCGAGTTTTTGCGCTCCCTGCGAGCATGGAGCGAGGTTCCCGTGATCGTGCTCTCGGCGCGAAGCGGCGAGCAGGACAAGGTCGCCGCGCTTGATCTCGGTGCCGACGATTACCTGACCTAACCCTTTGGGGTAGCTGAACTTCTGGCGCGCGTGCGCGTCACGCTAAGGCGTCGCATCGCCCCAGAGCGAGCTGGACGCGTGAACTTCGGGGATGTTCAGGTGAAACACCCCGGCAACGTCGTGACCCAACGTCAGCTGTTGCGCGAGGTCTGGGGCCCCAACGCAGTCGACCACGCGCACTACCTGCGCATCTACATGGGCCGATTGTGCCATCGCCTCGAAGAGGACCCGGCCCGACCGCGCCATTTTGTCACTGAGAGCGGTGTCGGCTACCGGTTTGTCCCTTGAGTGCGAATTGCCGCTTGTCACCAAGAATCATCGGCTTTTGCCGTTTGCCATTTGCCGTTTGCCGCTGGCCGGCCGTTCGGTCGCTTGTTCCCGCTCCAGGTCGCCCGGTCTCCCCGGCCGCATGCGGCATTGGGGCGAGCTCGTCGACGATTGCCATGGTCGGCGTGAAGTGGCACGATGCGGGCAGCCAGGCGGCGCCGGCGCCACTGGGTTGTGCCCAGCCACGGCTGAACAGGAGACGACTCGATGACGACAGGAACCGTGCGATTGCACCGTGTGCTGCGTGCGCCTCCCGATCGCGTGTACCGGGCATTCCTCGATGCGCAGGCGATGGCGAAGTGGCTGCCGCCGTGCGGCTTCACCGGCGAGGTGGGGCATATGGACGCCAGGGTCGGCGGAACGTTCCGGATGTCGTTCACGAATTTCACGTCGGGGCGCAGCCACTCGTTCGGCGGTGAATACCTCGAGCTCGTTCCGCACCAGCGAATTTGCTATACGGACAAGTTCGACGACCCGAACATGCCGGGCGTGGTCACGGTGACGGTGACCTTGACGACCGTGTCGTGCGGTACCGAGCTCGGCATCGTGCAGGAGGGCCTTCCTGAAGCCATTCAGCTTGAGATGTGCTATCTCGGCTGGCAGCAATCGCTGCTGCAACTCGCGATGCTTGTCGAAGCGGAAATCCCCGGCTGAAGCGGTGAAACCCGATCCATCGTTGCCGCGCCGGGCCTTGCCCGTCGACGCGCCATGGCGGCGAGCAGCATGACGCGCGCGCCGCTGGTGCGCTGGGGCGCGTGGCTCGGCGTGGGCCTGGCGATCATTGCTCTGAGCGCCTGCGCGGCGTTGCATGGTCTCACGCGTCAGCAGGACCGCGCGTACGCCAGTGTCCCGCCGGGCCGCTACGTCATCGATCCGCGCCATTGCAGCGTGATCTTCAGCGTCGACCACCTCGGTTTTTCCGACTTCACGATGCGTTTCGACCGCGTGGCCGGGCACTTGCGATGGCCCGCCGGCGGCATCGCGCAAGCGACCGCGCAGGCCCATGTCGACACGTCCAGCATCGACACCAACGATGCGGAGCTGGACGCGGCGTTGCGCTCGGCGACGATGCTCGACGGGGCCCGGCATCCGACCATCGACTGGTCGGCATCGGGATGGCAGCCCACCGGGCGCGATCACGGAGACCTGGCCGGCGTACTGGCGCTGGGTCGCTACCGCGAGCCGCTGGTGCTGCATGTGCGCTTCAACGGCTACGGCGTCGATCCGGTCACCGGCAAGGCGACGCTGGGCTTTTCGGCGACCGGCAGCTTCTCGCGTGCAAGGCTGGGCTTGCGGGCATGGCCTGGGTTCGTCGGCGATGTCGTTCACCTGCGCATCGAGGCGGAGTTCGTCGCCGCGTCGTAGGCAGGTTCGCGTCGCGTCGCGCGGCGACCCCGGAATGAGACGCCCGCTGGCGGGAACATTCCCTTGGGGCACAGACCTCAGAGCCGGGACCGCCGGCAACCGTCCTGTGGTGGCATGATCGGCCATCTCGATCGATATGTCTCGATGCGAGACTCCATGCAATCCCGCAAATTGCTTGAAAGCTCAAGGTCTCACCGTGAAGAGAAAATCGCGCCCACAGCACCGTATCGAGCTGCGCCTCCGGGAAATCGGGGAGCTTTTCAATTCGATGGATCCTTCGCCGTTTCGTCGCCGCGACCTCGATCACGACGCCGAGGACTTTCTGGAGAGTTGGGCGATGGATTTCCCGCAAAACAGTCGATTTGAGATCGTCATCCACCTCGAAAAGCCCGCGGATCAAGATCCGCTGCCGATCGTCGCAGAGGCGATCGCCCATTACTTCACCTACAAGGCGACGGTTGCGCGGCGCGAGCGACGCGAGCTGCTGAGGGTCGGCCGGATCAGTCTGCTCATCGGTCTCGTCGTGCTCATGATCTTCCTCACCATCGCGGATCTGATGTCGAGCCGCCAAAGCAGCACCCTTTTTCGACTCGTGAATCAGAGCATGCTCATCGGTGGGTGGGTCGCGATGTGGCGACCGCTGCAGATCTTTCTCTACGACTGGTGGCCCATCGAAAGGCGGCGCAGGATTTACCGCAATCTCAGCCTTGCCAAGGTCCGTGTCCTGCCCATCCCCGCCATCTGACGGGCGAGATGGAGCGCGCGTGCACCGCGATCGGGCCGCGTGGCCGGGAGCGATGCGCCATCGCGGTGCAGGCGTCCCAAACAGCGTGCGCCGTGCGGATCACTCACATCGCGGCAGTTGGCACACGGATTGCTGTGGGGGTTGGGTCAAACCTACTCCGGCCATGCGACAACTGGACGAACTTCCCCTTTCGATAGGCCCCGTCAGCGCCGAAGCGCAGGTCGGCATCGAGGTCATTCGTCGCCTGGCCGCGCAGCGCGACCTGGAGCGTTTCTTCGAGATGGCGGCGGCCGAGGCCGCGCGTGTGCTGAATGCCGATGGCGCCGCCATGATCGAGCTCGACGGCCCCACACGCCTGCGCTATCGCTTCTTCCAGGGCCTTCCCGAGCGCTACTGCCGCCTGGCCGCGGGCTTTGGCTTCGAGATCGACAAGGGAACCGCAGGCCTGGCCCTGCGCAGCGGCGAGCCGGTGTTCACGGCCGATTACGCAAACAGCGAACACGCGATGCCGGAGTTCGTGCGCTGCGGACTCGCGGCCAACCTGACGGTGCCGGTGGGCCCGCCCGACGACCGCCGTGGCGTCATCGCGCTGTCCTGGTTCGATCGCGCGCCCAAGGCGGCGCCCGACGCCGAGCAACTGGCGGTCGTGGCCATGTTGGCCGATCTGCTGTATTGGGCCTGGCATCGCCGGCACCTGGAATTGAGCCTGCAGCAGCAAGCGCGACACGACGCCTTGACGGGATTGCCGAATCGGCGCTATCTGCTGGGACATCTCGACGCCATGCTGCGCCAGCCGTCGTCCGGCGCTCCGCTGGCCGTGGTCTGGCTAGACCTCGACGGATTCAAGCAGGTGAACGACCAGCACGGCCACGCACAGGGTGATGCCGTGCTCGGCGTGTTCGCCGAGCGCCTGCGCCATGCCGTGCGTGAAACGGATTTCGTCGCCCGGCTGGGTGGCGACGAGTTCGCCGTGGTGTTCGCCGAGGTCCACGGCGAGCACGAATTGCAGACCTTGCTGGAACGCCTCAGCGCGTGCCTGAACCGTCCCTACCACCTGCGCGGAGGCATCGTCGTCGAATGCCCGGCGAGCATGGGCGCCGCATGGGCCGGCAGCGCGCTGGCGGACGCCGAGACGCTGCTGCGCGATGCCGACCGCGCCATGTACCTGGCCAAGGGCAGGCATGGTCCCGGCCCGTTCGCCTGGCGCTTGTTCTCCGAGCCCCTTCCCGGGGTCGACCCTGACGCCGGTGGCGAGTTGCCTGGTCAGCTTGAGCTGCACTACCAGCCGGTGTTCGACGTCGAGCGCGGCCAGGTGGTGCGCCTGGAAAGCCTGGCGCGCCTGCGTCGCGGCGGGGAGTTGCTGGCGCCGGCGCAATTCCTCGGCCAACTCGACTCACGCCAGCACCGGCGCTTGCTCGAGGGCGTGCTCGACGCCGCGCTGCACCAACTGGCGCAGTGGGACCTTCAGGGCCTGCCGGAGCTGGGCGTGTCGGTGAACGTGGAGCCGCGCTCGCTGATCGAGCCGGACCTGGCCCGACGCGTCGGGCAATCGCTGCAGCGCCACGGCCTGCACCCGAGCCGGCTCACGCTGGAAATCCTCGAACGCGACGAGCTTCTCAGCCGCGACGCGGCGCTGCGCCAGCTCACGCTGCTGCGCGCCATGGGCGTGCGCCTGGCCATCGACGACCTCGGCGCGGGGCATTCCAACCTGCTGCGCCTGCGGGGCCTGCCGATCGACGAAATCAAGCTCGACCAAGCGTTCGTACGCGACATCGCGCGCAACCTGCAGGACATCGCGTTCGTGCGCAGCGTGCACGAACTGGCGCATGGGCTGCACGTGGACCTCGTGGCCGAAGGGGCCGAGACCGCGCAGATCATCGAGATCCTGCGCGCGCTGGGCATTCGCCAGGTGCAGGGATGGGGCGTGGCACGGGCGGTGCCCGCGGTGGAGCTGCCGAAGCTGCTGGCCCGGCTGCAACGCTGGCGCCCGGCCAGCGTCGGTTCGGCGCTGGCGCTGGCCTACACACGGCTGCTGAACCTGGACTCGCACATCCTCGGCCTGTTGCACAACGCGCCGGCGCAGCTGCGGCCCTGCGCTCCCTGCGAGGCGATCCATGCCGAGCTGGACTCGGCGTTGCGCGATGTTCCGGCGGCACGCGAGTTGTATCGCCAGCAGCGCGTGCTGCTGGCCGACATGGCGCGTCACCACGAGCTCGATCTGCGCCTGCCGATGCGCCGTTACCGGCAACTCGGCGAGCGGGCGCGCGAGTTGCTGGCGATGGCCGCGCGCATGCAGCCGGTTGACTCCTGAGCGGCGGCGCCCGGCGCTGCCGCGGCTCAGCGGGCCGGGCACGCGGTGAGGGCCTGGTGTTGCCGCGCACGGCGGGCCGAGCGGGCGCCCAGCGCGGCGAACACGCTGTTGATCACCAGGGCGCTCATCACCAATGCCGCGCCGATCAATTCGGCACCGCCGAAATGGCGCCCCATGCACGCACCGATCGCGAAGGCCGTCACCGGCACCAGATTGATGAACAGCACCCCCGCGGTGGCGCCGACGCGGGCGATCCCGGCGTTCCACCCCAGCACCGCGACGAACGCGGCGATCAGCACCAGGTAGGCCAGCCCCCAGGCACTGGCGCGAAGGTCGGCGGCGTCGGGCACCGGCAGGTGGCCACTGGCCATGCCGGCCACGGCGATGAGCACGATGCTCGACGCGCCGAAGCCGCAACTCAGGGCCGTATAGCGCAGCGGCGACCACCCGGGGAAGGCGCGCGCGCCGAGCGTGTAGCTGACCCAGCACAGCGCGCCGGCCAGCACGAGCAGGTCGCCGTGCACGTCGCCGCCGCGCAGCAGGCGAGTCGCGCTGCCGCCACTGAGTACCAGCAGCACGCCCAGCAAAGCCAGACCGATCGCCGCCCAGGTGGCGCGTGCCGGACGCTGCGCGTACCCGGCCCACTGGACCAGCGCGGTCACCAGGGGCATGAGGGCCACCATCACCGCCGCCTGCTCGGGCTGTGTGCGCTGCAGGCCCTCGAAGCCCAGCAGGTTGAAGCCGGCGAAGCCGACCGTGCCTAGCAGCCACAGCCGAGCGCCGCGCCCTTGCAGGCGCAAGGCCGCGCGGCCCTCGCGCCAGACCAGTGCGCCCAGGAACAGCAGCGCGGCAAAGCCATAGCGCAATGCGGTCATGACGACCGGGTCGAGATGGTGGAACAGCACCTTGCCCAGCGGCAGCATGCCGCCCCAGGCGATGCCGGCGAAAGCGAGAAAGGCAAGCCCGGCAGACCTGCCGGGACCGGAAGCGTTTGTTGTCATGTTGCGTCTCCCTGTCTTGGGTTGGATGAGCAACATGCTATGAATTGCTGATTTGTTTGATAATCACGCGAATGGTTGTTGGTTTGTTTCCGCCATGGAAAGAGTCTCGTGATGCTCGATCTCGAAGCCTGCCGCGTGTTCGCCCGCGTGGTCGATGAAGGTTCCTTCTCGGCGGCAGCGCGCGTCCTGGGCGTGTCGCTGCCGGCGGTGAGCAAGCAGGTGGCTCGCCTGGAGCATCAGCTCGACGCCCGGCTGCTCAACCGCACCACGCGACGCCTGAGCCTGACCGAGGCGGGCGAGGTCTTCCGGGAGCGCGTCGTGCGCCTGCTGGACGACGCGCGTGAAGCCCACGACAGCGTGCGCCGTCTGCACGACGCGCCACGCGGGCTGTTGCGGGTGAGCGCGCCGGTGAGTTTCGCCGCCGGCGAACTCTCCCCACTGCTGCCGGAGTTCCTCGCGCGCTACCCCGAAATCCGCCTCGAACTCGATGCCAGCGACCGCCTCGTGGATCTCGCCGACGAAGCCTACGATCTGGCCATCCGGTTGACCGAACACCCGCCGCAGGGCTTGGTGGCGCGTCCGCTGCACGGCCTGCGCCGCGTGGTGTGCGCCGCCCCTGCGTACCTGCAGGCGCACGGCGAGCCGGCGCATCCGGCGGAACTGGCGCGACACAACTGCCTGACCTACCCGCATGTGGAGGAGGGCACGCGCTGGCGTTTCGAGCGCGGCGACGAGCGCCTGGAGATCGCGGTGCAGGGCAACCTGAGCACCAACAGCACCGAACTGCTGCTGCGCGCGGCGCGAGGCGGGCTCGGCCTGCTGCGCGTGCGCGACTACTCGGTGCGCGACGACCTGCGCCGGGGGCTGCTGCGCGAGGTGCTGAGCGACTGGGCCCCCCGCGCGCGCGCGGCCCTGCACCTGCTGTACCTGCCCAGCCGGCGCCTGCCGCCGAAGGCGCGCGTGTTCATCGACTACCTGCTGCAGACCTATGACCCGGCAAGCCGGGCCTAGCGTGTATCGGTGTATCGCCGCGTCGCCGCGCGCGCCGCTCAGAGGTCGAGGTCGCTCAGCGAAGGGTGCTCGTCCGGGCGCCTTCCCAGCGGCCAGAAGAACTTGCGCTGCGCCTCGGCAATCGGCAGGTCGTTGATGCTCGCGTAGCGCCGCGCCATCAGCCCTTCGGCGGTGAACTCCCAGTTCTCGTTGCCGTAGGAGCGGAACCACTGCCCCGAATCGTCGTGCCATTCGTAGGCGAAACGCACCGCGATGCGTTCGCCCGAACACGCCCAAAGCTCCTTGATCAGCCGGTAGTCGAGCTCGCGCGCCCACTTGCGCTGCAGGAACTCGCGCACCTGCTCGCGACCCGACGGGAACTCGGCGCGGTTGCGCCACAGCGTGTCGGCGGTGTAGACCTGCACGACGCGGTCCGGGTCGCGCGAATTCCACGCATCCTCGGCCATGCGGACCTTGGTACGGGCCGAATCGGCGTCGAACGGCGGGTAGGGCGGCTTGCCTTGCATCGGGGGACTCCTTCGCGTGCGGCGGCTTGAGGTCGAAAAGGGCCTGTACGGGGCCACTTTACGTCAGCGCGAGCTCAGCTGGGGCGGCGCGGCGCGTCCAGCGTGAAGCCGCGCAGCACGGCGTCGGCGTCGAGGCTGCGGATCGGCACCGCCAGCGCGTCGGGGATGCGCTGCTGCGCGATCAGCGCCTGGTAGCGCAGCGCGCTGACGCGCAGGAACGACGCGAAGTTGCCGACTTCGCCGCGTTCGCGCGCCAGCTCGTCGTACAGCCGCTCGATCAGCTGCACGACGCTCATGCCGTCGCGCTCGGCGATTTCCTCCAGCACGATCCAGAAGAGATTCTCCAGGCGGATGCTGGTGACGACGCCGTGCAGCCGCACCGAGCGGGTTCGCGCGGCGTAGGCCTGCGGGTCGGCGCCGACGAAGATCTTGCACATGGTGGTCTCCCGTGCCGGCGGGCACAGCGACAACTCTAGCCGCTTGTGCCTCAGTGCGTGATGCGGGTGCCGAGCAGCTCGAGGAACTTGGCCAGCCACGCCGGGTGCGCCGGCCACGCTGGCGCGGTGACGAGGTTGCCGTCGCGCACCGCGGCGTCCAGCGCGATGTCCATATAGGTCGCTCCGGCCAGTTCGACCTCGACCCGGCACGCCGGGTAGGCGCTGACCTGGCGTCCCTTGAGCAGGCCGGTGGCGGCGAGCAGCTGAGCGCCGTGGCAGACCGCGGCGACCGGCTTGCCGGCAGCCAGAAAATGGGTCGCGATCTCGACCACCCGCGCGTTCAGCCGCAAATACTCCGGGGCACGTCCGCCCGGGACGAGCAGCGCGTCGTACGCGTCCTCGCGCACGCTGGCGAAATCGGCGTTGAGGGTGAAGCGGTGGCCCGGTTTCTCGCTGTAGGTCTGCGCCCCCTCGAAGTCGTGGATCGCCGTGTGCACCCAGTCGCCGGCCTTCTTGCCGGGCGCGACCGCGTGCACGTCGTGGCCGACCGCGAGCAGGGTCTGGAACGGGACCATGGTTTCGTAGTCTTCGGCGTAGTCGCCGCACAGCATCAGGATCTTGCGTGCCATTTTCGTCTCCTCGTCTGGTTGCAGGCACCGGTTTCGGCGCCTGCGCCGATTCTCGGCAACGTTGCGCGCGGCGAGGTAACAGCGGGCTGTTGCGCGGTCGAGCCGACTGCTGCGGCGCCGGGCTCAGGCGCCGAGCGGGTCACGTCGCCGCATCACGCCGCCGCACCGCGTCGAGCAGCGCGCCGCGCAAGCGCTCGACGACGTCGTCCCAGCCGGCGTCGGGCCCCTGCCGGAACAGCCGCATCACGCCGGGGTACCACGGCGAGTCGTCGCGCGCGTCGAGCCAGCGCCAGTCGGTCTTGTGGCGCGGCAGCAGCACCCAGCACGGGCGCGCCATCGCTCCGGCCAGGTGGGCCGCGGCGGTGTCGACGCTGATCAGCAGGTCGAGCTGCGCCAGGATCGCCGCGGTGTCGTCGAAGTCGTCGATCGACGCGCCCAGTGGCTCGAGCGGGAACGGCGCGCCCGCCGCATCGTCCTCGCCGGCGCCATGCTGCAGGCTGTACCAGCGCACGCCGGGAACGTCGGCCAGCGGCGCCAGCGTGCGCAGCGAAGGCAGCGAGCGCTCGGCGTCGTTGGCGAAGCGCGGGTTGCCACGCCAGACCAGGCCGATGCGCATCGCCGGCGAGACGTCGTCGACGACGCGGGCCCAGCGCGCAACGCGCGCCGGGTCGGCGGCGATGTAGGGCAGTGCTGCGGGTATCGTCGACAGCGTGGTCGCGCAAAGATGCGGCAGGCTCAGCATCGGGCACCAGAGGTCCCACGCCACGTCGGGCAGTGCGGCGGCGGGCACGCCGGCGGCGATCGCGTGGTCGATGCCGTCGACACGCTCGAACAAGGTCTTCAGCGCCGGGTGGCACAGCACGCCGACGCGCGCGGCGCCGCGTCGCTTGAGTTCGGCGGCGTAGCGGCAGAACTGGATCATGTCGCCGTGGCCGGCGTCGATGCCGACGAGGATGGACAGCCCCCGCGGCGAGCCGCCGCGCCAGCGCGGCACGCCGATGCGCGCGTCGAGGTCGCGGTACCAGTCGCGCGCTTCCAGTCGGCGCCAGCCTTCGTCGAAGCGTCCGCGACGCAGCAGCAGCACGGCCAGGTTGAACTCGGCGTGCGCCCAGCCCGGCGCCAGCTCCAGCGCGGTGCGGTGGCAGCGTTCGGCTTCGTCGTCGCGCCGCACGGTGTCGAGCAGCACGCCGAGGTTGGTCCACGCCGCGGCCGATTGCGCGTCGTGCGCCAGTGCGCGGCGCTGTGCCTGCTCGGCTTGCGCGTAGCGCTTGAGGCGCTCGAGCAGCGCGCCGAAGTTGGTCCAGATGCCGCCGTGCGTCGGCAGCAGCTCGAGCGCGCGGCGGTAGTGGCGCTCGGCCGCGGCAGCGTCGCCGCGACGCTCGAGCAGCAGCGCGAGGTTGGCATGCGCCTCGGCGAAGTCGGGCCGCTGCGCCAGCGCCAGGCGCAGCGCGATCTCGGCGCGCGCCGCGTCGCCGTGCTCGAGCAGCTGCGTGGCCTCGTCGAACAGCGTCTGCGCCGGCGGGGGCCGCATCGGCTCCGGGCGCGGCGCCGCGGACGGTGGCATCGCGTCGATCCGCGTGGCGGCTGCGGCGCTCAGGCCGCGCCGCCCGAGCCCGGGCGCAGGCCGGCCGGGCTCGCGAAGGGCTCGTCCGGCTGCCAGTTCAGGCGCCGGTTCGGCAGATGCTGGGGCCATTCGCGCTGCAGGTAGGCGACCATCGCTTCGCGCACGCGGCAGCGCAGCTCCCACGCCCGTGCCGAGTTTGCCGCGCTCATCAAGAGGCGGACCTGCAGCGCATGGTCGTCGGATTCGGTCACATGGACCAGCGCGTAGCGTTCGTCCCAGTCCGGGTCGGCTGCGCACAGGCGCTTGAGTTCGGCGCGTATCGGTTCGATCGGCATCGTGTAGTCGACCCACAGGAACACCGTGGCCAGCAGGCTCGCGCTGGTGCGCGTCCAGTTCTCGAACGGGTGCTCGATGAACCATTGCAGCGGCAGGATCAACCGCCTGTCGTCCCAGATGCGGAATACGACGTAGGTGCCGGTGATTTCCTCGACACGACCCCATTCGCCCTGCACGATCAGCACGTCGTTGAGGCGTATCGGCTCGGTCAGCGCGATCTGCAAGCCCGCCAGCAGATTGCTGAGCACCGGGCGGGCGGCGAAGCCGACCACCACGCCGGCGATTCCGGCCGACGCCAGCAGGCTGGTGCCGATGCGCCGCACGCCTGGAATGCTCATCAGCGCCAGCCCCACGCCGATGAGGATCACGATCAGGTTGACCACTCGCGTCAGCACCCGCGCGCGGGTCAGCGCGCCGCGCGCCTGCAGGTTGGTGTCGAGCAGCTTGGGATCATCGGGCAGCTCCAGCCCGCCGCGGCGCAGTGTCACCACCTCGCCGCCGGCTTGCACGATGCGCATCGCCAGCCAGGTGAAGCCGGCGATCAAGGCCAGCTGCAGCACGATCAGCAACCATGGCACGGGTCCGGTGTGCTCGTGCAGCAGGCGCAGATTCAGTCGCGCGATCAGCAGCATCCAGACCACGCCGAGCGGTGTGCGCGTGCGCAGCCACAGCAGCGGGCCGATGCCGCGCGCGTGCAAGGCGCGCAGCACCAGCCTGGATGTCAGCAGGAACACCGGAAGCGCGATCACCGACAGCGCGATCGCGGCCGATTCGGGAAGGTGGGAGCCGATCCAGGCTCCAGCGTTGATCACGAGATCTTCGTGCATGCCGTGCGTGGGGTCGTCGTGTCCACCGGAGGCGAACGCGCTGCGAAGGAAAACTGCGCCGCGGTCGAGCCGGGACGCATGCGTCGACGCCCCGAAGGCACGCGCTGTACGGCGCGCCGTCGAAGCGGGGCAGGGCCGCGCGAGCGATAGGCTGCGCACGGTCCGCGCGCGGTTTGATCGCGCACGACGATTCTAGACCCGCGTTCGCGAAGCCGCCGGAAGCGCCGCCTTGAACAGCATGTTGAAACATCCGCGGCGCGATCGTCGCTCTACGATGACGGGTCGATAGGCGCGGGCGCGCCGCAGCCATTCATCGGGCATCGGGAGGAACGGGTTTGACTCAGCAGGAGCATCGAACGAACCGCGGCGGCGCCGCGCGCATCGCCGGGTTTGGCGTGGCGGCCGCGCTGGTCGCGTTGGCCGCCGGCGCGGCCGGCTGGGAGCTGGGGCACAGCCAGGCGCCGCAGCGCGCGGCGCTGCCGGTGCTGTTTGACGCGCCGCATTACGCCGACCTGATCAACCAGAACGGCGCCCGCGTGTCGTCGGCGCGCTTCGACGGCAAGGTCCAGGTGGTGACGTTTCTCTTTCCCTACTGCAACACCTTCTGCCCGGTCGTGGCCACCCATCTGGTCGGCTTCGAGAACATGCTCGCCGGCACGCCGCTGGCGGGCCGGGTCGACATCGTGGCCTTCGACGTCGACCCCGCAGGCACCGGCCCGCGCCAGATGCGCGGTTTCCTGCACGAGTACGGGTGGAACCCCGACAACCCGAATTGGCAGTACCTGACCGGCACCTCGGCACAGATCCGTCGCGTCGTCACGCAGGGCTTTCACGTCGATTACCAGAAGGTGGTCGATTCCGCATCGGGCGGCGACTCGCCGAGCGCGGCGCTGGCCGTGGCCGGCAGCGACCCGCAGGCCATCGTCGCCAACCCGCTGGCCGACCAGGCCCACGTCGACTACGACATCACGCACGAGGACGTGATGATGCTCGTCGACCCGCGGGGTCGCGTGCGCCGCATCTACGACCAGGCCGACGCGGTCGGCAAGATGCGCCTGCTCGCCGACGTGCGCGCGGTGCTCGGCGCGGCGGGTTGAGGCGAGGCGGGGCGGGGCGGGGCGGGGCGGGGCGGGGTGAGGCGGCCGGCGCGGGTGCTCTAGCCGCCGGTCAGCGCCTGGAACACGTGGACCACGCTGGCCTCGCC
>MLJW01000325.1_pt1 | contig 27207 bp, 29 predicted proteins | sample 888231 | NCBI WGS metagenome assembly MLJW01 (sample SAMN05788063, study PRJNA343431) | mine drainage metagenome | isolation source: sample collected from the inflow into an acid mine drainage treatment plant... | place: Germany: Lusatia, lignite mining district
TAAAAAAGGAGATTAAGACCTAGTCAGTTTGGTCGACTTATCCACAGCGGTGTAGTAATCTACACCTAATAAGCGCCTGGTCAAAATTCAACGCGCACAGGTGGTCATTTTTAAACGCGCGTCAACACCGACTGTCACGGTGATTTTGTAGTGATCAACTCGCTTGAGCGACTTATCAATCATGCCCGGGATATGAATGAACAGAAACCATTTCATCAGCATGAAATCTAGCTCTTCAACATTAATATTTAGCGTGCATGCAACTGTGTCAGCTTGGTAAAAAAACTCTTGGTCACATGTGCGGTGTGAGACGTGTTTCATTATGATGCGGCTGTTAATTTGTGTGCTCATATTCATCCTATTGTGTGATTATTTGGTGAACTGCAGTCCCATTGTGTGATTAATTGGTACAACTAAAATATCGCCCTAAATCGTCTGCTAAAAGCCTCTTTTAGCGTAATTTTTCGAATTTATCGGTCTTTAATAGCCAATTAATCAATGTAAGTACGCAATTTCAAATGCCATTGTGTTAATAATTGGTACGTAATATTCGCTATTGTGTGATTAATTGGTATGACTTAAATCCCTATTGTGTGATGAATTGGTGGACTATATATGTTGTATAGTGCCAAGTTATACAACATGTATAATCGCTCGGTTACCGCGCCGTTACTGCGTTGTACGCAAATCGCCTAGCTTTTGCGTTATCTAATGCATGATGTTCTCGAAGCTTTAGCGTTACAAAAGCACGCTGCAAATTTGCCAGAAAGTACGACTGCTGACGCTCAAACTCGAACAAGATCTTAACTGGTTCGCGTATCAAGTTCTTTGGCCATCCGTATGTGTTAAATAAGTCGAGCACGGCAGGCCAGTGGATGTGCGGTTCATCTGTCAGCATTGTTGTTTCGTCTTCAAAGACTTCAATCCAATCCTTCATACGCTGTGCGATCTGAGAGTAAGGCATGCACATATCACCACTGGTTAGTAGCGGCAGCACTTGATGGCGCACAAATCCGTCGCATAACTCTTCTTGCATATCTGCGTTCTCTACGTAGAACGTCCTGCCATCGTCAGCGATGATGCCAATGCTGACTAGTGCAGATGACTCTTGACAGTCATGCGGCAGGCTTGTGAACTCGCAATCAAAGAACAGATTCATTACGCTTAGGCTCCTGCTTAAGAAATTCAGTGATAATCTCATCTTCAAGCTCATCTGGTTTGCTGCTGTTGCGATGCGCAACTAGCGCAGCTTCGCCTGTCTGATCGTTCGAAAAGATCACGTCAAATAGTGTCCTCATACTCATGATTTCAATTTCCTTATTCGCTTAGCTCTAGGCCTAGGTCTTTGTGTATCTAATTTTATTTGTTCAAAAAAAGCTTCATGCGCTAATTTGGATTTATGAATGGCAACATCCAAAACATCCTTCATTAACATATCCAGATCTTGCTCTGTCGGCTCGCTATTAGGATCAGCCAGTCGAACGCTCATGACTTCAGTTTCCTAAGTTGTCTCTCGCGCCACGTTTCATAATCCCAGAGGTACACTGGTTCGACTGCACCAGGCACAACAGGCTGAGTGCTACCAAATCTTGTGCGCCAATATTCGGTTCTCAAATAATTTGGCAACTCTGCAAGCTCGTAGTATTTAAACTTGTCATTTATATCTGTCCTAATTTGCAGTCTATTTAATGCTGCTATTGCTTCTTCTTTAGCACTAACTCTTGGGCTTCTTTTTGCCGCTCGTTTAGTCACTCTTGAGCGCTTAACAATTACATTAACCAGTCGATCAATATCTTCAACAGCCAACGCCCAAACTGCGATTCGCTCTGGAATGGTCTTCAAATACCAACTTTTTTCCTGCACAATCGCTTCTGCGAACCAACGCACATCAGATGTAATTAAACGCAAATCAATGTACTCAACAACGCCATCCGGGTACCAATATAGCGCTGACTGTAAGTGGTCAATAGCCCAAATTAGCTCGTTTCTTTTCCGACCTGACAGCATTGGCACAAGCCTTTCTGCCGCCTTGTCTTCAGCAGATTCTACGAGTTCGACCTTGCCTTTTTCAACGCTAATTAACAGCGCTGGATTAAAGCTATGATTCTCTTCTCCGCCTTCAAACCGACAATACCCTCTGGGATTACACATCACACGAGTGCCGTTGATGTAGTAATCCAGGTCGTCATGCATGTGCCCGTGGCACCAAAGATCCACTTTACTACCGTCCATCAAGTGGTCTAAATTCGAGGCAAAGCAAGCGCTCAGCAAGTCGCCTTGGAATCGCTTAACAACGCTCTTATACGAGGGCGCATGGTGCGTCATCACGATTGTTGGACCATCGAATGGCTCATCAAGCTTGCTCTCAAGCCATTTAACGCTGGCATTGTGCAAATTAATGCTATCTTTAGGGCTGAAGTTCCATGAGCCGTTTCTGATTAGTCGAAAATCGTTTAGGTATTGGCCAGCATCAACCATGCAGTCCGCGCGCTTTTCCAGTCCATAAAGTAAGAAATTAGTCCACAACGTGCAACCTAATATGCGAATTTTTTCGCCTCTGATTGTGAGAATCTTTTCATTATTTTCAAGAAAATGAATGCCAACTTCATCGGCAGCAGCGCGCATGAGCTCCATATTTGGGCAGATTGTTGCTTTATAGTGCTCCTGATTGCCACTAACAGTCACAATTTCTTTGTCTGGCCACATGGCTCTGAGCATGCGTATTCCGCGGTCTTTATGCCAGACATCGCCAGCAGCAAGCACGATATCGGCGCGATCAGAAGATGAATGCGGCTGATATTGACTGAACTCGAGATGCAAATCACTGAGTAAATGTACAACAATTGCCATTACGTTCCCTTCCAAAACGGTGCTACGCCTAATGCTTCGCCGATACCGCTTTCATTCAACGCAACACAAATCATGATAATGTGAGCTGGGCTAATCTCTTTTGCTCTATCGCCCAATGCATAAACTGAACCTGATGTGGTTGTAATCAATTTACGGCCAAAATCAACGCCAGTAACATTGCTTGTAATTCGCGGGCCACGACCATCACTCTTATCACCCAACAGAAACACCTCGAACTCGGCTTCTAGAATATGCTCAAGCGTAACCAGCGACCAATTCTGCATAGAATCTTTCGGTGCATCGGTCGGCAATATCAGTCGATAAAGTGGATATAAATCATCTTCACACGTCATCGACAGCTGCATCAAATGACGATTCTGCGTGATGATCTCATCAATGCTGTGTGGCATTTCATCTGCGATTTCCAGGCCTGCAAATAACAAATAGCTCTCTAAATCTGACATGCAATTACCTTTCCGCAGCTTTGATTAACATGTCATAAACGAACTCGTTATGAGCTGTGTAATCTTCGTCAAAATCGAGTCCATATGCCTGAGCAATCCATTTAGCGACCGCAGCGGAACGACTGATACCAGCTCGGCAGTGCACGACAATTCCATCAACTTCTGGTGCGATACCATCCACGAAATCAACAATTGATTTAGCGCGAGCGTCATCAATAGGGTCTTCATGATCATGCGGAGGCTCAAATGGCTCGCGATTGACTGGATTTAGGTCATCAAATCTAGCGCGATAAATGGTATGCCAACCTTCTTTTAATGCTGCTGGGTCATCCCCAAGCTCGGTGATACTGATCACTGCAATGTTGCTTTCTGGCTTACGTGATTCAGCAGCAACACGACTAATAAACTCTACTGAATCTAAGCGCGAATATTGCCGGCGCTGATAATTGCGCTCACACACTGTGCAAAGTGATCTTTCAATACCTGCTGCCACGTGTTCACAATTTGCTGCGCAGACCATGCAGGTCTTAGTGCTCATCACGGTCATTGGCTCAATGATGTTTTTCTTAAGTACCAATTTGAGTGCTTGGCTGCTAGTCTCTACCTCGAATACTAATCTGCCATTTTCTTCGTCGAGCTTGGTAATGTATGGGTACTCTTGCAGCTCATCTTTACTCACGCCAGCCCTGGCAGTAGTTTTTACGATGTCACTGCAAATCATGTAAACCAGAGTGCTCCAGCCAGACATGAGTCTAAAGTTCTCTTTAACACGATCTTGATTTCTAAAGAGACTTTGGAAAGAACTCCTTATCTGGTTGAGATGCATTTAAACACTCTTTTTATATTAATGAGAAGGATTTATCTTACTGAAAATAATTATTTAAGTCAAATAAAACAATGACTTATCGTATGTTATATAATATATTCAATCTGCTAACAAGCAATCAGTCATAGTATCTAAACAATCAAAATATTGTGTGATTGTTACATTGAGCGCGATATCGATGCTGACGCTGAAGCAAGTAAGGCTATCCAACTTAAACGGCATAATTGCTTGATCATCTGAAGTTTTTTCATTAAAGCGCTATCTAAAAAAATATCCATGAATTCAAGCCGGCCCTCATAAAAGGCTAATATGTTCTGTTCTGTATCTAATATGTTAGTTGCCAATATATGGCAAGATGGATTGAATTTATTATATAACACATTGATTTATAAGAAATTTTAAGTATTAATGTTTGATGGATTAGGTTACAATGTGGTGAGTTGCCTAAACACTAAAAGACAGGGATTGAAAGTACATGCTGGTTTTACTAATTATTTCCAGAGATATTTTTAGTGTCATTTTAAGTTTAACTGGCAGATGATTAGGTACGCTACATTATTGGTGACGTCAGGGCTTTGGAAACGAGTATTTTAGTAAGCAAACTTTGCTACGTTCTCCGTACTTTATTATTAGTTAGGCAGTGTTCATCAAGGACAAAGCTAATTATGGCTATTAAGAAAATTCCATTAGATATAACTCCTGCAGTCGAAGCTTATGCAACTGAATATGGGGCTTTTGATGATGAAAAAATCGGATGGTATTGTTTAGAGCCAGTGCCAATTGAACTGGAAGATTTTGTTTCTGAATCAGCAAAATTAAAAAAACTTCCCAGTTTCAAACAAGTTCAATGTCCAAAATGTGGTGGTCAAATGCACATTAGATCGACTCGTAGAGGCTCAATTTTCTGGAGTTGTATGTCTTATCCAAGATGCCTCGGATCTTGTAGTGTTGATGAGACAGATGAGTTCAATTTTAAAAGAGTGCTGAAAGCCACTCCAGAAATGGATAATAATCTTGTAATTAATCCTAATCAGGATTACAAGAAACTATTAGAGCTTGGGCTTAGGAAGTTAGGTGGTCAAAAAGCATTCTACGATTGGATGTCTAAAGCTAAAGTTGCTTTAGACGGCAAAAGACCTATAGATGTTATTTGCTATAACGAGGGATATAGCAACGTTATGGATCTTCTAGGAAAATTCAATCAATAAATTGTGTAATGCATAGGCATTGTTCCAATTTTCTTAATTGTAAATCGACCTTGTAATTGGCATGTTGGATATGCATATGAGTGAATAATGGCGTAAATATGCGTAAATATGCGTTAAAAAAAAGCCACTAAACATCTCTGTAAGTAGCTTATATGCTGGTTCTAGCTGTATTTTATTGGTGCCCAGAAGAGGACTCGAACCTCCACACCCTAAGGCACATGGACCTGAACCATGCGCGTCTACCAATTCCGCCATCTGGGCAATTACCACTTACACTTTTATCCAGCATCATATGCGGTTGGATAAAAAGAAGCGGTGAATTCTATATTAATAGCGATCTTTGTCAATGATAACAATCATAGAGGGTCAACGTTGTGTTTTTTTACATAATTAAGCTAAGATATTAGTCAGTTGTTTATCCAATTTAAACAACCCTTTAATTAATAGTCAGTTTCAAAAAACGGAGAATTAAAATGAAAAAAATGTTGTTTGTACTACTAGCTTTTTTAAGTTTTAGCCTTAGTGCGCTTGCCGCAGTTAACCTGAATACAGCAACGCAAGCCGAACTTGAAGGATTAAATGGAATTGGACCAGCAAAAGCAAAAGCCATTATTGATTATCGTCAAAAAAATGGCGGCTTTAAGTCTGTAGATGAACTTGAAAGCGTAAAGGGAATTGGTCCAGCTATTTTGAAAAAAGTGCGTAATGATGTATCTGTAACTGGTAAAACTACGGCTGTAGTTCCTGCAGCAGCTCCGGCTGCTAAAGTGACTAAACCTGCTCCTACTACAGTGACCACCCCTGCTGCTGTACCAGCTAAAGCCGCAACTGATACTAAAGCAAAAACGAAGTAAGGTAGTTGAGTGAACATGCTGTCTACTCAATGAGTAGGCGTAATAAAAAAGCCCCAGTTCAGTCGGGGCTTTTTTATGTCTTTGTACCTGCTGGTTTAATTCATTAGAGAAATATCCGCATAGATCGCCTCTAGTGCTTTGAGTGGATTTGCTGCTTGTGTAATGGGTCTGCCAATGACCAAGTAGCTTGAGCCATTAGCCAGAGCATCTTTTGGTGTGACAATGCGAGATTGATCGTCTTGGCTTGCATTGGCAGGGCGTATGCCTGGGGTGACTAGGCAAAAGTCATTGCCAAGCGCTTTGCGTAGCATACTTGCTTCAAGTGCTGAGCAGACAACCCCGTCTAAGCCAGCTTGTTGTGTGAGTGTGGCAAGGTTAAGTACATGTGTTGCCAATGGTGTTTGAATGCCAATTTGATTTAATGTCTGTTGATTCATACTAGTTAGCACAGTCACTGCAATTAAAAGTGGCTTTGCTTCAGTGTTGTCAACTGCATGACGTGCAGCTTGCATCATTTCCAGTCCACCGCTGGCATGCACATTCAGCATCCAAATGCCTAAGCTACTTGCTGCTGTGCAGGCCTTGGCGACGGTGTTGGGAATATCGTGAAATTTTAAATCCAGAAATACGCCAAAATTCAAATGTGCTAATTGCGTAACAAATTGTGGTCCGGCTGCCGTAAAGAGCTCTTTGCCAACTTTTAATCTACACAGTGTTGGGTCTAGTTGCTTAACAAGTGTCATGGCACTTGCAGCATCAGCGTAATCTAATGCAACAACAATTTTTGGGTCATTGGAGTTTGATTGTTTGGTCATAGTCATTTTTATAGGGTTTGATCTAAATCAGATGGTTACTGGTTCTGCCGGTAGCGCTTCCCATGCGTTACAAGCAGGGCATTGCCAGTGGTGATATTTGGCTTTAAAGCCACATTGCTCACAATAATAAGCAGTTTTGTTGCCAATTGCGTGTCGAACCGCTTGTTGCATCAGTTGCGTATCTTGATGCTCAAGTGGTTTGCCTGCAGGGTTAGTTGTTTGAATATTAGATTCTTCGATAGCACGAGCTTGCAGCAATTGATCTAATGTACTTAAACTTGGTTTTTTTATTAACTCTGTACGTGCTAGTTTTGCTGCACTAGTTGCGCCTTCTTCAGCCAGTGTAGCCTCGAATAGTACATTTAGCAGTGACGGTAAGTGGTAAGTTTGCAGATAGGTTTTCAGCAAGTTTAAACCTTCCTGTGTCTCGTTTAATGCGCGATAGCTATTCAGTAACTTAGGCGCGATTAAGCCTAGATATTCAGGTTTTTGGAATTCAATTTGCTTCCAAGTTGAAATGGCAGCTTTATGCGTATTCGCTTCTACTTCCAAATCACCCATTAATACATTGGCGCGCACACAATTTTTATTTGCATTAAGAGCGAGATCAAGTTCAAACCGGGCCGTATGTGTGTCATTGGCTAGTTTTGATTTAACGGCTTTTTCGCAGTAGTAATGTGCGATTTCAATGCGAAATGGTACGCCAGAAAGTCGCTCTAATTCGGTCGCAGCTTTTATGGCACGCTCCCATTCACGTTCACGCACGTAAATTTCAAGCAAGGCACGTAATGCAGGTTGCCGATAACGATCATCATTGAGTGATTCAAACAGTTCTTCAGCGCGGTCAAGTAGACCTGCTTTTAGATAGTCCTGTGCAAGCTCTGCGGTAACTGCAACTTTTTGTTGTGGCTCAAGTTCTTTTTTTTCAAGAAGATTTAAGTGTAAATGAATTGCACGGTCGACCTCGCCGCGCTTTCTGAATAGACTACCTAATGCAAAATGTAGCTCTAGTGAGTCTGTATTAGCTTGCACCGCTTCTGAAAAGGCTTCGATTGCTTTATCTTGCTGATTTGTGATTAGGAAGTTTAAACCTCTAAAATAGGCTGCGGGTAAAGCCGTTGATTCAGCTAACAGTTGTTTGAGGTCGACGCGCGCGGCTAACCAGCCGAGACTGAAAAATAAAGGCAGTGCTAATAACCACCAAAATTCAAATTCCATGATGCTTCACTTTTTACCCTAATTGATTGCTGACTATGTGATGTTGGGCGCGTTCCGGCCTGACGATTTTAATTAAACTTTTTGTGTAAAAAGGCACTGCTAAAAATAGAAGCAGTGCCTTTTTATTTAGGTATTAAAACCAAGTTTTATTAGTCAATCACACCTGCAGCAGTAATGTTCATGCCACCATCAACATAAGTGATTTCACCTGTAATGCCTGATGCTAGGTCGCTACATAAGAATGCAGATGCGTTACCCACTTCTTCAATCGTTACATTGCGACGTAATGCAGCATGTTTTTCATTGAAGCCGATCATTTTGTCAAAGTCTGCAATACCGGAAGCTGCAAGTGTTTTAATCGGACCGGCAGAAACAGCATTTACCCGTATACCTTTTGGACCTAGACTTTGCGCCATGTAACGTACATTGGCTTCCAGACTGGCTTTGGCCAGGCCCATCACGTTGTAGTTAGGCATTGTACGTTCTGCACCCAAGTAGCTTAGTGTTAGCAAGCTACCATTTCTGCCTTGCATCATTGGCAATGCTGCTTTAGCCATTGCGGCAAAACTGTATGAGCTGATGTCATGCGCGATACGGAAATTTTCACGCGTTACTTTCTCCAGATAGTCACCATCTAGTGCATCTTTTGGTACGAAGGCTATTGAGTGTACGATAGAGTCGATACCATCCCAATGCTCTGCAATGGCTGGGAATAGGGCGTCAATCAAGCTGTCTTCTGCAACGTCACAATGAAAAACCAGTTTTGAGTCAAAGTCTGCGGCCAGCTTAGCTACACGGTCTTTGTGTTTTTCTACCTGATAAGTGAAAGCAAGCTCAGCGCCTTCACGTTTCATTGCGGCGGCAATGCCGTAAGCGATTGAACGATTGCTTAATAAACCAGCGATTAATATTTTTTTGCCTGCTAAAAATCCCATGACATATTCCTATCTATACTTTGTGTACTTAATAAAATGCTTATGTTGGTCGCCTTAGCGACTTGTTCTCGGGTTGTACGCATCACGTAGCCCATCTCCAAGCAGATTATACCCTAACACGGTGATCAATATCGCAAGCCCCGGGAACAGCGATAGCCACCATGCGAACTGAATGTACTCCTTGCCATCTGTCAGAATATTACCCCATGAAGCCTGTGGTGCTTGTACCCCAAGCCCTAGAAAGCTTAAGCCTGACTCAACAAGTACCGCACTAGCAATGCCTAAAATAGAGCTGACAATAATAGGAGTTAGGCTGTTAGGTAATAAATGCGTAAAGATTAGCCGTGCATCTTTAGCACCTAAGGCTTGTGCTGCTAAGACAAACTCTCGATTGCGCAGGCTTAAAAACTCTGCACGTACCAAGCGAGTGACGCCCATCCATGAGGTGAGCCCAATCACAATCATAATGTTCCAGATGGAAGGTGTTAAAAATGCAATTACCGCCAGAATTAGAAAAAAGGTGGGGATGGAGAGCATGACGTCCACCGTCCGCATAATGACGGTATCAACCCAGCCGCGATAAAAGCCAGCAATAGCACCTAAAACGATACCGATGGCGGTGGCGATACCTACCGCTACAAAGCCCACCATGAGCGATATGCGTGCGCCATAAAGCATGCGTGAGAATACATCGCGACCAAGTCCGTCTGTGCCCATCCAGTGGTTATAGGAGGGCGCGAGTAAAATGACTTTAACATCAATGGCATTTGGGTCATAAGGCGCGATGAAAGGGGCGGTTAATGCGAGCAGCAGTATGCTGGCAATTATGACAAAACCTAGAATTGTGAGCGGGTTGGAAAAGGCCTTTTTCATCGCACAACTCCGCGTCTGACCCTAGGGTCTGCCCAAGCGTAGGCAACATCTGCTAATAAGTTGCCGATAAGCGTCAGTATGGCACCAATGGTAAGAATGCCCATAATGACAGGAAAGTCGCGCATCAATACTGCATCGTAGAACAGCTTGCCCATGCCGGGAATGGCAAAAATGCTTTCTGCAATCACTGAGCCGCCAATCAGGCCGGGAATACTTAAACCAAAAATGGTGATGAGCGGTAGCAGGGCATTACGTAGGGCGTGACCATATACCACGCGGTTTTCGCTTAAGCCTTTCGAGCGTGCGGTGGTAATGTAGTCTTGATGCAACACTTCTAGCATGCCGTTGCGCACAAACAGCGATATGCCGGCCAGACCAGTAATGCCAGAGATAAATACTGGTAGCACCAAGTGTTTGAGCGAGTCTGAAATTTGCGCCAGCCAGCCCATGTTCTCATGGCTGATACTTTGTAAACCTGAAATTGGTAGCCATGCATGTTGCACGCCTGTCCAGTACATCAGTATCAGCGCAAGCCAGAAGCCGGGAATAGCAAAGCCGATAAATACAAACAAGGTAATGCTACGATCCGCGAGTTGATTCTGCTTGAGTGCAGAAATCACCCCCAGTGGTAGTGCTGTGCCGACAATTAAAATCAGACTTAATACATTGATAAGTAGCGTAATGGGTAAGGCCTCTTGAATCATGCCTAGTGTCACGTTGCCATCTTTGTCTTTGGTTTGCCAGAAAACAGGGCGTTGATGTGAAGCAAATGAAGTGCCAAAATCGAATGTAGCCATGCGCTTTAGCCATAAGCCATATTGCACGATAACAGGTTTATCTAAACTATATAACTCACGTAGCTTTTGTCTGGATTCTTCACTGGCTTTCGGGTTAAAGCTGGCTTCGCTGGTAGTGATGTCTCCCGGTGCCAAGTGCATGATGAAAAATGAAATCAGGCTGATGCCAATGAGTAGTGGAATCATCCATAAAAAACGTTTGAGTAAGTATTTAAGCATGGCGTATTTTTAATCAGTGCTCGCTTATTTCTGTGCGTGCGTATGCCTTGGGAATATACCACTCGTAAGAATTATGACCAATACCCGCTGGGGGCGCGGGGTTATCAATACCTTTTACACGTTTGTGAATAGCGGTTAAGCCATAACCTGCAGATAAATAAACGATGGGGCTGTCTTCTAACAGGATTTTTGAGAACTCATGATAAATTTTCATACGCTTTTCAGGATTAAGCTCTAATCTGCCAGCCTCAAGTAATTTATCTACACGAGGATTGCTGTAGCTAATGAAGTTGAATTGTCCCGGCCCTTGCTGGCTGGAGTGCCAGATACTATATTGGTCGGGATCTAAAGATAAGCTCCAGCCGAGCACTACAGCATCGAATTCTTTAGGTTTAATAAAACGTCCCAAAAAGCTTGCCCATTCCAAAACGCGAATGTTAGTTTCAATACCAACCTCTTTAAGTCGGCGTTGGATTAATACACCAGTTAACTCACGCTCTTTATTTTGATTGGTCAAAATCTCAAAACTTAGTGGTTTGCCGTCTTTATCCAATATGCCATCACCATCATGGTCTTCATAACCCGCGGCTTTTAATAGTGCTTTTGCTCGAGCTGGGTCATAAGGGTATGGTTTGAGATTTGGGTTGCTCCAGCGTGTACCAGGCTTATAGGGTGAGGCCACGGGCTCGCCTAACCCCAATAAAACACCGTCAATAATCTCTTGCTTGTTAATCGCATAATTAATAGCTTGTCGCACGCGAACATCATCAAATGGCTTGCGTTTAAGATTAAACCCTAAGTAGGTGTAGCTGTTACCAAGTTCTTTATAAAGAGCGATGTTCTTGTTGAGTTCTGGTCTTGCAGGAAATATTCTTGCGTATTGGATGGGATTTAGTCCCATTAAGTCAATATTATCAGCGCTTAACTCTAAAAACTGTGCGGCTTTATCCGGGATAATGCGTGAAAGTAATGAGTCGATTCTAGCTTGTCCTTGCGTGGCATTAGGGTTGCGAGTGAGCTTAAGGTATTGGCCATTTTTCCAGCTATCCAGTTTGTAGTAATTACTGCCGACTGGGTGACGCGCGAATGCTGTCGTGTTGATATCCTGATCTTTCAGTAGATGTTTAGGCAAAATATGTAAACCAGCCCAGGTGTCCAGTGCGGGGGCATATGGTGCGGCATAGGTCACTCGAAAGGTGTCTTTATCAGGAGTTTCGGCCTTTATGACTAATTTGTAGTCTGAGCCATAAGGTGTGCGTGTTTTCTCATCAGTGACCTTTTGCCAAGTGAACAGTACGTCATCACTGGTGAGGGGCTGGTTATCGGCCCATTTTAGATTTGGTTTAAGATGAAAAGTAATGGTTTTTTGATCTGCTGATATTGCCCAAGACTCAGCCAGTTCGCCTGTTATATCCAGATTCTTGTCATATTTAAGTAGACTGTTAAATATATTACCAGCAATGGCTGATGCCGCAGATTCACCAGCAATCATAGCGATTAAACCGCTTGGCTCACCCGTCATTGCATCAATGAGCGTGCCACCATTGCTGGGCGGGTAATTTTTGCTGTAATCTATTTTATTGGTCGATTGATTGCTAGATGCTGAATTTCCGCAGGCTGAGATCAGCATCACTATCAGCCCGATTAGTGTTAGTTGTTGAAATTTGTATTTTAAGTGCGCATTCATTTAGTGGCGTTTGTGTTTTGCAGCAATTTTTTCCGATTTGGATTTAATCTTTTTGTGACCAGATTTAGTCGTGCTACTCGCTTTTCTTGCGCTTGGCTGTTTACGACTAGTTTTACTATGTTGAGACTCTTCTATTTTAGTCTCAATGACCTCTATAGTAAGAATCTGCCCAGCTTTTACACGATTATTTTTTAGGGAGTTAGATGCTGTAATTTGCTTGATACTCACGTGATATTTTTTAGCAATACTCCCAATGCTTTCACCCTTTTTAACTTTATGTGTGATGTTATGGGTTTTGTCAGGCTCATTGGTATTGGAAGTGCTTTCAGAATTGCTTACGGTGTTGTTTTGTATATTAGTTAAATCTATATTCGCTGAGTTTTGTTCAGTCACTATGTCTGGATTTGCTTCTACATTGCTGTCTGTTTGCGCTGTAATATTGGAGCTGGTTTCAGCTATTGCATTGGTAATGGTGAAATCAGCATGTTTGCCATTAGGTACTAGAATCGTTGCAGTATTTTTTATTTTATTTTGGTTAGACAAACCATTTACATCGCGTAGTTGTTCTACCTGAATCCCAAATTTATTGGCGATTTTATCCATACGTTCGCCACGCTTTGCGTAATACGTTTGCCAGCTTACTAGCGGTTTGTCATAAGTTGCGAGGTTGTCTCTAAATGTTTTTGCGGCCAGAATCGGCAGCAATATTCCATGCTTATCGCTATTATTGATAATTACGGGGCGGTTGTAGCTTGGGTTCAGCGCATGAAATTCATCATCACTGATTTCTGCAAGTTTTGCGGCTAAATGGGCATCAATTTGCGCAGGTGCTGAAACTTTAGTGAAATAGGCTGTATTTGAAATGGTTTGAATTTTCAGTCCATAATTGCCTGGATTAGTCATCAGGTTTTTAATAGCCTGTAGTTTGGGTACGTAGTTTCTAGTTTCAGCTGGTAAATTCAAACTTTCATAATCAGTTGGCAATCCAAGTTTTTGATTGCGAGCAATGGCGCGTGCCACGGTGCCTTCTCCTGCGTTATAGGCTGCAAGCGCTAGATCCCAGGCACCAAACATGGTGTGTAGCTTTTGTAAATATGTGAGCGCTGCATCGGTGGCGAACATGATGTTCCGTCGATTATCTACCCACCAATTTTGCTTAAGACCAAAATTCTTACCAGTAGAAGGAATAAATTGCCAAATCCCAGAGGCGCGGCTAGTCGAGTTGGCTTTGGGGTTATAAGCGCTTTCTACCATTGGTAATAAGGCGATTTCTGTGGGCATGCCACGTTTTTCGACTTCTTCGACAATGTGAAATAAGTACTTTTGGCTACGTTCAACCATGCGCTTAACGTAGTCTGGGCGAGAGCTATACCATTTTTCATGTACTGCGATGAGCTCGGATGAGGAATCAGGCATTGCGTAACCATCTCTAATACGTTGCCATAGGTCATTATTCCGAATGTTTTCGTCGTCAGACTGGTCGCTAGAGTCTTCACTGAGATGACTTTCAAACATGCTACCTAAATTGCTTGTGCTGGTTTTTTTTGAGACTAAAGCATCCCCAGGTTTGTCTTTAACGCCTAAGTATCTCGGTGCGGGTCTGAATGAGTCGTCCGCATAGATAATAATTTCGTCTCCAGCAACATTTGATTCAGCATGGAGCATTGAGCATGCAAACATACTGCCTAAAGTTACGCCAATGAAACGGTAGACGAATTTGTAAATGGCAGGGTAATTAATGAGCGTTGTGAAATGACAAATGCGCAGAGTTGATAGATGAAACATTGAACCGTTCAAAGCCTTAAAGTTGCAACATGGTAACGAACTGCAGAGTGCAGAGTCAAGTTAAAGTGAATGTAATTAATATGTGCATTGAGAGTATTTTCTATCTTAATGATTAATAATGATTTCTTAATTCTCGTATGGTGCTGAAAACTTGTAAATTTGATGCGTTAACTAATCCAATTGATGACTGAATTTCTGAGCTAAAGCAACGTAAAAATGGATTAGTTGCAAGCTCCAAACCTATCGTTGATGGTAGGCTTGGTTGTTGTAAATCTCGCAATCTAAAAGTTTTTAGTTGCCTTTCGATAAGAGCCAGATTATTTGGTTCCAGAGTAAGTGCAAAACTAATATTGTGTAAGGTGTATTCGTGTGCAGAATAGACTTGAGTGTTTGATGGTAATGAGGCTAATTTTTGTAAGGATGCATACATTTGCTCAGGTGTGCCTTCAAACAACCTTCCACAACCTGCACCAAATAAAGTGTCACCACAAAAAAGTAAATTATGTTGATCTTTTGTATGGGCATAATATGCAATATGTCCAAGGGTATGACCCGGTAGTTTAATAATTGTAAACTGAAGATCCAGTGTTTTAAACTCAATGACATCTGATTCATTGACTGGAGTGTGGTTAAATTGGTATTTCTCTTGCTTAGGTGCGAATACAGTTGTAGCTGGATACTGAGACATGAGCGCAGTAACGCCATCAATATGGTCGTGGTGGTGGTGCGTAATTAATATGGAAACTAGCTGGAGTTTTAAACGTATTAACGTTTCACATACAACTTCAGCATCGCCAGGGTCTACGACGATTGCTTCAACATCGTTGTGAATCAGCCAGATATAGTTATCTTGAAATGCTGGAATCGGTATAATTTTCAGGTGGCTTAGCATGCTGTTAATCATTGTTTTTATGGACTAAAATGTCAACAACATTATTTGTTTTTGGATTACTTTAGGTATGCTTTTACTGTAGATATTTTATTGTACACATGAATCCACAACACTTATTTGATGAGCAGCAGCGTTGGTTTAATTCAACCGCAGGACAGTATTTGCGTGCAAAAGAACAGGCTTTATATGATCGGGCGGTTGTTGATCTGTTTGGCTTTAATGCATTGCAGATGGGTTGTTTGCAGATGGATTTATTATCTAACTCCCGCATTCCAAATCGATTTATTTCAACGGAATGGTATGTGCCAAAGATGAGCTGTCACATGTGCTGTTCTGATGAGTTCTTACCGTTTGCTGAACAGAGCTTAGATGTACTACTCCTTCCACATCGCTTGGAATTTAGTCAGCGCCCACATCAAACTTTACGCGAGGCCGAACGGGTGCTTGTGCATGAAGGTCATTTGTTAATTTCAGGGTTTAATCCAATGAGTAGCTGGGGCGTAGCCGCTGGCTTGAATAGGTTGTTTTCAAACAATAGAACTTACCCTTGGAATGGTCAATTTATCGGATTACTTCGTATGAAAGACTGGCTTGCACTTATGGGTTTTGAGATCATTTCTGTAGAGATGACATGCTCCGTCCCGCCCTTTGAGAAAGTGACATGGTGTAATTACTTTTCATTTATGGATAAATTCTGTGCCGCCATGCTTGGAGGTGTTTATTTTATTGTTGCAAAAAAACGTGTCACTGGGCTGACGCCCCTTAAGCCCAATTGGAAGAGCGCGCCGTTGGCTACACACTTGATTCCTAGACCATCTCAAAAAGATGTTAATTTGGAGTGATTTTGCGACGGTTACTCAACAATTACTCGTCCATTAAGTGGTTGCAGCGGACGGTTATTGTGATGTTTCATGCTTTCTTCGAAAGCTGAAATTTGTTCTTTAGATGCCGTGATTGGAGTTTTCATGACGATCCAGCGAACGCCTTCGCTACAAGGTGGTGTGGTAAGAGATCCGCTAAATCGGTAGTAGCTACGATTTAGAGGCATTAGCTCACTTGCCATCACTCTACTTTTAAGTGTCACTTGTTCGCCAACTTTATGTGGTATTTGTGTAAACAAACTTTCTAGAGCAGGATTTGCTTTTCCCTCTTTGAACATGACAGCAATGACTGCGAGATTGCCTTTAGAATCAGCATGTACGAAATGAGCCTCTAATGGATAGGATTTGTCGTTAATCTGATTGTCGCTAGGGGCATGAAAATGCACTTGCTTCATTAGAAAGGCAGTACTGTCAAGAATGAGCATGTTGCCTGTTTTGAAGTTCGCTTGTATGGTATGGCCATTATTAACAATATCGTTTACAGCATATCTTTGTATCAGTCGTAGTGGTTTTAGTGAAGCATGTGTTGTGTTTTGGATGTCAATTGGTGATTGATTGCGCCCAGCATCACAAGTGGAGAAAATGGGGTTTAATTTGCCCCAATTTTCCGGCCCTTCTTTACCTTCGTATGTCCAATCGTTGGTCTGAGTGACCTTTTTTTGTGTAGGAATCGTTTTATCCGGTATTGGTTTGACTTCTGGTTTTATAGCGGGTTTCTCCACTACTGGCGGAGCAGCCTCATTCGGTAATTCTGCTGGTTTTTCAGTTGGTTTTTTTGGGGAGGGCGTAGTAGTTGCCGGTTTTGCTTTCATGCAAATATGGCGCATGGCTATGTCTACATCTGTTTCTGGTACAGGCTCTATAAACTCTGCACTTTTAATATCAATAGCCGCTGAGTACACGAGATCATCGTTTAGATATTGAAAGACTTGTGCCGTTGCGGATTTTTGTGCTGGACAGTCAAAATACCAGAGTAACTTTGACTGGTTATATTCTTTCTCTGTTGGTTGCAAATTCTTTTGAGGTGTTTTGTATTCAAGCTTAACCCAAGCTCTTTTTAACTGATCTTTTTCTAGAATCGACTGTTTGTCGAGCATCAGTTTTGAATTGTGATTATCTCGTAATTTTACCCATGTCACCGCGTAGCTATTGCTAGTCATGGCAATAAAGAGCAATAAAAATGTAATGAATTTATTCATGAACTCTCAACTTTGCTTTTCTGATTTTCACCAATATAGCCTAAGCGTGACTAAATTTGTCAGTTTTATCTACAAATAATATAGTGAAAATTTTGATCTGTAGCGGTTTTAAAAATGCTTAATAAATTATTGGATGAGATGTTTTATAATCAGTTAATGATGACGTATTGCACAAAATGAATTGATGAAAAATATGAGTAGCAGTAGTAAGGTGGTTGAGATTTATGCCGATGGGGCTTGTAAGGGTAATCCTGGGCCCGGCGGTTGGGGCGCGTGGATCAGTTACGATGGTCATGAAAAAGAGTTGTGTGGTGGTGACTTATTGACAACCAATAATCGTATGGAACTCACCGCAGTCATCCGTGCTTTAGAGGCTCTTACGCGCTCGTGCCATGCCAAAGTATTTACTGATTCGGTCTATGTGCAAAAAGGTATTTCCGAGTGGATTGTTGGCTGGAAGGCTCGTAATTGGCGTACTTCAGATAAAAAGCCCGTTAAGAATGATGACTTGTGGCGCGTGCTGGATGTCTTAGCGCAGCAACATACAGTGCAATGGGTTTGGGTGAAAGGACATGCCGGTAATGCAGGTAACGAGCGAGCTGATATGCTCGCGAATAAGGGCGTAGAGCAAGTTTTATTTGGGAAAAATACATAATGCGTCAGATATTTTTGGATACTGAAACAACAGGTTTATACCATGCACAGGGCCATCGTGTGATTGAAGTTGCCGCGGTTGAGGTGGTCAATCGCCGCCTGACTAAGAATCATTTTCATTATTACCTGAATCCTGAGCGTGACATTGATCAAGGTGCGCAAGAGGTGCATGGAATATCGCTGGAGTTTTTACAGGATAAGCCGCATTTTGCCGACATTTCTAAGGATCTGATTGCCTTTATTGCTGATTCTGAATTGATTATGCATAACGCCCCATTTGACGTGGGTTTTTTGAATGCAGAATTTGGTTTGATGGGGTTGCAGCCTGTAGAGGCTATTGTTGCAAAAGTGACGGATACATTAAAGATTGCCAAAGAAATGCGTCCGGGACAGCGTAATAATCTGGATGCGCTTTGTCGCCACTTTGGTATTGATAACTCAAGGCGAACGTTGCATGGGGCATTGCTGGATGCGGAGTTGCTGGCTGACGTTTATATGGCAATGACACGCGGCCAAGATAGCTTGATGATGGAGCTAGATAAGCCAAGTATAAAAAATAATGAAACTGCACTTCACGATTTGCAGCCCTTATTCGTTAAACTTGCGAATGAAGCAGAAACTTCTGCACATGCGGATTATTTGGCTGGACTGGCAAAGTCGGGTAAATGTTTGTGGGGCACTACAGAAAAAACTCTCGAAAGCTAATTAATAGAAAGCTAATGTCATGAATCAAACAATCATAGTCACAGGCGGTGCAGGATTTATCGGCGCTAATTTCGTATTGGCTTGGGTAAAGCAGGGCTTAGGCACCGTAGTTAACTTAGATAAGCTGACCTATGCAGGAAATCTGGAAAATCTAGTTGAAATACAACACAATCCACAGCATGTTTTTGTACATGGGGACATCGGTGACCAAGCGCTGGTAAGTAAACTTTTGGAACTGCATCAACCCTGTGCTGTGGTGAATTTTGCAGCAGAAAGCCATGTGGATCGTTCCATCCACGGACCTGAAGATTTTATTCAAACCAATGTAGTTGGCACGTTCCATTTGCTAGAAGCCGTCCGCGCCTATTGGAATAGCCTAAGTACAGAAAATCGTCAGTTTTTTCGTTTTTTGCACGTGTCTACTGATGAAGTGTATGGGTCGCTTGGAGCAGCAGATGCGGCTTTTACTGAAACTCATGCCTATGCACCTAATAGCCCATACTCTGCCTCTAAAGCAGCATCAGACCATTTAGTTCGCGCCTATCATCACACCTATGGCTTGCCAACGCTAACCACTAATTGCTCTAATAACTACGGCCCACATCATTTTCCTGAAAAATTGATTCCGTTGGTGATCCACAATGCGTTGGCCGATAAGCCATTGCCAATTTATGGTACGGGGCATCAGATACGCGATTGGTTGTATGTAGAAGACCATTGCGCGGCCATTAGATGCGTGTTGGAGGCAGGTAAAGTTGGTGAAGTCTATAATGTAGGCGGCTGGAACGAAAAACCAAACATTGAAATTGTAAAAACGCTGTGCAGAATGTTGGATACTAAAAAGCCGCGTGCCGATGGTAAGTCTTATATGGATCAAATAGCCTTCGTTGAAGATCGGTTGGGGCATGACCAGCGTTATGCAATTGATGCCACTAAAATAGCCAATGAGTTAGGCTGGAGACCAACCGAGACGTTTGAGTCTGGTATAGAAAAAACAGTGAATTGGTATTTAGAGCATCAAGAGTGGGTCGAAAACGTCACCAGTGGTGAGTATCGCCATTGGGTTGAAAAACATTATGTAGATCGCGGAGAGGAGTTGGCATGAAAGGCATTGTCTTAGCCGGCGGTTCCGGCACACGTTTATATCCGGCCACGCAAGTGGTTTCTAAGCAGTTGTTGCCTGTATACGATAAGCCTATGATTTATTACCCGCTGACGACACTGATGCTGGCGGGTATTCGTGAAGTATTAATCATTTCTACGCCAGAAGATACACCGCGCTTTAGCCAACTATTAGGTGATGGTAGTCAATGGGGTATGTCCATTCAATATGCCGTACAGCCTTCGCCAGATGGTCTCGCACAAGCTTTTATTATCGGAGAGGACTTTATTGGGGATGATAGCTGCGCATTGGTATTAGGCGACAATATATTTTACGGACATGAGCTGGCTGCTAGAACCCAGGTCGCCGCAAAACTGACGCATGGTGCCACTGTGTTCGCTTACCCAGTCAGTGATCCGGAGCGTTACGGTGTAGTAGAGTTTAACGGACAGGGGCAAGCGATTAGCTTGGAAGAAAAACCTAAAGTACCAAAATCAAGATATGCCGTCACGGGTTTATATTTTTACGATAATGGCGTCATTGAAATTGCTAAAAATCTTAAACCATCACCTCGTGGTGAGTTGGAAATTACGGATGTAAACCGCGAGTATTTAAAGCGTGGCGATTTGCAAGTGGAAGTGATGGGGCGCGGCATTGCCTGGCTGGATACGGGTACTCATGAGTCATTGCTTGAGGCTTCCTCTTTTATTGAAACCATAGAAAAGCGTCAAGGCCTGAAAATCGCTTGCCCGGAAGAAATTGCTTATCGTATGCAATTTATTGATGCTGACGCTTTGGATAAATTGGCAGATAAATATGTTAAAAATAACTACGGGCAATATCTTAAGTTGCTTCTGAGTGAGCAGGTGTTTTAATGCAAGTGATTAAAACCGCAATTCCAGATGTATTGATTTTAGAACCTAAAGTATTTGGTGATGATCGAGGCTTCTTTTTTGAAAGCTTTAATCAGCAAACATTCGAGAAGCTGACTGGTGTCAAAGCGCATTTTGTCCAAGATAATCACTCCAAGTCAGCGGCGAATGTACTACGTGGCTTACATTATCAAATAGAACAGCCACAAGGTAAGTTAGTTCGTGTAACTGCGGGCGAAGTGTTTGACGTGGTTGTAGATATACGTCGCCTATCTAGCACCTTTGGCAAGTGGGTAGGTGTGGTTTTATCTGCTGAAAATAAACGCCAGATATGGGTGCCGCCAGGGTTTGCACATGGATTTTTAGTGCTTAAGGACGATACGGAGTTTTTATATAAAACGACGGATTACTATGCGCCACAATATGAGCGCTGTGTTCGTTGGGATGACCCTGTTATTGGTATTGAGTGGCCTCTTGCTGACCCACCTAAGCTATCCGTGAAAGATCAGCAGGGTTCTGATTTGTTGCAAGCTGAAGTTTTCGAAACGGGTTATTAATCGCTAAGCATTGATTCAAATGTATAAAAAAATATTAGTAACAGGCGTCAATGGCCAAGTTGGACACGCTTTACAGCATCTATTTTCTGGTGAAAAATCCTTGGCAAATATAGTTGTTGGCCTAGATAGAAGTCAGCTGGATTTAACTAGTGCGGATGAAATACGACGAGTTATACAAACAATTAAGCCTGATTTGATTATTAATCCTGCAGCCTATACTGCCGTAGATAAAGCAGAAATAGAGCCTGAATTGGCTTTTGCGATCAATAGTACTGCGCCGCAAATATTAGCTGAAGAGGCTGAAAAAATAGGCGCAAAACTCATTCACTTCTCTACGGATTATGTTTACAGTGGCTCTAAATTGAGCGCTTATGTTGAAGATGATGCGACTGAACCATTAAGTGTGTACGGTAAAAGTAAACTTGCTGGTGAGGATGCGATTCGTGCGGTTGGTTTGCCGCATCTTATTTTGAGAACTTCTTGGGTGTATGGTGCTTATGGCAAAAACTTTCTAAAAACCATTTTACGTTTGGCGGCTGAACGTGACGAATTACGTATCGTTGCTGACCAAATAGGTGCGCCAACGAGTGTCAGCAGTGTTGCTGATGCCGTATTTGCTGTGATGAACAGGTGGCAAGGTGAACCTGCAGGTGTTTATCATTTAGTGAACGCAGGCCAAACCTCTTGGCATGGGTTTGCGACAGCGATTGTTGAAGAGTATCAGCGATTGCAGTCAACTCGTAGTTGGCCGTCTCTCAAAGTGAAGCCCGAGAACATTCAAGCAATTACTAGTCTGGAATTCCCGACACCTACCGTGCGTCCAGTTAACTCTTGTTTGGATTGTACTAAGCTTAAAAGCGACTTCGCAGTTGAATTGACTGATTGGCGTGATGCTTTGGTGACCGAGTTACAATGCTTGTAAGGTGTGGATTTTGCTTAAGGTTTGAGTCCTGAGTAACGCTTAAAATAAAGTACGTTAAGCGAGTGCGTCAGCCCAACTATTCGGTGTTTCATATAAACGTACTTTTTCAAGTTTCAAGTGGTTACCAAAGGTGTCTTGGTATTTCGCTTGTAATATCTTAAATGCCTCAAAAGCCATATTTTCTGCAGTGGGTACCGTCGGAAATATAACGGTTTTATGGTTTGGTAATGAGTTTAAGAAATTTAAGACCTCAGTGTCATGCTGGTATACCAAAAAAGCATGATCCCACACATCCACTACGGCATTTTTAGCGATGGCTTTTACGTCAGAAAAGTCCATGACCATGCCGTTTTCGGAGGTATTGTCGCGTGAAATAATGTCACCGGAAAGGGTGATTTCAATAGCGTAGCGGTGACCATGCAAGTTCTTGCATTGGCTTTTATGGCTTGGAATACGGTGTCCGGCATCAAACTCAAGGCGTGTAGTAATGTGCATGAGATTCACTTAAAGTTAAAAACTAGGCCGTATTATACGCCGACTGTTTAAGCTTTTACTTCAGACATATCGCGCCAAATTTTATACAAGGTTTAAGCAGTGAATAAACGTATTTAAAAGCTCATGATTGAGTATGCGACTAATCTATCTGCTAAACTTAGCTGTTATCTATTTGCTACATATAATTGTTTTAGCATAAAACGATTATTGATGATGGCGATGTATTTGATTTGCGGTGGCGCTTAAGTGACCATGGCATTTAGTTGGTAGATTTTGGAACGAACACCATGGAACAAAAAAGCACCCCCATTGAACTAGCCCGCCAAACTTTAATGCAGTTGGTGCAGAGGAAGCTGCCGCCAACCCCTGATAATTACCGTAGCGTATATGATGAGATCGCAGGGTTAAAATCGGTTGATAAGTCGTTAGAGTTAGGAAAGTCGCTGGCAAAAGTGCTGAATGAAGCTGGCAAAAAGCAGCCTAAGTACATTGCTGTTGCACAAGCAATCACGCCACTTGTTGAAACTCAGGATTGGAAGAAGTTAGAAGATCAATTGCACAAGTTGTTTGTAACTGATTCTGCTAGTGCTGGCGCCATGGATGTTAATTGGTCTATATTGATACGCAGTTTATTAAAGCAATTAGAGGTCAGTCATAAAGGGGTAACGCTGAGTCGCAAAAAAGAAGGCTTAAGCAAAGTCTTGAGTAACTTTGGTAGTGATCCAAGTGTCTTGGGACAGAAGATACAAGCGTTGATGAGCTCCTGGGGTGTCGGTAGTGGAGAGTCTGAGGCATTGGCTTCAGAAGTGATTGATGCTGCTGTGACCCAGTCACCGATTGCCGCAAGTGTACAAGCTACAGCCACCGTTGCTAATAGTAGTAGCAATAAAGTATTAGAGTTGTGGCGTGATATGCTGCTGAAAACCTTTGAGTTGGTACTTATTCCACACTTGCATGCCGTGCCGGATCAGCAGCAAAAAGCGACCGCTTTGTTAGCCAAAATGCAGCAGGCACATACTGAGCCATCATTAAGTAAATGTGCGACTGAGTTGAGACCTGTGCTATTGAATATAGAAATACAGCGTGATCTTCAACATCGAACGCATGCATCGTTACTGCAGTTATTACGGCTTGTTGTGAGCAATATGGGAGAGTTGATGACTGAGGATAAATGGTTCCAAGGTCAGGCCAAGGTTATTAATGAGATTATCTCAAAACCGCTCAATCTTAATACGCTGTATGACGCAGAAAGTAGCCTGAAAGAGCTAACCTACAAACAGTCTCAGATTAGACCGGCGCTTACCGATGCCAAAGATACGCTCAAAAAAATGGTGTCCACTTTTGTCGACAGATTAGTAGAGATGACTGAAAGTACCAGTGATTACCACGGAAAAATTGAGGGGTATCAACAAAAGATCACGTCGACGGAAGATATTGGTGAGTTGAATAAGCTTTTGAATAATATTTTAGATGACACACGTGCTATCGGCCTCAGTGTTCAACGGACGCGTGACGAATTTAGTGTTAGCCAGCAAAAAGCCTTGATCGCTGAAAAGAAAATACAGGAATTAACCGCCGAACTGGATCATATTAGCGAGGTTGCACATCAGGATTATCTCACTGGGGCATTGAATCGGCGTGGTATGGATGAGGCGATTGAGCGCGAGTTTAATCGAGCAGATCGTCATAACGCCAACCTATGTATCGCCATGATGGATATCGACCACTTCAAAAAGCTGAATGATACTTTGGGGCATTCAACAGGAGATAAGGCGCTTACCTATTTTGCCAAGGTCATTAAAGAGGTACTGCGGACAACCGATGTGTTAGCGCGCTATGGTGGTGAGGAGTTTATTATTATTATGCCGGCTACGCCCAAAAACGAGGCGGTTAGCGTAGTTACACGCGTGCAACGAGAGTTGACTAAAAACTTCTTTATGCACAATAGCGAGCGAGTGTTGATTACCTTTAGTGCGGGTGTTGCCGAGCGTAAGCCTGGCGAGCCGCCAGAAACTTTAATTCCGCGTGCGGATGCTGCGCTTTATGAAGCCAAAAACAGTGGACGTAATCGAGTGGTTGCTGCTGAAGACGCGCCTGATTAATAGATAAAAGTACCTCGTTATGTTAATCAGGTACTTTTATCTAGATCCGTATAGAACGACAGGGGCTAATTGTTGAAGCTCTTCGTCATTGTACAAGCGACCTCGTGTTATAAATGCCAGTCCTGTGCCGCAGTCCAATGAAAATGAACCACTAGAGCCAGCAACCGCATCCAGTATGGTATGTGTATTCTCGGCAAACTGGAAATGACTGTGACCCATGTAGAACGTTGCACCTGCAAGCTCACCCAGAATCACATCAGATGGCCCGGGTTTGAATTCGTTAGCGGGCATACATAGTGGTCCGCTACCTTCACAGCAACCACCCGATTGAAGGAATATAATTGGCCCATGTTGCGCAGAGAGTTTTTGAATTAACGCTATGGCAGCAGGGGTCGCAGAAACACGTTCAACCATGATTTATTCTCCAATAAAGACCAAAAAAGAGGCGGTCTAGCCGCCTCTTGATATTACGCTTGAATCAAGCGCTAAGCTTTAGAAAAAGCCTAGTTTTTTAGGGCTGTAGCTGACTAAAAGATTCTTAGTTTGTTGGTAATGATCTAGCATCATTTTGTGTGTTTCACGGCCAATACCAGACTCTTTGTAGCCACCGAATGCAGCATGTGCAGGATATGCATGGTAACAGTTAGTCCAAACGCGACCAGCTTTAATGCCACGACCCATGCGGTATGCACGGCTGCCATCACGAGACCATACGCCAGAGCCAAGGCCGAATACAGTGTCATTCGCAATTGCAAGCGCTTCAGCCTCGTCTTTAAACGTTGTTACGGCAAGCACTGGCCCAAAAATCTCTTCTTGGAAAACGCGCATCTTGTTGTTACCTTTAAGCAGTGTTGGCTGAATGTAATAACCCTCGGCAAAAACGCCATCTAATACGTTACGCTCACCACCAATAAGCACTTTTGCACCTTCTTGTTTACCAATATCCATGTAAGACATGATCTTGTTCAGTTGATCTTGAGAGGCTTGTGCACCAATCATGGTGTTAGGGTCTAATGGATTGCCTTGTTTGATGGCGGCAACACGCGGTAATACACGCTCCATGAATTTTTCATAAACAGATTCTTGAATTAAAGCGCGTGATGGGCTTGTGCAGACCTCACCTTGATTGAAGGCAAATAATACTAGACCTTCTACCGCTTTATCAAAGAAGTCGTCATCTGCTTGTGCGATGTCTTCAAAGAAAATATTAGGTGATTTTCCGCCTAGTTCCAATGTTGCTGGAATCAAGTTAGATGCAGCAGCTTGTGCAATTACGCGACCTGTAGCCGTTGAACCTGTAAATGCAATCTTGCCGATACGGCGGCTATTTGCAAGCGGTGCACCGACTTCACGACCGTAGCCATTCACAATATTAATCACGCCAGGAGGTAAGATGTCCGCAATTAATTCCATTAAAATTAAGATGCTGATAGGGGTGAACTCAGCTGGTTTCATTACAACACAGTTGCCTGCAACAATCGCTGGTGCTAATTTCCACGCTGCCATCAGAATAGGGAAATTCCACGGAATAATCTGGCCAACCACACCTATAGGTTCATGGAAATGGTAGGCGACAGTAGTTTCGTCAATTTCACTCAAGCTACCTTCTTGAGCACGCATACAGCCAGCAAAGTAACGGAAATGATCAATCGCAAGTGGAATGTCTGCATTAAGTGTTTCACGAATAGGTTTACCGTTATCAATAGTTTCAGCCGTTGCTAATAACTCTAGATTTGCCTCCAGACGGTCAGCAATTTTAAGTAGCAGGTTGGCTCGTTCGCCAGCTGCAGTACGACCCCATTTCTCGGCTGCAGCATGTGCAGCATCCAATGCAAGTTCAACATCCTGAGCGCCAGAGCGAGCCGCTTGAGTGTAAGGTTTACCGGTGATTGGCGTGATTACATCAAAATATTCACCACTGACAGGGGCAACCCATTTACCGCCAATAAAATTATCATATTTGGCTTTGTAAGGTATTTTTACGCCAAGGCCTTTTAATAGATCTAAACTCATGCTGACTCCTTAGTTTTACTATCGTTAATGTAGGTGTTTCTATCAGTAACGCAGATTGCGTACTTGTTAAATTAGTTTTAAGCCTAAAATAACTTAGCATCAAACACTAAACCTTTGGCGACAGTAAATCAAGCCTATAAAGCATTAGTTTTCACTTGATCGGCATAGGGGGCGGCAGTTAGCCGCGCCCCTGCCACACCACCTGGCATGCGGGTCCGCACCAGGCGGTTCGAGAAGTTGAGGTCATGTGAGTCTGGGTATTCCAAGATTGTCGAAGTATTT
>MLJW01000326.1_pt1 | contig 27172 bp, 21 predicted proteins | sample 888231 | NCBI WGS metagenome assembly MLJW01 (sample SAMN05788063, study PRJNA343431) | mine drainage metagenome | isolation source: sample collected from the inflow into an acid mine drainage treatment plant... | place: Germany: Lusatia, lignite mining district
GCCGTGGGCGAGCACCGCGTCGACCCGCCGCCGCGCGCGCCGGCCACCGCCGAGGCCATCCTCGACGCCATCGAGGCCGTGCGCGCGGGCGTGGCGGCCACCGAAGCCGTCGCATCGGCCACCGTCGCCGCCTGAACGGCACAGACGTCGAGCCGTTCGCACCATGGCCACGCCGCCGACGCCAAGCCTGCCGCCGCACGCCGTCTGCGTCGAAGTGGTCGCGGTGCGCGGCTCGGCGCCGCGCGAAGTCGGCGCGCGCATGTTGGTGCGCGCGCAGGACGAGCAGGGCAGCATCGGCGGCGGCCACCTGGAATGGCTGGCCATGCAGCGCGCGCGCAAGCTGCTGGGGCAGTGGCGCGCCGACCCCGCAGGAATGCTGGCGCAAGACCAGACCCATGCGCTCGGCCCCAGCCTGGGCCAGTGCTGCGGCGGCGCCGTGACCCTGCGCTACCAGCCCTGGTTCGACGACGCGCTGCCCAGCCCGGCGCCGCTGTTCCACCTGCAGTTGCACGGCGCCGGCCATGTCGGCCGCGCCCTGGCGCGCCTGCTCGCCACCCTGCCCTGCCAGGTGCATTGGGTGGACGTGCGCGACGGCGCCTTCCCCCCGCCCGAGCCAGCGCAACAGCAGGCCCAGGCCCGCATCGAACGCGTCGCGGTGGACAGCCCCGAGGCTGAAGTGGCGCTGGCGCCGCCCGGCGCTTTTTTCCTGGTGATGACCCACAGCCACGCGCTCGACGCGCAGATCTGCGAGGCCGTGCTGCGGCGCGGCGACTTCGGCTTCCTCGGCCTCATCGGCTCGAACAGCAAGCGCGCCGGCTTCGCGCGGCGCTGGCGCCAGCGCGGCCTCAGCGAGGCCGCCATCGCAAGCCTCGTCTGCCCCATCGGCGTGCCCGGCATCGCGGGCAAGCAGCCCGAGGTCATCGCCCTGACGGCGGCGGCGCAGCTGATGCAGATGGCCTGCCGCCCGCCATCGCGGGACGCGATGCGCATTCCGTATCAAGGGACCGAAACATCTCGAGACTGAGATTGAAAAACCAGGCTTCCGTGAGGAATTCCACGGACTCGCCAAATAGATGCAAGTTTCGACCTTGTTTGCGCTGGAGGAAATCCTAGGCTGCAGGCATGGATCGCCTCGTCATGGATCAAGCCGGATTTCCCACCCGCGCCAGCCATCGACACCCAGGCCCAAGTCATGTCAAGAAGCCACTCCAGATGCCGCGTCGGGGCCCAGCATGAAAACCATCCGAATCTTCATCATGACGGCGTCGGTCCTGATTTCGGCCCTGTTCTTCGGCAGCGCCTATTTCATTGTTTCGCATGCGTTCGAGCATGCCCTGCAGGAAAACTCCATCCGCTCGTCCCGAATCATCGCCAAGTCGACCTTCGATGCGATGTTCCAGTTGATGAGCACGGGATGGACGCACGCACAGGCCGAGAATTTCCTGCGCGCGGCCAATGGTTCCATGCGAAATTCCGACTTCGCCCTGCAGATCTACCGCGGCAGCATCGTCTCGGCGCGCTACGGCCCCATCCGGCAGGCGCCGATGGACGCGGCGGTGACCCAGGTGTTCCGCACCGGCCAGCCGGTCCAGGATCTCGGCGCGGACAGCACGCGCTACGTGCTCCCGCTGCGCGCCGAAACCGAGTGCCTGCGCTGCCACGCCAATGCCAGGGTTGGCAATGTGCTCGGCGTGATCGACGTGCGCCAGAACCTGGCTCCGTCCATCCGGGCGGCGCGCCATGACTTCCTGGATTCCATGCTCTGGATTTTTCCTTTCCCGATCCTCGGGGCTTTTCTGCTGACGGTTTTCGTCAATTGGCGCATCGATCGATCGATGCGCGCCCTGGAGCACAGCATCGCCCAGGTCAACGAGATGACCGATCTGAAATCGCTCATATTCCAGCCGATCGATCTCTGGTTTTCCGAGCTCAACGGCATCTTCCGCCAGGTCGGCCAACTCATCGGCAAGCTGCGCGGTATCGCCATCGAGAAGGACTACATCGCCGATCACGACGCCCTCACCGGCCTGCTCAATCGCCGGGGGCTGCTCGAACGCCTCGCCCGCGCCCTGGCCCGCGCGCGACGTCACGGTGGGCGGGTGGTGATCGGCATACTCGATCTGGACGATTTCAAGCCCGTCAACGACACCTGGGGGCACGCCGCGGGAGATGCACTCCTGTGCGAACTCGGCGGCAGACTCCAGGCGGTTCTGCGCGAAACCGACGTGGCGGCGCGCCTGGGCGGCGACGAATTCGTCATCATCCTCGAACAAATTTCCGCAGCCGACGATCTGTCCGCCGTTCTGGCCCGGCTGGAATCGGCCATCACCGCGCCCTATGTCCTGCCGGGCGGACACGAAGCCCGGATCGGCTTGAGCCTGGGGTTGACGCAATACCCGGAAGACGATGCCGAGCCCGAGATCCTGCTGCGCCACGCCGACGAGGCGCTGTACGCCATCAAGGAACGCAAGGCCACCCGCCAGCAAGGCTGGATGTGGTGGAACGCGATGCCGGCGCCGAACGAACCGCTCGAGGAGGACGGGCTGGCGACCCCCGCCTACGGGGCCGAAGCCGCGGCGCTGCTGGGCCGCGTCCGCGGCTCGTTGCTGAGCGCAGCCGCGGAATTCACCACGATCTTCTACGCCACCCTGGCGCGGCAGCGCGATGCGCAAACCATTCTGCAGCGCCTCGACGGCGACGAGTTCGCGCATCTGCGCGAGCGCCAGCTACGTCATCTGGAGCAGCTTCTCGCGCCCGATTTGACCGCGGCCGCGCATCAGTCGAGCGCGCACCGCCTGGGCCGCATCCACGCCCTGGTCGGGCTGGACCAGCGCGCCCTGATCGAGGCGATGCACCTCCATCTCCAGACCTTGCGGCAAGTGATCGGCAAACAGGGCTTGAGGGCGATCGAGCGCAGCAAGCTGATGAACCTGCTGTCGCGCCGCCTGCTCACCGAACTGGAGGAGCAGATCAAGGGCGGGGTGGATCTGACGCAGGCGCGCGAGCACATGCTGTTGTCCCTGCACGCCCCGCAAACACCGGCGTCCAACTGGTCCGACTTCATGCGCGCCGTGGTCGACAAGCTGGTGGAACTGGAGGGATTCCGCGGGGTTGCGGTCGCGCGGCCCGATGCCGATGGGCATTTCGTCTTCGAGTACACCGCCGGAGCGTTCGACGCGTACTTGCAAGCCATCGACCAGCAGCGGATGCTGCCGGAGGTGGCCGATCCAGCCACGCACTTCGAGCAGATCTCCTACTTCCGCGCCTGGCGCAGCGAAAAGATCGAGACGACGGACAGCTACGCCAGCCATCCCGGCATGGCCCGCCTGCGGGACGCCGCCCATGCGGCCGGCATCCGCAGCAGCGCAGCCGTGCCCTTGAAGGATGCGCAGGGCCATTTGTTCTCCGTGCTGATCCTGTTCGGCAGCTATCCCGGCATGTTCGAAACCCCGCCGGCACGGACGTTTCTGGAGTCCCTGGGCCTGCTGGTCAGCCAGCGGCAGCATGAATTCATGCGGGAACGGGAGTTCGCGCCGGTCTCGGCCGAACGCCGCCACGTCCTGCGCGGCCGCCTCTATGGCGGGTCCATGGAGTTGCACTACCAGCCGGTGGTGGATTTCCGTACCGGCAAGCCCTATCTGGTGGAGGCCCTGGCGCGTCTGCGGCTGCAAGACGGCGCCCTGGCCGCTCCCGCAGAGTTTCTGCCTGGATTCGGCCAGGCCGAACTCGTGCGGCTGTTCCGGGATGGCTTGCACCAGGTGGCCGACCGCATCCAGGCCTGGGACGCCGCGGGCCTGGAACTCGACGTCGGCCTGAACCTGCCGCCGGCAGTCCTGGTCGACCCCGATTGCCCGGGCTGGGTGCACCAGGCTTTGCAGGAACGCGGGATTGCCGCGTCCCGCCTGCGCCTGGAACTGCTCGAGACCGAAGAACTGCAGGACATATCCAAGGTGGGACAGGCCGTGGCCGCGCTTGCCGGTCTTGGCGTGCGCCTGGCCATGGACGACCTGGGCTCGGGCTACAGCAGCCTGCTGCGCCTGCGCACCCTGCCGTTCTCGACGGTGAAGATCGACCAGGGTCTGATGCGCACGGCGCCGCAGGATCCTTTGCGAGCGATCGGGTTCATCGGCTCGCTGATACGCCTGGCGCAGAGCCTGGACTTGCGCGTGGTGGCCGAAGGCCTGGAAAGCGCGGCTTTGGTCGAGGCGGCAGCCGTGCTGGGGGCGAATGCCGGCCAGGGCTACGCGCTGGCGCGCCCGATGCCGGCCGCCGAAGTGCCTGCATGGATGCGCAGCTTCACGTTCCAGCTGGATCCGCAACACCCGCGGACCGCCCTGGGCGCCTTGGCCGGGCACTGGAGCTGGGAGCACGGGGTGCGCCATGCCGGGGCGCGCGCCATGCACGACGAGGGCACTTGCGCGCTGGGCCGCTTCATCGCGTCGCAAGGACTCACGGGATCGAATCTCGACATCGCGCACCGGCAAATGCATCGCGCCGCCGTCGAGCATGGCACCGACAGCGCCGCATACCGGCAATGGGCGCAGCAAGTGACGACGCAGCTGATGCAGCTGAGCGACGGCACCATGGGCCTCGCGGCCAACCGGAGGCGAGGCCGGCAGCGCTGAAAACCGCCGGCTCCGCGCGCACCTCCTGCCATCGCCCGGGCCGGTTCAGCCCATGACGCCGCCGTCCCCCAGCAAGGCGCAGAACCGCTCGAGGTCGACGTTGCCGCCGCTGAGGACGACGCCGACACGCAGGCCCCGCAGCTGGTCCTTCATCTCGCGCGCGGCGGCGAAGCCGAGGCAGCCGGTGGGTTCGACCATCAGTTTCATGCGCGTGGCGAAGAAGCGCATGCCGGCGACGAGCTGGGCGTCGGTCGCGGTGAAAATGTCGTCCACGTCGCGACGGATGATGGCGAAGGTGTAGGCGCCGAGCTGCTGGGTCTGCGCGCCATCGGCGATGGTCTTGGGCGTGTCGATGCGCACGATGGCGCCGCTGCGGAACGATTGCTGGCCGTCGTTGCCGGCTTCGGGCTCGACCCCGTAGACCTTGCACGCCGGGGCCAGCGCACGCGCCGCCAGCGCCGAGCCCGAAAGCAGCCCGCCGCCGCCGAGGCAGACGAACAGCGCGTCGAGCGCGCCGACGTCCTCGAACAGCTCCATGGCCGCCGTGCCCTGGCCGGCAATCACGTCCGGGTGGTCGTAAGGCGGAATCAGCGTCAGCCCATGCTGCTCGGCCAGCTTGCGGCCGATCGCCTCGCGGTCCTCGGTGTAGCGGTCGTACAGCACCACGTTGCCGCCGTAGCCCCGGGTCGCCGCCACCTTGGCCGCCGGCGCGTCCTGCGGCATGACGATGGTGGCCGACATCCCCAGCAGCGAGGCCGACAGGGCGATGGCCTGCGCATGGTTGCCCGACGAGAACGCCACCACGCCGGCGCGCCGCTGCGCCGGGCTGAACTGCGACAGCGCGTTGAAGGCGCCGCGGAACTTGAACGCGCCCATGCGCTGCAGGTTCTCGCACTTGAAGTACACCTCGGCGCCCAAGGCCTGGTCGAGCATGCGCGAGCGCATGACCGGCGTGCGGTGGGCGTGGCCCTGGAGCCGCGCGGCGGCGGCGGCAACATCGTCGAACGTGGGCAGCTTGGACATGATCGTCGTCATCGAGGTCCCTGCGTGCGCAGCAAGGCGGCGAATTCATCGGCCGGCACCGGGTGGCTGCAATAGTAGCCCTGGTATTCGTGGCAGCCATGCGCGCGCAGGAATTCAAGTTGCTCCATCGTTTCCACGCCCTCGGCCACCACCCGCAAGCCCAGCGCATGGCCCAGGCCGAGCACGGCCTGCGTGATGGCGCTGTCCTCCGCGTCGTCCGGCAGATCCTTGATGAAAGCCCGGTCGATCTTGAGCGTCGAGACCGGCAGACTCTTCAGATAGGCCAGCGACGAGTAGCCCGTGCCGAAGTCGTCGATCGAGGCGCGCACGCCCAGGGCGCGCAGGTCCGCGAGGAGCACCGCAACCCGGTCCGGATCGTGCATCAGCACGCCCTCGGTGATTTCGAGTTCCAGCAAGCCGGCATCCAGCCCATGCTCGCGCAGGACCCGTCGCACCAGGCCCAGCAGATCGCCCCTTTGCAGCTGCGCCGCGGCGCAGTTCACCGCGACCGGCACCACCCCCAGCCCTTCGCGCCGCCAGCTCGCCTGCTGGGCACAGACCGCGTCGAGCATCCACGCCCCCACCGGAACGATCAGGCCGGTGTCCTCCAGAAGCGGAACGAATGCATCCGGAGCCACGATCTCCCGCTCGGACCGCTGCCAGCGCAGCAGCGCCTCGGCGCCGACGATCCGCCCCGTCTGCACATCGACCTTGGCCTGGTAGTAAGGCACGAACTCGGCGGCTTCGAGGGCATGGCGCAAGGCCCCCTCCAGCTCGAACATCCGGCGCTGGCGGGCATACAGGCCGCGCTCATAAAGGCTCCATTGGCCCGGGCCCTTTTTCTTGGACTCGTCCATGGCGATATCGGCGCGGCTGAACAGGGAGCTGACCGTATCGCCATCGGCCGGATACATGGCCACGCCCATGTTGGCGCTGATGTGGACCACGCGCCCGTCCAGCTGAAAGGGTGGCGCCAGCGCTTGCATGAGCCGCCCGGCGCCGGCGGCCGCGGCGTCCGCGTCGAGCACGTCCTCCGACAACACGACGAACTCGTCGCCGCCCACATGCGCCAGCAATTCGGTGTCATGCAGCGCCGCGCGCAGCCGCGCCCCCAGCTCCACCAGAAGCTGGTCGCCGAAAGCATGCCCGAGCGTGTCGTTGATGGACTTGAAGCGGTTGACCTCGAGGAAGAAAAGCGCCACGTGGGAAGCGCGGTGGGCAACCCGGGCCACCGCCTGTTCGATGCGTTCGAAGAGCTGGTTGCGGTTGGGCAGCCCCGTCAGCGCGTCGTGATACGCCAGCCAGCGCAGACGTTCCTGCGCCAGCCTGATCTGGGTGAGGTCGCGCGCGATCGAAACCGCCCCCAGGAAAACGCCTCCCGGATCGCGCAAGGGATGGCTGGAAATCTGCAGCTTGCGTGTGCCCCCCTGATCGCCGACGGCCTGCAGCTCGGCGCCGACCACGACCTCCCCGTGCAGAGCGCGCCAAAGCGGCAGGTCCTCAAGCGCCACCGGGCGCATGTCGGCATGGCGCAAGGTATGCACCTGGCCCCATTCCGGCGGTTCCGCCGGCCGCATCGGCCGGCCCTGCTGGAGTTCGGCGGCATGGTTCATGTAGTGCAGTCTGCCGTTCTCGTCGCAGGCCACCACGCCGTCCGTCATGTTGTCCAGCACCGCCTGCAGGAAGCTGTGCTGGCGCCGCAGGGCGTCGGATTTGGCCAGCAGTTCGCTGACGTCCTGCACGAACGCCACGGCCTGGTCGACCTGGCCCTGTTCATTGAAGACGGGCGAGACGTGCAGGCGCACCCAGATGTAGTCTGCGGCCTTGCGGCGATAGCGGCGCTGCGCGCAATAGGCGCTGGGCAAATCCGAGAAAACGTCCGCCACGCTCCAGGTCCCTTGCGCGCGATCCTCCGGATGCAGCAGGTCCAGCACGCTGGGCAGGGCGCGCAGCTCCCGCACCGAGAACCCCAGCATGTCGGCCAGCGCGGCGTTGGCCTCGCGGATGCGGCCGTCGCGCGCGAACAGGACCATGCCCATGCCGGAATAGTCGAAGGCGCTGCGCAGGCGCTGCTCGCTGTCGTGCAGCCTGCGCACCATCGGCCGCAGTTGCCAGCGCAGCAGCGCAAGCCCCAGCAGCACCAGCACCGGCAGCGCCAGCATCACATTGCGGGCGGTTTCGATCAGCGGGGCGAACAGCACGCGCTCGGGTTTCTGCAGGATGAGTTCCAGGCCGGTCTCTCCCACCGGGGCGTAGGCGGTCATCCATGCCCGGCCATCCGGGCCGCGCGCCGCGGCGAGGCCCTTGGCCCCGCGCAGCGCCATCGACATCGGGTATGCGTCCTTCGTCGCCCCCGCAGCCTCGAACTTGGCGCGATCCGGCAGGCACGACGTGCTTGCGTTCGATCTGGCGCAGACCACGATCGCGCTGCCCACATGTCGATCGACCGAGCCTGCGGCGAAAACGCTGGCCGCCGGCAAGGGCATGGTGGCGGTGAGGCTGCCCAAAAGCCTGCCGTCCTGCAGGATCGGCAGTTCCATGCGCAGGAAAAACATCAGGCTGCCGGGTTCACGCAACAACCAGGCCTTGCCCGGCAGCGGCAGGTGCAGCGGCAGCGCCGGGTCGACCAATGCATCGCTCGCCCCGGCCACGATCAGTCCCTGCAGATTGCGGATCACGAAACCGGGCGGTTCGAATCGCTTGACACGGCCGAGCAGCGCCCCCGTGCTCCACGGCGACCGGCCCGCAGCGGCGCCTGCCGCCGGCGCTTGGGCATCGAGGATCTGCGCCAGCAGCGGATTTGCGGCGAAGCTCACGAGCTCCCGCCCGCGCGCGAGCAAGGCTGCGTTCAAGCCGCGGGCCAGGACATCGCGGTCGCTCTCCAGTTGCGCGGTGATCATGCGCCGGCTGTGGTCGCCCATCAGGCCGGTGGCCAGCAGGCCCGTCACCAGACCCGTGAGCATCAGCCCCGCGGCGGCGGCCAGCAGGATCTTGCGGTCTTCCCGGCGGCGATACGCCCGGCGCAGCCAGGGAAAGCGCCGGCGCAGCCCGGCGGCGGCGCCGGCGCTGAGCAGCAACAGGAGCGGCAGCGGCAGGACCGCACCCGGCGCCATCACCCCCATGCGGTACTGCACCAGGTGGAACACGAAGACGATCGCGCCAAGCGCGGCAAAACCGAGGATGCCCAGGTCCAGCAACACGGGCGACCAATCCTGCATGATTTCAACCCCCTCCTTGATTTGTCGGAACCGCGCGGTCCATCCCATCACCAGCGCCGAATGTCGGCCCGGCCAGACCCGGCGGCGTGCGCCACAGCATCCAGCTCCACCTCCAGGCTGTACGTCGCACCCCCAGCTTGCTTCGCGCCGGCGACGATCTTGTCGTCCGGCAGCACGATGCCGATGCCGTCCAAGCCCGGATAGGTCCGCCTGAATTTGGGCGTCGTGCCGGGCCATGTACGGCGGCTGCCGATCCTGGCGTTTTTCTGGAACCCGATGAATGCGGGCTTGATCGTGGGGAAGGCATTGAAGGCATTGAATTCTGCGGGCAAAGCAGGCTTGAGGCCACCGCCCGGGCGGTGGCATGGACCTGCGCCGTGAATGCCATGCGCGGCTGGACGCCGAAAAATCGCATCCACCGACGTTCTGGCGCATGCCGGCCGCTAACCAGGGACGTACGGATTCCCCGGCCAGTCGTAGGAAGCGTTTGACATGCCGGCGTGCAACTCAAGCACGGACACCGGCGATCCACGCTTCTGGGTCCGTTCGCGATGACTCCCGGCTATTGAAATGTCCGGAATGGGCGACAGACGCAAAGCGGCGCACGAGGCTCCCCCTCCCGGCCTCCCCCACGCGGTGGGGGAGGTGAGAACAGCGCGGCGCGAACTTGAGGATTGCCCTCCCGGCCTCCCCCACGCGGTGGGGGAGGTGAGAACGGCGCGGCGCGAACTCGAGGATTGCCCTCCCGGCCTCCCCCACCCTGTAGGGGAGGTGAGAACGGCGCGGCGCGAACTTGCGGATTGCCCTCCCGGCCTCCCCCACGCGGTGGGGGAAAGGTGAGAGCGGTGCGGCGCGAACTTGGGGGATGCACTCCCCATCTCTCCCGCGTGGCGGGGGAGGTGCCGACCCCCTCCCCATGCATGGGGAGGGTTGGGGTGGGGAGAGGTTCGGACGGCCATGAATTGGGGAAACATCAAAATTGGGAAAACATCGATAGTCCGGCAAGACTTCCAGCCCTTCCGCATGAACCAGCGCAGCCGTGTCGTCGTTCGACAGGACATGGCCAGCGTCGAGAAGAATGGCGAAGCCCGAATCCGTGCGCGCCAGGCCCCGGATGAAATCCTTGCGCAGGCCCGCGCCGAAACTCGGCGGGGATCCGGTCTGTGTGCCGTCCAGGTCCAACACGGCGTTGACCGCGTCGACCAGCACACCCACGGCCTGCGATCCATGCCCAGCCTCGACATCGACGATCACGATGCAGGTGCGCGCGCGCAGTTCGGTGGCGGGGCGGCCAAGGCGCGGGGCCAGATCGATGACAGGCACCACGCTGCCGCGTCGATTGATGACCCCGCGCGCGGCAGCAGGGGGTGCAGGTCCGACGCCGGTTGCCGGTAAGTCGGCCTGGCGGCGAGCCGCGCCGGGCACTTCGGCAAGGGGATGTTCCATGCTGATCTCCGGGCGAGAGTCGAATCAAAACTTGACGAATGCGCCTTCGGTCTCCGTCGCAAGTCGCACTTGGGCACGAGGCGGGTTCACCTTGGGCCGCGCTGGCGCCGCGCGTACCTGCGCCTTGAGATGCGGTTCATGATCACCGGCCAATTTGAACTGGCTCACGGTGTCCTGCAGCTGGGAGGCCTGTGCGTTCATTTCCTCGGCGGTGGCGGCGAGCTGCTCGGAGGCGGAGGCATTTTGCTGCGTCACGGCGTTGAGTTGTCCCATGGCCTGGTTGATCTGCTGCATGCCGGTGGCCTGCTCCTCGCTGGCGGCGTTGATCTCCTGCACCAAGTCGCTGGTCTTCGAGATGGCCGGCACCATCTGCCCCAGCAGGCCGCCGGCCGCTTCCGCTTGCTTGACCGAACTGGAGGCCAGATCACCGATCTCCTTGGCCGCGACCTGGCTGCGCTCGGCCAGCTTCCTCACCTCGGCGGCCACCACGGCAAAGCCCTTGCCATGCTCGCCGGCGCGGGCGGCCTCGATGGCCGCGTTGAGCGCCAGCATGTTCGTTTGATACGCGATGTCGTCGATGATCGAGATGCGCTCGGCGATCGACTGCATGGCCGCCACCGTCTGCTGCACCGCAGCACCCCCGTCGCGCGCCTGGGACGAAGCCTGCTGCGCCATGGCGTCGGTCAGGCGGGCGTTGTCGGCGTTTTGCTTGATCGAGGCGGTGGCCTGCTCCAGCGTGGCCGAGGTCTGCTCCACCGAGGCGGCCTGCTCGGTCGTCGCCTGTGCCAGGCTCTGTGACGTTGCCGAAATCTGGGTCGAGGCCGAAGACAGGTTGTCCGCCCCGGCTCGCACGGAACCGAGGGCTGCCGTCAGCCGGCGCACCATCTCGCCCAGCGCGCCGAGCAATTGGCCGGTCTCGTCGCGCGAATTGGCTTGGACCTGGACCGTGAGGTCGCCGCCGGCCACGCGCTGCGCCACACCCACGGCCTGGCTCAGCGGTACGGTAATCGAACGCGTGATCCAGGTGCCAAAGATCATGGCCAGAACGAGCGCCAGAACCGCCGTGGCCGACGCTGCATCAAAGGCGGTGGAATAGGCTGAATCAGCCTGTTCTGTCACTTGGGTGAAATGCCCCACAAAGCCCTTGTCAAGATTGGTCAAATCGGCTTTGATCGCCGCTTCTGCCGGCTTGACTTGCTGGGTAAACACACCCAGCGCATCGTCATTCCCCGTTTGCTGGGCATTGAAGCAAACCGCCATGGCTTTGCCGTATTGGGCCAGACTGCCTTTGGTTTCATGCAAAAGCGCTTTGCTTTGCGCGCTGCGCACTTCCTCGGCCAGTTGTGTCAGATCCTGGCGGCTGGCCTGCTCGCTGGCTTGGATTTTCTGTTGAATCTTGGATTGCTCGGCGGGATTCTTGCTCAGCAGAATATCCCGACAATCCGCGCCCATTTGATTGACGTCGGCCTTGATCTCGCTGACGCGATGCGCCTCGGGCCAGGCGACCTTGGTGGCTTCATCCGTGGCCCGTTTCATGGCATTCATGTTCATGATCGCGACCGCCGCCAAAGCGACCAGCAACATGACGATCAAACCAAAACCCAGGCCCAGGCGCAGGCCGATTCGCATATTCCGCAACATAGAGCACCTCGTTAATCAGACGATAAATGCGCCCATGTCTCGGCAAAATACGCCAAGATCATCGAAAATTCGACTAAAGGCGCGGACAGCCCGATTAACGTCGCGGCTGGTGCATTGTTGAGGCCGCCTGCGAATTCATTTGAAACAAAACGCTACCGTTTTACCCGGCAAACGCCTATGCTTGTTTCCAACGGCCGGAACCGTCACGCCTCGCACCTCGACGGCAACCGGCCCGTCAGACTCCTGCGCGTATGCCCTGGCCGGCAACGTGGCGGAACGGCAGAAAGGTGGATGCATGCGGCAACGCGCACCCGTTCGCACTGTTTCACACCCGAAGGTCATGGGAGTCTCAAAAACATGATTGAAAGTCCAGAGATACTGTCGGTTTCAACCACGCCTTGTTACCTTCGCGAAGCTCAATCAATTGGAGTCGGCGAGTGTGGAGAAGACGGCGGTTCGACCAGGAGGGGGGCGGGCCAGAGGCCCTGAAACCCGGCAGAAACACGGCCTGTGCGCGGTGCGCATCCGTCAGGAATCGCCCTTGCGCGGCCATGGCGCCCGGCATGCATGGGCATCACGCCGTTGGCTGGCCGATGCAAGCCCGCGCGTTGCAGCGCTCTGTGGCCGATACCTTCCAACGCATCGGGCGGATTCGCGAACCGGCCCGACGGCATTCGAATCGGCATCACCACAGCCCCGCAGAGTTCGAGAAAGCTCGAGAGGCTTAGGTCTGTGCAAACGCAATCCACGGAACGAAACGCAGCCGAGTCCGAGTGCCAAACCAGATATGACCGCTTATCGGCATTTTTCAGGGTTTTCGACCTCTCGGTCAGCCTCGACGCAACGGCTGCGGCGCATGACGACGCCAAACTGGTCGTCGGCCTGACGCCCGGGGGCCACGCGTCGCGAGTCGTCTTCTACACCCGCGGCCGCATCGAGCCCGAACCCTGGGATGCGGCCTTCGTCGCGGCATCGATCAAATTCGGCGGCGCGGCCAACCCGCTCGTGAACGCCTTGCCGGACCGGGTGGCGATGAGCTTGGGCGATGCGCCGGCGATGCGCGCCATCGCCAATGCCTTTGTTTTCGAAGCGGCTGTGGCGCAGTGCGGCCGCGATGCCGCCCTCGGCCGCCTGGCCGAGTTGATCGTGCTCATGATCCTGCGGCAAGCGATTCGAACCGGAGCCACCGGCCCGGGACTGCTCGCCGGCCTTGCCCATCCGGCGTTGTATCGGTCGCTGGCGGCCATCCACAACGATCCGGCACGTGCCTGGAAAATCGACGATCTGGCCGCGCTCGCCGGCATGTCGCGCAGCAGGTTCATGGCACTGTTCCGCGAGACGCTGGGAACCACGCCCGGCGTCTATCTGACCGACTGGCGGCTGACGCTGGCGCGGCGGGCCCTGTCGCAAGGCCGCAGGATCAAGTCGATCGCGGCGCGCGTGGGCTTCGGCAGCGCCGCCGCCCTGTCGCGCGCCTATGCGCGCAAATTCGGCCATGCGCCAAGCCAGGAACGCCTGGCGGCCGAGCCTGGCTTGGCGCAGAACATCATCGTGCCGGGCCGGCCGTGAACCGCCGGGCGCGGCCTTCGCCCCTGGGCGGTATGCGCCGCACGCCCGCCGCTCACTGGAACGCCACTTCGTCGAAGCTGCGCAGCTTGCGGCTGTGAAGCTGGTCCATGCGCTGCTGGCGCAGGATTTCGAGGGCGCGGATGCCGATGCGCAGGTGCTGGTCCACCCGCTCGCGGTAGAAGCGGTCGGCCATGCCGGGGAGCTTGATGTCGCCGTGCAGGGGCTTGTCGCTCACGCACAGCAGGGTGCCGTAGGGCACGCGCAGGCGAAAGCCGTTGGCGGCGATGGTCGCGCTTTCCATGTCGAGCGCGACGGCGCGGCTCTGGCTGAAGCGGCGCTCGGGCGTGCTCAAGGGGCCGTGGAAGGGCTGCAGCTCCCAGTTGCGGTTGTCGGTGCTGGCCACGGTGCCGGTGCGCATCACGCGCTTGAGTTCGTAGCCCTGCAGCCGGGTGATCTCGGCCACGGCCTCCTGGATGGCCACCTGCACCTCGGCCAGCGGGGGAATCGGCACCCAGGGCGGCAGGTCTTCGTCCAGCACGTGGTCTTCGCGCACATAGCCGTGGGCCAGCACGTAGTCGCCCAGCTGCTGGGTGTTGCGCAACCCGGCGCAGTGGCCGAGCATGATCCAGGCGTGCGGGCGCAGCACGGCGATGTGGTCGGTGATGGTCTTGGCGTTGGCCGGGCCGACGCCGATGTTCACCAGGGTGATGCCGCCCCGGTCGCGCCGCAGCAGGTGGTAGGCCGGCATCTGCGGCATGCGCGGCGGGGCTTCGCCGAGCGCGTCGAAAGCCTCGGCGGGCTGGCCGACGCGGCGGGTGACGAGGTTGCCGGGCTCGACGAAGGCGATGTAGTCGTCCTCCATCTCCGCCGGACGGGCCATGCGCTCGCGCGCCAGGCGCGCGAATTCGTCGATGTAGAAGCCGTAGTTGGTGAACAGCACGAAGTTCTGCACATGCCGGGGGTCGCAGCCGGTGTAGTGGCGCAGCCGGTGCAGGGAGTAGTCGACCCGCGGCGCGGTGAACAGCGCCAGCGGCCGCGGCTGGCCCGGCACGGGCTCGAAGGTGCCGTTGGCGATGCCGTCGTCCATCGCCGAGAGATCGGGCAGGTCGAACAGGGCGCGCAGGCGCGCGCGCTGCTCCAGGCTGAGCTGGGCGTCGAAAGGCTCGTGGTCGGCGAAGGTGAAGGGCAGCGGAATGGGCGTGGCGCTGACGCCCACCTCCAGCGGCGCGCCGTGGTTGCGCAGCAGCAGGGCGAATTGCTCGCGGTAGTAGTCGGCGAACAGGTCGGGCCGTGTGAGCGTGGCCTCGAACACCCCCGGGCGCGAGACGAAGCCGTAGCTCAGGCGCGAGTCCGCATGCGCGCCGCTACTGGTGCGCACGCGCACGAAGGGGTAGCACGCGCGCACCGGCTGCGCCGGCTCGGCGCCGGCGAGGAAGCCGTGCAGCGCGTCGTGCAGAAGCGCCACCCCCTGGGCGTAGATGGCCTGGACATGGGCCAGCGCGGCATTGGCGTCGGTGTGGCTGCGGGTGATGAGGGGGGTTTCGGTCATGGTGTGCGGATGATGCGCGGGCGCCGCGGCGCCATGGTGGCACAGGCCCGAGGCCTGAGAACGAACGAAGCCGCGAACGCGGCAACAATTTTGCGCTGCCGGGCGAACCTCAAGCGGGTTCGCCCGGCGCCGGCGCGTGCAGCTCGGCTTCCAGCCATTGAACCAGAGCCATGACTTCGGGACGCCTGACGGCGTCGACGCGCTGCGCCAGATGGTAGAAGTAGCCGCTGCCGCGCATCGGCCCCAGCGGCAGCACCAGGCTGCCGTCGGCCAGCAGATGTTGCACCAGCGCCATCTGCCCCATGGCCACGCCCATGCCGGCCAGCGCCGCCTGCACCGCCTGGTGGGTGAAGTTCAAGTCCAGCCAGCTCAGCGGCTCGACCGGCGCGTGCCCGATCGCGACGAACCAGCCCGGCCAGGACAGCGCGTCGATATGGCGCGCCAGCGACGGCGAATGGCCCTGCGAGCCGACATCGGCGATCAGCGTGGCGCGCCTGAGGTCGGCCGGGGTCCGCAAGCCGCCGCGCGCCTGCAGTTCGGCGAGCAGGCGCGGGCTGCACACGGGCGCGATGCGCTCCTCGAACAACACCCGGGTGCCAGGCGCGCGCGCCAGCGGGTTGTCGGGGTGCGCAAGCCGGATCGCCACGTCCTGGCCCGACGCATCCAGGTCGGCCAGCCGGTCCGTGGCCTCCACCGCGATGTCCACCTCGGGATGCGCGGCCTGGAACAAGGGCAGCCGCGGCATCAGCCACAAGCTGGCGAAGGAGGCGAAGGTGGTGATGCGCACGCGCGGACGCTGGGTGCTTTGACGCAGGTCGTCCACCGCGCCGTCCAGCGCGGCCAGCGCCGGGCGCAGCGCCGCCGCCAATCGCTCGCCAGCCTCGGCGAGCCGGATGCGCGGGCCGTCGCGCAGGAACAGCGCCACGCCAACCTCGGCCTCCAGCGCCTGGATCTGCCGGCTCAGCGCGGACTGGGTGACGAACAACTCGCGCGCCGCGGCGGTGAAACTGCCCAGGCGCGCGGCGGCCTCGAACGCGCGCAGATTGCCGGCGTCGATGCGGCGCGGGAAACCTCTCGGCGGTGAACTGGCGGTTGGCATGGTGGGCTCCTCTCGATGTTTCCCAATTCGTGACCGTGCGAACCGCTCCCCACCCCAACCCTCCCCATGCATGGGGAGGGGGTCGGCACCTCCCCCACAAGGTGGGGGAGGCCGGGAGGGCAATCCTCAAATTCGCATCGCGCCGTTCTCACCTCCCCCACTGGTGGGGGAGGCCGGGTGGGGGAGCCTGGCGCGCTGCCCCTGGGTGCGCTCAGCAGCATGCGATAAGCGCATGATAAGAATACGAAAAGAACGCTATCCGGAAAGGCCGAGCATGCCTACTATTTCCAGCATTGTTATCGGGTGATTGTGATCGACGTCACTGCGCGACACCACGGTCGATTGGCGCTTCGGCATGAAGGAGAGAATCATGCGTGAATGGAATGCAACACCGCTGCAGTTGCGGCGCGAATGGATCGCCTTGCAGGCTGGCGACTCCCTGCTTCTGCGCGGCGCGCGCGGCCTGCGTGTGGAAGCCACACCGTCGCCCTTCCCGGCCGAGCAGGCTCCGTTGCTGTGGCTGACGGAGGAGGATGAGCTGGGCGACGTGTTTCTGCGCCCGGGCGACAGCCACGTGCTGCGCGGCAACGGCCGCATGGTGGCCACCGCCTGGGGGCCGATCAGCGTGCGCGTCGTGAAAGCCGCCGTGCGCGGGATGACGTGTCCGACTCCACCGGCAGTCGCCGCCGGCGGGTCGCGGGCGCTTCCGCTCCCGGCGCCGCGACCCGACGGACGACCTGCAATGCAAGCTGAAAGGCGCGGCGGCCCCTGCCACGCCGAGCCGCGATTGCCGCCGGCCTGCTGCGGCGCCTGAAAACCCAAGGCGGCGCGCCGGGGGATGATGCTTCTGGCGCCCTGCTTGCGGCGCGCGCAGGCGCAAGGCGGTTAGCGGCCGCCGAGATCGCGCAGCAGATCGAGCGTGGGGGCCGCCTGGTTCAGGGTGTAGACATGCAAGCCCGGCGCACCGCCGGCGAGGAGCTGGTCGCACAGGTCGGCCACCACCTCGCGGCCGAAGGCCAGGATGCTGGCGCGGTCGTCGCCGAAGCTCTGCAGGCGCAGGCGGATCCAGCGCGGCACCTCGGCGCCGCACACCTCGGAGAAGCGCAGCAACTGGCTGGCGTTGGTGATGGGCATGATGCCGGGCACGACGGGCGCGTCCACGCCGATGGCGGCGGCTTCGTCGACGAAGCGGAAATAGGCGTCGCTGTTGAAGAAGTACTGCGTGATGGCCGAGTTTGCACCGGCGCGCATTTTCTCGGCGAAATAGCGTAGGTCGTCCTGCGGCGTGCGCGCCTGCGGGTGGGTTTCGGGATAGGCCGCCACTTCGATATGGAACCAGTCGCCGGTTTCGGCGCGAATGAACGCCACCAGGTCGCGCGCGTGGTGGAACTCGCCGCCGATGCCGTAGCCCGAAGGCAGGTCGCCGCGCAGCGCGACGATGCGGCGGATGCCCTCGGCGCGGTAGCGCCGCAGCAGGTTGCGGATGCTGTCGTGGCTGGCGCCGATGCACGAAAGATGCGGCGCGGCGGCCATGCCCTCCTCGGCGATTTCCTTCACAGTGTGCAGGGTGCCGTCCTGGGTGGAGCCGCCGGCGCCGAAGGTCACCGAGCAGAACTGCGGGCGGTGCGCGTAGAGCTGCTGGCGCGTGGCGCGCAGCTTCACGGCGCCCTCGGGCGTCTTGGGCGGGAAGAACTCGAAGCTAAGGTTGGGAATGTCCATACCGGCATAGATCTCGGGAGCGGCCGGGCAAGGACCCGGCCGGGGAAAGCCGCTGCGGGCGGCGGCGCGGCCAGCGAAGCTCGGCGAAGCGCGAACCCGGCGCCGGGTTCGCGCGCTAGCCCGCCGGGGCTCAATAGCGGTAGTGGTCGGCCTTGTACGGGCCGTCCTTGGGCACGCCGATGTACGTGGCCTGCTGGTCGGTCAGCACGGTGAGCTGGGCGTTGAGCTTCTTGAGCTGCAGGCGCGCGACCTTCTCGTCCAGATGCTTGGGCAGGGTGTAGACGCCGACCGGGTACTTGGCGGTCTGGGTGAACAGCTCGATCTGGGCGATGGTCTGGTTGGCGAAGCTCGACGACATCACATAGCTGGGGTGGCCGGTGGCGCAGCCCAGGTTCACCAGGCGGCCCTTGGCCAGCAGGATGATGCGGCGGCCGGAGGGAAAGATGACGTGGTCGACCTGCGGCTTGATCTCTTCCCAGGTGTACTTCTCGATCCCGGCGACGTCGATCTCGTTATCGAAGTGGCCGATGTTGCAGACGATGGCCTGGTCTTTCATGCGGGCCATGTGGTCGTGGGTGATGACGTGGTAGTTGCCGGTGGCGGTGACGAAGATGTCGGCCTTGTCGCAGGCGTAGTCCATCGTCACCACGCGGTAGCCTTCCATCGCCGCCTGCAGCGCGCAGATCGGGTCGATCTCGGTCACCCAGACCTGGGCCGAGAGCGCGCGCAGCGCCTGCGCGCTGCCCTTGCCCACGTCGCCATAGCCGGCCACCACGGCCACCTTGCCGGCCACCATCACGTCGGTGGCGCGCTTGATGCCGTCGACCAGCGATTCGCGGCAGCCGTAGAGGTTGTCGAACTTGCTCTTGGTCACGCTGTCGTTGACGTTGATCGCCGGGAAGCGCAGCTCGCCGCGCTGGTGCATCTGGTACAGGCGGTGCACGCCGGTGGTGGTTTCCTCGGTCACGCCCTTGATGTGGCCCAGGCGCGTGGAATACCACTTCGGGTCGCGCGCGATCCTGGCCCTGATGGCGGCGAACAGCACGCGCTCCTCCTCGCTGGTGGGGTTGTTGAGCACGGCCATGTCGGACTCGGCCCTGGCGCCCAGGTGCAGCAGCAGGGTGGCGTCGCCGCCGTCGTCGAGGATCATGTTGGAGTAGCCGCCGTCGCTCCACTCGAAGATGCGGTGGGTGTAGTCCCAGTAGTCCTCGAGCGACTCGCCCTTGACCGCGAACACCGGCGTGCCGCTGGCGGCGATGGCCGCCGCGGCGTGGTCCTGCGTGGAAAAGATGTTGCACGAAGCCCAGCGCACCTCGGCGCCGAGCGCCTGCAGGGTCTCGATCAGCACGGCGGTCTGGATGGTCATGTGCAGGCTGCCGGTGATGCGCGCGCCGCGCAGCGGCTGGCCCGCCGCGAATTCCTCGCGGATGGCCATCAGGCCGGGCATTTCGGTTTCGGCGATGCGGATCTCGCGCCGGCCCCAGTCGGCCAGGGTGATATCGGCAATCGCGCAATCGGAAGTTGTGTTCAAGTCGGCCACAGCGTTCATTCGGTTCTCCATGAAACGGCGGCCGGGTCGGATGCGCACCGCATCCCGCGCCCGGCACGGGTTGGGTGAGCGCCGTTGAAAGAAAACTCGAACGACCAGAAAGGTCGGCGGCTTGCGATCAGGTCCCTGAGCCTGGCGACGGCGTAACCGTGCGTTGCAACGCTCCTCAGGGAGCCCGTAATTCTAAATGCTGCGGGCCTCTCAAGAAAACGCCGGGCCGCTCCCAAGTTTTCTTGACCCCCACGGGGGGCGGGGCGGTGTGCCGACCCTGGGGCGCTCAGTTGCGCGCCGCCAGCGCCAGGCGCAGGCCCAGCCCCACGAACACCAGCCCCGTCGCGCGGCGCAGCCACGCCCCCAGCGCCTGGGCGCGGCCGAGGCGTGCGCCCGTGCGCGCCGCCAGCCAGGCCACAAGGAGATTGAACAGCGTGCCGTTGACGTCGAACACCACGCCCAGCAGCAGGAAGGCCCAGCCCTGCGCGCCGCCCGCGTGGTCGACGAACTGCGGCAGGAAGGCGAGAAAGAACAGGACGATCTTGGGGTTCAGCACATTGGTCAGCATGCCCTGCAGGAATATGGCGCGCAAAGTCTGCTCGGGCGCCCGCGCGGCGCGTTCCGCAACGGGGGCGGCGCCGGCACGACGCGCCAGCAGCAAGCCCACGCCCAGCCACACCAGATAGGCCGCGCCCAGCCACTTGACCACCGCGAACGCCGTCGCGGACGCCGCGATCAACGCCGACAACCCCGCCGCCGCGGCCGTCACATGCACCAGGCAGCCCGCCCCCACGCCGAGCGCCGCAACCGCCCCGGCACGCGCCCCGCGCGCGGCGCTGCGCGACACGATGAACAGCATGTCCGCCCCCGGCGTGAGATTGAGCAGCAGACCGGCGAGCAGGAACAGCGCGAAGTGGTGGATGCCGAGCATGGGAAGAGGGCAGCAGGTGGACGTGCGGTCAGACCGATTTCGCTTCTGACTTCAACTGTTGGCTAAAGCCAGCGGGCGCGCTTCAGCCAGAAATACAGGCCGCCGCACAAGGCCAGCGTGAAGACGATCAGGGCGGGATAGGCCCAGGGCATGTCGAGTTCGGGCATGTGGCGGAAGTTCATCCCGAACCAGCCCGTGAGCAATGTCGGCACGGCCAACAGCGCGGCCCAGCCGGCCAGCCGCTTGACCACCTCGTTCTGCTGGAGGGTGACGAGCGAGACCGACACGTTCATGGCGGCCGACAGCATTTCGCGCAGGACGCTCACAGTGTCGTTGATGCGGCTAGCGTGGTCGTTCACGTCGCGGAAATAGGGGCGCACGGAATCGGGGATCAGGTCGCCATGCAGGCGCTGGAGCTGCGCCAGCACGTCCTGCAGCGGCGCGACGGCCAGGCGCAAGCGGGTGAGTTCACGCTGCATGGCGTAAAGCCGCTTGAGGGGGCCGCGGCGCCATTGCTTGGCGAAGATGTCGCCTTCCAGTTCCTCCAGTTCTCCCTGATAGGCCTCGACGATGGGCAGGTAGCCATCGACGATGGTGTCGAGCACCGCGTAGAGTGCGTACGCCGGCCCCTGCGCCAGCAGCGCCGGCGCCTGCTCGGCGGCGCGGCGCACCGCCGCGTAGCCGGGCGAATCACCATGCCGCACGGTGAGGATGTAGTTCCTCCCCAGAAAAACATGCGTCTCACCGAAACGCACATGCACCCCATGGCGCGTCGCGGTCCGTGCAACGACGAACAGCGACTCGCCATAGGCCTCGAGCTTGGGTCGCTGGTGCGCGTTGCCGGCATCTTCGACCGCCAGCGGATGCAATGCGAATTCCTCCTGCATCTGCGCCAGCAAGGCGACATCCGGCTCGTACAAGCCCACCCAGACGAACCGATCGGGCAAGGCGAGCATGTCGCTGATGGCCTCCAGCGCGATATCGCCCACGCGCTGCCCGCTGCGGTCGTAGGCAACGCAGGCCCGCACACCGGGCCCGGTGTCGGGGGCATCAGAAGGAAGCATCGGTCTGTATCGGTTCCATGGAACAAAGAGGTCAGAGGCCTCACTCTTCCCACTCTTTCTGAGGATCGGCTGTGTTGAGGCGTCGCGTAATGGCGATCGAAGAAGCGAGAATCATCAGGAAGCCAATGAAATTCTGAAAACTGATGGTTTCGGAGAGGAATAGCACCGACATCGACACACCGAAAATCGGAGTGAGGCACAGTAGAATGGCGGACAAACTTGTGGGAATATATCGCATTCCCCGCAGATAGAAGTAAAACGAAAGCCCATACGACAATGCACCCGAGGACAACGAGTAAACGTTGAACTGCGCGATTTTTAATGAAAGACCCCCCGTTGCCGCGAGATACGCCAGTACCAGCAATACACAGAAACTTAATTGCCAGAAGAGGAGCGACTCGGGGCTGTTCTTCCCGCCAACGATTCGCGAGGACAGAGTGACATATGCGGCGGCGAAGAGCGTGCCGAGCAACACTAGCCAATCCCCCGGATTGATAGAGATGCCTGAGAAAATGCTTTCTCTTGTCGTCACGAGTACGGCGCCGAGTGTCGAAAGCCCACCCCAGAACAATATCCTGGACGACACCCGTTCACGAAAAATGACGAACGCGAGTCCGATGATCATCAAGCCTTCCATCGCCTGAAGGATGGTGGCATTGATCGCGCTCGTCTTGCTCAGCCCGACGAGGACGAGGTAGAACGCCACACCCGGCTCCAGGACGCCAAGCCAGCCGTGTTTCCATTCGTGCATCGACATCTTTCTGCCGAATATGGCGAGTAGGAAGATGCATACCCACGCAGAGATTAGCTGGATCGCAAACAGTGTCGTTTCGTCGATGTCGCGAAGGCTACGCTTGCTGAGGACCATTCCGCCTCCCCAGCAGAGCGTCGCCAGTACGGTCAGCGCGATGCCCTTACGTTCGTTGGTTCGCACGTTCAGGATCCTCAGTAAATCAGGTCCGGCGAATTGACCGCACGGATCGGCGGGAATGGATTGAAGTAGATGGCCTCATGGTCGACGGGGTACCCGTGAAACATTCCGAAGTCGATCGAGCCGAGCTCGTACTGCCGCGCGGTGAAGTATTCAATCGTCAACCACTTCCAATCCTCGATGCTCGGATCTCCGAGCGTAGTCGGCGCCTCCGTCAGGCGTCTTGGAATCAGGATGTCTGTGTGATAGCGAGCGGAGTAGCTCGTTATTGAGAAATTCTCCGGCACCGTCGTCGGACGCTGCCCGAACGGGCAGGTGTTCTTCGGATCGATGTTGTGCCAACTCGTCGTAGCCGTATCCGACGCGCTGATTCCGCCGTTTCCGATCGACTGCCAGGCGAAGCGGCGAATGTCGTCTACTGCCTCGTCCACGTTCTTGAACACACCCTTGCTAACCAAATTATTCGCGTAGTGGCCAACCGCGTTGATCGAGATGACCGCCCCGCCGGGAATACGGCGATCGTGGTTCGAGGTGAGATGAGCTGTCGTGTGGAAGAAGTTGATACCAGCCTTGAAAAGGTAAAGCTTCTCTTCGACCTTCAGCGGCACGGCCTCGGTGTAAATGACGTCGGGTTGAATCGGCCCAAACTCGTGAAAAATCAGATCCGCAAAACGGGTGAAGATCTCTAGCAAGCGAGCCGACGGCGGGATGCGGCTCAGTTTTTCGACGTTTAAAAAATAGAGGACAGCATCACTTTCACCGCGCGCGCATGCGTCTTTCCACTCGCGCCGGCATTGCCGGAGATGCCGCTCGAGGTATTCGCCGCCCTTCGCAATATCTTGCTCGTCGACGACCACAATAGAGATGTGGAGCCCCCGTTTTTTGGACGATCCAATCCGGCCCAGGATACACGGCTGGTACCTCTTTGCCCAGGAGAACAGAATCTCCTGTTTCTCAGCCTTGTCAAGTGTCGAAAAGAGTTTTCTGTTGGTGTCATCAATGTCCGGTCCATACGAAGCGTGTCCGACCTCGTGATACGGCGCTGTGTCGATCAACTCAAACAGTTGCATACGTCCTCCAATTTCAAGCTGAACAGGAATACAGTTCCCACCGCTGCGGGATGGCAGAGTCCGCGATTTGAAAGATTTGATAAACTGGATTTGTGAAGCGCAATGACACGGGCGGGGTATGCTTGGCTTGGATGCGCGGGTCGGCAAGCGTCTCGCGATGTAACGTGGAAGATTGGTGAGATGGTGATAGGCGAGTTCATCAAGCTACCCGGATCGTGCTGTTGATGAAATTTCATAACGTGCAACAATAATATATGCGTCGTGCATACACATGCTAGCGCCGTCTTTATGGAAAAACAACGGCTCGACAACATGCTTGGCGCGCTTTCGCTGGCGCTTATGGATCGACTGCGAGAGGCGGTCTCATCTGCCTCCGCGTTGAACGAGACAGCGGTCTTTGCGCTGGTGCTCTTAAGCCAGCGTCCGACCGTGACAATCGACGTGCTGGCGAAGCAGCTCATGCTCGCCCATTCCACGGTAGTGCGGCTCGTCGAGCGGTTGGTCGAGGAGGGGTACGTCGAGCGGAGCTCGGGTGCCGATCGGCGCGCGGTGTTCTTGTCGCTTACTCAGGCTGGAAAAGATCTTGTCAACGTCGTCTTCGAGGTGCGTCGAAAAACCATCGGTGCCCTGACCGATCAACTGCCAGAGACCATGCAAACCGCGTTGATTTCAATCTGCGAGCAACTTCTTGAGCGGATGTCGGTTGACGCGCTGTCCTCGGTTCGAAATTGCCGACTTTGCGACGAAAAGGCATGCGATCTCGAGCGCTGTCCCGTTGAGAAGCTGTATCAGCTTCAAGTGAAATAGCTCCGGCCAAGCCCGGACCTTGGCGGGACAATGGAACCCCAGGTCAGGTCTAGCATCATTGCATGTCCCCTCACTCCCCCTCCAACCGCAACATCTGCTCCCCCTCCCCAAGAGCAATCAGCCCGGTCTTCGCATAAATGCCGAGCTTGGCGCGGGTGTCGGTGATGTCGAGGTTGCGCATGGTGAGTTGGCCGATGCGGTCGGCCGGGGAGAACGGCGCGTCCTCCACCTTTTCCATGCTCAGGCGCTCGGGGGCGTAGGTGAGGTTGGGGCTTTCGGTGTTGAGAATGGAGTAGTCGTTGCCGCGGCGCAGTTCGAGGGTGACTTCGCCGGTGATGGCGCGGGCCACCCAGCGCTGGGCGGTTTCGCGCAGCATCATGGCCTGCGGGTCGAACCAGCGGCCCTGGTAGAGCAGGCGGCCCAGGCGCAGGCCGCCCATGCGGTACTGCTCGATGGTGTCTTCGTTGTGGATGCCGGTGAGCAGGCGCTCGTAGGCGATGTGCAGCAGCGCCATGCCGGGGGCTTCGTAGATGCCGCGGCTCTTGGCCTCGATGATGCGGTTCTCGATCTGGTCGCTCATGCCCAGGCCGTGGCGGCCGCCGATGGCGTTGGCCTTGAGGAACAGGTCCACCGCGGAGTCGAAGGTCTGGCCGTTGAGCGCCACGGGCTGGCCTTCCTCGAAGCGCACGGTGACTTCCTCGGCCTTCACCTCGACCTCGGGCTTCCAGAACGCCACGCCCATGATGGGGTTGACGATGCGGATGCTGGCGTCGAGATGCTCCAGGTCCTTGGCCTCGTGGGTGGCGCCGAGCATATTGCTGTCGGTGCTGTAGGCCTTCTCGACCGACATCTTGTAGTCGAAGCCGTTGGCAATGAGGAACTCGCTCATCTCCTTGCGGCCGCCGAGTTCGTCGATGAAGGTCTGGTCCAGCCAGGGCTTGTAGATCTTCAGGCTGGGGTTGGTGAGCAGGCCGTAGCGGTAGAAGCGCTCGATGTCGTTGCCCTTGAAGGTGGAGCCGTCGCCCCAGATGTGGACGTCGTCCTCCTTCATCGCGGCCACCAGCATGGTGCCGGTGACGGCGCGGCCCAGCGGCGTGGTGTTGAAGTAGATGATGCCGCCGGTGCTGATGTGGAAGGCGCCGCACTGGATGGCGGCGATGCCTTCGTGCGCGAGCTGGCGGCGGCAGTCCACCAGCCGGGCCTTCTCGGCGCCGAAGCCCATGGCCTTGCGCGGAATCTCGTCGTAGTCGCTCTCGTCCGGCTGGCCGAGGTTGGCGGTGTAGGCGTAGGGCATCGCGCCCTTCTTCTTCATCCACAGCAGCGCGGCCGAGGTGTCCAGGCCGCCGGAGAAGGCGATGCCGACTTTCTGCCCCTTGGGCAGGTTTTGCAGGATGGTGCTCATGGCAGGCTCGGGCGATGGATCAGCCGAAGTGGCAGATGTAGTGGTAGGGCTCGGACACGCGAATCTGGAAGCCGCTGTTGCCCGGCACGCTGAACGTCTCGCCGGGGCCGGACGGGACCCAGACGTCGCTGCCGGCCAGCTTGTATTCGCACGCGCCGGCCACGCACTCCATGATTTCGGGCGAGCCGGTGTTGAAGGTGAGCGTGGCGGGGAGGATCACGCCGACCGACTTCTTCGTGCCGTCGGGGAAGGTGATGCCGTGGCTGACGCACTTGCCGTCGAAATACACGCTGGCCTGGGTGTTGACGGTTACGCCGCCGATCTGGGTGGTGCTCATGGGAATGAATGGGGAGGCCGCGAAGGCGAAGCTGCAATGTTATTGAGATTTCCAGAATGGACGACAGACTCAGACTCGGAGCGGCGCATGAGGCTCCCCCTCCCGGCCTCCCCCACATGGTGGGGGAGGTGAGAACGGCGCGGCGCGAACTTGTGGATTGCCTTCCCGGCCTCCCCCACAGGGTGGGGGAGGTGCCTGCCCCCTCCCCATGCATGGGGAGAGCCGGGGTGGGGAGAGGTCCGGACTGTCATGGATTTGGGAAACATCCATAGGGCCGGCTCCGGGCCAGCCACCGGGCTCAGACGCGGTGCTGCCAGTCGGCGGCGTCGAAGCCGGCGGTGAACGCGCCGTCCGCCCATTGCACCACCGGGCGCTTGATCAGGCTGGGCTGGGCCAGCAGCACGCGGCGGGCGCCGGCCGCGTCCGCCACGGCGGCGCGCGTGGCGTCGTCAAGACCGCGCCAGGTCGTTCCCTTGCGGTTGACCAGCGCCTCCCAGCCGAGGGCAGCCAGCCAGGCGTCCAGCGCCGCCTCGGGCACGCCCTGTTTCTTGAAGTCGTGGAAGGCGTGCGCCATGCCCCGCGCGCCGAGCCAGGCGCGCGCTTTCTTGACCGTGTCGCAATTGGGTATGCCGTAGAGGGTGATCATGCGCGCGGCTTCGCAGTTCGGGGCGACGCGGCTTCAAGCCGGGCAGCCGGCGACCAGCCCGGCCGCGCCGCCTGCCGTCAGACCGCCACCGCCCTGCGCAATGCGCCCAGCCCCGCGTCTTCGCGCAGCGTGGCGGCCTTGTCGGTGGCTTCCCAGGTGAACTCGGGCTCGTCGCGGCCGAAGTGGCCGTAGGCGGCCGACTTGGCGTAGATCGGGCGCAGCAGGTCGAGCATCTGCACGATGCCCTTGGGACGCAGGTCGAAATGGCGGCGCACCAGTTGTTCGAGCCTGGCGTCGTCGATCACGCCGGTGCCCTGGGTGGTGACCATGATGCTGGTGGGCTGGGCCACGCCGATGGCGTAGGAGATCTGCACCAGGCATTTGCTCGCCAGGCCGGCGGCGACGATGTTCTTCGCCACGTAGCGCGCCGCGTAGGCCGCAGAGCGGTCGACCTTGCTCGGATCCTTGCCGGAGAACGCGCCGCCGCCGTGCGGGGCCGCGCCGCCGTAGGTGTCGACGATGATCTTGCGGCCGGTCAGGCCGCAGTCGCCCTGC
>MLJW01000327.1_pt1 | contig 27164 bp, 26 predicted proteins | sample 888231 | NCBI WGS metagenome assembly MLJW01 (sample SAMN05788063, study PRJNA343431) | mine drainage metagenome | isolation source: sample collected from the inflow into an acid mine drainage treatment plant... | place: Germany: Lusatia, lignite mining district
CGCGCGCGAAACCGACGGCCTCGGCCTCGAGGGGCTGCCGGCCGAGATGCAGCCCTTTGCCGACGCCATCGACGGGCTGCTGCAACGCACTCATGCGCTGCTGCGCCAGCAGCAGCGTTTCGTCGCCGACGCCGCGCACGAGCTGCGCTCGCCGCTGACCGCGCTGGCGCTGCAATTGGGCAATGTGCGCCGGGCGACGACGCTGGACGAGGCGCGCACCCGGCTCGAACCGCTCGAGCAGGGCATCGCGCGCGCGCAACGGCTCAGCGAGCAGCTGCTCGACCTGGCGCGCATCGAGGCCGGCGGCGTCGAACGTGACGCGGTCGACCTCGGCGAGCTGGCGCGCGAACTGCTCGCCGAGTTCCACCCACGGGCGCAGCGCCGCGGCATCGACCTCGGCCTGGACGCGCCGGAGGCGCCGACGGTGACGACGTCGCGGCTGCTGCTGCGCACGATCCTGGGCAACGCGCTCGACAACGCGTTGAAGTACACGCCGGCGGGTGGCGACGTGACGCTGTCGATCGCGCGCGTGCCCGGCGCGGTGCGCCTCGACGTCGCCGACAGCGGCCCCGGCATCGCGGCCGACGCGCGCGACGCGGTGTTCGAGCGCTTCCACCGGCTGCACGGCAACGCCGTCGAAGGCACCGGGCTGGGGTTGGCGATCGCGCGCGAAGCCGCCGCGCGTCTGGGCGCGACGCTGTCGCTGCACGAGCGCGCCGGCGGCGGCCTGGTGCTGCGCGCCGAGCTGCCCGACGCAGCCGCGTGTTGAGAACGGAGCGCCCCCAGGGCCGGGCTGCGCCCAGCCCGCTCCACCCCGCCGTGCGCAGGCACGGTGCTGGTCCGGCCTCATCCCCGGTGGGCGAGACAAGAAGGCTTGGCGCCGCACTGACGCGGCATTGACGCCGGAGCCGCACCGCTGGTGCCGAAACGGTTCGATCATCGAACCCTGTCACGACTGCGCGATCGCCGCACGATACCCGGCCGGGTTCCGGAGCTCACAGATGCACGACGTCCCGCTGATAACCGCACCGACGCCACGCCGGCAGCCGCGCGCCGGCGCCATCGCCGCGCAGCTCGCAGCCTGCGCCCTGCTGCTGGTCGCGCGCACGGCCAGCGCGACGCTGGGCCAGCCGTCGGCCAGCGCGCTGGCCGACGGCACACCGGTGTTGAGCGCCCACCAGCTCGCGGCCGCTGCCGGCCCGGTCAGCGAGCAGACGGTGCTGACGCCCGATGGCGTGGTCGTCGACGAGTTCAGCGCCGACGGCATGGTGTTCGCGCTGAGCTGGGCCGGCGCCACGATTCCCGACCTCGCCCAGATCCTCGGCAGCGGCTTCGCGCCCTATGCGCGGGCCCAACGCGCAATGCCCCAGCGGGCGCCGCTGACGGTCAATTCGGCAACGATCGTCGCGCACACCTGGGGCCATCTGCGCGACGTGCACGGCTGCGCCTACGTGCCGGCGCTGGTACCGCCCGGGGTGGATCTGAACAGCCTGGGAGTCGTACGTTGACAAGGCTGGTTGCGATGCGATGCACGGCCGCCGCGCTGGCCCTGTGCGCCACGGCCGCACTGGGCGCGCTGCTCGCCGGGTGCGGCGGCGGGGGCGGCGGCAATGCGCCCGCTGCGGCCGGCTCCAGCCGCGTCGGATCCGACGCGGCAAGCGCGGGGGCAACCTCGGGACTTGACGTCACACTGGCAGGGGCCATGACGCCGGCGAGCAACCAGGTCCCGGTCACGATCGGCCCCTTCGCCGCTGGCGGGCGCACCGCCAATCTGCCCTACGTCACGGTCACGGTCTGCAACTCGTCGGGCAGCTGCGTGGATGTCGATCACGTGGTACTCGATACCGGCTCGTTCGGCCTGCGCGTCACTGCCGCCTCGGTCGCCGCGCTGAATCTGCCGCCGTTGCCGGCAGCAAGCGGCGGCACGCTGGCCGAATGCGCCTACTTTCTCAGCGGCACCACCTGGGGCAGCATCGCGCGGGCCAGGGTGCAAATGGGCGGCGAGGTCGCAAGCAACGCGTCGATCCAGATCATCGGCGACAAGGCCTCCGGGGCGTCGCCGCGCGCATGCACCGACCGCGGGGCCGACCAGGGCTCGGTCACGGGCCTGGGCGGCAACGGGCTGCTCGGCATGGGGCTGTTCGCCACCGACATCGGCACCGGCCGTTATTTCGCGTGCAACGGCACCACGTGCTCGCCGGCCACGACACTGCCGCTGCAACCGGTGGTCAACCCGGCATGGCTCTTCCCCCGCGACAACAACGGCCTGATCCTGCAGCTGCCGGCCGTCGGCCGTACCGGAGCGGCGACCGCAACCGGCCTGTTGACCTTTGGCATCGACACCGAACCCGATAATTCGATCGCCAACTACGCGCTGCTGGCCGCAGATTCGAAAGGCAATTTCAAGGCGACACTGCAAGGTGCCGACTACGGCTCGTCGTTCATCGACAGCGGGTCGAACTTCACCTACGCGACGCTGTCCGTGCCCGACGTCACCGGCGGCGGTCTGTACGCGCCCGCCACGTACGCGACCTACCCATTGGAACTCACGCCCAATGTCGGCACCGGCCAAGGCATCACGACGCAGATCCTGGTGATCAATCCGTCAGCGCTGAACTTCGACACCGACACCGCGTTCGATGACGTCGCCGCGCCCGGCTCTCCGTCAGGCCCTCTTGGCTCGGTCGATCTCGGGCTGACGTCGTTCTTCGGCCACGCCACCGCGCTGCTGTTCGCCGGCAAGAGCTGCGCGCAGGGCAGCGGGCCGCTTTACGCGCTGCACTGACGCGCGCCGCCGGCTCAGATCTCGACCTGGGTGCCGAGCTCGACGACGCGGTTGGGCGGAATGCGGAAGTAGTCGGCGGCGGCCTGCGCGTTGCGGCTCATCCACGAGAACAGGATCTCGCGCCACGGCGCCATGCCCGGCAGCCGCGCCGGGATGATGGTCTGGCGCGCGAGGAAGAACGAGGTCTCCATCAGGTGGAACTCCATCTCGTGCAGGCGCTCCATGTCGGCCAGCAGGCGCACGATGTCGGGCGTGTCCTGGAAGCCGTAGTCGACGTGCAGCAGGTAGACGCCGTCGCCGAGGTCCTTCAGCGAAATGCCCTTGGCCGGATCGACGTGCGGCACGTCGGCGGTGCGCGCCGACAGGAACAGCGTGCGCTCGTGCAGCACCTTGTTGTGCTTGAGGTTGTGCAGCAGCGCGTGCGGCACCGTGGCCAGGTCGGGGGTCAGGTAGATCGCGGTGCCCTCGACTCGCTTGGGCGGGTACAGCGTCAGGCTGGCGATGAAATCCTCCAGGCCTATGCCCTCGTCGCGCAGGTGGCGGCGCAGCAGCCGGCGGCCGTCCTTCCAGGTCGCCAGCAGCGTGTAGATGACGGCGCCGAACAGGATGGGGAACCAGCCGCCGTGCACCACCTTCAAGCTGTTCGACAGCAGGAACAGCAGGTCCAGCGTCAGGAAGCTGCCCCACACCAGCGCGGCGCGGCGCGCGCCCCAGCCCCACTTCTGCAGCGACGCGCTCCAGCAGAACAGCGTCGTCACCAGCATGGTCACGTTGACCGCCAGGCCGTAGGCGTTGGCCAGCGCGTCGGCGTTGCGGAAGATCGCCACCAGCGCGAGCACGAACAGCATCAGCAGCCAGTTGATGAACGGGATGTAGATCTGCCCGCGCTGTTCGGCGTTGGTGTAGATGACCGGGATGCGAGGCAGGTAGCCGAGCTTGATGGCCTGCGCGGTCATCGAGTAGGCGCCCGAGATCACCGCCTGCGACGCGATCACGGTGGCCGCGGTGGCCAGCAGCAGCATGGGCCAGATCGTCGCGTGCGGCAGCATCATGAAGAACGGGTTCTTCACCATGCGCGGGTCGCCGAGCACCGCGGCGCCCTGGCCGAAGTAGTTCAGCAGCAGCGCCGGCAGCACCACCACGCTCCACGCCAACTGGATCGGGCGGCGCCCGAAGTGCCCCATGTCGGCGTACAGCGCCTCGCCGCCGGTGATGACCAGGAACACCGCGCCGAGCAGCACCAGCGACAGTCCCGGATGGCGCACGACGAGCACCGCGCCTTCGAGCGGGTTCAGCGCCGCGAGCACTTCGGGGTGGTGGACGATGTGCATCGCGCCGAACACGCCGATGGCGCCGAACCACAGCAGCATCAAGGGGCCGAACCAGCGGCCGATGCCGTGGGTGCCGGTGCGCTGGACGACGAACAGCCCGACCAGGATGCCCATGGTGATCGGCACTTCCCAGCCGGCGAACACCGGCGTGGCCACGCTCAGGCCCTCGACCGCCGACAGCACCGAGATCGCCGGCGTGATCACGCTGTCGCCGTAGAACATCGCGGCGCCGGCGAGGCCGAGCATGATCACCGCGACGCGCTTGCGCCCGCCGCCGGCGTAGCGCCGCATGACCAGCGCCATCAGCGCGAGGATGCCGCCTTCGCCGCCGTTGTCGGCGCGCAGCACCAGCGCGACGTACTTGACGCTGACCATCAGCACCAGCGCCCAGAAGATCAGCGACAGGATGCCGAACACGTGTTCGGGGTTGAACGTGACCCCCGAGTTGCCGAACGCGCTCTGGAACGCGTACAGCGGACTGGTGCCGATGTCGCCGTAGACGATTCCCAGCGCGCCCAGGCTCAGCGCCAGATTGCGCGGCTTGCCTTCGTGGCTCACGACAGCTGTGCCTGCCAGCAGACGATGTGGCCGGCCGGCACCAGTTCGCGGATGCGCGGCAGCACCGCGTCGACCGCGTCGGGCACGTCGTAGAACTCGACCACCAGCGGCAGGTGCACGTTCAGGCGCAGCACGTCGTCGGCGTGCACTTCGCCGTGGGCGCCGAAACCGGCGACGCCGCGGAACACGGTGACGCCGTGCACCTGGTGGGTGTCCTGCAGCAGGCGCAGCAGCTCGCGCATCAGGTTGTGGCCGTCGGCCTTGTCGCCTTCGCGCAAGTACACGCGAGCGATCGTCACGGTTTTCATGGTCAGACTCCGAGGTTGCGCGCGACGAAAGCGCCGAGCAGCGCCGCGGCCAGCGACAGCACGACCGACGCGCCGACGTACAGCGCGGCCTTGCCCCAGTCGCCGGCTTCGATCAGGTTGAGGGTCTCGAGCGAGAAAGTCGAGAAGGTCGTGTAGGCGCCAAGGCCGCCGGTCAGGATGCCGGTGCGCAGCGCCGGGCTGATCTCGACGCGGTCGACGGTGACGAAGAACAGCAACCCCATCAGGAACGAGCCGAACACGTTGATCGACAGCGTCGCGGCCGGGAAACCGCGGCCGAACAGCCCCTGCACGACGACGGACTGGCCGTAGCGCGCGAACGCGCCGACGACCGCAAACAGAGCGATGAACAGATAGGTCACGGATAGGCTCCTCCGATGGCGAACCGGGCCGGCGGCACATGCGCGGCCCGCTGCACAGGAGTCATCAGCCTCGCGCCACGCGCGCGGCGGTTGTGGCGAACCCCATCGCCAGCGGAATGCGCCGGCAGTCTATCGGGTATTTCAACAGTCTGCAAAGATCGGACAGGCCGCCGTGTCGGTACGGACGGCGACACCTCAGAACGCCAGGTGCAGGCGAACGCCACCGATCCAGGCGTGGGCGTACACCCCGCCGGGGTCGGCGACGTACTGCAGGTCGGGCTGGATCGACAGCGATGGGTCGAAGCGCCACGCGTACACCGCCTCGGTGACGGTCTCGGCACCGCCGCCGGCCAGCGCAACCCGGCTGAGGCCGACGCTGGCCTGGTCGCGCGGGCGCGACGCCAGCGGCGCGTCGAGCCGCAAGCCGCAGGCGACGAAACTGCGGATCGCCTCGCCGGCTCCGGGAGCGCGACCGCCAAGCACGAACGCGCCCCAGCGACGCACCCCGCGCCGCCAGCTCGTCTCGCCGATCAGATAGCTGCCCGAGCCGTCGGGGCCATCGGCGGCCGCGCCGTGCCGGTACTCCCAGGCGCCGAGCTTGAAGTCGCCGCGCGGTGCGCCGGCGCCGCCGGCGCGCCAGTCGCGCTCGACTTCGGCGATCGCCATGTCGCCGCGCGACAGCACGCCGCGCAGCGCCGGCGGCTCGCCCTGCCACAGCCCGGCGCGCACGCTCCAGTCGGCACCGCGCCGTTCGCCGACCGCGCCCAGCCCCGGGTTCGGGAACGACGGGCCGTCGAAATTGCCCATCACCGTCGGCGACACGCCGAACGATCCGTTGTGCAGCAAAGCCGCCTGATTGCTGGCGTCGAAGTACTGGCCGAGGTCCATGATGCCAACGCGAAAGTCCGCATTGCCCAAGTCCTGCCGGTAACTGGCTTGGTAGACGCGCGCGAAATCGGGCGCCCATTCGTCGCTCGGCGTCTGCACCGCGCCGCTGCCGGCGCCCGCGGTGCCGCTCGAGCGCACGCCCATCACGCTGAACTCGAACAGGCCGCCTCGCCACCAGCCGGCCGCGCCGGTATCGAAGCGGCCGCCCCATTGCAGCAGCACCGAGGTCTCGCGGCGCGGCCCAGGTGCCGACGCATGGCTGGCCATCGCGTCGACGTCGAGGTGGCCGGCGGTGCTCAGCGCCGCGCCGGCCGCGGCGCGCAGCGGCACTGCGGCCAGCGCGGCGAGCACGGCCGCTGCGGCGGCGCCCCGCCAGTGGCGACGTTCAGCCGCGCGCACCGTGCACGAAGGCCCAGACGACGACCGCGGTCATCACCACGACGTAGACGCGCAGACCCCAGAAAACCGCCTGCTGGCGGGCGCTCAGGCGCACGCGAGTGACTGCGGCCAGCGGCTGGTCCCAGCCCTCGGCGACGATCAGCCGGTGCACCGCGTCGTGATCGAATTCGTGCAGCTGTTTCATCAGCGGGCTCCGAGCGCGTGCGGGAACAGCGCGGCGACGCCGTACAGGCCGTTGCAGGCGATCAGCGCGAGCATGATCGCGATCGACACCGCGTTGCGCGCCGCCGAGTTGACGTGCACGCCCATCAGCTCGCGGTCGTTGAGCAGCATCAGCAGGAACAGCATCGCCGCGGGCATGAACACGGTGGCGACGACCTGCACGCTGAGGTTGAGGAAGCCGAGGTCGAGCCCGGGGATCATCACGACCGCGGCGGCCACCGCGGTGCCGACGATGGCCGGCAGGTAAAAGCCCAGCGCCTGGCGCGGCGCCGCGTTGATCGAGCGCTCGATGCCGAAGGCCTCGCCGACCGCCCACGCGCTGCTGGCGGTGATGACGATGGCCGCGATCAGCCCGGCCTCCATCAACCCCAGCGCGAACAGCGACATGGCCGCGTCGCCGAGCCGCTGGCGCAGCGCGTGCAACATCACGCCGGCGTCGAGCCCGTGCGCGCCGGGCACTCCCTTGAGCGTTTGCGCGGCCAGCACGATCAGCGCCAGCGCGACGACGACCATGCCGGCGACGCCGAGCATCAGGTCGCGGCGACCGGCCTTGATGTCCTGCGGCAGCAGCCCTTTGTCGACGACGCAGGACTGCTGGAAGAACAGCTGCCAGGGCGCGATCGTGGTGCCGATGTTGGCCGACACCAGGATCAGGAAGGTCAGCGACAGCACGCCGCCGGGAACGGCCCAGCCGTGGCCGACGAAGGCGCGCGCGACCGCGTGCCAGTCGGGGTGGGCGAGCAGCGCCAGCGGCACGAACACCAGGTTCAGCGCGGCGACGAACAGCGAGATGCGCTCCCAGGTCCAGTAGCGCAGGCCCACCAGCGCGTAGGTGATGAAGCCCAGCGCGGCCGGCACCGTCAGCCACGCCGGCAGCCCCAGCGCCTGGCCGCCGAGGCGGATGCCGACGAACTCGGTCATCAGCGTCAGCACGTTGGCGACGATCAGGTCGATCAGCGAGAACCAGCCCCAGAACGCGCCGTAGCGCATCCAGATCAGCTCGGCGTGGCCGCGCCGGGTCACCGCGCCCAGGCGCACGGTCATTTCCTGCACGACGTAGGCGACGACGCCGAGCAGCACCATCATCGGCAGGAACACGCCCAGGCCATAGGTGGCACCGGTCTGCGCGTAGGTGACGACACCGCCGGCGTCGTTGTCGCCGAGCATGACCAGCACGCCGGGGCCGATCAGCGCCAGCCCCAGCGCCAGCCGCCCGCGCCAGCCCGAGGCGTTGCGGCGCAACTCGGCCAGGTGCATGCGGTCGCGCAGCCGGTGCTCGAGGCCGTCGGGCAGCAGTTCGAGCACCGTCGGCGACGGCGGCGACGGCGGCGCCATCACGGGCAGCGGCAGCTCGAGCAGCCGCTCAGTCATGGGCCGGCCCGCGCAGCCATTCGTCGAACGAACCCTGGCGCTGCAGCGCCAGGCCCAGCGACGACAGGCGCACGTCGGCGTAGCTCAGGCGCGGCGTGCGGCCGGGCTTCGCCGCGGCCGTGCCGGGGTCGCGACGCAGCGCGCGCGACAGCACGTCGCGCACACGCAGTTTCTTGAACACCAGCATGATGTCCTCCTTTCGTGCGAGAAAACGGAACTCGCTCGCGCGCCGCAAGCGGCGCGCTGTCTTGACGAACACGAAGAGGGGGCGATACGGCCGGCGCGAATGCGCGCCCGGCTCACACCACCGCCAGCCCTGGGACCGGCGGCGGCTCGACTGCGAAATGCGTCGGCTGTCGGCGGCCTTCAGGCGCTCAACGAAGATCGACTAGGGTCGCAGTCCATGGGGTTGGGAACGGGCCGGAAAAGGCCGGAAGTGCTTGATCCGCAAAGTTTAGCAAGGCGTTGTGCAGCGCGTCAACGCAAGCCCCGCGGCGCGTCGGCGACGCGTCACGCCGCGTCGGGCGCGACGACGTAGACCGGCTCGATCACCGCGTGCTCGTCGCGCAGCGCGCGCAGCCTCAGCACGTGCGCCTGGCGCAGCAGCGTGCCCTTGGCCAGCAGCACCATGTGCGCGCGGTTGTGGATGTCGCGGCTGAGCCGCACGCCTTCGGGGACGCGGTCGAGCATCACCGCGACTTCGGGGCGCGCCGCCACCGTGCCGGCGCCGCCGCCGCGCAGCGCGAGCATGTCGAGGAAGCGGTCGACGAGTTCGGGGTCGTGCTGCCGACCGCGCTGCCGGCGCAGATGCTCGAGCACCTCGTCTTCGCTGAAGCGCCGCGGCGCGGCGGCCGGCTTGTGCAGCATCTCGTCGTAGGTGTCGCAGATCGACAGCACGCGCGCGGCGTAAGGGATCGCGTCGCGCGCCAGGTGGTCGGGGAAGCCCGAGCCGTCCCAGCGCTCGTGGTGGGCGACGACCGCGGCGCGGGTCAGCGCCCATTCGGGCACCAGTTCGAGCTGCGAGGCGCCGATTTCCGGATGCGACAGCATCAGGCTGCGCTCGTTCTCGCTGAGTTCGGCCCACGGCGTGTACAGCCGCTCGCGCCGCAGCCCGAGCATGCCCAGGTCGTGGAACAGGCCGGCCGCGCGCAGCGCCTGCAGCGTCTGCGGGCCGAGCTTGAGCGCCTCGCCGAACTCGACGACCAGCGCCGCGACGCGCCGGCCGTGGCCGCCCAGATGCGGGTTGTACAGATCGACGATGTTGCACAGCAGCGCCTGCATCCCGGCCAGGGTGCGCGTGGCCGACTGCATCAGCTCGGCGTTGCGCGTTTCCAGTTGCTGGGTCTGCCGTGCCAGCCGGTTGGCCAGGTCGATGGCCTCGACGTCGCGCGGCGCGCTGCGCAGCAGTTCCTGTGTCTCCATAGCGACCTCCCTGTCGGCCGTCTTCGTCCGCGCCTCGGTGCGAGGCGCCCTTGTTGCCGACTTTAGGCGCGTCGCGCACCGCGCGTGGCGCCCGCGACGAACGCCGTGCGCGGTGCTGTGCGTTTTGTCACAAAAGACCGGTTTACCGACACCTGCGAACGCGCATTCCGGCTGCCTTGTGTTTGCGCAAAATTGCGGACGGCGGAGCCCCGACAGGCGCCGGGTCCGTGGTAGACAGGAGGCCGGTGACGGCCCGCCGGGCCGGTGGAGTTCGCATGCTGCCGAAATATCTCGATTTGTCGCGTTTCACGCTGCGCGCGCAGTTCACCGCCCTGGTCGGCGGCGGGCTGGCGTCGCTGCTCGGCATCGTCGGCTACGCGATGCAGTACACGGCGCCGCGCGAGCAGCACACGCTGGCGCTGGTCGGCGCGGTCGCGGTAGTGCTGTTCGTGCCGTTCGCGACGGTGATGTACCTCGGCATCCGCGACGCGCTCGGCGCCGAGCCGGCGCAGTTGCTCGCGGTGGTCGGCACCGTCGCCCGCGGCGACCTCGGCGCGGCCGTCGCGGTGCGCGCCGGCGACCGCGGCAGCGTGATGGCGGCGCTGCGCACGATGGTCGACAACCTGGCGACGACGGTGGTGGCGATCCAGCGCGGCGCGTCCAGCCTGGCCGGAGCCGCCGACCAGATCGCGGTGGCGTCGCAGACGCTGGCGCAGGGCGCCGCGCAGCAGGCGGCGTCGGCGCAGCAGACCTCGACTGCGCTCGAGCAGGTCGGCGCCTCGGCGGCGAGCAACACCGACAACGCCAGCCACACCGGAGCCATCGCGCAGGACGCGGCGCGCCAGGCGCGCGACGGCGGCGACGCGGTCGCGCGCACCGTCGCCGACATGCACGCGATCGCCGAGCGCGTCTCGCTGATCGACGACATCGCCTACCAGACCAATATGCTCGCGCTCAACGCGGCGATCGAGGCGGCGCGCGCCGGCGAGCACGGCAAGGGCTTCGCCGTGGTGGCCGGCGAGATCCGGCGACTGGCCGAGCGCGCGCAGCTCGCGTCGCGCGACATCGCCGAGTTGTCGGGCACCTCGCTGCGCCAGGCCGAAGCGGCCGGAGCGGGTCTGGCCGCGATGGTCGACGCGATCGGCCGCACCGCCACGCTGGTGGCCGAGATCGACGCGGCCAGCGCCGAGCAGACCCGCGCGATCGGCCAGCTCGGAGGCGCGATCGAACAGATCAGCGGCGCCACCCAGCACAACGCGTCGGCGTCGGAACAGCTCGCGGCCACCGCCGAAGTCGTTCGCGCCCAGGCGCAGGATCTGCACCGCAACGTCGCGCAGTTCCGCCTGGCCGCGCGCTGATCCGCCGCCGCGGCGGCGCGTTGACCGACTGAAGCCCGGCTCGCGTCCCTGGAAGAACATGTAAAACTTGTCATCAGTTAGACACGTTCGGTCACTAGGCTGAAAACGTTTACAGCGCTTTCCAGCCCGCCGTGCGTGCAGCCTTTTTCGACTTCGACCACACCCTGATCGGTGCCGACAGCAACCAGCTCTGGCTGGAACACCTGGATGCCCAGGGCATGCTGCCGCCCGACGCGCTGCGACGTCACGACGCGTACCTGCGCGACTACGCCGCGGGCACCCTGGACTTCGCCGGCCTCGACGCTTTTCGCGCCGGGCTCGATGCGAGCGTCGACCCGGATCGGCTGGCGGCCTGCCGCGATGCATGCGTGCGCGAACGCCTGCTGCCGGCGCTGGCGCCGCGTGCGCCCGGCCTGATCCGCGATCTGCACGAGCAGGGCGTGCTGGTGGCGGTGGTCAGCGCAAGCCGCGAGGCGCTGGTACGCCCGGTGGTGCAGCGGCTGGGCATCGAGCACCTGATCGCGGCCGACAGCTCGCACGGCGCCGCCCTCGCCCAGCCCTGTTTCGGCACCGGCAAAGTGCTGCACGTCGAGCACGCGCTGCAGTCCATGGGCTTGTCGCTGCGAAGCCTGCAACGCAGCTGGTTCTACAGCGATTCGCACAACGACCTGCCGCTGCTCGAGCAGGTCAGCGACCCGGTCGCGGTCGACCCCGACCCGCGGCTGGCGCGCGTCGCGCAAGCGCGCGGCTGGCCGGTGGTGTCGTGGCGGGAGGCGCCGTGATGCCCAGCACGCTGCACGACGTCGCCGAGCGCGCGGGGACTTCGATCGCCACCGTGTCGCGCGCCCTCAACCAGCCGGGGAAGCTGCGGCGCGAAACCCTGGAGCGTGTGCGCCAGGCCATGCGCGAGCTGCACTTCCGTCCCAACCTGATCGGCCGCCAACTCCGCGGCGAACGCACCAGCCTGGTGGGCGTGGTGCTGCCCAACATGCTCAACCCGGTGTTCGGCGAGTGCCTGCAGGGCATCGAGGAGTCCGCGGCCGGCGGTGCGTATCGGGTCCTGTTGACCACCACCGGCTACGACCCCGCGCGAGAGGCGCAGGCCATCGACACCCTGTTGTCGCAGCGCGTGGACGGGCTGATCCTCACCGTGGCCAAGGCGCAGGGACACCCCTTGCTCGCCGAGCTTGCCGCCGGCGATGTGCCCTATCAGCTGGTTTACAACCACTGCGCATCGCACCCCTGCGTCAGCGTGGACAACCGCGCAGCCGCGCGCGAACTCGTCGCTGAGCTGATTCTGCGCGGGCATAGGCGCGTCGCCATGCTCAGCGGCAGCCGCGCGGCGTCGGACCGGGCGATGCAGCGCCACCGCGGTTACTGCGACGCGATGCGTGCCGCCGGACTGCGTGCGCGTGCTCCGCTGGAGATCGATTTCCATCAGCACCGGCTTCCGTCGGCCGTGCTGGCCGCGCTGAGCGATTCGCGCCAGCGCCCGACGGCGCTGTTCTGCGGCAACGACTTTCTAGCCCTGCTGGCCATGCGCGAGTTGCGCGAGGCCGGCATGCGCGTGCCGCAGGACATCTCGGTGGTCGGCTTCGACGGCCTGTCCTTCGGCGAGCTGCTCGCGCCGCCGCTGGCCACCGTGTGCCAGCCGCACCGCCAACTCGGCTCCACCGCGTGGCGCCATCTGCAGCATGTGCTCGAGGGCGGGACGCCGCGCTCGAGCGTACTGGCTCACCGGCTGCGTCTCGACGGCACGGTGGCCCCTCTTCTGTCTCATCCCTGTTCGGAGTGAACCTGATGAAAAACCTACGTCATTGGCTGCTCGCCTTATGCGGCTCGCTCGCCTTCGTGGCCGGGCACGCCAGCGCCCATGCGGCCGAAACCGCCATCTGCTACAACTGCCCGCCCGAATGGGCCGACTGGGCGGGTGAAATCCGCGCCCTGCAAGCCGACACCGGCATCACCGTTCCCTTCGACAACAAGAACTCCGGTCAGGCCATCGCGCAACTCATCGCCGAGCGTGCCAGCCCCGTCGCCGACGTGGTGTACCTGGGCATAGGCTCGGCTTTCGAGGCCGAGAAGCAGGGCGTGATCACGCCGTTCAAGCCGGCAGGCTGGGACAGGATCCCGGCGCAGCTGAAGGACCCGACGGGCAACTGGTTCACCATTCACTCGGGCACCCTGGGCTTTTTCGTCAACAAGGCCGCGCTCGGCGGCAAGCCGGTGCCGCAGTCGTGGGCCGACCTGCTCAAGCCCGAGTACAGGGGCATGGTGGGCTACCTCGACCCGTCGAGCGCCTTCGTCGGCTACGCCGGCGCCGTGGCGGTGAACCTGGCCATGGGCGGCACGCTGGACAACTTCGGCCCGGCGATCCACTACTTCCAGCAGCTGAAGAAGAACGAACCCATCGTGCCCAAGCAGACCGCCTACGCGCGCGTGCTGTCGGGGGAGATTCCCATCCTCCTCGACTATGACTTCAACGCCTACCGCGCCGAGTACAAGGATCATGCCGACGTCGCGTTCGTGATCCCGCGCGAAGGCAGCATCTCGATTCCCTACGTGATGGCGCTGGTCAAGAACGGCCCGCATCCCGCCGTGGGCAAGAAGGTGCTGGACTTCGTGCTCTCGCCCAAGGGCCAGGCGATCTGGGCCGATGCCTTCCTGCGTCCGGTGATGCCCGGCGCGATGAGCGCGAAGGCGGCGGCCCGCTTCCTGCCCGCCAGCGACTACGCGCGCGTCAAGTCGGTGGACTACCAGAAGATGGGCGAAGCCGAGCAGGCGTTCGCCAAGCAGTACCTGGCGCAGGTGCACTGAGCGCACGCACGCCGCCCCGCGGGAGAACGAACGATGCAGGAAACAGGATCCGCCGCATGGTTGCGCCGGGCGCTGGCCGCGCCGGCGGCGGCCTTGTTCGCCGCCTTCTGGCTGCTGCCGATGGCGGCTCTCGGCCGCGCCAGCGCGCAGGGCGGCCTGCAAGGCTACCTGCACATCCTGGGCAACGCGCGGTACTTGCGCAGCCTGGGGCAGACGGTGCTGCTGGCCGGCGTCGTCACCGTGGCGGCGCTGGCCCTGTCGCTGGTCGCCGGCCTGTTCCTGGCGCGCCACGTGTTTCCCGGGCGGCGCCTGCTGATGGCCATGCTCACGCTGCCGCTGGCCTTTCCCGGCGTAGTCGTCGGCTTCATGGTGATCATGCTCGGCGGGCGCATGGGGCTCGCCGCGCAGCTCGGCATGGCGCTGTTCGGCCATCGCTGGGTGTTCGCCTACTCGCTCGGCGGCTTGTTCGTCGGCTACCTTTATTTCTCGATCCCGCGGGTGATCCTCACCGTGACCGCGGCCGCGCAGGGCCTGGACGCCAGCGTCGAGGAGGCCGCGCGCAGCCTGGGCGCGTCGACCTGGCAGGTGCTGCGCGACGTGACGCTGCCGGCGCTGTCCCCGGCGCTGCTCGCCTCCGGCGCCCTGTGCTTCGCCACCGCGGTCGGCGCCTTCGGCACCGCCTTCACGCTGGCCACCGACATCGACGTGCTGCCGATGGACATCTATACGGCCTTCACCCTCAACGCCGACCTGCCGACAGCGGCCACCTGGAGCCTGGTGCTCGGCGCCGTGACCTGGCTGGTGCTGTGGTGGGGTGAGGGCGCCGGCGGTGCCGCGGTCGCCCCGGGCGCCTGAGCCCGCTTGCATGAATCCGCCAAGAGTTCGCCGACCTCCGCCATGAACGCCTCGTCGCCTTCCTCCACCACGCTCGCGCACGCCGCTGCCGCGCCGGGCGTCGCGCGCGTGCGGCTGCGCCCGATCGTCGCCGCGCAGGCCGCGTTGACCGTGCTGCTGGCCGCCTTCCTCATCGTGCCGGTCGGCATGTCCATGCTCGCCGGAGTGACCCGCAACGACTTCATCGGCGTGCGAAGCGGACTCACGCTGCACTGGGTCGCGCAGGTCTGGGACATGTACCGCGATGCCATCGGCCTGAGCCTGCGCGTGGCGCTGGCCACGCTGGCGGTGACGCTGGTCGCCGGCGTGCCCTGCGGCTACGCGCTGGCGCGCAGCCGCACGCGAGCGGCGCGGCTGTTCGAGCGCATGCTCATGCTGCCGGTGGCCATGCCCGGGCTGGCCAGCGCGCTGGGTCTGCTGGCCGTGTACGGTGGCCTGCGCGACTTTCGTTCCAGCAGCTGGATCATCGTGGTCGGCCACGTCGTCTTCACGCTGCCCTTCATGGTGCGCTCGGTCCAGGCCATTTGCGCCGGCATCGATCTGCGCGGCCTGGAAGAAGGCGCGGCCAGCCTGGGCGCGGGCTTCGTGCAGCGCATGCGCACGGTGGTCCTGCCCAACATCCGTCCGGGCATCGTCGCCGGCGCGCTCACGGTGGTCACGCTGTCCATCGGCGAATTCAATCTGACCTGGATGCTGGCCACCCCGACGACCAAGACCCTCCCGGTCGGCCTGGCGGATGCCTACGCCTCGCTGCGCCTGGAAGTCGGCAGCGCTTACACCCTGATCTTTTTCGTGCTCATCGTCCCGCTGCTGGTGCTCATGCAGCGCGCCGCAGGCGATGAGCCGCCTCGACGAGGTCAACGATGAACTCTGCCTCCGTGGGCATCACCCTGCAGGCTTGCGCGAAACATTACGAGCGCGGCCAGCGCGCACTGCATCCGGTCGACCTGCGGGTCGAGCCCGGCGAGACGCTCGTGTTTCTCGGGCCGTCGGGTTGTGGCAAGACCACCACGCTGCGCCTGATCGCGGGGCTGGAACGACCCGACCCGGGCGGACGCGTGCTGTTCGGCGACGAGGACGTGACCGCGCTGCCCATCGAGGCGCGCCGCGTCGGCATGGTGTTCCAGAACTACGCCCTTTTCCCCAACCTGGACGTGCGCGGCAACGTGGCCTACGGGCTGCGCATACGGCGCGTGCCCAAGGCGCAACTCGAGCAGCGCGTCGATGAAATGCTCGGGCTGATGCGCCTGAGCGAGTTCGCCGACCGCCCGGTGCAGCGCCTGTCTGGCGGCCAGCGCCAGCGCGTGGCGCTGGCGCGCGCACTGGCGCCGCGGCCCCGGGTGCTGCTGCTCGACGAGCCGCTGGCGGCCCTGGACGCGCAGCTGCGCGAAGCCCTGCGCGTGGAAATGAGCGCCTTGTTGCGCGGCCTGGGCGTGACCTCGATCTACGTCACCCATGACCAGGCCGAAGCCATGGCCCTGGGCGATCGCATCGTCGTGATGAGCCATGGCCGCATCGAGCAGATCGGCACGCCGCGCGAGATCTACCATCGCCCAGCCAACCTCGAGGTGGCTGGATTCATCGGCATGCTCAACCGCATGCGCGGCACGCTGCGCGACGGGCGGGTGCACGCCGATGGCGATGCCGAGCTGTGGTTCCGCCCCGAGGATGCCAGCCTGGTGGCCGAGCACGAAGGCGAGCTGCGCGGCAGCGTACGCCAGGTGATCTTCCTCGGCGACCGCACGCGCGTGGGCGTGGCGGCCGCCGACGGCTCGACCCTATGGGCCGACGTTGCCGGCCGCGTCGACGTGACCGTGGACAGCCGCGTGGCGCTGCGCGTGGCCGCAGACGCCATGCTCAACCCGCTGGCGAAACCGAATTGAATCCCGCATGATCCTCTGCCAGATTTCCGACCTTCACATCAAGCGCAAGGGCGCCCTCGCCTATCAGCGCGTCGACACGGCCGGCGCGCTGCGCCGCTGCCTGAGCGCCATCGCGCGCCTGCGTCCGGCACCGGACGCCGTGGTGGTCACGGGCGATCTCGTCGACATGGGCGATGCCGAGGAATACGCGCACCTGCGCGAGATCCTGGACGAGCTGCCGATGCCGTATTACCTGCTGGTGGGCAATCACGACCATCGCGACGCCTTGCGCCAGGCCTTCCCCGAGCATGTCTGGCTGGGCCGCGACGGCTTCGTGCAATACGCCGTCGACCTCGGCCCCTGCCGGCTGCTCGCGCTGGACACGCAGGATCCGCCCCACGGCGGCGGACGCCTGTGCGAGCGGCGCCTGCAATGGCTGGAACAGGAGCTCGGCCGCGCGCCGGCCAAGCCGACCATCCTGGCCATGCACCACCCGCCTTTCGTCACGGGCATCGGGCACATGGACAAGATCGGCCTGCCCCGCGAAGACCGCCAGCGCCTGTCTGAACTCGTCTCGCGGCACCCGCAGATCGAGCGCATCGTCTGCGGGCACCTGCATCGTCCGATCCAGCGGCGCTTCGGCTCCAGCGTGGCCAGCACCTGTCCGGCGCCGGCCCATCAGGTGGCTTTCGACCTCGATCCCGAGTCCGCGCCGGGGTTCAGGCTTGAGCCTGCCGCGATGCAGCTGCACGCGTGGATCGACGACGAGGGCCTGGTGTCGCACCTCGTCAACATCGAGGAGTATCCCGGGCCCTATCCCTTCTTTCAGCCCGGCGGCGGGCTGATCGACTGAAAGCCCCGGCCGCTGCCGCTGAGCTGCCCGCCGTGGGCGCAGCATCAAGGCAATGCTGGGTTCTTGTCGAAGTATTGGTGCCGCTTATCCGAATCGAACGGATGACCTACCGCTTACAAGGCGGTTGCTCTACCAGCTGAGCTAAAGCGGCAAAAACTGTGGCGTGGCGGAGCCGGCGCTCACTTGACCCGCTTCAGGTGCGAGCCCGGGCGCGGCGGCGGGGGCGGCTCGGGCTCGTCCTCGACCGCGGGCGCATCCGACGCGTCGACCGCGTGCAGTTGCGCGCCGCCGGCGGCGGCTTCGTCGTCGAGCAGCTCGGGCGGCGGGAACGCCATGCCCTGGCCGTTCTCGCGCGCGTAGATCGCGGTGACGTGGGTGACCGGAACCTGGATGTCGCGCGCGACACCGCCGAAACGAGCCTTGAAGCTGATCACGTCGTTGTCGATCTTCAGCCCGCTGGTGGCGCCGAAACTGACGTTGAGCACGATCTCACCGTTCTTCACGTGCTCGCGCGGCACGCGCACGCTGCCGTCGACGTGCACCGCCAGGTAAGGCGTGTAGCCGTTGTCGGTGCACCACTCGTACAGCGCCCGCAGCAGGTAGGGCTTGGTCGAGGAAACGTTGTCGCCACTCATCGTCGCGCCACGCTCACTTGCGCATGACCTTTTCCGACGGCGTCAGCGCCTCGATGTAGGCCGGACGCTGGAAGATGCGCTCGGCGTACTTGGCCAGCGGCGCGGCCGACTTCGGCAGGTCGATGCCATAGTGGTCGAGGCGCCACAGCAGCGGCGCGATCGCGACGTCGAGCATCGAGAAGTCGTCGCCGAGCATGTAACGGTTCTTCGTGAACACCGGCGCCAGCTGGGTCAGGCGGTCACGAATGGCCGAGCGCGCCTTTTCCATGGCCTTCTCGTTGCTCTTCGTCGCGCGCGACTCGAGGGTGCCGACGTGGACGAACAGTTCCTTCTCGAAATTGAACAGGAACAGCCGCACGCGCGCCCGCGCCACCGGGTCGCCCGGCATCAGCTGCGGGTGCGGAAAGCGCTCGTCGATGTATTCGTTGATGATGTTCGATTCGTACAGGATCAGGTCGCGTTCGACCAGGATCGGCACTTGCCCGTACGGGTTCATCACCGCGACGTCCTCGGGCTTGTTGAACAGGTCGACGTCCCGGATCTCGAAGTCCATGCCTTTTTCGAACAGCACGAAACGGCAGCGTTGCGAGAACGGGCAAGTCGTGCCCGAGTAAAGCACCATCATGAGAGGCGTCTCCTGAAAAAACTGGGCACACGCGCGAACTCGCGCCCACGGGATGCGGCAATGCGAATGCGGACACGACTTCAGCCGCGCCCGATCACGTCAGATCCTTCCAATACTCGACCCTGAGGCGCCAGCTCAGAAAACCGAGCAGAATCAGGAAGATGAGAACCGCGAAGCCGACACGCACGCGCGTCAGATGCTCCGGCTCGGCCATCCACTGCAAATAGGCGACAAGATCGGCAACATCCGCATCATACCGCCTCGGCGTCAGTTCCCCCGGGGACAATTCGATAAAGCCGACGAATCTGCGGGTTGCACCTGGCCCTGCCGGCCCCTCGAAACGCGCGGCGCGCACACCCTGTTGCGCCCACAGCGCGTGCGGCATCGCCACGCCCGGACGGATCAGGTTGTTCCAGCCGCTGGGCGCCTGCTCGTCGCGGTAGAACGCGCGCAGGTAGCTGTAGACGACATCGGCGCCGCGGTGTTCGCGCGTGGCCAGCGCGCGAACGATCAGTCCGAGGTCGGGCGGCTCGACGCCGAACCAGGCGCGCGCCTGCTCGGGCTTGAGCGCCGCGCGCATCGGCGCGGCGAGGTCGTCGGCGCCGAACATCAGGTCACGCTCGATGCGCTCGTCGCTCAGGCCCAGCGCGCGCAAGTCGGCCCAGCGCACGTTGCGCGCGCCGTGACAGCCCAGGCAGTGGTTGACGAACAGCCGTGCGCCGCGGCGCAGCGCGCGCGGCTCGCCGCCGCGCTGCGGCGCGGCGCTCCATGGCGCGTCGACGACCGCCTGCGCGCGGCAAGGCGCCACCGCGGCCTGCGCCACGAGCAGGCAGGCGACGAACAGCGGCACGACGAGAAGCCGTGCGACCGGCGAGCGCACGGAGGGCAACTCGCGTCGGCGTGCGCCGTCGGCGGCACGGCTGCGCTGGGCCGCACCGGCGGCGCGCGCCATTTCAGCGACCGGCGCGCGGCGCCGCGCGCATCGGCGCCGGCGGCGTCGCGCAGCGGCCCAGCCGGCTCCACCACGGCATCAGCCCGAGGAAGCCGAAATAGACGAAGGTCGCGGCCACCGCCACGACGTGGCCGGCGGCGCTCGGCGGCTGGCTGCCGACGACGGCCAGCGCGGCGAACGCGAGCACGAAGGCGAGCAGCAGCGCCAGATGCCAGCGCGGACGCCAACGCATCGATCGCTGCGGCGCGCGATCGAGCCAGGGCAGCGCGAACAGCACGGCGATCGAGCCACCGAGCACCGCGACACCCCAGGTCTTCGCGTCGACCCGCAACAGCGCGGCGAGCAGCACGGCGCCACCGGCCAGCAGCAGCGCCAGGCGGCGCGGCGCGCGGCGCCGGCGCCACGCCGCGGCAGCCAGCGCGACCGCGACGGCCAGCGCCCACAGCCGCAGCGTCGTCGCGGTGGTCGCGCGCAGCATCGCGTAGAACGGCGTCAGATACCACACCGGCGCGATGTGCGCCGGCGTGCGCAAGGGGTCGGCCGGCGTGAAATTGGCCGGCTCGAGCACCAGCCCGCCGAAGTCGGGGGCGAAGAACACGACCGCGGCGAACGCGCACAGGAACACGCACAGACCGAACAAGTCGTGCACCGTGTAGTACGGGTGAAACGGCACGGTGGCGTGCGGCGCGTCGACGCCTTCGGGGTTGTTCGAGCCGACGTGCTGCAGCGCGACGATGTGGACGGCGATCAGGGCGATCAAGAGCAGCGGCAGCGCGATGACGTGAAACGCGAAGAAGCGGTTCAGCGTCGCGTCGCCGACGACGTAGTCGCCGCGCAGCCACAGCGCGAGGTCGGGGCCTACCCACGGGATCGCCGCGATCAGGTTGACGATGACCTGCGCGCCCCAGTAGGACATCTGCCCCCACGGCAGCAGGTAGCCGCAGAACGCTTCGGCGATCAGCGCGACGAACAGCGCGCAGCCGAGCAGCCAGACGAGTTCGCGCGGCTTGCGGTACGAGCCGTAGAGCAGGCCGCGGAACATGTGCAGGTAGACGACGACGAAGAAGGCCGACGCACCGGCGGCGTGCACGTCGCGGATCAGCCAGCCCCACGGCACGTCGCGGCGTATCGCCTCGACCGAGTCGAAGGCAAGGCTGGCGTCGGGCTTGTAGTGCATCGCCAGAAAGAATCCGCTGACGTACTGGATCGCGAACACGGCCAGCGCGAGCGAGCCGAACAGGTACCAGACGTTGAAGTTGTCAGGCACGCGGTGGCCGCTGGTCTGCGAGGCCCACAGTGCGCTCAGCGGCAGCCGCTCGTCGAGCCAGCGCCGCGCCGCCGCGGCGCGGCGCCTGGGGGCGCGGTCGGCCATGGTCGTCTCCACGGGGATGTGCGATGCGGGTTGGACCGGCGCGGCGCGGCGAAGTTCGCCGCCGGCACCGCGAGCGGGGGCTCGCGTGCCTGGCGGGTTCCCGTTAAATTTCGTATCCCCAGTGCATTCGAGACAGGATCATGAGCCTTCTGAAGGATTTCAAGGACTTCGCCGTCAAAGGCAACGTCATCGACTTGGCCGTCGCGGTCATCATCGGCGGCGCTTTCGGCAAGATCGTCAGCGCGCTGGTCGCCGACTTGATCATGCCGCTGGTCGGCCTGGTCGTCGGCAAGATCGATTTCTCGAATCTGTTCGTCGTGCTCGGCACGCTGCCGCCCGACACGCCGCGCACGCTCGAGGCGCTGAAGAAGGCCAATGTGCCGGTTCTGGCCTACGGCGACTTCATCACGATCACGCTGAACTTCGTGATCCTGGCCTTCGTGATCTTCATGATGGTGCGCATGATCGCGCGGCTCAAGCGCGAGGAGCCGGCGCCGGCCGCGGCCGAGCCGCCGCCGCCGGCCGAGGAAGTCGTGCTGCTGCGCGAGATCCGCGACGCGCTGCAGCGCCGCGACTGAGCGCCCGCGACTGAGCGACCGCGCGCCTCAGCCGGCGCTCAGGCGCCGCGCCAGCGCGATCGCGCCGCACAGACTGGCCGGGTCGGCGACGCCGCGCCCGGCGATGTCGAACGCGGTGCCGTGGTCGGGGCTGGTGCGCTGGATCGGCAGCCCCAGCGTGACGTTGACGCCGTCGGCCAGCCCGAGGTATTTGACCGGAATCAGCCCGTGGTCGTGCAGCATCGCGACGACCACGTCGAACTCGCCCGGGTGCTGCGGCGGCGCGTGACGCGCGCGCATGAACACGGTGTCGGGCGCGTGCGGGCCGCTGGCGTCTATGCCTTCGGCGCGCGCCGCGGCGATCGCCGGCGCGATGATGCGCGCCTCCTCGTCGCCGAACAGTCCGCCCTCGCCGGCGTGCGGGTTCAGCCCGGCCACCGCGATGCGCGGCGCCGCCAGCCCCCAGCGCCGCGCCGCCGCGGCGGTGATGCGCAGCGTCTCAAGCACCGCGTCGAAGGTGATCAGCGCCAGCGCGTCGCGCACGCTGACGTGTATCGTCACCAGCACGGTGCGCAGCTGGTCGTTGGCCAGCATCATGCGCACCGGCGCGCCGCCGCACAGATGCTGCAGCAGTTCGGTGTGACCGGGAAACGGCACGCCGGCGGCGTGCAGCGCCTCCTGGACCTCGGGGTCGGCCCGGAAGGCCTGCGCCCGCTCCTTGAGGAGGATGAACGTGCTCATGTTCGCGGCGGCCGAGGCCCAGACGCCCTCGAAGTCCTCGGTGCGCGAGGGCTTGTAGTCGAAGTGCACCGGGCCGTCGTAGCGCGGGCCGCCGCTGGGGAAGCCGTTCACGAGCAGGTCGACCGTGCCGAAGGCCGAGAACAGGTCGCCGTGGCCGAACACGAGGTCCTGGTCGTACTTGATGGACTTCTGGCCGTTGAGGTCGATGTGGAAGAGCTTCTCGGCCCACAGTGCCTGGGCGAGACCGCCGGTGTAGTTGAGGCCGGCCATCTGCTCGTGTCCCGTCTCCGGGTTGAGGCCGACGATGTCGCCGTTCTCGAGCTGGGCGATGAACGCCAGGGCGTGACCGACGGTCGGCAGCAGGATGTCGCCGCGGGGCTCGTTCGGCTTGGGCTCGATGGCGATCTTCAGCCCGTAGCCCTTCTCCTTGATGTACCCGGCGACGGTGTCGATGCCCTCGCGGTAGCGGTCGTGCGCGGCCTTGAGGTCCTTGGCCGAGTCGTACTCGGCGCCCTCGCGTCCGCCCCACATGACGAAGGTCTCGGCGCCGAGCTCGGCGGCGAGATCGACGTTGCGGACGACCTTGCGCAGGCCGTAGCGACGCACGGTGCGATCGTTCGAGGTGAACGCGCCATCCTTGAAGATCGGGTGGCTGAAGGTGTTGGTCGTGATCATCTCGACCTTGATGCCGGTCTCGTCCAGCGCGCCACGGAAGCGGGCGAGGATCGAGTCGCGCGTCGCGGCGTCGGAGCCGAACGGCACGACGTCGTCGTCGTGGAACGTGACGTAGGAGGCGCCGAGCTCAGCGAGCTTGTGCACCGACTCGACCGGGTCGAGCCACGCGCGCGACGCGCTGCCGAACTGGTCCTGGGCGTTCCATCCGACGGTCCACAGACCGAACGAGAACTTGTCCTGCGGGGTGGGCGTGCGCACCATCGTGAGCTCTCCTCGTCGAGATTAGTTGGTTGAATGAACTTATCCACGAACGGCGCTATGGTCAAGCCATGACGGACGACGACGCCCAGCCGGAGAGCGGGAGCTCGACGCCCCTGACGTCCCTCACGCCCGCGGGCGGACGATCCGGGCAGCATCCAGGTCCCGCGCGCCAGGGCACCCTGCGCGAGCACAACCTCCGCCTCGTCCTGGGCCACGTCTTCGATGCGACCGAGCCACCGTCGCGTGCGGACATCGCCGCGGCGACGCACCTCACGCGAGGGACCGTCTCGGCCCTCGTGGACCAGCTCGTGCAGTCCGGCCTGGTCGCGGAGCTCGCTCCGGTGGCGGCCCGACGCGCCGGCCGACCCGCGGTCCCGCTCGTACCGGCGCGGCGCACGCTCGCGGCGATCGGCGCCGAGGTCAACCTCGACTACATGGGCTACCGGGTTCTCGACCTCGCCGGCGACGTGCTCGCCGAACGCATCGAACGCGGCGACTTCCGTGGGAGCGACCCCGCGCAGGCGCTGCGCCGTCTGGGCGACATGCTCGCCGAGGTGACGCTGCGGCTCGGCCGGGAGAGGGTGCCGATCGTCGGGTGCTGTCTCGCGCTGCCGGGCCTGGTGGACCGGGTGACCGGACCGTTGCGGATCGCCCCGAACCTCGGTTGGACCGACGTCGACGTGCTCGGTCTGCTGGCCGACCACCCCGCACTCTCCGGTGCGAACCTGCTGCTCGGGAACGACGCGAATCTCGCTGCTCGAGCGGAGTCCCGCGCGCAGGGGGTCGCCGGAGACTTCCTTCTCATCGTCGGTGAGGTCGGCATCGGTGGCGCGATCGTGCTGGATGGCGAGGTCTTCGCCGGACGTCATGGATGGAGCGGTGAGATCGGGCACACGACCGTCGACATGAGCGGCCCGCTGTGCTCGTGCGGGGCCTCGGGATGCCTCGAGCAGTACGCGGGGAAGGACTCGCTGATGCGTGCGGCCGGTCTCGACCTCGACCTCCCGATCGAGGCGTTGCGTGACGCGGCCGACGCAGGGGACCCAGCGGCTCTCGCCAGCCTCGACCGGGGCGGCGCCGCACTCGGGGTCGCCATCGCGAGCTTCGTGAACCTGATCGACGTCGAGCAGGTCGTGCTCGGCGGCACCTACGCACTTCTCGGGGACCAGCTGCTCTCCCGGGTCCGCGAGAAGGTCCGGTCCCGGGTGATCTCGGCGCCGTGGGGAGGCGTCGACGTCCGGCTGACGGCGTCCGACGAGCACGCGACGCTGACCGGGGCGGCGCTCGCCGTGCTGCACCGGCTCACCTCCGACCCGTCGGCCTGGGTCTCGGCCGAGCTCGACGGCGGCGAGGGGGGCGACCTCGTACCCTCGCGCGCACGTGGAGCTGCCCCTGCCGCTCCGGCGACGATCGCTGCGGTCACGGCCTAGTTGCAGACGCGTTAGCAAATCGTTACGTTCAGGACTTGAACACAGGGCCTCCGGCGCAATAAGTTCACTCGCACAACAAAATGTGAGGCCTCGGTGGCCGATCGGGACGGGTCCAGAGTGGGACCTGCGACGAGAAGCACCGGGCGGCGCGAGGTTGCGCCAGCGCGAGCTCCGGGCGGTCCGGGCCGTGCAACCACAGGAGGAGTCGACAAAGATGTCTCTGAAGAAGACCAAGCTCGTCGCGGCGATTGCAGGCGCTGCGCTGCTCGTGGGTGGCCTGGCCGCCTGCAGCTCGACGAAGACGGCTACCCCTGCTGCGACAGGCAGCGCCGCCAGCGCTGGGGGCCTGATCGGTATCGCTATGCCGACCAAGAGCCTGCAGCGCTGGAACACCGACGGGGCCCACCTCGTCGATCTGCTCAAGACCGCCGGGTACACGACCAGCCTCCAGTACGCCGACAACAAGGTCGATCAGCAGATCACGCAGCTGCAGAACATGATCAACCAGAACCCCAAGGTCCTGATCATCGCCTCGATCGACGGCACCGCTCTCGGCCCGGTACTGGCCCAGGCGAAGCAGAAGAACATCAAGGTCATCGCGTATGACCGACTGATCAACGGCACCAAGGACGTGGACTACTACGCGACGTTCGACAACTACAAGGTCGGCCAGCTGCAGGGGCAGTACATCGTCGACACCCTCGGCCTCGCGGCCGGCAAGGGCCCCTTCAACCTCGAGCCGTTCGCCGGTTCTCCGGACGACAACAACGCGAAGCTGTTCTTCGCCGGTGCCTGGGACATCCTGAAGCCCTACGTGGACAGCGGCAAGCTCGTGGTCCCCTCGGGCAAGGTCCCGGCCTCGGACGCCCAGTGGACGTCGGTCGGCATCCAGGGATGGGCCACCGCCACTGCGCAGTCCGAGATGGACAACCGCCTCAACTCGTTCTACACGGGCGGCAAGAAGGTCGACGTCGTTCTCTCCCCGAACGACTCGCTGGCGCTGGGCATCGAGCAGTCGCTCGACTCCCACGGCTACAAGGTCGGCTCCGACTGGCCGCTGGTGACGGGTCAGGACGCCGACCAGGCGAACGTCAAGAACATGCTCGCGGGCATGCAGGCCATGACGGTCTGGAAGGACATCCGCACGCTGGGTGACCAGACCGCGAAGATGGTCGACCAGATCGTCAAGGGTGAGACCGTGACGGTCAACGACACGAAGACCTACAACAACGGCGTCAAGGTCGTCCCGGCATTCCTGCTGCCCCCGGAGGTCGTGACCAAGGCCACCGTGAAGACGGCTCTCGTGGACTCGGGCTTCTACACGGCCAGCGACCTCGGTCTCTGACGAGCCCTCCCGCGTGACGACGCCGGGGCCGGGTCTGCAGGGTGAATACCCGCAGGTCCGGCCCCGGCCGGGACGCGCTCCCTCCCGATCGAGCAGACAGCAGGCAGAAATGTCGACCGACAACATCATTCTTGAGATGCGCGGGATCACGAAGACGTTCCCGGGCGTCAAGGCACTGCAGGATGTGACACTCAACGTCACGCGGGGACAGATCCACGCGATCTGCGGCGAGAACGGCGCCGGCAAGTCCACCCTCATGAAGGTGCTCTCGGGCGTCTACCCGCACGGCACCTACGAGGGCGACATCGTCTTCGAGTCCGAGATCTGCGAGTTCAAGGGCATCCGCGACAGCGAGCACCGCGGCATCGTCATCATCCACCAGGAGCTCGCGCTCAGCCCGTTCCTCTCGATCGCCGAGAACATCTTCCTCGGGAACGAGCAGGCGACGCGTGGCGTGATCGACTGGACCAAGACCAACGCGGAGGCAGCCAAGCTGCTCGCCCGTGTCGGTCTCTCCGAGTCCCCGGACACCAAGATCATGGACATCGGCGTCGGCAAGCAGCAGCTGGTCGAGATCGCGAAGGCGCTGTCCAAGCGCGTCAAGCTGCTGATCCTCGACGAGCCCACCGCGGCGCTCAACGACGAGGACAGCGCCCACCTGCTTGACCTGGTGCGCAGCCTCAAGGGCCAGGGCATCACCTCGATCATCATCTCGCACAAGCTCAACGAGATCGCGGCGGTCGCAGACACCACGACGGTGATCCGCGACGGTCTGACGATCGAGACGCTCGACATGCACGGCGCCGAGCCGGTCTCGGAGGAGCGCATCATCCGCGGCATGGTCGGTCGCTCGCTCGACAACCGGTTCCCCGAGCGTTCCCCGCAGATCGGTGGCGAGGTCCTGCGGATCGAGGACTGGACGGTCCACCACCCGATCGACCAGGGCCGCAAGGTCGTCGACGGAGCGAGCCTCATGGTCCGCAAGGGTGAGGTCGTCGGGCTCGCCGGCCTCATGGGTGCCGGCCGCACCGAGCTGGCGATGAGCGTGTTCGGGCGGACCTACGGGACGAACATCTCCGGGAGGATCTTCAAGGACGGGCAGGAGATCCACACCCGGAGCGCC
>MLJW01000328.1_pt1 | contig 26967 bp, 23 predicted proteins | sample 888231 | NCBI WGS metagenome assembly MLJW01 (sample SAMN05788063, study PRJNA343431) | mine drainage metagenome | isolation source: sample collected from the inflow into an acid mine drainage treatment plant... | place: Germany: Lusatia, lignite mining district
GCGCCGGGCCGACGCCCCAGGTCTGGCTGCCCGCGCGCAGGAAACTGGCATAGCTGATCGAGTCCAGGCCGACGAAAGCGGCCAGGTTGATGTTCGGATAGAACGCGGCGCGCGCCTCGCGCACGCCGGCCAGCGCGGCACGAACCTGCCAGCGTGCGGCGACGACGTCGGCGCGGCGGCCGAGCAGCGCGGCCGGCAGTTCGGCCGCCGGCGCCGGACCCGGCCACGCCTGCAGCGTCGGCGAGAGACCGGCGGTGCGCGCCGGGCCGGCACCCAGCAGCGCAGCCAGCGCATGGCGCAGTTCGTCGGCCGCTTGCGCGTTGCGCTCGAGCTCGAGCTCGATCTGCGGAATCTCGACTTGCAAGGGCCGCAGTTGCAGCTGCGGCTGCAACCCGGCGCTGACGCGCTCGTGCACCAGCTCGACGATGCGGCGGCGCTGCTGCAGCGTGTCGCGCAGCAGCGTGCGCTGGGCATCGAGCCGCGCCAGAGCAAAGTAGGTCTGCGCGACCTGCGCCGCGAGTACGACGCGCGCGGCCTGCGCGCCGGCCTCGGCGGCACGTGCGCGGCCGACCGCGGCGGCCAGCGCGGCGTGGTCGCGACCGAACAGGTCCAGCGACCAGCTGCCTTGCAGCATCGCCTGGTTGACGCCGAACACCGAGCCGCCATAAGGGCCGTAGATGTCGTTGGCGCTGAACAATTCGCGCATCGTGCTGACCGAAGCACCGACCGACGGCAGCAGCGCGGCGTGCGCCGCGGCGGTGCCGGCGGCGGCCTCGCGCACGCGCGCCGCGGCGGCCTGCAGGTCGGGGTTGCCGGCCAGCGCCTGCGTCTCCAGCGCGTCGAGCTGCGGGTCGCGGTAACGCGTCCACCAGTCGCTGCGCGGGAACGCGGCCGCGCCAGCTTGCAGGCCCAGCGCGTCGGGCTTGATCAGGGTCGCCGGCGGCCGCAGCGTGCCGGTGCTGGCGCAGCCGGCGAGCAGCGCGACGGCGCCGACGGCGGCGAGTAGTTTCGGATTCATCGTGAACGGTGTGTCGTGGTGGACGAGGTGAAGCAGCAGCGAGTCAGGCGTTGCTGCTGTGTTCGTTGCGGGTGAAACGTTGCAGCATGTCGAGCATTTGCCGCACTTCGTCGACGCTGAAGTCGCGTAAGTGCCAGTTCAGCACTTCGGCGAGGATGGGCGGGATTTGCGCGACGACCTCGCGGCCGCGCTCGGTCAGCGCGAGGTGGACGACTCGGCGGTCCTCGGTGCCGCGGCAGCGCGTCAGCAGCCCCTTGGCCTCGAGGCGGTCGAGCATGCGCGTCATCGCGCCGGCGTCGATGCCGGCTTCGCGCGCGCATGCGGCGACGGTGTCGGCGCCGCGGTGCGAGATCAGCCACAGCGGGCCCCACTGCATGCCGGTCAGATCGAGCTCGTGCATGCGCGCATCGAGACTGCGCTGCAGCGAATGGTAGGCCTGCTTGATCCAGTAGCCGATCGAGCACTGGCTGTCGAAGCGCTGACCGTCGTAGAAGTTCGCGCCGCTGCGCTGGGTATGCGGGTTTTCCATGCCAGGCATTTTACTTGACTAGGCAAACATTGCCGTTGCAAATAGATACCCGCAATGTTGGTGCGGTCTTCGGCGCGCGCTCGCGCCGCTTACCAGTCCTGCACGGAAAACAGCTTGCGGTGCTCGCGGATCGCGTAGCGATCGGTCATGCCGGCGACGTAGTCGGCGACTCCGCGCCAGCGCGAGCGCCCGTCGACCGGCTGGTGTTCGCGCGGCAGCAGCCGCGGATCGTCGGCGTAGGCGTCGAACAGCTCGCGCAGCACGCGCGCAGCCTTCGTCGTCGAACGCACGACTTGTGAATGGCGGTACAGCCGCGCGCGCAGCAGCCGCTGCAAGGCGCTGAGCTGCTCGCGCACCGGCGCACTGAACGCGGCCAGGGGCGGTGCCGCGCGCACGTCGTCCAGGCTGGCGACTCCGGCTTCGGCGATGCGCGCCTCGGTCGCGTCGATCAGGTCGGCGATCAGCGCCGCGATCATGCGCCGTATCGTTTCGGCGATGACGCGCTTGGGCGCCAGCTTCGGGTAGGCGCCGCGCACCGCGTGCAGATGGCCGCCGAAGAACGGCACGGCCTCGAGCTCGTCGAGTTCGAGCAGCCCTGAGCGCAGGCCGTCGTCGATGTCGTGGTTGTTGTATGCGATCTCGTCGGCCAGGTTGGTGATCTGCGCCTCCAGGCTAGGCTGGCCGCCGTGCAGGAAACGCTCGGCGACGTCGCCCAGGCGCTGCGCATTGCGCCGCGAGCAATGCTTGAGGATGCCTTCGCGGGTTTCGAAGGTCAGGTTCAGCCCGTCGAACGCGGCGTAGCGCTCCTCGAGGCGATCGACCACGCGCAGCGACTGCAGGTTGTGTTCGAAGCCGCCGCCGTCGGCGTCGCGCGCGCGCATGCACGCGGCCAGGGCGTCCTGTCCGGCGTGGCCGAACGGCGTGTGGCCGAGATCGTGCGCCAGCGCGATGCTCTCGATCAGGTCCTCGTTCAGGCGCAGACCGCGAGCGATCGAGCGCGCGATCTGCGCCACCTCCAGGCTGTGCGTCAGCCGGGTGCGGAACAGGTCGCCTTCGTGGTTCAGGAAAACCTGGGTCTTGTACTCCAGCCGGCGGAACGCGCCGCAGTGGACGATGCGGTCGCGGTCGCGCTGATAGTCGGTGCGGTCGCGCGGCGGCGGCTCAGCGACCTTGCGCCCGCGCGAGTTCGACGCGCAACACGCGTAGCTTGCCAACTGCATCCCGGCTTCGTAGTCGCTCGCGCTGCGCATCGCGCCCTCCTGCAGTCAGCTGGTCGCGCCGTGCGCGCGCAAGGCGGCGCCGACGACCTCGGTCGGCGCGCTGCGCAGCAGCGCATGACCTAGCGCGTCGAGCAGCACGTAACGGATCTCGCCGGCCTCGTTCTTCTTGTCGACCTGCATCAACTCGAAATAACGTGCCACCGGAAGCTCGGGCAGGCGCTGCGGCAGGCCGGCGCGACGCACCAGCTCAGCCAGCCGCCGAGCCTGCGCCGCGTCGAGCAGGCCCAGCCGCACCGAGACGTCGGCGGCGACGACCATGCCGGCGCCGACCGCCTCGCCGTGCAGCCAGGCGCCATAGCCCATGCCGGCCTCGATCGCGTGGCCGAAGGTGTGGCCGAAGTTCAGCACCGCACGCAGTCCGCTTTCGGTTTCGTCCTGCGCGACGACCGCGGCCTTGATTTCGCAGCAGCGCCGCACCGCTTCGGCCAGCGCGCCGGCGTCGAGCGCGCGCAAATCGTCGATATGGAGCTCGAGCCAGGCGAAGAAGTCGGCGTCGGCGATCGCGCCGTGCTTGATCACTTCGGCGAGTCCCGCGGCGATTTCGCGCTCGGGCAGCGTGCGCAGCGCGTCGACGTCGGCGACGACCAGCCGCGGCTGGTAGAAGGCACCGATCATGTTCTTGCCCAGCGGATGGTTGATCGCCGTCTTGCCGCCGACCGACGAGTCGACCTGCGCCAGCAGCGTCGTTGGCACCTGCACGAACGGCACGCCGCGCATATAGCAGGCCGCGGCGAAACCGGTCATGTCGCCGATCACGCCGCCGCCGAGCGCGACCAGCGTGGTGCGGCGGTCGCATTGCGCGCCCAGCAGCGTGTCGAACACCTGGTTCAGCGTGTCCCAGTCCTTGTGCGCCTCGCCGTCGGGCAGCACGCAGCGCAGCACCCGCGCGAAATGCGGCCGCAGCGCCGCCTCGAGCGCGTCGGCGTAAAGCGGCGCGACGGTGGTGTTGCTGACGATCAGCGCGCTGCCGCGCGGATTAGCGCACGCCGCGAAACGGCTCGCGTCGCGCAGCGCGCCGGCGGCGATCAGGATGTCGTAGGCGCGGTCGCCGAGTTCGACGCGGACGGTGCTCATCGGGCGTATCGGAAAGGCCGGTTCATGCGGCCATTGTAGGAAGCGGCGCGCAAACCCCGCGCGCGGCGCGCCGATGGCTTGCGGCGTCGCCGCTCAACGCTTGCGCGACGCGTCGAGCACGCCGCCGAGCTCGAGCTGGGTCAGCACCAGCTGGGTCAGCAGCGCCGGCGACGGCCGCCCGGTATCGATCACGAAGTGCGCGACGGCGCGGTACAGCGGATCGCGCGCGCGAAACAGCTCGCGCAGCCGAGCGCGCGCGTCGACGCCCTGCAGCAGCGGCCGGCTGCGGTCGTGGCGCGTGCGGTTGGCCAGCTCGTCGGGACTGGCGCGCAGGTAGACGACGCTGCCGCGGCCGTGCAGCGCGGCGCGGCTGGACTCGCGCAGCACCGCGCCACCGCCGGTAGCCAGCACGATGCCGTCGAGCTGCGTCAGCTCGTCGATCACCGCGGCCTCGAGGTCGCGGAACGCGGCTTCGCCGTCGCGCGCGAACAGCTCGGCGATCGTGCACCCCTCGCGCCGCTCGATCTCGTGGTCGCTGTCGACGAAGCGCAAGCCGCAGCGCTGCGCCAGCGAGCGGCCAACCGTGGTCTTGCCGGCACCCATCAGGCCGACGAGGAAGATGCGGATCGGTCGCGCGGGCGCTGTGTCCGGTTTCCCATCGACAGCGCGTGGCGCATCGCTCATTGCACGTTCGCGCTCATCGACGCCTGACCCTGCACCTGCGCTGAAGTCACCCCGGCGGTCACCAGCACGACATCGGTACCCGGCGAGCCGCCCGGGACGTATTTCGCGTAGGCCATGCCGTCGGTCCCGGTCGTCGCCTGCACCGAGGTGACGATTCCGCTGCCGCTCGTCGACGTGCTCAGCAGCCCGGCTTCGACCAGGTAGGTCGAGGCCGCCGTGGTCGTCGTCGTCCCGCCGCTCGTTGTCGAGCACGCGCCGCCCAACAACGCGGCCGGCGGCGTGCAATAAGGCTCGTAGGCCGAGCTCAGCGCGCTGCCGAGCTTGAACGTGACCAGGGCACCGGGAATCGGGTTGCCACTGCTGTCGGTGACTTTCGCGGCCAGGGACACGGCGCTGCCTATGGTTTGCTGCGCGGTGCCGCCGCTGACCGCGACCGCGTTGTTGGTTGGCAGCGGGCTGCATGTGACCAGACTCTGCGCGGCATTGCCGACGCAGGTGCCCGAGCTCGGCGTGCCGCTCAAGGCGACCTTCCACGTCGACGCAGCGCTGTACGTGACGGCAATACCCAGCGAGCCGCTGGCCAGGACCTGCTGCGTGCCCGAGATCGAGTTCGTCGCCGAACTCGATCCGGCCGCCGTGCCGCCGGTGGTCGAACCGCTGTTGCTGATCGGCTCGGCCGCGACCAGATCGGCGATCACGGTGTCGACGCCGACTTGCGGCCCCGCGGTATAGCCGATCGTCGCCTGGCCGTGGCTGTCGGTCGTCGCGTACTGCAGGCCAGCGCCGCTGCTCAGGCTCGGACCGGTGCCGCCGGATGCCGAACTGGCCAGACCAAAGGAAAACACCACGGGGGCGTTGGCCATCGGCAGGCCGCCGCTGGTCACCGTCGCCGTGATGGTCTCGCTCGCGCTTGGCAGCACGGTCGCCTGCGCCGCGCTCAGCGCGACCGCGTACTGCGGCCCTGCCGCAGCTTGCGCGCCCACCGCCAGCGTGACCGATTGCGTGACCGCGACGCCCGAGCTGCCGGTGACCGTTGCGTCAACCGAGTCGAGCCCCTGTGCCGAACCCGCGATGTACACCGCGCGCGCCACGCCGCTGCCGTCCGTGGTCTCCGTCAAGCTCGGCGTCGTACCTGTCGTCGAGCTCGTCGTGCTGCCCTGCAGCACCGCGCCGCTGCCGTTGGACGCGATGGTGAACGTGATCGTCGCGCCAGCCAGCGCGTGCCCGTAGCCGTCCTGCGCCGTGGCGACGATGACCACGTCGGAATTCGGATTGACGCTGGTCGTGCCCGCCGCCGTACTGACCGTGAGCGCCGCGTTGGCTTTCAGCAGCGGCGTGCCCGCGCTGTTGCCTCCGCCGCCGCAACCGGCCAAAACGGCCATCGACAACGAGGTAAACAGGACACGCAGGAAACGAGCGAGAGGCGGCGTATTCATGGCTGTTCTTGTAGGCGAGCGGACTTTTAGCGGTCGACTTCGGATCGCGTGACGATGTGCGGGGTCAGGAAAACCAGCAGTTCGTCTTTCTGCATGCTCTTGCTGGTCGTCTTGAACAGGTAGCCGAGCACCGGGATGTCGCCGAGCAACGGCACCTTGTCGGTCTGGTTCTGCTCCTGCGACGAGTAGATGCCGCCGAGCACGACGGTGCCGCCGTTCTCGACCTGCACTTCGGTACTCAGCGTGTTGGTATTGATCGCCGGTCCGGCCGTCGTCGTCTGTCCGACCGAATCCTTGTGGATTTCCACGCTCATGATCACATTGCCGTCGGGCGTGATCTGAGGCGTCACGTCGAGGCTGAGCACGGCCTTCTTGAACGAGACCGAGGTCGCGCCGCTCGACGTCGCCTGCTGGTAGGGGATCTCGGTGCCCTGCTCGATCGTCGCCTTCTGCATGTCGGCGGTGATCACGCGCGGCGACGAGATGATCTTGCCCTTGCCGTCGGCCTGCAGCGCGCTGAGCTCAAGGTTGATGAAACGGTTGGCGCCGGCGTTGAACAGGCTGATGGCCAGCGAAGCCGGATTCACCCCGGTCAGCAGCGCATTGGTGATCGTGTTGGCCGGCAGGTTGACGAACTGCGAGTCGGTCAGCGTCGCACCGGTCGCTCCCGGCTGATTCGTCTGGTTGGCCACGCCGAGATAGTTGCCGGTGACCGTGGCACTGGTGCCGCCGTTGAGGCTGACCCCCGGAACCCCGCCTTGCGCGGCTGCCGCATCGGTGTAGCCCAGCTTGGCGCCGAGCTCACGGCCGAACTGGTCGGTGGCCTCGACGATGCGCGCCTCGATCAGCACCTGGCGCACCGGACGGTCGATCTTGGCGATCAACTGGCCGATCTCGTCGAGCTTGGACGGAATGTCGGTGACGAAGATCTGATTGGTCCGTGGATCGGCGATCACCGTGCCGCGCGCCGACAGCACGCGCGACGTCGGCGTGCCGCGGCCGCCTCCGCCACCGATCAGCGGCATCACCGCGGCCCCCGGCGGCGACGCCTGCGCGCCGCCGGCGGCACCGGTCAGCAACGCGACGACTGCCGAAGCCTTCTGGTAATTGAGCTGGAAGGTCTCCGATCGCACCGGCTCGATCGACTGCAGCGAATTCGCCGCTTCGAGCTCGGACTTCTCGCGAGCGAGAATTTCCGCCCGCGGCGCGATCCACAGCACGTTGCCGTCCTTGCGCTCGCCCAGCCCCTTGGCCTGCAGGATCAGGTGCAGCGCCTGGTCCCACGGCACGTCCTTGAGCCGCAGCGTCAGGTTGCCGCTGACCGAATCGCTGACGACGACGTTGAGCCCGGTGAAATCGGCGAACACCTGCAGCAGCGAGCGAACGTCGATGTTCTGGAAGTTCAGCGACAGCTTCTGCCCGTGGTAGCCGGGACCGTTGCCGGCGACCAGCTGGTTGGGCTGCGGTTGCTGCGGGCGCACTTCGAGCACGAAACGGTCGTCGGCCTGGTAGGCGCTCTGCTCGAAACTTCCGTGCGGTTGCACGACGACACGAACGTTGTCGCCCATCTGGAACGCGGTGACGCTTTGCACCGGCGTGGCGAAGTCACCGACGTCGAGCCGGCGCTGCAGGTCGGCCGGCAAGCTCGCATTGATGAAATCGATGACGATGTTCTGCCCCTGCTGGCGCAGGTCGACGCCGACCTGGTTGTTCGGCAACTGCACGACGACCTGCCCGGCGCCGTCGGCGGTGCGGTGGAAGTCGATGCTGCGCAATGCCAGCTGGCTCGTGTTCAGGTTCTGCGCGAAATGCACCGCCGGGCTCAGCGCGCTGCCCGACGCCGCGGTGGCCGCGACCGACGGCACCGGGCTGAGCAGCACCAGCAGCCGATTGTCCTCGAGTTGCATCTTGTAGGTCGTCGCGCTGTTGAGGTTGAGCACGACGCGAGCACGACCCTGCGCCTCGACGACGTTGACCGAGCGCAGATTGCCCTGGTCGAACGGCACCGTGTTGCGCCCCAGGCCCGAGCTGACTCCGGGGAAGTCCAGCACGATGCGTGCCGGCTTGTCGATCGCGAAACCGGGCGGCAGCGCCTTCAGCGGCTGCGCGAACTGCAGCTGCATCACGATGTCGCCGCCCTGCTTGCTGGCGCTGACCTTGCTCAGCACATTGGCGGCGCTCGCGCTGGCGGCCCAGCCGAGCAGCAGAACCAGGCCGGCCAGGACCCTGCCCAGCCAGGAAGGGGCGCGCATGGTCGACGTCATTGGCTGCTCTCCTGCAATTGAAGGGTGGCGCGGTGCGGCACCCAGTCTCCGGTCGCGTCCTGCACCAGCTCCTGCAGGTCGACCTCGCTTTCGGTGATGGCGGTGATGCGACCGTAGTGCTGGCCGGCGTATTCACCGACGTGGACTCGGTACAGCAGCTTGCCGGCCTTCAGCAGCGCGTACTGCACGCCGCCGATCTTCAGGCTGCCGACCATCTGGATCTGGTCGAGCGAATATTGCTCGAGCGGCTGCTTGGGTCGGTTCATCTGTGCCAGCAGCGCCGGGCTGAGCTGGCTCATCGCCTGCCGTGCGCCGCTCACCAGCTTGGCCGGCGAAAACGGCTCGGTGCGATCGGCCAAGGTGTAGCTGGCGGCCTTGTACGGCTTGGGCGGCTCGATAGGCTGCACGTGCGGGTGCAGCTGCGCGCGCTGCGCGCTCATCCACGCGCGCAGGTCCTGGTGCTGGCCGCCGCAGCCGGCGAGCAGCAGCACGACCCAGGGCAGGCTTCGCTTGACCAGCGCGTTCATCGCCGCCCCCCTGGCTTGCCCTTGGACTTCTGTTGCGCCGCGATCTCGTCGGCGTCGAGATAGCGGTAGGTGCGAGCTGTCGCGTTCATCGTCAAGCGCGCGCCGGCGCCGGCGTTCGGCGGCGCGGTGATCGAGATGTCGTTGATCGTGACGATGCGCGACAGCTTGGCCACGTCGGAGGTGAACGCGGCCAGGTCGTTGTAGCGTCCCTGCACCTTGATCGCGATCGGCAGCTCGGCGTAATAGTTGCGCACGTCGACCTGCCCCGGACGGAACAGCTCGAACTGCAGGCCGCGGCCGATTCCGGCCTGATTGATGTCCGACAGCAGCGCGTCCATTTCCGCCTTGCTCGGCAGCTGCTTCTCGAGCAGCAGCACGTATTGCTGCACCTGCGCTTTCTGCGCCTTGAGCAAGTCGAGGCTGACCGCTTGCGCCAGCTTGTCGCGGTATTGCTGACGCAATTCAACTTCGTGCTGCTGAGCCTGGTCGAGCTGGTCCTTGACCCCGGACAGCCACAGATACCAGCCCAGACCCAGCGCCAGCAAGAGCACCGCGGCGTAGACCGTATAGCGCGGCAACGTCGGCCAGGTGCCGGGATCGTTCTGGTTGAGCCCGCGGAACTGCGCGCTGACGTTGTCGCGCAGCGCGGCGAGGTCGAGATTGAATTTCACGGAACGGGCCATCGCGTCAATGTCCCTTGTGCGGCGCCGACGCGCCGGTCTTGGGCGGCTTCGGCTTGCGCAGCGTCACGCGAAGCTGGAACGCCGAAACGGTCTGCGTGTCGCCACCGACGTTCTGGACGGCCGAGTGGATTTCGATCAATTCGGGCTTTTCCAGCCAGCCGTGGCCAGCGGCGAGCAGGCGCAGGAAATCGGCGACGCGCTCCTGGCTCAGCGCGACGCCCTGGATCAGCACCGAGGGCCCTTGCTGGTGCACGCTGTCGATGCGCACCCCGGCCGGCGTGTCGGCGGTCAGGTCCTCGAACAGGTAGACCGGCAGGTTCCGATCGGCCTGCAGATCCTCGACCGCCTGCTGGCGCGCGCGCAGCGCGTCGATTTCCTGGCGCAGCGTCGCGATGTCGCGGATCTGATGGTTGAGCTGATCGATCTGCGACTGCAGGAACGCGTTGCGCGACTGCTGCGCGTCGATCAGCGCACCCAGGCCCAGATCGCCGGCACCGAGCAGCAGGCCACCGACCAGCAGCGACGCGGCCACGCCGACGTAGAACGCCTCGCGCCGCTTCTTGCGCCGCGCCTCGCGGTGCGGCAACAGGTTGATCAGGACGATGTTCATGACAGGAACCTGCGCATCGCCAGCCCGCAGCTGGTCAGGTAACTCGGCGACTGCAAGCGCAGCTTCTTCTCGCGCACCTGCGAGCCGATCGCCATGCCGTCGAACGGGTTCAACACCATGCACGCGGTCGACGTCAGCTCGGTGATGCGCTCGACCAGGCCGGCCAGCGACGCGGTGCCGCCGGCCAGCAACACGTAATCGACGCGACTGTTCGGCGTGGCGCGGAAGAAGAACTGCAGCGCGCGAGCGATTTCCTGCGCCATGCCGTCGATGAACGGCTCCAGCACCTGGGCAGCGTAATCGTCTGGCAGATCCGCGTTTCGCTTCTTGATTTCCGCTTCTTCCTGCGAGAAACCGTAATGGCGCGCGATGGCCTGAGTCAGCTGCTGGCCGCCGAAGGCCTGGTCACGGTCGTACAGCGTCTCGCCGTTGCGCAGCACCTGCATCGCGGTGCTCGACGCGCCGATCTCGAACAAGGCGATCAGCAGATCCTGGCCGCCGCGCGGCAGCCGCTCGATCAGGCGCCCCGCGGCCAGCCGCGACGCGAACGCGTCGATGTCGATGATCTGCGGGCGCAGTCCGGCCGCTTCGGCCACCGCCTGGCGGTCGAGCACCTTGTCGCGGCGCGATGCGGCGATCAGCACTTCCTGATCGCCCGGCGAAGCCAGGCTGGGGCCGAGCACGCTGAAGTCGAGCGCGACGTCCTCGATCGCGAACGGGATGTACTGGTTGGCCTCGCTCTCGACCTGGACCTCGATTTCCTCTTCGCGCAAATCGCCGGGCAGCACGATCTTCTTCGTGATCACCGCCGACGAGGGCAAGGCCAGCGCGACGTCGCGCGTCTTCGTGCCGCTGCGCTTGAGCAAGCGCCGCACCGCCTCGACGACGTCGTCGTGACGCTCGATGTTGCCGTCGTTGACCGCGCCCTTGTCGAGCGGCTCGAGTGCGGCGCGCTCGAGGGTGTAACGGTGCTGCGCATCGAGCGAGAGCTCGACCAGCTTGACGCTCGAGCTGCTGATGTCAAGGCCGATCAGCGGCGCGTAGCGCTTGCGGAACATGCTGCTGAAGATCGACAACCTGACCCCCTGAAGATCGGCGGGCTGCAGTCAGCCCATGTTCATCTTTGTTTTCAATACTAACAACAAGTCCTTGATTGTCTGCCAACTTTTGCCGCCAAAACCGCGTTCGCGTTGCAAAAGCCCCACTTGCCCGCAGCGCGCACCACACACTTGCGCGGTGCGCCGTCGGCACACGTGGCGATCTTATTCTTCCATGAATCGCTCGTTGCGGGCGGCATGTCCACCCACACCGGAGGCAGGGAACGCTGGCTACAGCGGCAACGCGACGCCGCCGAGCGACGCCACCGCGTCGCGCAGCAAGGCGTCGAAGTCGCGGCCCTCGCGGGTGTCGCGCCACGCTCCGTCGGCGTGGCGGAAGTGGTAGGCGCCGAGCCGGCTGGCCAGCCACAGCTCGTCGATCGCCGGCTGCAGATTGATGATCACCTGCTCGCCGCTGTCGAACTCCAGCGTCAGCACCGAGCCCTCGCGCTTGGAGTCGAGGTCGACCGCGTCCGCGGCGGCCTCGATGCGTTGCAAGGTGGCTTCGGCCAGCCTGAGGTAATCCTTGTGCGTCAGCTCGTCCATTTTTCGATCGACTGATAAACTCATTCAATGGTTTTCAAGCCCATTTTAGGAACTCGTCCAGCCCGCGCTGCGCGCAGGGTCGTCTGCGCGCTTGCCGCCTGCCTGTTGCTGGCCGCCTGCGGCCAGAAAGGCCCGCTCTACCTTCCGCAGCCGCCGTCGTCGACCGCGCGCTGAACATACGCCTGCCATCGATGCCTTCCTCACTGCATATGCTCCCAGGCGCCCCCTGGATCGCCCACCACGATGGCTCGCTGTGGGTCGAACAGGTGCCACTGCAACGCTTGGCCGAAGCGCACGGCACGCCGCTGTATGTCTATTCTCGTGGCGCGATCGAAGGCGCGGCGACCGCCTGGAGCGACGCCGCGGCGGGGCGCGACGTCGCGCTGCGCTACGCGGTCAAGGCCAACTCCAGCCTGGCGGTGCTGCGTGTGCTCGCTGAGCGAGGCTGGGGATTCGACATCGTCTCCGGCGGCGAGCTCGCGCGCGTGCTGGCGGCCGGCGGCGACGCCGCGAAAACGGTGTTTTCCGGTGTCGGCAAGACCGACGCCGAAATCGCCGCGGCGCTGCGCGCCGGCGTGCAATGCCTGAACGTCGAATCGGAAAGCGAACTGCGTCGGATTGATCGCGTCGCCGGCCAGCTCGGTGTCGTGGCGCCGGTGAGCCTGCGCATCAACCCCGACGTCGATGCGCGCACCCACCCCTACATCTCGACCGGGCTGCGCAGCAACAAGTTCGGCATCCCGCAAGCGCTGGCTCGCCGCGCCTACACCGAATGCGCGCAGCTGCAGCATTTGCGCGTGGTCGGAATCGCCTGCCACATCGGCTCGCAGATCACCGAGATCGGCCCCTACCTCGACGCGCTCGACCGAGTCGTCGAGCTGGTGCGCGACATCGAACACCACGGGGTGGCGCTGGCGCACATCGACCTGGGCGGCGGGCTGGGCATCCGTTACGCCGAAGAGACGCCGCCACGCCCGGCCGAGCTGCTCGCCGCGCTGCTCGGGCGGCTGGACGCCGCCGGCCTGGGCCAACGCCAGCTGCTGCTCGAGCCGGGTCGCTCGGTGGTCGGCAATGCCGGTCTGCTGCTGACCGAAGTGATCACGCTCAAGTCCAGCATCGAGCGCCACTTCGCGGTGGTCGACGCGGCGATGAACGACCTGATGCGCCCGGCGCTTTACGAAGCATGGCAGGACATCGTCGCGGTCCAGCCGCGCGACGGCGCGCAGGCGCGGCGCTACGACATCGTCGGCGCCGTGTGCGAATCGGGCGACTGGCTAGGCCGCGAGCGTCTGCTCGATCTGCGCGAGGGCGACCTGCTCGCGGTGCTGTCGGCCGGCGCTTACGGCATGGCGATGGCGTCGAACTACAACACGCGACCGCGCGCGGCCGAAGTGCTGGTCGACGGCGAGCGCGCGCACCTGATCCGCGAGCGCGAGGACGTCGCCGCGCTGTTCGCCGGCGAGCGCATCGCGCCGCGCTGAGCAGGGCAGCCCCGGCGGGGGCGCTTCAACCGGCGTGACGCGGCGGCGCGGCGCGCAACCGCCGCCAGACGCGCCAGCCGAGCAAGGAGGCGAGGATCGCCGCGTACAGCCGGGGCTCGCCGGTATGGTGCTTGGCCAGCTGGCCCCACCAGGCGTGGAATACCGCGACCGGCGCGATCAGATAGACCATGCGGTGCAACGCGCGCCAGCGCCGCGCCCCGAGGCGGCGGATCGCCGCGTCGCGCGAGGTCAGCGCCAGCGGCAGCAACATCAGCAGCGCCGCCAGCCCGGCGAGCACGAAGGGGTGGCGCGCCGCGTCGTGCACGACCGCGCTGGCGCTGAAGTCGTTGACCAGCCACAAATAGCAGAAGAAGTGCAGCGCCGCGTAAGCGAAGGCCCACAAGCCGAACATGCGGCGCAGCCGCGCGAGTTCGGCCAGTCCGAACAACTGGCGCAGCGGCGTGATCGCCAAGGTCAGCAGCAGCATGCGCAGCGCCCAGCGCCCGGTGGCCCAGATCAGCGCGTGCTCGGGGTCGGCTCCGAGCTGCACCGTCGCGGCGCGCCAGACGAGGTCAGCGAGGGGCAGCGCCGCGAGCACGAACAGCGCCGGCTTGAACCCGCGCGACTGCAGCGTCGCCCGGCGCAGCGCAGCCGCGACGCTCACCGTCAGAAATCCTTCGTCAGATTCATGCCGCGGTACAGGGACGCGACCTGCTCGCCGTAGCCGTTGAACAATTGTGTCTTCAGGCGCGGCGCGAACAGGCCGCCGAAGCGCCCCTGGCCGATGCGCCGCTCGGTCGCCTGGCTCCAGTTCTGCGGGCTGACGTCCGGGTTGACGTTGGAGTAGAACCCGTACCAGTTCGGCACCGCGCGCATCCACGACGTCACCGGCTGGCGTTCGACCAGGCGGATGCGCACGATCGATTTGCCGCCCTTGAAGCCGTACTTCCACGGGATCACCATGCGCAGCGGCGCGCCGTTCTGGTTCGGCAGCACTTCGCCGTACAGGCCGAACGCGAGCAGCGTCAGCGGGTGCATCGCCTCGTCCAGGCGCAGCCCTTCAACGTAAGGCCAGGCCAGCACCGGGTCGTTCTGCCCGGGCATTTGCGCCGGATCGAGCAGCGTGTGATATTCGACGTATTTGGCGTTTCCTGTCGGCTCGACTTCGTTCAGCAGCGCCGACAGCGAATATCCGAGCCACGGGATCACCATCGACCAGCCTTCGACGCAGCGGTGGCGATAAATGCGCTCCTGCATCGGCGCCAGCTTGAGCAGATCTTCGATGCCGAAGCGCCGCGGTCGCCTCACCTCGCCGTCGACCAGCACGGTCCATGGGCGCGTGTGCAGGCTGCCGGCGTTGCGCGCCGGGTCGCTCTTGCTGGTGCCGAATTCGTAGAAATTGTTGTAGCTGGTGACGTCGGCGTAGGGCGTCGGCGCCTCGGTCGTGCTCAGCCGCGCGTCGGGCTGCGCCGGCAGCGGCGCCAGGTTGCCGGCGCGCAGCTCGGCAGCGCGCGCCGCGGCGCTCAGCCCCAGGCCGAACACGAAGGCGCGGCGGCCGAGATGGAGCGCACGCGGGGTGATCTCGGACGGCACCGGATGGACGAATCCGGCTCGGTCATGGCGCTGGGTCATCGCGATCTCCCTGCTGGTTAACCGGCGCAATACGCCGCGCGACGCCGATCATTCGGCTGTCGCGACCAACCTTACACGGAAACGCAAAACCCTACTCAGCGAACGCGGCACCTGCCACGCTCGCGGCAGCCGCAGCCGCAGCCGCAGCCGCAGCCGCAGCCCAAGGTCACGGCGTGCGGTTCCACAGATCGTTGAACACACTGGTCGGCTGGATCGGCCCCGTGCTCGGCAGCGCGCCCAGCGCCGAGCCGCCGAAGAACCACTGCCGACCGCTGCTGTCGCGCCAGCCGGACGCGCCGTAGCGAGCGCCCGGAGCGACGCTGGTGCCGCTGTAGGTGCCATATGCGTTCGCCGAGCTGGAGCCGCTGACCCAGATCCAGGTCGCGGTCGACACGCTGTACTCCCACAGGTCGTTCAGCGGCGCCGCGACGCCGTATGCGTCGAGCCCGAAGCCGCCGAACATCCACAGGTTGCCGCTGGCGTCGCTCCACGTCGTGGCGAACGCGCGGGCGCCAGGCGCATTGGTGCTTTGCGGCAGGCCGACACTGCCGTAGTTGCCCACGGCCTGCGCGGTCGATGCGCCGGCCATCCAGGTCCACATCGACGTGGTCGGGTCGAACATCCACAAGTCGGCGAGCTCACCGAACGTTCCGGCCGAATCGAGCCCGTAGCCGCCGAACAGCCAGAACCTGCCGGACGCGTCGACCCAGGCCGCAGCGCCGTAGCGCGCGCTAGGCACGACGCCGGCGGCGGCCTGACCCAGCGTGCCCCAGTTGCCCGCTGCCGACCTCGCCGTCGATCCGTCGACCAGCGACCATGCATGGGTGCTGGCGTGGTATTCCCAGAGGTCGCCGAGCGCGCCCAGCGCGCCGCTGGCGTCGTAACCGTTGCCGCCGAAAAGCCACAGATTGCCCGAACTGTCGACCCAGGTCGCAGCGGCTTCACGAGCCCCCGGCGCCGACGTGCCCGAAGTCGCATTGTTGGCGGTCTGGCTGCCGCTGACGAAGGTCCACCCGCCGGTGCTCGAGTATTGCCACAGATCGCCGAGCATGCCGGTGGTGCCGCTGCCGTCGACACCGTGGCCGCCGTACAGCCAGAAATTACCCGAGCCGTCGGTCCAGGTCTGCGCGGCGTCGCGCGCGCCCGGAGCGCCGCCGGCCGCGTAGCTGCCCGCCGCGCCGGTGCTGCTGGCGCCGCTGACCCAGGTCCACTGCCCGCTGGCGGTGTCGTAGCGCCACAGATCGGCAAGCTCGCCGGAAGTGCCGGACGCCGCGTAGCCGTTGCCACCGAACATCCACAGATTGCCCGAGCCGTCAGCCCAGGTCGCCGCGAGCGTGCGCGCACCGGGCTGGCCGCCGGCCGCGCCAGCCGTGCCGTAACTGCCCAGCGCGTTGGCCGTCGTGCCGCCGCCGACGAAATTCCACACGTTGACGGCGGTGCTCGACCCCGACGAACCTCCACAGCCCAGCAGGGCCAGCGGCAGGCACAGGGTGGCGGACAGGGCGAATCGACGAAGCTTGGTCATGGGCGGACGGCGGTGGTGCCTGGGTTGCGGCGAGAACTGTTGCGGCGCGCAGATCGCGCGCGCCGACCGACAATGGTAACCGCCGCCGCGCCGATCACAGCTTGCCGTAGGAGTGCAACCCTGAAAGAAACATGTTGACGCCGAGGAACGCGAAGGTCGTCACCAGCAGGCCGGTCAGCGCCCACCACGCCGCGATCTGGCCGCGCAGGCCCTTGATCAGCCGCATGTGCAACCACGCCGCGTAGTTCAGCCAGACGATCAGCGCCCAGGTCTCCTTCGGATCCCAGCTCCAGTAGCCGCCCCACGCTTCGGCGGCCCACATCGCACCGAGGATCGTCGCGATGGTGAAGAAGGTGAAGCCGATCGCGATGCCCTTGTACATCACGTCGTCGAGCACTTCGAGCGTCGGCAGCCGCGCTGCGATGCTGCGACGGCCGCGCAGGATGCCGGCCACCGCCAGCGCCGAGATGCCGGCGAACACGCCCCAGTACTCGGAAATGCCGCCCTGGCGGAACACCAACGGCTCGAAGAACATCACGAAGCCGATCAGCCACAGCGGAGCGAGCTTCCACCACACGGTCTGTTCGGCGTGCGCCTTGACCAGGTAGGCGAAACCGACCATCGCCGAAATCGCGAAGCTGCCGTAACCGATGAAGTTGGCCGGAACGTGCAGCTTCATCCACCAGCTCTGCAGCGCCGGCACCAGCGGCTGGATCGCATAGGCGTCGCGCACCATGCTGTACCAGAGCAGGAAGCCGACCGCGGCGCTGACCACCAGCATCGCGAACGCACCCATGCTGCGCGTGCGGTAGCGGCGTTCCAGGTACAGGTACAGCGTCGTCGTCAGCCACGAGAACAGCACGAACACTTCGTACAGGTTCGAAAGCGGAATGTGGCCGACGTCGGCGCCGACCAGATAGCTCTCGTACCAGCGCATCATCGTGCCGACCAGCGCCATCGTCACGCCGACCCAGGCCAGGCGCGACGCGAAGCTCTGCGCGAAATTGGTCTGCCAGCCGTGCGCGTCGCGCTGCTCGCCGGCATTGCCGGTGAACATGCCGACCCAGTAAGTCGCGGTGCTGAGGAAGAACAGGAAGGCCATCCAGACGATCGCGGTCTGGCTCGACAGGAAGAACTTGAGCAGGAAGTCCTGCTCGCCACGCGCCAGCAAGGGCGCGCCGCCCGGTCCCTGGTAGCTCCAGATGCCGAGCAGCGACAACGCGGCGACGACCAGCGCCAGATTCTTCAACGCGGTCCAACCCCAGCCGAGCAGCAGCAGGGTCGTCGTCGCGCCGAGAAAAATCAGCTGCACGTAGTACGTCATGTTCTGGCCGAAGCGGCTCAGCACGTAGGCGTCGCCGCCGAGCACCAGCGCGAGGAATATCCAGTCGTACACGCTGCGGCGACGCAGATAGGCGATGACGCCGGTCTGGCGTGGCTCCGCCGCGTCGAGCATCGGGTTCTTGCTCGTCAGTTCCATGCTGGCTTCCTCCTTCGTCTTCGCGTTCAATCGCGCCGCATCGCGGTCGCGTCCAGCGTCGCCGCGCGCAGCGTGGCGAACTCCTTCTCGAAATCCATCGTGCGCCGGTTGGTGCTCATCGCCATCAGCGCACGGCTGCCGCCGTCGGCGTCACGCAGCAGGAACCACGCGCGCCGCTCGCGGATGTACAGCATCGTGAACACACCCAGAATCAGCAGCACCGCGCCGAAATAGACGATGACCTTGCCCGGCGCGCGCGCGACCTGAAACACGCTGGCCTGGACCTGCTTGAACCCGGTCAGCTGCAGGAACAGCGGCGCTGGATAGAAGCTGGCATCGGACAGCGCGAGCACCGCGGCGTTGAAATAACGGTTGGTTGCCTCGTCCTCGTGCAGCGGCGGCAACCCGGCGTGCTGGCGCTCCTGCGACCACAGCTGCCACAGCACACCGTTGAGCACGCGGATGAATACATCGGACGCCTTGTTCAACTGGTCCTTCGGCACGTTGCGCTGCAGGAACTCGCCCAGCGCAGGCAGCCCGCCGGCCGAGCTGACCAGCGGCGCACCGGTCTTCGGATCGCGCGGCAGGTCCCCGGCGAACAGGTCGAGGGTGCGTCCGGCGGTCGCCTCGAGCTGCGTCGCGAGCTGCTTCGTCGCGTTGGCCGGCAAGGCTTGCTTGACGTAGGCGTCGACCGCCGCGCGACGCGCGTCGGGGTCGGCCAGCGCCGCGCGCAGCCGCATCCAGTCGTCGATCTTGCCGTCGGCGTCGGCCGGAATGCGCAGGTAGCGGTATTGCCCGCCGACTTCGCTGCGCTCACCGGCGACGAACATCGGCATGCCGTCGAGTTGGATCGGCAGCATGTAGTTGATGAACTCGTTGGCCTGCCCAGACGCATCGCGCAGCTTGTAGACGACCGCCGGACCGACGTTGGTCAGCTTGGTCGAGCTGCCGCGCTCGACCGCGGCGCCCAGGTGGCGGTCGATGCCGCGGAGCAGCCCGCCCTTGTCGGTCTTGTCGGTCTTGCCGGTCGACATGTTCTCGACGTTGAGCAGCCGGAAAGAGCCCAGCTCCAGGCGCAGCGTGCTGCGGCCGTTGGACAGCTGGCGCGTGCTGCCGACGTCGCCGGTGACCGCGAAGCCCTTGTCGCCGGCGCCACGCATCGGCCAGGCGTGCAGCTGCAGGTGCGAGCCACCGTCGTCGAAGCCCGACTGGAAGATGTTGACGCCGTCGACGTTCAGCGGCTCGTTGACCTTGATCGTCGCCGGCCAGGTCTTGCCACTGCGGTGGTCGGTGATCAGCACGTCGCTGGCGAACAACCGCGGCATCCCGGTCGAGTAGTAATCGACAATGAACTTCTTCAGTTTGATCGTGAACGGCAGCGGCTGCAGCACCGAGCCGTCGCCCAAATTGATCACCGCGACATCGGCGCTGCTGCCTTCGGGAATCGATATGTTGCCGCGGTAGGTCGGGTTCGCCGGCGACAGGATGTTGCGCTGCGGAACCTGGTCGATCGCCATGTTCGTCTTCAGCATCTGCTTGCCGGTCAGCGCCATCTGAAGGCGGATCACCACGTCGCCGTCGAACAGCCCGCCGAGGCAGATCAGCACGAACGCCGAGTGGGCCAGGATGTAGCCGATGCGGCCCAGCCCTCCGGCCTTGGCCGCGATCAGCGTCTCGCCGTCACCTTCGCGCAGTCGCAACGCATAGCCGCGCGCGCGCAGCGCGGCGCCGATGCGCGCGACCGCGGCGGCACGCGGCAGCGCGAAGTCGGCCTCGGCCTTGTCGTGGAAGGCGCGCAGGTTCTGCTCGCGCACCCCGGTCTTGAAGCTGCGCAGATCGGCGATGATCTTCGGCGTGTTGCGCACCAGGCACAGCGTCGTCGAAACGACCAGGATCGCCATGATCAGCAGGAACCACCACGAGCTGTAGACCTGGAACAGGCCGAGACGGTGGAACACCGCAGCCCAGAACGGGCCGAACTGATCGATGTAATTGTTCAGCGGCTCGCCCTGCTTCAGCACGGTGCCGATGATGCTTGCGATGGCGACGACGACCAGCAGCGAAATCGCGAAACGCATCGACGACAGCAGCTCGACCAGGCTGCGCACCGGGCGCGAGCCACGTCGCAGCTGCAGGCCCGACGTGCTGAGGTTGGTGACGGATGACATGGAGGCGGGAGGGGGGCTCGGGCGGGCTCAGGCGCGCGAGGCGCATGCACCGGCGGCGCGTGGTGCGGCCGGTGCGCAGGCACGGCGGGCGAATGAATCAAGGAAACGGCAATAGTAAACGCGGCCGTCATGCCGTGCTGTTGCCGGACGCAAAGCAGGTAGCGGCTTGTTCATCGTTTCAGCGCAATCCACTGGCGAATTCAGCGAGGTCTCGGATTTGACCCGCATCGAGCCCGGCGGCGATCGTGTGCATCGGCGTGTCCGCGCCGCGCGCGCCGCGAGCATAGGCTGCCAGTTGTTCGCGCAGGTAGCCGGCCCACTGCCCGGCCAGGCGCGGATAGCGCGGCGGCAAGCCGGCGCCGGCGGCGCCGTGGCACGCGGCACAAGCCGGCACTTGGCGCTGCGCGATGCCGCCGCGCCAGATGCGCGCGCCGCGCCCGGCAGCGGCCGCGTCGGTCGCGTAGGCCGCGCGCAGCGGCTGCGCCGCGTAGTACGCGGCGAGATCCTGCATGTCGCGCACCGACAGCGCCGCGGCCTGCGCGTTCATCACCGGTGACATGCGCAGCGCGGCCGACGCCGCATCGCGCCGGCGTGCGGCGCCGGGCGCCGCACCTGCCTTGAACGCCGCGAGCTGCTGCGCCAGGTAAGCGGCATGCTGGCCGGCGAGCTTCGGGAACGCCTCGGCGGTCGCGTTGCCGTCGACGCCGTGGCAGGCCGCGCACGCCGCGGCCAGCGCGCGACCGCGAGCCAGCACCGCCGGCGGCGGCCTGCGCGACAGGCGACATGCCGAACAACACGTCGACCCATAGGCCGATCAACGCGGCGCAGCGCGGCATCAACCGGCGGCAGGAAGCAGGCATCGCGGTATGGACTCGTCACGAAGGAATAACATCGCCCATGGTAACGATATATAAGCCATGACGCATACAGGGAATTACTCGAAGCAAGCCGACACCAGCGTGCTGCTGCAGTCGGCGCGTTTTTGCACGACGGCGGCGACCTTCGCGCAGCTGCCGTCCGACGCGCTGCCTGAAGTCGCCTTCGTCGGTCGCTCCAACGCCGGCAAGTCGAGCGCGATCAACGTGCTGTGCGGACAGCGCCGGCTGGCCTTCGCGTCGAAGACGCCTGGGCGCACGCAACACATCAATCTGTTCGACGTCGGGCTAGGCGGCGTCGCGCTCGGGCGCCTCGCCGACCTGCCGGGCTACGGCTTCGCCGCGGTGCCGATGGAGACCAAGCAGCGCTGGCAGCGCTTCATCGCGCAATACCTGACGCAGCGCGAACAGCTCGCCGGCCTGGTGCTGATCGCCGACAGCCGCCTGGGCCTGACCGAGCTCGACTGGACGCTGCTCGGCTATGCGGCGCCGGCGGCGCGCCCGGTCCACGTGCTGCTGACCAAGGCCGACAAGCTCACACAGGCACAGCGCGCAGCAAGCGCACGCAAGGTGCGCGACGCGCTGCAACAGCGCGCCGCGGCGCTGCGCCTGCTGGCGCCGGTGTCGGTGCAACTGTTCTCGAGCACCCAGCGCCTGGGCCTGGTCGAAGCCAGCCGCACGATCGAGGAATGGCTGCTGCCGCCGGCCGCAGATGCGCCCGCCGACGAAGCTTGAATGAAAAAAGCCGGCACGAAGCCGGCTTTTCCCCTCACGACCGGGCCCGCCTGACGCGGGTTCCGAAGCGACGCGGCGTCCGAAGCAAAACGGCCGCCCCGCCCGACCCGCCTGACGCGGCATCCAAAGCGAAACGGCCGTGCCGCCAGGTGCCGCCTGACGCAGCATCCGAAGCGAAACGGCCGTCCGGCCAGGAGCCGACCCCGCGCAGGGCCGCCCCAAGCGGGGAGGCGTCCCCCTTGGGGGGAAGCGAGGCGGCTCGCGCCGCCTCGCTCAGGGGGCTCACATATCCATCCCGCCCATGCCGCCCATGCCGCCAGGCATCGCCGGCGCCGCGGTTTCGTCCTTCGGCGCGTCGGCGACCATGCACTCGGTCGTCAGCAGCAGACCGGCGACCGACGCGGCGTTTTGCAGCGCGGTACGGGTGACCTTGGTCGGATCGAGAATACCCATCTCGATCATGTCGCCGTACTCGCCGTTGGCCGCGTTGTAGCCGAAGTTGCCCTTACCCTCGACGACCTTGTTCAGCACCACGCTCGGCTCGTCGCCGGCGTTGGCGACGATCTGACGCAGCGGCTCTTCGATCGCGCGCATCACCAGCTTGATGCCGGCGTCCTGGTCGTGGTTCGCGCCGGCGACCTTGATCGTCGAGCGCGCGCGCAGCAGCGCGACACCGCCGCCAGGGACGATGCCTTCCTCGACCGCGGCACGCGTGGCGTGCAGCGCGTCTTCGACGCGGGCCTTCTTTTCCTTCATCTCGACTTCGGTCGCGGCACCGACCTTGACCACGGCGACGCCGCCGGCGAGCTTGGCCACGCGCTCCTGCAGCTTCTCGCGGTCGTAGTCCGACGTGGCTTCCTCGATCTGAACGCGGATCTGCTTGACGCGCGCTTCGATGTCGGCGGCATTGCCGGCGCCGTCGATGATCGTGGTGTTTTCCTTCGCCACTTCGACGCGCTTGGCCTGACCGAGGTCGGCCAGCGTGATCTTCTCCAGGTTCATGCCGGTCTCTTCCGAGACGACCTTGCCGCCGGTCAGGATCGCGATGTCCTCGAGCATGGCCTTGCGGCGGTCACCGAAGCCCGGCGCCTTGACGGCAACGGTCTTGAGCACGCCGCGGATGCTGTTGACGACCAGCGTGGCCAGCGCTTCGCCGTCGACGTCCTCGGCGATGATCAGCAGCGGACGGCTCGACTTGGCGACCTGCTCGAGCACCGGCAGCAGATCACGGATGTTCGAGACCTTCTTGTCGTTGAGCAGGATGTACGGATTGTCCAGCGTCGCGACCTGGCGGTCCTGGTTGTTGATGAAGTACGGCGACAGGTAGCCGCGGTCGAACTGCATGCCCTCGACGATGTCGAGTTCATTGTCCAGGCTCTTGCCGTCCTCGACGGTGATCACGCCTTCCTTGCCGACCTTGTCCATCGCTTCGGCGATGATCTGGCCGACGTTCTCGTCGGCGTTGGCCGAGATCGTGCCGACCTGGGCGATTTCCTTCGACGTCGTGCAGGGCTTGGAAATCTTCTTCAGCTCTTCGATCAGCGCGATGACGGCCTTGTCGATGCCGCGCTTGAGGTCCATCGGGTTCATCCCGGCGGCGACGTACTTCATGCCTTCGCGCGCGATCGCCTGGGCCAGCACGGTCGCGGTGGTCGTGCCGTCACCGGCGTTGTCGCTGGTCTTGGAAGCGACTTCCTTGACCATCTGCGCGCCCATGTTCTGCAGCTTGTCCTTCAGCTCGATTTCCTTCGCGACCGACACGCCGTCCTTGGTCACGGTCGGCGCGCCGAAGCTGCGCTCGAGCACGACGTTGCGGCCCTTCGGGCCCAGCGTGGCCTTGACCGCGTTGGCCAGGACCGTGACGCCTTCCATCATGCGCGCACGCGCATCACTACCGAAAACAACTTCCTTGGCTGCCATCTTTCAGTTCTCCGAATCAGTTTGTGGGTGAGCGCTTACTTTTCGACGACGGCCATCAGGTCGTCTTCACGCATCACCATCAGTTCGTCACCGTCGAGCTTGACGGTCTGGCCCGCGTACTTGCCGAACAGCACACGGTCGCCGACCTTGACCGCCATCGGCAGCAGCTCGCCCTTGTCGTCGCGCTTGCCCGGACCGACGGCGAGCACTTCGCCCTGGTCGGGCTTCTCAGCGGCGTTGTCGGGGATGAAGATGCCCGAAGCCGTCTTCGTTTCCTGCTCGAGACGCTTGACGATCACACGGTCATGCAAAGGACGCAATTTCATCGATGTTGCTCCAATTGATCGATTCGATGGATTCAAACACGCGCTGGCCGCACGGCGGCCGTCCGGCGGCGCTGGGCTTGGATCGCTAGCACTCACCGGATGCGAGTGCTAATTGTAAGGACGGCGCCGCCGAATTCAAGCCCCGACGTCGACCGACCCCGGCAGAAGTGATGGCCGAGCACCGTTCGGCGTCATGACGGCTGCTCGGCAAGGAACACGGCCAGTGCGGCCCAGCCATGACGAATCGATGGAATTTCGACAGCAAGACAAAATCACCCAATAACCATTTCAAAATATAACCATTCAAAGCCATCGCGTATGCCGATAAATACTAACAAAATTTCGCTCCAATGTTTACGATGAAATCGCACGTCACCGGTAACCCTGTCGAAAGGAAAATACGCCGCTGTTTGCCACCGAACAAACCCCATCACATTCACCCAGGAGCTGAATATGACCAAGCAGACCCATCAAAATACCCCAAGCACCTCGAATCGTGGCTTCGCCTCGATGAGCGAGGCGCAACAGCGCGAGATCGCCTCGAAGGGAGGCCGGGCTTCAGGCGGCAATTTCAAGAACAACCCGGAGCGTGCAGCCGAAGCGGGACATAAAGGTGGTCAGGTTTCCGGCGGCAATTTCAAGAACAACCCGGAACGCGCGGCGCAAGCCGGACATAAAGGCGGCCAGGTTTCCGGCGGCAATTTCAAGAACAACCCCGAACGTGCCGCGGAAGCCGGCCACAAGGGCGGGCAGGCGTCGGCCACGCCTACGCGGACCGAAGCCGATCGCAGCAGCGACTCCGGCTGAGCGCGCTGCGCCGCGGCGTTCAACCGTGCGGTGCGGCTCGCGCGACGATCGCCGCGGCGTCGACACCGCACGGCAAGGTGCCGTATTGACGCGCTCCGGCCCCGTCGAGCCGGGACGCGCAGAACGCGTCGGCCACCGCGGCCGGCGCGCCACGCACGAGCCACGCGGCCTGCACCGCCAGCGCAATGCGGTCGACCAGCGCGCGCGCACGGAATTCGATTTCAGCCGGATCACGCAACTCGGCGCTCAGTTGCTCGGCCCAGCGGTCGAGCCGGCGGTCGGCGCCGCGCACCGCGCCCAGCTCGGCGAACAGCGCGTCGACCACGTCCGGCGTACGCTGCATCGCGCGCAGCACGTCGAGGCACTGCACGTTGCCGCTGCCTTCCCAGATCGCATTGACCGGAGCTTCGCGGTAAAGCCGCGCCAGCGGTCCGTCGTCCATCACGCCGCTGCCGCCTATGCACTCCATCGCCTCGGCCGCGTGCTGCGGCGTGCGCTTGCAGACCCAGTATTTGCCCACCGGAGTGAGCAGCCGCAGCAGCGCGTCCTCGTGCGCGTCGCCGCGAATCGAGCGCGCGCGCGACGCGCATCGCCAGCGCCAGCGCGCCTTCGTGTTCGAGCGCCAGGTCGGCGAGCACGTTGCGCATCGCCGGCTGCTCGATGAGCCGGCGGCCGAACGCTTCGCGCCGCGCGCAATGGTGCAGCGCCAGCGCCACCGCGGCTCGCTGCGCCGCCGCCGACGCGACCATGCAGTCGAAGCGGGTCATCGCGACCATCTCGATGATCGTGCGCACGCCGCGGCCCTCGTCGCCGACCATCCAGGCCAGCGCGCCGCGCAGCTCGGTCTCGCTGCTGGCGTTCGACACATTGCCCATCTTGCGCTTCAGGCGCAGCAGTTGCAGCGGGTTCTTGCTGCCGTCGGGACGCCAGCGCGGCAGCAGGAAGCAGCTCAGGCCGGCGGGCGCTTGCGCCAGCACGAGAAAGGCGTCGCACATCGGCGCCGAGACGAAATACTTGTGCCCGACCAGCTCATAGGTCGCGCCGGCGCCGCGGGCCGCGCCCAGCGGATAGGCACGCGTGGTGTTGGCGCGCACGTCCGAGCCGCCCTGCTTCTCGGTCATCGCCATGCCGACGGTCAGTCCGGCCTTGTCTTGCGCCGGCACGTTGCGCGGGTCGTAGGCCGGCGCGGTGATGCGCGCTTCCCATTGCGCGGCCAGCGCCGGCGTCGCGCGCAGCGCCGGCACCGCGGCAAAGGTCATCGTCACCGGGCAGATGTGACCGGCGTCGACCTGCGACTGCATGTACAGCGCGGCGGCACGCGCGACGTGCGCACCGCCGCGCGGCTGCGCCCACGGCGACGCGTGCAGGCCGTGGCCGATCGCGCTGCGCATCAGCGCGTGGTACGCGGGGTGGTAGCGCACGAGATCGATGCGGCGGCCGAAACGGTCGTGTGTGTCGAGCTCGGGCGGACAGTGGTTGGCCAGTACGCCGAGCTCGAGGTAATCGGCGGCGCCGGCCATGCGCCCGAACGCGGCCAGCTCGGCGTCGGCCCAGCCGGCGCCTTCGCGATGCACCGCATCGACCAGCGCCTGGTCGCTGCGGTACAGGTCGTAGCCGGCCAGCTCGCTGCCGACGTTGAACACCTCATGGGTCTCGGCCAGCCAGCGCGCCTGCGGCGCCGGCGCCTCCATGCCGTCGGCGGGAGCGGATCCGTCTGGGGATGTGGCGTCCATCGGCAGCCTCCACGACGCGATCGATCGCGATGCGCCGATGGTACGCGCTGCACGCTGCGGCGAAGCCTCCTATGATCGCGCCGACCTCATATTCACGATGCCGATGACCTCACCCTCCACCGCCACCGCGAGCGGCCTCGACCCCGCGCTGACCCTGTTGTTCGCCTGGGGCACCGGACTGGCGGTGGCCACGCTGTACTACAACCAGCCGATGCTCGCGGTGATCGGCGCCGACCTCGGCGCGGCGCCGCGCGCGTTGGGGCTGATCCCGATGCTGACGCAGCTCGGCTACGCGATCGGCATCGCGCTGCTGGCGCCGCTGGGCGACCGCCACGACCGTCGCCGCGTGATCGTGCTGAAAGCCCTGGCGCTGGTCGTCGCGCTGCTCGCCGCGGCGCATGCGCCGACGCTGGCCGGGCTGGGTGCCGCCAGCCTCGCCATCGGCGTGTTCGCGACGCTGGCGCAGGACATCGTGCCGGCCGCGGCGGCGCTGGCGCCGGCGGCGGTACGCGGCCGCGTGGTCGGCCAGGTGATGAT
>MLJW01000329.1_pt1 | contig 26964 bp, 20 predicted proteins | sample 888231 | NCBI WGS metagenome assembly MLJW01 (sample SAMN05788063, study PRJNA343431) | mine drainage metagenome | isolation source: sample collected from the inflow into an acid mine drainage treatment plant... | place: Germany: Lusatia, lignite mining district
ACCCCCGCCTGCACACTCGTCTCCTGCGACCCCGCCGAGACCTGCGCACTGGACGCCGACAGCTCCTCCGCCGCCGACGCCACCATCCCCGCCGTCTCCACCACACCCGACACCAACACCCGCAACGCATCCTGTGAGTTGGTCACCGCCCTCGCCATCTGACCGATCTCATCTTCGGATCGCACGTCCGGGCGGACCGTCAGGTCGCCCGCCGCCATTGCCGCGAGTGACTTCCGCACGACTGCGACGGCCCCGAGAATCTGGCGTGTCATCCACCACGCCGTGCCGATGGCCGCGAGCAGACCCGCGGCCACCACCGCAGCCAGCTCGACCTTCGCGCGGGTATACGTTGACGCCGCGGCATCCGCGGTCGCCTGTTCGGCGGCCGCCTCGGCAGTGAAGAGACCATCCAGCGGGTTTCCCATGGCGTCAGTGGCCGCCGCGAGAGGCCCGTTCATCGCCGCGTACGCGGCCACGGAGTCCCCGCGGTCGGCTGCTGGTAGCACAACAGAGTCCCGAACCTGCTTCCAGGCTGCAAAGGTCGTCTCGAACGCTGTCATCGCCGTGCCACGCGCGTCCGTCGTACTTCCGTGATCAGTCAGATAGGCCGACACGTCCTGCTGCACCGCGGCGTCCGAGGCTGTGATCTCCTTGGCAACCGCAGCGCGCTCCGCGCTTGACCCCGCGGCCACGTAGGCCCACACGTTGGCCCGGCTGTCCCCCTCGCCGTCACGTAGGTTCGCGAAATCGGCCAGAGGCCGCGCCACGTGAAGATCCAGCGTCACCACGTTGCCGTTTATTGAGGCCAGACCCGCCAGTCCCACGCCGCTGGCCGCCAGCGCTGCGACGACTCCCACACCGGCGAGTGAGGCGAGCTTGAGCCGCATTGAGGCACCGTGCCGTGTGCTGCTGTCGGTCCGAGTCGTTGACATTGCTTCGTCTCTTCTCTGGAGATCTCGACCTCCGCGTGTCTTAATCGGCGCCAGCGCCCTGAACCTAAGGATCTTCCGGACGAATCCCGTCGAGATGCGCCATCCGCGCGCTCCCGTGCGGCCACTTGGCAGCGTGGTGACGCCGAAGCATGAGCCGCCCAGCGCATCCGGGTAGCCGTCCTCAAGACGGCTCGGCGCGAGACGTCGATCCCTGGCGCTGGTGGGTGCCGTGACGGCGGTCGGCGTCGACGACCAGGACGCGTGGCACGGTGTTGTTCGTAGACGATCCGAAGGCCGACAGCGGGACCGTTCCCCGTCACCATCGACTGACGTCACCTCACTTTCGTCCTCGAGGCGTAGGGGGCCGCGATGAGGTCCGAGCCCCGTGTGCGGCAGCGGCGCGGGCACCTGGACGGCGGTCCGCTCATCGGCGATAGTCGGCGCCATGCGCACGAGCCGGTTGGAGGCGTTCAGCGACGGCGTCCTCGCCATCGTCATCACGATCATGGTGCTGGAGCTTCGCGTGCCGGGGTTCCCGGCCGGTCATGTCGCGACGTTCGGCGATCTCGTCGACGCGCACCTCGTCCCGGTGTTCTTCAGCTATGTCCTCAGCTTCGTCTACATCGCGATCTACTGGAACAACCACCATCACCTGATGTCGACGGCCGATCACGTCAGCGGCCCGATCATGTGGGCGAACATGCACCTGCTGTTCTGGCTCTCGCTCGTGCCGTTCTCGACGAGCTGGCTGGGCGAGAGTCGCGGCGCCGCGGCACCGGCCGCGCTGTACGGCCTGATCCTGCTGATGGCCGGTGTCGCCTACTTCGTGCTGAGCAGGATGATCATCCGCGCGAGCGGGACCGACGGGACGCTCGCACGGGCGATCGGACGCGACCGCAAGGGGCGGGTCTCGCCGGTGCTGTACGCGCTGGCCATCGGCGCAGCATTCGTGTGGACGCCGGTGTTGTGTGCCCTGTACGTGGTCGTCGCGGCGCTGTGGCTGGTCCCTGACAGGCGGATCGAGCGGCTTGCGATCGCGGTGCCCCGCGAGAATGAGTGGCGCGTCCCCTTACGCCCGACCCGCCGAGGGGGCGACCGCCCACCACGGGGAGTGCGTCTGGCCGGGTCGCGATGGGGCCGGGTCCCACGCCACTCATCGCAGGCCTGCCGGCCGGTGCGCGCCCGTCGGCCGCGCGTCCGACGAGGCATGTTGGACGACGTCCTCGGGTCGACGCCTCCAGGTCAGTGCCAGGTCAGTGGAATCCGTGTGGCCCTTGCATCGACGGCACCCGTGGCGGGTATTGCCGCAGCTGCCCCCTTTAACCCGTGTTTTGCGTCGCTCTCCTAAAGCGGGTGTCGGCAGTTCGAATCTGCCCAGGCGCACTGTTTGTGCAGGTCAGAGGCTGTTTTCTGCGAGGGTCGGCCGGGCATGGAACATCGCTTTGGGTAGAGCGGGTGTCGGCGCGTTTTGGTGCCCCTCGTGCCCGTGTTCTCGCAGGTCACGGGCTTGTCGATCGTCGTGGTCGTGCGCGGATTGCGCTCCTTGCGCTCGTTGCACGGTTCGAAAGCGGTGCTCGACTCGGTGCGCGTTTGCGCAGGTCAGCACGTTGCGCCCCTTGGGTGGTCGGTTTGTTTCGGGCTCCAGGTCAGTGCCAGGTCAGTGGAAGTCAGTGGAGCCGGGGCGGGATCGCTACGGGCGCTTCGAGCGACTGGGTGCGCGAACCGAGATCGCCCCGCGCGCCGGACCCCCAGGCGGGGAGGTCGACTCGACCTCCACCCGCCGAGCGTGGCCGGGCACCTCGAGCGGGTCGATCACGCGGTAGTCGGACAGGTCGAAGATCGTGCTCGCAGCTTCACGCTGCGAGCACGTAGCCGCGCAGGGATGAGACCGGCTGGGGCTTGACCGCAACTTGTGGACAGGTGATCTGTGGTTATGCGGCCTCATGGACGGATGAGGCGCGAGAAGATGCATCGCCTGCTCAGGGCCTCTGCGGGCGACGATGCTGGGTGCGCGGAGACCTCGGGACGCGGTGCAGCTCAGTGACGAGAGAGCCGACGCCCACACCAGCGACCGAGACGACCACGAGCACGAGAGGGAGCCCGAGATGGTCGAGGTTGTGCACGTGAAGTCCCGTCGAGACGCTGAGCGCGGCGAGGTGGGGGAAGGCGACGCCGAAGGCGCCCCCCGCGACGAAGGCGACCCCGCCGAACCCGAGCGTGCGCATCGCGACGACGAGGCCGATCCGACGGGTGACCTCCGGTGCTGCGCCCCTGCGCCGAACGAGCCAGCCGACAAGGGCCCCGACAATGACCTGGACGACCGTCGTGCCGAGGCCGAACAGCGCGCCGGGCACCCATCCGAGGGCGGGCGAGGGCATCTCGGGTGCGAGCACGGTGTAGACGATGACGGCAAACGCGCCCAAACCCCAACCGGCAATGAAGCCGTGCAGGGCGGGCATCCACGGCCTCGGGTCGACGAGGTCCGGCTCGTGACAGTCCGCGCACGGGTCTTTCGACCACGTCGGCGGCGGGGCGAGGGCGACGCCACCGTGGGCATGCATGTGCACGACGCCCCCTGCCGTCGAAACCGGGCCCTGCGTATCGCCAGCAGCCGCGGTGAGCCCGGAGGCGAGCGTCTCGGTCTCGGCCCCCTGAGAGCGCTTGGATCGCTCGTGGAGGTGGAGGTCGAAGTGCCAAGGCAGACGGCCCCCGCGAATGTAGTGCGCCGCCCAAAGCATCGCCACGCCAACGACCACGTAGACGATGTAGTCGCCCCGTGAGCCGAGCGTGAGGTATCGGGCCAGAGCAAGGTAGGCGAGCTCGCTGGCCAGCGCGCGCTGGGCGGTGAAGGCGAGGGAGAAGATGAGGGCGTTTCGCATCCCGGCCCGGCTGGAGTAGCCGCCCACCGCGTAGGAGAAGGTGATCGGCCAGGTGTGCTCGTCGGGGGTGATGCCATGCACCATGCCTAAGAGGAATGCGGTTGCGAGCACCGCCCAGAGGGCGAGCCCGGCGTGGGGATTCCATAGGTCGAGCCCGAGGAGCGGCGCGCCCACCAGCATCGCGCTCATGCTCCGCGGACTCGAGTGTCGGGTCCGGGCTGGGCTGCGTCGTTGACCGGGCGGGTCTGGCGCAGAAGCAGCACGGCCAGCAGGACGGCGAGCCCGGCGGCCAGGGCCCCGATCCGGAAGGCGACCTCGTAGCCGTGCACGTTCGCTGCGGCGGTGATCGCGTGCAGCTGGCTGACGGAGCCGGGCGCTAGGGCGGCGGTGAGCCGCTGCACCTGGTCGCGGCTGACCGTGGTTGAGGCGGTCACCAGGGCGGCTAGCCCGAGTGAGCCGCCGATCTGCTGGCTGGTGTTGAGCAGCGCCGAGGCGAGCCCCGACTCGTGCCTTGGCACCGAGGTGATGGCGTTGAGGGTCAGGGGCACGAAGGACAAGCCCATGCCGACCCCGACGGTCACGAGCGGGCCGAAGATCCGCAGGTAGTCGGAGGAGGCGTTGACCCCCGAGACCCACATCAACCCCACGGTGACCAGGGCCGGGCCAAGAATAAGGAACGGCCGGGTGCCGACCTGCCGAACCAGGCGGGCCACCACGAGGCTGGTCGTGGCCACCGCAACGGGGATCGGGAGGTATGCCACACCGGCAGCGATCGGGGTGTAGTGCAGCCCGTCCTGCATGAACTGGGTGAGGAAGAAGATCAGCGAGAGCATGGCCGCACCGAGCAGCAGCATGACCGCATACCCGCCCGCCCTGTTGCGGTCCCGCAGGAACGCCAGCGGCAGCAGGGGAGCCGTGCTGGCTCGCTCGATTGCCACGAAGGCGACGAGCAGCACGGCAGCCAGCGCGAAGGACATGACGGTTCCGGGGTCGGCCCAGCCCGACGACGGCGCCCGGACCAGGCCATAGACGAGAAGTGCCATGCCGGCCGATACGGCGAGCGCGCCGGAGGTATCCAATCGCCCTCGCGTGCCACGTCCTGGGGGCAGGGTGAGCGGGGTCAGGGTCAGCACCGCCACCCCGATGGGCACGTTGACGAACATCACCCACCGCCAGGACGCGATCTCGACGAGGATCCCGCCGACCAGCAGACCCAGTGCGCCACCGGCCGCGGACATGGCCGCGTAGACCGCCATCGCCCGGTTGCGCTCGGCACCCTCCTTGAAGGTTGTGGCGACCAGGGCGAGCGCGGTGGGTGAGGCTATGGCTGCGCCGGCACCCTGCATCACCCGGGCCGCGATCAGCAGGACCTGCGTGGTCGCCAAGCCGCCGGCGAGGGAGGCCACGGTGAACAGCGCGACGCCCACCACGAACATCCGGCGTCGTCCGAACAGGTCGCCGGTGCGCCCGCCGAACAGCAGCAGCCCGCCGAAGACCAGCACGTAGGCGTCGATGACCCAGGTCAGGTTCGTGGCGGAGAAGTGCAGCTCTCGCTGCATGGCCGGCAGCGCGATGTTCACGATGGTGAGGTCGAGCATGACCATGAGCTGGGCCGCCGCGATCACGACCAGGGCCAGCGGGTGATGCCCGCTGGGGCGATCTGGGGACGCGGCGAGGTGCTCATCAGGGGTGAGGGTACGGGTCGGCATCATCGCGAGTCTCCCGCGTCACCCGGGGTGGTCAGGTCGAGGCGGGCTTCCAAACGACCAAGCGCAGTTGCCAGGCGGGAACGGTGCTCGGCTCCTCCAAGCCACTGCTCGAGCCGCTGGTCCTGATCGCACGCCAGCGTGTCGAGCCGTGCGGCCAGCAGTTGTCCGCTGTCAGTCAATATCAGGGCGCGTGAGCGACGGTCCTCGCCGCGATGCTCGCTGCGGAGCAGCCCCCGCTGCTCAAGGTGGTCCACGCAGCGCTTGGCATTCATCGGGTCTGTCGCCAAAGTTCGCGCCAGGGACCGCAGTGAACGCCCCGGCTCGGTGGCCACCGCGCGCAGCACTGCTGCCTGCGCCGTGGTCAGTTCCAGCGGCTCGAGCACGCCGGCCCACTGGGATCGCAGGGTCCGGGTCAGCCGCGCCAGGCGGAAGCCGAGCCCGGTCTCCAGCGGGAGGGTCGGTCGCCCCGGTGCGGGGGAAGCCCCGTCGCCGGGGTGGGAGTCGGTCAAGGGCTGCACTGCCATCTGCGTCGTGGTTCGGCTGTGGCTCATGCTCGGAGTAACTGTAGATATCGTGACAGCATTCCCGGCCCCCGCCACAGAGTGACCGGTGTGGCCCTGACCGCCGCGGCTGGCACGGCCGCTGACTCGGCGCGTGCGGGTGCTGAGCCCGCCAGAAGTCTCAGCGAGGACGCAGCGGGCGCCCGTAGCCGCACTCAGTGCCATGGACGCTCGACGCCGTGCCGCCCTGAACCGTCACGGGTCTGATGCCGCTTCCGTGTGATGAAGGAGGGCGACATGCCCAAGAAGTACGACGCGGAGTTCAAGGCTCGCGCGGTGCGTCTGGTTCGGGACCACGTCGGTGACTATGGGTCGGTGAACGCGGCGAGTGTCGCGGTCGGTGCCCAGCTCGGGGTGGCTCGAGAGAGTCTGCGCCGGTGGGTCTCTCAGGCTGAGGTCGACGCCGGCGCCCGGCCTGGGGTGAGCACCGGCGAGGCCGAGGAGATCCGCCGGTTGAAGGCGGAGAACAAGCGCCTGACGGAGGCGAACGCGATTCTGCGTGCGGCCTCGATTTTCTTCGCGGGAGAGCTCGACTCCCGCAACCGTTGATCATGGGATTCATCGACACCATGAGAGGCGAAGGCTTCGCGGTCGAGACGATCTGCCAGGTCCTGCGCGAGCAGGGCGTGGCGGTCGCCGCGAGGACGTACCGGGTCTGGAAGGCCCCGGAACCGGGCGCTGTCGGCCCGCATGGTGAGCGACGCGGTCGTGGTGGACGCGATGATCGAGGTCCGCACCACGCCCGAGGGCCGACCGACCCCGGAGAGTCTGTATGGGCGCCGCGAGATGACGGCCCTGCTGCGCCGGCGGGGCCTTGCGGTCGCGCACTGCACCGTCGACCGCCTCATGCGCGCCCAGGGCATGAACGGGGTCCGTCGCGGGCGGGCGGGCAGGCGCACCGCACCACGATCCCGGGCAAGGGGGGCTTGACCCCGAGTTGTGGACACGCGATTTGTGGTTATGCGGCCACCGGCAGGGTAGCGGTGGTCGTGGTGTTCTCGTAGGTTATGGGGCTGAGGTAGCCGCAGTAAGAGTGCCGGCGGCGCGTGTTGTAGCGGGTGATCCAGGCGAACACCGCCCGGCGGGCGTGAGCGGCGTCGGGCCAGCTGTGGGCGCCGGCGAGGGTCTCGCGCTTGAGGGTCGCGTTGAAGGACTCGGCCATCGCGTTGTCGGCGCTGGTGCCGACAGCGCCCATCGATCGGATCACCCCGAGCCGGGTACACAAGGCGGCGTAGTCCTTGGAGGTGTACTGACCGCCATGGTCGGAGTGGAAGATCGCCCCGGCCAGGTTCCCGCGTTCTCGTGCGGCAGCGCGTAGGGCGTCGGCGACAAGGTCGGTGCGCATGTGATCGGCGATGGACCAGCCGACCAGGCGCCGGGAGTAGCAGTCGATCACCGTGGCCAGGTACAGGAACGTCCCGCCCCCGCACGGCAGGTAGGTGATGTCCCCGACGTACGTGGTGTTTGCCCGCTGCGCGGTGAAGTTGCGCATCAGCAGGTCCGGGACGATCTGGTTGGACGGCTCGGGGATCGTGGTGCGCACCCGGCGGCGCAGCCGGATCCCGGCGATGTGATGGGCGCGCATCACCCGGGCCACCCGCTTGTGGTTGACCCGCTGGCCGGGCGCGGCGCCGTCGTTGAGCTCGGCGGTGATCCGCGGCGCCCCACACGCCCGGTCGGTGGCGTGGACCGCGGCGATCCGCGCCGCCAGGTCCGCGTCCGCCGCCGCCCGCGCCTGGCGGGCCGGGGCGCCGGCCTGCCAGGCGTAGAACGACGTGCGGGAGACCTCCACGAGCTGGCACAACCGCTTCACCTCAAAGGTGTGGGAGTGGTCGGCAACGAACTGGAAGCGGCTCACCAGTTCGTCTCCCCGGCGAAATACTTCGCCGCCGCGCGCAAGATCTCCCGCTCGGTGCTCAGCTTGCGCTTCTCGTCCTCGAGCTCACGCACCCGGGCCCGCAGCCGCGCCACCTCCTGCGCGGGGCTCTCACCGTCCGGCGGTGGGCTCGTGTCAGCCCTGCGGGCCGGTCCACGCACCGCGACCCCGGCGGCCTTCAACCACGCCGACAGCGTGCTGTCCATGATGCCCAGGTCACCCGCGATCCCCACCACCGTCGCACCCGGCGTCGACCGGTAGAGCTCAACCGCGTCCCGACGAAACTCCTCGGAGTAGGTCTTCCTCGCCATGAGCAGATCTTCTCGCTTCCTCCAGGCCAGACCTGGATTCAGCGTGTCCACGATCAGGGGTCAAGGCCCAGGACGGGGTCCGGGCCGGGGAGCTGCTCAACCGGGACTTCACCGCACCTGCAGCCAACAGGGTCTGGGTCACCGACTTCCAATGCCGACGTCGGCATAGGACTTTACCTACGTGCGGACCTGGGCCGGGTGGGTCTACGTGTTCATTGTCGACGTCTTCGCCCAGCGCATCGTCGGGTGGCACGCGATGACGTCCAAGCCGGCCGAGCTGGTCCTGATCCCGCTGCGCATCCCGCCTGGTCTCGCGGCCAGCAGGGCCACCCGATCACCCGCGGCGACCTCATCGCCCACTCCGACGCCGGGTCGCAAGGCGGCACTGCGCTACACGGAGCACCTCGGCTCTTGACGCGCAGTGTCGGCGGCGTCTAGGTTCCGTAACTGCAAGCACTTGCAGAGAATTGCGGAAGTGTGTTCGTCTCACCGTTGCTCCCAGGGTCTCCGCCCCCTCCGGCCACGTCCTGTGACCCGGCCTCGGCTCACCCCACTGAGCGGCTGCCCGTTCCCGATGGCGCGCGTCGGTGTGATGTGTCGGCGTGCACGAAGCAAGGGAGCTTCGTCCTGCGTGTGAACTGCTCGGCCTCAGAGAGTGAGCCATCAGAGATGAAAGTGAGCCATCGGGATGCATAAGAGGACTACGACCGTACTCATCGCCGTCGCCGCCATTGTGGCGGCGACGATGTTCGTTCCGATCGCGCCGGCTAGTGCCTCGACTGCGGCGACCGACGGGCCGGGTACCAGCAGCCACTTCGACCTTGCCCGCAAGGACTGCCTCGGTACAGCCCGCAGCACCACCTCCAAGATCTGGTACACCGTGGCCGACGGCGTGCTGTCCGACGTGTACGCGCCCACCATCGACACCACCAACGTGGAGACGATGCAGTACCTCGTCACCGACGGGAAGACATTCACCGACCTGCAGACCCGCGACACCACCTATACGGTCGCCTCCGATGAAACCGGCATGGTCTGCACCATCACGGCGACCGCGAAGTCGAAGGCCTACCGGCTGGTGACCACCTACCGGACCGACCCGAACCGGTCCGCCGTCGTGCTACACACCAACTACCAGCCGCTTACCCCGGCAGCACAGGGCTACCAGCTGTACGTCAGGCTCGATGCGACAGTGGGCGGCAACGGCGGCGGCGGTACCGGCAACGGCGGAGCCGACACTGCGGTGATCGACCGCAGCACCGGGACCGCGGTGCCGGTCTCCTACGACACGGTCACCGCCACCAACGCGGCCAACCGTGACTACGCCGTGCCGAGTTACCTGGCCCTGCAGGCCGACCGCCCGTTCGCCGCAGTCAGCAGCGGCTTTGTCGGGGCGCCCAGTGATGGGCTCACCCAGCTGGACGCCAACCACACGCTCTCCCCAACCGATACCGCTGTCGGTGGCAACGTCGAGCAGACCGCCCAGATCGATCGCGGCAAGCATGACGATTTCAGCCTGGCGCTCGGCTTCGGCACCACCCAGGCGGGGGCGGTCGCGACCGCGCAGAACTCAGTTCAGGCCAACCCGCGCGCCTTGACTGAGGCCTATCAGCATGGCTGGCAAGCCTATGACCGCGCCCTGAAGAGCCCAGCCAGGTCGTTCGCCGGGCTCACCCCCAGCCAATCGTCCGCGGCGGTCAAGCAGTACTACCTGTCGGCCAACGTGGTCAAGGCCAGTGAGGACAAGACCTTTCCCGGCGCGATCGTCGCCTCGCTGGCTTCCCCGTGGGGCCAGGCGGTCTCGGCCGGCGACCCGGCGAACACCTACTTCGGTTCCTACCGCGAAGTATTCTCCCGCGACCTCTACGAGGCCTTCACCGGACTGCTCACCGACGGGGACACCGCGACCGCCCAGGCCGCCACGCGGTTCCTGTTCCTGAAGCAGCAGCAGCCCGACGGGTCGATGCCACGTAACTCCCTGATCAACGGCAAGCTCGCACCCGACTCCTTCAACACCCAGCTGGACGAGGTTGCCTACCCCATCCTCATGGCGCAGCAGTCCGGGCTCGCCGCCGACAACACGCTATGGCCGCACATCCAGGCCGCGGCCGCCTACCTGATCAGCCACGGGCCGTCATACGGCCCGGAGCGTTGGGAGGAGCAGTCCGGGTACTCCCCGTCCACCATCGCGGCCGAGATCGCCGGCCTGGTCGCCGGCGCGGCCATCGCACAGACGCACGGTGACGCAGCAGACGCCCGGGTATGGCTTGCCACCGCGGACGCCTACCAGCGGAACATCAAGGCGTGGGCAGTGACCACCACCGGCCCGCTGTCGACCAGCCCCTACTTCATCCGGTTGTCCAAGACCGGCGACCCGAACGCGGCGACCAGCTACAACGTCGGCAACGGCGGTCCCACCCTGGACCAACGTTCGGTCATCGACGCCGGCTTCCTCGAGCTCGTCCGCCTGGGTGAGCTGCCCGCCGGCGACGCCACCGTTGCCAACTCGCTGAAGGTCGTCGATGCGACCATCGGCAAGTCCTCCAGCAGCGGCCCAGGCTGGCTGCGTTACAACGGCGACGGTTACGGCGACTGTGTCGTAGCCTCCGGCAACTGCCCGACCCAGGGCGCCCCCTGGGCCCCGTCGAACAAGGGCACCGGGCACATCTGGCCAGTACTGACCGAGGAACGCGCCCAGCAGGACCTGTCCACCGGGCAGACCCCGGCGGCAGGCACCCTGCTGAAGGCGATCATGGCCGGCTCATCAGGTGTTGGCCTGGTGCCCGAGCAGGACTGGGACGCGGCCAATGTTGCGCCCTCGTCCTACGGCACGGACCCGACGCTCGCCTCGATCGGTTTCGTCAACGGACAGCCGGCCGGCTCCGTAGCGCCCCTGACCTGGGGTGCCGGCTCGTTCGTCCGGCTGGTGGCCGACTTGTCCGCTCACCGCAGCGTGGAGACGCCGAGCCAGACGCTCGCCCGGTACGTGACCCGGCAACAGCAGGGCACGACCCTGACGGTGACCTCCCCCGCCGACCAGTCCGCTGCCACCGGGACGGTGACGGTCACCGGCACTGCCGCGCCCGGAGCGACCATCGACATCGTCGACGTCGCTACCGACCACGGCAGCGCCACCACCCACACGCAGGCCACCGCGGCCACTGATGGCTCGTTCTCGCAGGCAGTCACCCTCGCCACCGGCACCAACACCTTCGTGATCACCTCGACCACCGCCGGCGGCGCCACCGCGCAGACGACCAGGACCGTCGTGGAGGACATCGTGGCGGGCACGCTGCTGTTCAACGTGCAGGACCCGACCGGAGACGACAACGGGCCCGGCAACTACGTCTACCCAACGGCGTCGGACTTCCACCCCGGCGCCTATGACATGACCGACTTCCAGGTCTATGACACCGGCTCGACCGTGACGTTCCGGGTCCAGACCCGCGACCTGACCCCGACCTTCGGCAGCCCGCTCGGGGCACAACTAATCAACGTCTACGTGCACCAGCCCGCCGCGTCGCCCACCTCGACAGCCGCATCGTTCCCGGGGCGCAACTACACGATCGCCCCGGCGGGGGCCTGGAGCCGGATGCTGGAGGTCCAAGGCTTCGGCCAGCGGTTCATCGACGCCACCGGCGCCACCCCGGGCGCGATTACCATCAGCGCCAACCAGATCTCGCGCTACATCACGTTCTCGGTCACCAAAGCAGCACTGGGCGGCACCCCGACCACCGGGTGGGGCTTCACCGTGACGCTGGCCGGTCAAGACGGTTTCAGCAGCGACAACGCCCGAGCGTTCACGGCCACCCCGGGCGCGTACAACTTCGGGGTCTGCGCGACCGCGAGCACCGATCCGCACTGCACCGTCGACCCGAGCACCGTCCCCAAGGTCATGGACACCTTGACCCCGCCCGGAACCACACAATCCAACGAGCTGGACTACACGCTCCATAACCCTGTCGTTCTGCAGCCGGTGTTGATGCCCTGAGACGTTTGCAGATCGCCAACACGACCGCGGCACAGCTGATCCTCGCGAACCCGCACGCCCGCCCATCGCCCGTGTGGCTGGCGCGGCAGTTCCAGGACCGCGTCAGTATTTGCCCGTCCGTCGACCGCCAAGCGCAGCACCCACCGGGCTGGGCACGCCCAACGGGACTGGCGCCTTCGAGCTCCCCAACGCCAGAATCACCTCGGTATAGCTGTGGCGCCTTGCCCTGCCGGGCTCTGAACTGGTCAGGGACCGGCCAGTCATCACCATCGCGACGTTCGCGTCTGTGTGCGCCCCTTGTCGCACTGGGCATCAGGGGCCTCCTGTTCGTCGTAGACGTGGACACCACCAGCATCCGCCGGCCGAGACGACCAACGGCCTCTACAAGGCCGAGTGCGTCTACGGCCCCGACACCGACGGCTGGGACGACGTCGTGACGAGCTCGAGCTCGCCACCTTGTCCTGGGTCCACTGGTTCAAGGAAGACCGACTGCACGGACACTGCAAGGACGTCCCGCCAGCAGAGTACGAAGCAGCGTTGTACGCTGCCCTACAGACCGACCCCGCCGGGGTCGGAAACCAATAGAACGAGCCTCCACCGAACCCAGGCAGTTCACACTATGCCGCGACGACTGCACGTCACGCGAAGCCGCTGCCAGCACGGGAACGGCACCGAACTCGTGAGGTCCAGCCACTCCATACGGTCTAGAGCTTGTAGTCGAAGCCGATGCGTACCTTGTCGCCCCGGAAGACGATGGTCGAGTACTCGAACGTTTGGCCCTGGTCGTCGGAGATGACGTCCTCGAGCAGGAGGACCGGGAGGCCTCGCCGCATCCGCAGGTGCTCGGCCTCGCTGGCGCTGGCGGCTGTCGCCTCGAGGTGCTCCTCGACCTGCTTCATGGCCAGCCCAAAGTTCTTCTCGAGGATGACGCACAGCTGTTGGTTTCCGGTGTCGTAGCCGTCGAGACCTGGGGCCAGGGCCGCCGGGACGTAGGAGTGGTGCAGGCTGATCGGCTCGGACTGAACCGCGCGCAGCCGGTGGATTGCGTACACCTGGGCGCCGTTGGCCAGCCGGAGCTTGTCACGCACCTTGGGTGTCGGGTCCTCTAGCCCTATCCCGAGCACCTCGGTGGTGGTGTGGTACCCCATTGCTTCGAGCTGCTCACGAACCCCGCGGTACGCAGGGGAGACCGCTTCGAACTTCACCGGTGACAGGAAGGTGCCCTTGCCCGGTACTCGGAACAGCACGCCCTCGTTGACCAGCTTGGTGAGCACGCCGCGGGCGGTCATCCGGCTGAGGCCGTAGATCTTGTTGAGCTCGTTCTCGGAGGGGATGCGCTGGTCGGGTTGCCACGCGCCCTCGGCGATCTTGGCTCGCAAGATCGCCTCGAGCTGCACATACAAGGGCACGGAGGAGTCTCGGTGCAGGACATCGCTCTGCGGCACGGCACTCCTTCGTCAAACTCAGTCTGGACGCGTGCGTACAGGTACAGACACGAAATTACCATCCGCCTCATGGGTGGGCGGGCAACCATTCAGGGATGGTCAGCAGTCATACATACTTGTATAGTGCTGTGCATGTCGGGTCGTTGAGGCGAAGGAGCCATCATGATCACGCGAGCCACGACAGACCCGTACGTGCCCCTGCCACCTGCCCCGGCCATCGTCACGACGGTGCCCGACCCCTCGGTGCGCTACCGCGTGCGGGGACTAGGTCTGCCCGTGGTGCCGGGCCAGCAGGAGTACGTCGACCGCGTGCTGGACCACCGGCTGAGCGCATCGGCTTTCGCCGGTCTGCGCGCCGTTGCCCGGCACCTCGGCGTCACCGCTGATTTCACGGAGCTGATCGACCAGCTCGGCACGGCCCCGGGGCACACGCCGCCGGGATTTCGCCTCGAGCTCGAGCTCGACGCCGATGGAACCCTCTTCGCCGACCTGATCCGCGACATCTCCTACGACGCGGACGGCGCGCTGCGGCCGACGAGCGTGCTCTACTCGGCCGACACGGCCAACCCGTACGAGATCGCGCCGATCGCCCCGCTGATCGCCAACTTGACCTGTAACCCGGGCATCATCTACGACCTCTTCCTGCACGACCCGAAGGCGAACATCGGCGGTCACTTCCGCGACCGCGACGAGGTGATGACGGAGATCGGGCGGATCCTCGGGCCGGGCTGCGACATCAGCGTCGAGCTCGACGACCCCTTCGCAGCCCCGGAGCAGATCTTGGAGGAGGCCGAGCACTTCCGCGAGATGCTCGGACGCTGGCGCGTGGTCATCAAGGTGCCTCACACCGGACCGGTGAACGCCGCGAACGCGCGCCAGCTTCTCACCGGGGACCGACGCCTGGATCGGTGGTGGTGGGAGCCGGCCACTGCCGATGCCTTCTATGGCCACCGCCTGGCGCTGCTGCTGCGAGAGCATGGATTCCGGGTCAACTTCACCTTGATGTTCGAGCCGCACCAGACCCAGCTGGCGCTCCAGGCGCGGCCGGCCTACGTCAACGCCTTCATCCGCCACCGGTTGACGCAGTCGACCCGCATGGCCGCGCTGCTCGATGCCCACACGGCCAGCGGTGACGACGGGCTGCTCGTCTCGCTGCGTGAGTACCTCCTGGCGACCGACCACCTGCCGGCCGGCGACACGGAGCACGACCTCGCCGACTGCCGGCGGATGGCCGAGCGCATCATCACCCACCGCAGGTTCCGTGAGCCGGAGGGCGCCGACGGGCTGGACTCGGTGCGCCACACCCTTCGCCTGCTGCGCAGCGCGAACCTGTCCGACACCCGGTTGATCGTCTGCTCGATGGAGGGTGAGCGGGCCTACCCCGAGATCGACAGGCTGCTGGCGAGCGAGGAGTTCGCCGACATGACCCGTCGCCTCGTGGTGACCGCCGAGCCGCAGTACCTCGCTCGATTCGCGTCGGCCAACCAGGTGGTCAGCTATCAGCGTCGCTTCCTCACCGCGGCGAGCCGTGGTCCGGCAGGCGGGCGCTGACCGCGGACGTACCAACCCGCGAAGGTGCCGGCGTCCTTGCCCAGCGTGCCACCGGTCGGCGGACTCGACCCGGACGTCGATCGGGCGATCGGTCTCCTCAGAGAGCACGAGGGCGGGGACCGGGGCGTCGGCCATCTCGAGCGAGGCCAGTGCGTCGGCGCCTTGCGCCACATGCAGGGCGAGGGTGTCCGGCATCGAGACCATCGGGACCAGGGGCACTTCTCGCCGACGTCGCCCGCGCCGCGCGCCTTGACGGCCTCGAGGAAGTTGTCCCGCCGCGCGGAGTCCTGGGCCTTCGAGAGCTCTCCGTCGCAGCACACCGTCCGCACGCAACGGTCCCCGCACGGGACGGGTCAGCAGAACCTTCGCGCTTCGCCCGACGGTGGACCCCGAGGCCAGGCGGTGGCGCCTCACAGCCGACGGCAAGGGACCAGACACTCGACGATCTCGGAAACAGCCCGGGCCATGACTGCCGCGCTAGACTCGGGTCGTTCCATTGACGGTTCAATCGTCCGACAATGACGTTCGACGAAGGGGACGGGCCTTGGCTGGTGAGCCGGCTCGACTGCTCGGCACCTGGCCTATTGGCGCCCGCGCGTCCCGGGCGCGCACCGAACCCGCGACTTTGGACACCCTCACGGCGTTGGCCAACGACCTCGCCGGGGAGTTCCGGCTGCGCCCGCTGCTGGAGCGCATCTTGGCCAGCGCCGTCGAGCTGCTGGACTGCGCGAGCGGTTCGATCTGCCTGATCGACCAGGCGGCGCACAACTACCGCAAGGAGATCGACCTCGACCAGGGCTGCCAGACGGGCATGGTCTTCTCCCTGGACGAAGGCATGACCGGGTGCGTGGCACGCCGCGGCGGCCCGGTGATCTTCGAGCGGTACTCCGAGGTGGATCGCGGTCACGTCGATCCCACGGACAGCAGGTACCACGGCGCGGTGATCGGGGTCCCGATCCGACTCGGGGCCGACCTGATCGGCGCGGTGATCGTGTTCGCCTCGACCAGCCATCCCCAGTTCGATGTCGAGGACGGTCGCCTGCTCGAACGGTTCGCCACCCACGCGGCCATCGCGATCGCGAACTCCCGGCTGCACGCGGAAGCGGCCGAGCGCGCCGAGCAGGCCGCGGTCTCTGCGGAGCGGGAGCGCTCGATGCTGCAGATCCACGACACGATCGGCCGCGGTTTGGTGTCTGTCATGCTGGAGCTGCGCGAGGCCCAGCACGTCGCAGAACGCGGTGGGGACGTCACGGCCGTGCTCGTGCACGCACAGCGGGCGGTCCAGACCACCCTCGATGAAGGCCGACAGGCCGCACTCGGACTCGGACCGACCCGGCTGGACGCTCGTCCGCTGGACGAGACCATCGCGTTGGAGCTCGAGTGGATCGGTGCGAACACGGGAGTGACGACACTTCTGCGCGTGTTCGGCGACCGGCGCGAGATCGCCCACGACGTGCGCATCCAGCTCGTCCGGATCGTCCAGGAATCCCTGACCAACGTGGCCCAGCACGCCGACGCGACCTCGGTGCGGGTGGGGCTGATGTACGACCCGGACTCGGTGTCGGTGATCGTCGAGGACGACGGGCGTGGCTTCGACATCGCCGCCGACCACACGCGAACCTCTGGCAGGGTCGGCCTGGCCGGCCTCGTGACGCGGGTCGCCCAGCTGGGCGGCCGTGTCCAGATCGATTCGACCCGGGGGTGGGGCACCCGGATCAGGGCCGAGGTGCCCTACGAGGTCCGGCCGAGCGAGCTGGCCAACACCCCCCGGCTTCGAGTGATCGTCGCCCACGACCAGCCGGCCATGCGCGCCGGCCTGGTCCGGCTGCTGGACGCCACCGAACCGGGAGTCCACGTGGTCGCCGAGGTGACCGACGTCGCCGCCGCCGTCGACGCGGTGACGCTGCTGCATCCGGCCGTCGTCGTCGCCGGCATGCGCCTGCCCGGCGGACTCGGCCGTGAGCTCATCGCCGCCCTGCGCGACGCGGACCCCGCGGTCGCCGTGGTCGGGGTGATCGACGACCCGACGGCCGAGGAGGACCTGAGAGCCTGGGCCGCGGCCGGAGTCAGCGGACTGGTACCGCGTGACGTCGGTGCGACCTCGTTGGGGCGGGCAGTCCTGGCGGCGGCCCGAGGAGACATCGTGGTCTTCGGCGGACTGGTTGAACAGCTGAGCCTGCCCCCAGGGCCCCGAACCGCGAGCCTGACCACCAGAGAACGCGAGGTTCGCGCCCTGGTGGCCCAGGGCCTGGCTGACAAGCAGATCGCCGCGCGCCTGGGCATCTCGGTTAAGACGGTGGAGAAGCACGTCAGCGCCGTACTGCGTAAGGCGCACGTGCACAGCCGCACCGAGCTGATGGCCCGTCGCACCTGACCGGGCCGCCACCCCTACCCGCATCGCACCTGCGGGAAATTCCCCATGGCCCCGACGCCCTGTGGACGCCTAGCGTCCAAGGACCACCTGAACCGAGCACGCGAGCCCGCTGGCGAGCAAAGAGGCGTCGAACGGCGGTCTGCGCGGCGTCGGCCAGGTGGAACCCACCGGGCACTCAGCGAAACACCAGTACCGAGGAGCAGGCCATGGCCGCAGAGAAGATCAACGACAGCCTGACGCTGCAGGACGCAAGGCGGGTCATCGACGCCGCGATGACCCGCGCCGTGGAGATCGGTCAGCCGCAGGACATCGCAGTCGTCGACGCAGGCGGCAACCTCAAGGCTCACGTTCGCATGGACACCGCCAACATCGGCAGCATCCACATCTCGATCAACAAGGCGTACACGTCGATCGCCTTCCAATGTCAGACCAAGGACTTGACCGACATCACCCGACACGACGGCGACCTCTACGGCCTCAACGACGCCCACGGCGGTCGGATCGTGGTGTTCCCCGGGGGAATCCCGCTGGTCCGTGACGGACACATCGTCGGCGCGATCGGTGTCTCCACCGGCACGATCGAGCAGGACCAGGCAGTCGCCGAGGCCGGCGCCGCAGCCATGTAGCCGGGCGCGGACCTCGCCCCGATTCGAACACGACACTCGCGCCACGGGTTGCTCGGCGCCGGCAACACCCTCCAGCGCCGAGCAGCGGCGACCCACCTGGGCACCGAAGGAACCCCCAAGGCAAGACGGACCGTCTGCACTGACGGCACAACCACACGCGCCGACCGACAACAACGCCCCGAAGATCGACGCCGACGTCCACGATGCCGCGCAGCCTCAGAAGCCACCGCCCTCGCCCATACCTCGACCGTGCAACGGGTCACGATCCTGGAGACGTTCCGTGGCTAGACCCAGGATGACGAGATCGATCAAGAAATGCTTGTGAAGATGCGCCGGCATACCGCGGCGCGCCGGACGCCACAAGATCTTCCAGCCACCAGGACGAGAGGTGCCGAAGTTGCTGCGGAAATCGAACGCCGCCGCCTGCACCGCAAGCGTGACGATCGGACTATCGAGGCCACACATGACGCGCCCATCGAGGCTCAATTCACCGCGACGCCACCGCGGTGTCCTATGACACGGCCGAGACCAGGTTGCGATAGCCGCAACGAAGGGTCGGTGGCATGGTGATCGACGCGTCGCGATCACACCTGAGGCGTCAACATGCACCGCTCGCCGGAGCGCCGGTGCACACCACCGGCTGGACGATGGCGTCGGTGAAGCGTCGTGCGACCGCCGTGCGCCATGCCCGTCGCCTCGGGCGCACCCGAGGGAGCCTGAGACCGACCTGTCAGATCAAGGCGGGGGGAGTGGTTGGCACCCCGACGTCGACCACGGAGGGGTTCACATGCAGTGCGCAGTCATCCACTACGCCGGACTGGTCATTGCTGTCCGGCAGGACCAGGTCGCCGATTTCGCCAGCATCGTGGAATCCTTCGCACGGTATGGAAAGTCCGCCTGGGTGCCGATCCCCCAGACCAACCCGATCGGCGCGGTGCGGTTGTGGGTCGGGCCCGACGGGGCGCCGGCCGCGATCCGCACCGGCGGGGCTGCCGCATCTCGCGCAGCGACTCTCAGGTTCAGAGAGCTTGCCGCCGAAGCACTCAGTGATGGTCGAATCTCCACGACGGTCGCCCCTACCCTGGGATCGGTCTTCCGGGACACGCCAGGCACCCTCGAGTCCGCTTTCCGGGAGACGTCGGGCTCGTGACCTGAGCCGTGGTCCAGAACTGCATCCGCCGGTGCGGCCGTGTCCCGAACGCTCCCGGCTCGTCCACGGCAGGTCGTTGACCGTGCAGACATCCGTCGTCCGCCAGGTCGCCGATGTTCGGACGGACCGGGCGCGTCGACGTCCACCGCGCCGCGTGCCCGAGCCCTGGGCGACCGCGCCCCAGCTGCCCGCAACTCCTCGTGCCGTCGCGGCGTCCTCGCCCGAAACGCCACGGGCGGCCGCCGCCCAAGACCACCTTCGACGCACCGACCCCCGGACCGCCAGACGCATCACAGAAGCCCCGACGCACAAGATCGACGACGCCTGCAGCCAGGCACAGCAGCTCCTCCCACGCCGAGTGTCTTGCGACGACCAGGAGAATCCGGCTACACCCTGCCGCGCAGAAGCCTCCGGCCCGACGTCTGCCGACCGTCAACGACACCCGCGCTCGGCCAACCCAACGGCAACGAGCCGACGGCACAACGTCCATCCATCCCGCACTCACCACCCGGAGAAACCCCTGCGCGCTTACGAGCCGCGGGTTGACCTCGGCCGCACCGAACCGCACGCGTCGCCCCGCGCGCAGACGCGCGGTCCGCACCGAGGGCCACGATCTGAGGGTGTGGACATCACGCCGAGCCCGGCGTACGCTCGCCTGTGGACCTGTATAGAGCGGTATAGCCACCCCAGGGTTGGTGACCGCGGTGCCCGTTCCGTCGATGAAGAGGAACTCCGATGATGACGTCCACGCTGCAGCTCGCCCGCCATGCCAGGGCCAACGGCTACGCGGTTGCCGCGGTCAACGTGCTGGACGACCTGAGCCTGCGTGCCGTGGTCGCGGCCGCGACCGAGCTGTCCTCGCCGGTGATCGTGCAGGTTTCGGTCAAGACGGTTCGGTCGGTCGGTGTCGCACTCATGACATCGATCTTCCGGGCCACGGCCGACGTGGCGACGGTGCCGGTCGCGCTGCACCTCGACCACTGCCCCGACCGGCGGGTGATCGCCGACGTGGTCGCGGCCGGCTGGTCCTCCGTCCTTTTCGATGCGTCCGACCGTGACCTCGCCCAGGCCGAGGCGGAGACCACCGAAGTGGTCCAGCTCGCCCACCATGCGGGAGTGGACGTCGAGTCGGAGATCGAGAACATCATCGGCGTGGAGGACGGCGTCGGCTCAGACGTGGCCCTGCACTCCTACTCGGTCGAGATGCTGGCCGCGGTGGCCGAGCGGACCGGGGCTGATCTCCTGGCCCCCCAGCTCGGGACGGCGCACGGCGAGTACACGCGCGCCCCGGTTCTGCTGCCGAACCGGGTGCGGGATCTCGCACGCCTCACCGACAGGCCGATCGTGCTCCACGGTGGGACCGGCCTCGGTGAGGCCGACTTCCGTAGCTTCATCGACGCCGGAGTCTCGAAGATCAACATCTCAACTGCACTCAAGCTCGCCTACATGCATGCCGCCCGCGACCACCTCCAGAAGGCAGAGATGTCGGGCCGGTGGAACCCGCCGTCGCTGTTCGCCGACATCGGAACCGCCGTCCAGGGGGTTGTCGCCGACCACCTGCGCATGTTCGGGTCGGCCGGTCACGCCGACGGCGCGGCGGCGGCCCGGTGAGCCCCGCGCTGATCTTCGACTGCGACGGTGTGCTCGCAGACACCGAACGCTTCGGCCATCTTCCCGCGTTCAACCAGACCTTCGAGCAGGTGGGGCTGCCTGTCCACTGGAGTGAGGACGACTACGCGGAGTACGTCAAGATCGGGGGCGGCAAGGAGCGCATGGCGAGCCTGCTCACCCCCGAGCTCGTAGCCCGAGCCGGGCTCCCCACCGACCCGGGCGAGCAGAAGGCGATGATCGCCGACTGGCACCGCCGCAAGACAGCGGCATACGTCGACCTGGTGACCTCCGGCGCCATGCCGGGGCGCCCGGGAATCGCGCGGATCGTCGAGGAGGCCGCCGCCGCGGGATGGCGCCTCGCGGTCGCCTCCACCTCGGCGGAGGTCTCCGTGCGTGCCGTGCTCGAGCATGCGGTGGGAGCCGAGCGGGCCCGCGACTTCGCGGTCTTCGCGGGAGACGTCGTACCGCGCAAGAAGCCGGCGCCCGACATCTACCTGCTCGCGCTGGAGCGTCTCGACGTGGATCCCGCCGACGTCGTCGTTGTCGAGGACAGCGCGAATGGCCTGCAGGCCGCACGGGCCGCGGGACTGGCGACCGTCGTGACGGTCAGCGCCTACACCGTCGACGAGGACTTCACCGGTGCCGACCTCGTCGTGACGTGCCTGGGCGACACACCCGAGGACCCGGCGCGAGTCATCGATGACTCGCACCACCTCCACCCGGGCGACGAGGTCACCCTCGCCGACCTGTCCCACCTCATCCGCCCCTCGAAGGAGTGACCCACATGGCCGTGGAGCAAGCTGACGTCGAGTTCGTGGTGCACGTGATAGCGCAGACCGCCGTCGACAACGAGAAGTACTTCGGTGACCTTGACTCCGTCGTCGGGGACGGCGACTTCGGGTACTCCCTCGCGCGGGGCTTCGAGATCGTCCTGGCGGACTGGGACACCCTGGACCGCACCGACGCGGGCACCTTCCTGCAGAAGATCGCCATGATCATCACCAGCCGCATCGGCGGGACATCCGGACCCATCTGGGGGACCGCGTTCCTCAGGGCCGGCGGGGTGGCCAAGAAGAGCGAGACGCTCGATGGATCCGTGATCGTCGAGATGCTCACCGCGGCGATCGAGGGCGTCAAGGCGCGCGGCGGGGCCGAAGTCGGCGAGAAGACGCTTCTGGACGCTGTTGTCCCGATGCGCGACACGATCGCCACTCTCGTGGCGCAGGGCACCGGCGACCAGGTCGTGCTCGACGCCGCCGCGACGACCGCGCGCACGTCAGCAGAGGCCACCAGTGTGCTCCAGGCGCGGCGCGGACGCGCGAGCTATACGGGGGAGCGGAGCATCGGCTCACCCGACGCCGGCGCGATCGCGGTGGCCGTGATCGTCGAGCAGATCGCCGAGCAGTGGCGCCAGCGCGCGACGGCCTCCGCCTGAGCCGGACAGCGCCCCCGAACGAACTCCAGGACCGCACTACCAGCAGGACCCGGGCAAGGCGCCGCGAAGGCGCCGGCACCCCGGCCGCACGAATCGTCACAACCCATCTCACAACGACGTGGAGGCAGAAGTGAAGAAGTTCATGAACGACCCCAAGCAGTTCGTCCCACAGATGCTCAAGGGCATCGCACTGGCCAACCCCGACACGCTGAAGTACGTGCCGGAGTACAACCTGATCATGCGGTCCGACGCACCGCGGCACGACAAGGTCTCGATAGTGCAGGGCTCCGGGTCCGGTCACGAACCTGCCCACGTCATGACCGTCGGCAAGGGGATGCTCGACGGCGCGTGCCCAGGTGACATCTTCGCGGCACCACCGATGGACTACGTCTACGAGACCACCAAGCTGCTCGCCTCCGACAAGGGTGTGCTGCTCCTGGTGAACAACTACACCGGGGACAAGATGGCCTTCGAGATGGCCCAGGAGATGAGCGAGGCCGACGGCATCACGGTCCGCACGCTGTTCATCAACGACGACGTCTCGGTCGAGGACTCCACCTACACGGTCGGGCGACGCGGCGTCGCCGGCAACTTCTTCGTCATGAAGGCCGTCGGCGCGGCGTCTGAGGCGGGCGCCGATCTGGACGAGGTCGTGCGCATCGGCGAGAAGGTCAACTCGGTGACCAGGACCATGGGGATCGCACTGACCGCGTGCACCCCGCCGGCCAAGGGTTCGCCGCTGTTCGACCTCGGGGACGATGAGATCGAGGTCGGCGTCGGTATCCACGGCGAGCCCGGCCGTCGTCGCGCCAAGATGGCCTCGGCAGACGACATCGTCGACGAGCTGCTGGGGGCAGTCGTCGGCGACCTGCCGTACGCGTCAGGCGATCGTGTCGCGCTGATGATCAACGGACTCGGTGGGACGCCGATCAGCGAGCTCTACCTGCTGTACGGGATCGCACACGAGAAGCTCGCCGCCCAGGGCATCACCGTCGCCCGCAGCTACGTCGGTGAGTACTGCACCTCACTCGAGATGGCAGGCGCGTCGTTGACCCTCGTGAAGCTCGACGACGAGATCGAAGAGCTGCTCGACGCACCCGCCGAGATCGCCTACCGGGTGTTCTGACCAGCGCGGCGGCACGCCGACGACGTGCGCTGACTGTCTCCACCGCCCGTGGGGCAGACCCGGAACGCCTGGGTCTGCCCCACGGGTGCGACCTATCCCGTGCTGTCCCCGTACCCGGTGCCACGCCTCGCGGGGATCTGCGCCGCCTCCCATCGGTCGATTCACTCGTCCCCATAATCACTGATCGCATCCCGTCTTCGTGGCGCACGTCGGAACCGATCAGTGATGATCATTCCCGAACTCGCACTGATCCGCGCGCTGCTGCCCCCCTCTTTGATCTTGGTGTGATAGCCGGACCTTCGATCCCGGCATTTCCGATGTTCGTCTACGCCCGCAGCGAGGCGGGTACCCGGTTGGCGCGCGCTGTGCGTGGGCCGGCCCCCGTGTCGCCGCCGCCACGCTGGGCCGGCAGGCGCCCGCCGGCCGCGTCCAGCTGGGCGCGCAGCAGCCGGTAGTAGTCGCGCTCGACATCGACTCGGTTGAGGTGGTTGCGGACCAGGCCGAGCAGCAGGTTGGTGCGGCGGGCGTTGCGCAGCACGAACGACCTCGAGTCCAGGAAGTCCCTCACCCGCCCCAGGGCCAGATCCAGGGCCGCGGTGGAGTGGTGGGCCGGTAGCAGGTGGCGCACCCCGACCTGGGTGGGTGCGAAGTCGGTGATCTGGGACAGCCACGCCTGCGTGGAGGCAAATCCGGACGCCTTCTCGACGAGTTCGTCCCAGCCTTCCAACCGCACGAAGGCGGTGCCCAGGCGGGTGCGCATCCAGTGCAGGTGCCCGCCGATGTGGTCGCCTGCCATCGCCTCGAGCCCGTTGCGGTGCAGGTGGAGCTCGCAACGCTGGACGAACGGGACCGGGAACGACGGGCCGGGCTGCGCGGGCCACACCGCGCGCACGGCGTTCACGATGGCGTCCGACCCGTCGCACACGACGAGCCTCGGCGGGACGGTGGTGTCCAGGCTGGTCAGGAAGCTGATCCAGTCCTGCTCGCGCGCGTGGTGGGTGGCGTGCAACTTCCACACCCGGGGCTTGCCGGTCGCCGGGTAGCCGTAGGCACCCAGCACGTTGAACGCCAGGGTCTGGGTGTCGGTGCGCCTGTTCTTGACCATGAACCACGTGTTGTCGAGCACGAGCGTCTCGGGCCAGCTGGTCTCCGCGGCGTGCTCCACCACGGTTGGCCCGAGCAGGTCGAGCCACTCGGCGACCAGCGCCGCACCGCGCTCGGAGGCCAAGCGCCGGCGGCGGGAGGACACCCGAGCGCGATCCGCGGCCTGGGTGTACGACGCGCCGGTGCCGATCGCCACGAACGCCGCGGCGACCTCCCGCAGCGGGAACGCGTAGGTGCGCCCGGCCAGGGGCCCGTCGTGGATGTGGACCTCGTTCTCACATGTGTCGCACACCCCAGACAGCGTCATCACCCGCGGCTCGGGTGGGACGAACCGGTGGAACTCGGTCTTGCCGGTGGCTTCGTTGAGCGGGCCGAGGCATCGGAAGCGCTGTCGCTCCGGGAACCCGTAGCGACCGTCCTTCACGACCTTGCGGCCCGCATGCCCCGGTCGTGGGCACGGCGGCAGGTTGGTGGCTGGGCCACCGGGCAGCCTGGGCATCGGGCCCTCCTCGGGGAGCGCGGGCCCGACCGGTTCGAGCCGACGGGCAACCTACCACCGGCCGGCGACACTTATCACACCAAGATCAAAGAGGGGGGCTGCTGCCGTGAGTTTGCCGAGACGTGTGCCTACGCGGGTGGCCTCACGTTGTCATTCCGACGACTCCTAGTCGAGGATGCCATCGGATTCGAAGAGGAATCGCCATGAGAACACACAAGGACTCGACCGGGACCGCGATCGATCGCCGGTGACCACGACACGCGACGACCTGACCACTGACCGTTCCCGTCGGCACTGGACTGCACGCGGGATTCCTTCGTTCCCGCCGGGCTAGCCGCTCGGCCGTCGCACGGATTCGAATGCGGCGAGTGCTTTCTGGTCGGCGTCGGGCAGCGTGTGGAGGTACTTCTGGGTGGTCATGATCTGGGCGTGGCCCATGCGTTCCATGACGGACTTCAGGTCGGCGCCGCCAGCGAGGAGCCAGGAGGCGTGGGCGTGGCGTAGGTCGTGCATGCGCAGCGGGAAGTCGATGCCGGCTTTGGTGATGGCGGGTCTCCAGAAGCGGGTGTTGAACGTGCCCCGGGACAGCGGGTTGCCTCCGGGGATCTCGCGTGAGGGGAACAGCAGGTCATCTCGACCGATTCGAAGGTCGGAGATCCGGGCGGCGATGGTGTCGAGAAGTGCCTGGGAGACGTGCAGGGTGCGCGGCTGGTCGTTCTTGGGGTAGGGCTTGACGATCATGCGTTGACCGGTGGGGGAGTCCTTCTTGGAGACCTCGACGATCGTGTCTTGAACCGTGATGGTGCGGCGCAGGAAGTCGATGTGGCGGGGGCGCAGCGCGACCAGCTCACCCCAGCGCAACCCGGTCTCGATGTCGGTGAGCAGGAGCGCCTGGAACCGCGCGGGCATGGCGGCCAGGACCGACTCAAACTCCGCGGGGGTCAGGATCCGGGTCGTGGCCAGCACCACCTTGGGTAGTTCGGTGTTCTCGCATGGGTTGAACGCGATCATCCGGTCACGGACGGCGCGGGCGAACACTGAGTGCAGCATGACGTGGTACTTGGTGATCGACCGCGGGGCCAGGTCGCGATCGACGGCCTGGGTGACCCAGGCCTGGACGGTCGAGGGCATGATCCGGGCCAGGCGCATGTGCCCGAAGTACGGCACGAAGTGGTTGCGCAGGTAGGACTGGTAGCCCGCGCGGGTGGTGACCTCCAGGTGCCGGGACGGCAGCCAGATCTCTTCGGCGTACTCCTGGAAGGTGATCCGGCCGGCGGCCGGGTCGATCCAGGTGCCGTCGGCGACCGTGTCGTCTTGGCGGCCGGCAGCGCGTTCGGCCTCGCGGCTCGTCGCGAAGGTGCCTGCCGAGCGGGTTCGCCCGTACGGGTCGCGGAACATGGCGGTGTGGCGGATCTTGCCGTCATGGGCCGTCCGCTGGATCACCCACCCCATCGCGTCACCTCCCTACAGCTCCGCACCGTGTACGCAGAATGTACGCAGACATGCCTGGAGGTAGGTGGATCGGGGTGGATGCCCGTGGACCTCGATACGCCATTTGACCTGCGTAAATGCATGCATCTACGCTAGCAGGAGCACGGTGATTCGCAACGTGTTCCCGGCTCATAACCCAGAGGTCGTAGGTTCAAATCCTACCCCCGCTACTTCACACATCTGCGATTGCAGAGTGCGGCGTCAGCCTTCCGGGATCATCCGGAAGGCTTTCGTCGTTTCTGGGCCCCTGCACGACGGATTTCGTCGCGAGCGACACGTTCCGCGCCTGGGGCC
>MLJW01000330.1_pt1 | contig 26958 bp, 17 predicted proteins | sample 888231 | NCBI WGS metagenome assembly MLJW01 (sample SAMN05788063, study PRJNA343431) | mine drainage metagenome | isolation source: sample collected from the inflow into an acid mine drainage treatment plant... | place: Germany: Lusatia, lignite mining district
CGCCACCTTGGCCTTGAACGCTGGCGTGTGGGTCCGGCGGGTACGTTTTGCCATGCTTCCGTCTCCTGATCCGCGGCAGATCATGCCGCTCTCAGGCAAAAAATCCACTTATCTTCCTGTCTGAATTTCCCAGGCCGGCTCTCTCGGCGGCGGAGGCCACGGTCTGGACATTGGCGGATGCGGTCTCCGATGCCTCCGAAACACTGGAGGTTTTCCGGCTGGTCTCCGTCGCGGCTTTGCTCAGACCCTCCGCCAACGCCTGCAACTGATGAGCGGCGGCCGCCACGGCCTGCACCGTATTGCCGGCCGATTGATCGAAGTCCTCGGTCATTTTTGCAATTTTCACGGCTCTTTCGGCTTTATTCTGCTCTTCTTCCCGCTGCCGGATCTCAAGCTCGCGCTGCTTTACCAGGCTCGTCTGAAACAAACCGAGGGCGGCAGCCATCTCGCCCACCTCATCGGCATCCTCTCGGTGCGGAATATGTGCCGACAGATCTCCCCCTGCGATCAGCTTCATGGAAGAGGAAACGTTTTTTATAGGAGTCACCACCGAGTTTTTTGTGAAAACCGTTATGACCACAGACAGCGCAAGCCCAAATAAAATAGAAAACACAGACGTTAATTTCATAAACTCCGCGCTTTTAAAAACGCTCCCGGCATCACTCTCCAAAAGATTTTTTTGGTTTTCAATCAAACCACCGGTGCGGCGTCCATCCGCCGCCACGTCTCCATAAAATATGGTCTGAAGTTTTTCCGCATGAGGAAATGCGGCCTCTTTCAAAATTTTGATCTGCAGATCCGTCGTGGGAGCCGCCTCGACACGCGATTGCGCTTTCTTTAAAGCATAAAGATTACTTTTTGCCGCATCCCATAAATTTACATTTTTCTCATTTGAGAAATGGGACGACAATTTATCAATTTTATCCTCAAGGCGAGAGATCCTCTCCCATGCCTGAGCCCTGTCTGTTTTAAATTTATCATCCTTCGTCAGGATATACCCACGAAGATCAGAGAGGGATATAAAAAGCTCTGCGCCAATATTTGCGCTAGACTGCGATGCAGGAGACCTTAATTCAACTATGTTATTGACGAAAAATTGAACTCTCAGGCTTTCAAAAAGCGATATTCCAGAAACAATCGTTACAACAAGGCAGATTGAACCAAAGCCAAGCGACAGACGCGATCCTATCCTCATCACCCCCCCCCTTTTATTTTGAGGTGTCCCGACCGTCATCCCTCCAACAAACACCACTCCAATGGATAGGGTTCATGGACTTAAGGCTTAACCGGGACACTCTTAAGAAGAGATAGTGGGAAAAAGAAGAGAACATTGACTTTCGTCAAGCCATCCCGGGATATCAGGCAAGAGCGCGCGATACCCGATCCACCAGCACGGCAACCGAACGGTAGGGAATGCCGGCATGATCGGCCAGCCCGATCTCGCAGGTCTTGTTGGCCGAAAAGCCTTCCTGGCAGCCTGCGTCCACCGTCAGTTTGCGCAGGCCATGATCGTTCAGTTCCGGCACCAGGAAGCCGCGATCGCCGCCGAAACCGCAGCAGCCAACGCCTTCGGGCACCACCACCTCCTCGGCGCAGGCCCGCACCAGGGCCAGCAGTTTGCCCTCAAGCCCCTGCTTGCGGATGGAACAGGGAATATGCAGCATCACCTTTCCCGGCTGCGGGGTGAGCCGCAGGCGCGCCAGCACGCGGTCGGCCAGGAACTCCACCAGATCCACCACGGTGCCGCCCGCCGCCTGAACGGTTTTCAGGCGGTTGGCGCAGGCCGAGGTATCCATCACCACCGGCAGGCCGCGCCCCTGATCGAGGGCCGCCACCGCCTGGAACAGCTCTCCCGACCGGGCATCGGCCAGATCGAACCAGCCCCGGCTTTCGAAAGGCTGACCGCAGCAGAGGCTGTCCAGCCCCTGGGGCAGCAGCACCTGGTATCCGGCCTTTTTCAGCAGGCGGATCATCACGTCGGGCAGGGCTTCCGGCGCATCGTCATGGCGGCCGGCCCCCATGGCGCGGCTGGCGCAGCTGGGCAGATAGATCACCGGCTCGCCGGCGCCGCCCGCCGCCAGGGCCGGACGGACCGGGCGCGGCAGCGATTTATCCACCAGCCCGGCGATGGCCAGACCGGCGCGGGCCAGGGTCATGGTGGCGCCGAAATGCCCGGCCACCAGCTGGCCGACACCACGCGCCAGGGCCGAGCCCTGCCGCCCGCGCAAGGATTTGACCAGGGAGCCGGTTTCGATCTCCACCGGGCAGGCGGTGGCGCACAGGCCGCAGGCGGCGCAGGTATCGAGCCCCATATAATCGTAAAGCCTGCTCAGGCTCCGCGCCCGCTCCGTCTCGCCCGCCGCCTCGGCGCGGGAAATCTCGCGCCAGCCGACAATGCGCTGGCGCGGCGACAGCGTCAGCCCCAGCGAGGGGCACATGCGTTCGCAAAAGCCGCATTCCATGCAGGCGTCCACCAGGGGATCGGCGGCCGGCATCGGCTTCAGATCGGCCAGATGGGCCTTGGGATCATCGTTCAGAATAACGCCGGGATTGAACAGGCCGTGCGGATCGAACAGCGCCTTGATGCGGCGCATCAGAGCATGGGCGGCGGCCCCCCATTCCAGGGCCACATAGGGCGCCATGTTGCGCCCGGTGCCGTGTTCGGCCTTCAGCGAGCCATCGTACTTTTTCACCACCAGCGCGGCCACCTCGTCCATGAAGGCGGCATAGCGCAGCACCTCGGCATTGGAACCGAAATCCTGCGTGAAGACGAAATGCAGATTGCCGGCCAGGGCATGGCCGAACAGGATGGCGTCGTCGTAGCCGTGGCGGACGAACAGGGCGCGCAGATCGAGGGCGGCCTCGGCCAGATCCCCGATGCGGAAGGCCACATCCTCGGTGATCACCGCCGTGCCCAGGGGCCGCACCGCCCCCACGGCGGTCAGCAGGCCCTTGCGCACTTTCCACAATTTGCCGCAGGCCGCCGGATCGGCGGTGAACGACACCGGCGACAGCGGCGCATGCGCGGCCAGGATCTCGGTGGTCTGGGCCATGTGGGCCATCAGGCCCAAGGCATCGCCGGCGCGGCATTCCACCAGCAGGGCGGTGACGTCGGGCCCCAGATCCTTCAGCCCCTCGGGCAGGCCGGGCTTGTTTTCCACCGAGCGCAGCGAGGCGCGGTCCATCAGCTCCACCGCCGCCACCGGGGCGGCGGTCAGCGCCGTCACCGCGCGGCAGGCATCGGCCATGCCGCCGAAGAACACCAGGGCGCTGGCCTTATGCGGATGATCGGCCACCGTGCGGTAGGTGATTTCGGCGATGAAGCCCAGGGTGCCTTCCGAGCCGATCATCAGATGCTGCAGAATGTCGATGGGATCCTGGAAATCCACCAGGGCGTTCAGCCCGTAGCCGGTGGTGTTCTTGATGGCGAACTTGGCGCGGATGCGCTCGGCCAGGGCACTATCGGCCCGGGTTTCGGCGGCCAGATCGGCCAGGGCTTCCAGCAGCCCGGCATGGCTTTGCCGGAAGGCGGCGACGCTGGCGGCATCTCCGGTATCGAGCACGGCTCCATCGGCCAGGATCAGGCGCATGGAGCGCAGGGTCTGATAGCTGTTCTCGGCGGTGCCGCAACACATGCCGCTGGAATTGTTGGCGGCGATGCCGCCGATGCGCGCCGAATCGATGGAGGCCGGATCGGGGCCGATCTTGCGGGCGAACCCGGCCAGACGGCGGTTGGCCTCGGCGCCGATCACACCGGGCTGCAGACGGATGGCCGCCCCGCCTTCGAGAATCTCCAGGCCGCTCCAGCTGTCGCTCAGCATCACCAGCACCGAATCGCTGATGGACTGGCCGGACAGACTGGTGCCCGAGGCGCGGAAGGTCAGCGGCGCGCCGTGGCGGGCGCAGGCATCGAGCACGCGGCGCAGCTCGGCCTCGCTGTCCACCACCACCACCGCCTGCGGCACCAGCCGGTAGAAACTGGCGTCGGTGCCGTAGGCCAGCAGGCGCAGGGGATCGGTGACCAGGCGCTCGGCCGGCAGAAAGGCGGCGAACTCTTTGCACAGCGCGGCGTAATCGGCGCGCCGGGATTGCGGCGACAGGAGCATGGGATCGTCCTTACGTTCTACTGATCGGTCAGGACCAGAACCAGAAGCTCTTTCGGTCCGTGCACGCCATAGGCCAGGGTCTGTTCGATATCGGCGGTCTTGGAGGGGCCGGAAATCAGCAGGGCATTGGTGGGCATGGCCCCGGCCCAGCCCTGTTCGGCCACCAGCTGCGCCAGACTGTCGTGCAGACCGCTGGCGGCCATCACCGCCACATGCAGGGGCGGCAGCAGGCTCATCAGGCGCGGTTCGGCGGCATCGGGCCACAGCACCAGGCTGCCGGTTTCGGCGATGCCCCAGCGCACCGAGGTCACCCCCGCCTCGACAGTATGCACCAGCTCCGCCTTCATTTCCTCGATGGAGCGGTCGTAGGGCACCAGGGTCGGCGCGTCGGCATCGGCCATCCAGGCCCGGCCCAATTGCGCCCCCACCGGCGCCGCCGGTCCATAAAGCACGCGGCGCACGCCGCGTTCGGCCAGCAGGGCGGCCAGGCGCTGGGGCCAGGCGGCCAGGGTGGTTTCCACCACCTCGCCATGCACCGAGCCCAGCATGGTGCGGAAACGCTCCAGGCGGCCTTCGCCGAACACCGGCGGCGTCCAGTCGGGCCGCTCGGGCGGCGCGGTGCGGGGCGCGGCCCTTAAGCGGGCCAGAATGTTGGCGCGGGCGTCACTCATCGCAATATCCCTGTTCACGGGCCAGTTCATGCAGGCTTTTGGCGGCAAAGCGCGGCTTGGCGCGCACGCTGGTCCAGGCCTTCAGCAGGGGCAGCCGTTCGGGCAGCAGATTGCCGAAGCGGGTCATGCCCCAGGCGGCCAGACGGCCCATCCAGGGGCGCGAATAGATCAGCATCCAGCCCCGCCACGACAGGGTTTCCAGCCACGAGCGGCGGGCGCCGCCGCCCTTGACGGCGCCGCTGTGGCCGGGCCGCACCGATTCCTCGCGCAGGCGCACCAGGATATCGGCGATGGGAATTTTGACCGGACACACCTCGACGCAGGCATTGCACAAGGTGGAGGCGTGCGGCTGATCGCCGGCGCAGTCCAGCCCTTCCAGCTGCGGGGTGAGAATCTTGCCGATCGGACCGGGATAGACGAACTTGTAGGTATGCCCCCCCACCCGCGAATAGACCGGGCAGTGGTTCATGCAGGCGCCGCAGCGGATGCAGCGCAGGGTATCGCGCAGCTGATCATCGCCGAAGACGCGGGAACGCCCGGAATCCAGCAGCACCAGATGCACCTTTTCCGGCCCGTCCAACTCGCCGGGCCGGCGCGGATGGGTGATCATGTTGACATAGGTGGTGATATGCTGGCCGGTGGCCGAGCGCGGCAGCAGCGCCAGCAGCGGCGGCAGATCCTCCAGGGTTTCCACCAGCTTTTCGATGCCCATAAGGGCGATATGCAGCGGCGGCAGGGTGGTGGACAGACGGCCGTTGCCCTCGTTCTCCACCAAAACCAGGGTCCCGGTTTCGGCCACGGCGAAGTTGACCCCGGAAATGCCGGCATCGGCGGCGGCGAAGCGACCGCGCAGCTCGGCGCGGGCCGCCGCCGTCAGGGCGTCCACATCCTCGGTATAGCCCAGGCCGGGAATGCGCTCGGCGAACAGCTGGGCGATCTCGGCCTTGTTCTTGTGAATGCAGGGCATCACGATATGGCTGGGCGCCTCGCCCGCCAGCTGGATGATATATTCGCCCAGATCGGATTCCACCGCCTGGATGCCGTGCGCCGCCAGATGATGGTTGAGCTCCATCTCCTCCGACACCATGGACTTGCCCTTGATCACCGTGCGCGCCCCCGCGGCCCGCAGGATCTCCAGCACGATGGCGTTGGCCTCGGGGATGCTTTCCGCCCAATGCACCTCGATACCGTTGGCGCGGCAGTTTTCCTCAAGCTCCACCAGCAGCTCGGGCAGCCGGGCCAGCACCCGGGCCTTGGCGGCGGCGCCCCTGGCGCGCAGGGCCTCCCACGCCGGCGTGTCGGCGAACTGGGCGGCGCGCTTGCTCATCAGCCCGTCCATGGCGCGGCGGAAATTGGCGCGCAAGGTGGGGTCGTTCAGGGCCTTGGGGGCGCGGGCGGTGAAATCGTTGCCGGTGGCGGCCTGCGGTTCAGCGCCCATGGCCGCGCTCCAGCAGAAATTCGGCGATATGCTGGGGCCGCATGCTTTTGCCGGCCTTTTCCAGGGCGCCGCCGATATTCATCAGGCAGCCGCAATCGCCCGACACCACGCGGGCGGCGCCGGTTTCCTCCAGGGCCTGGATCTTGTCGCCGACCATGGCGGCGGAAATCTCCGGCTGGCGCACCGAGAAGGTGCCGCCGAAACCGCAGCATTCCTTCTCGCGCGGGTTTTCCACCAGGGTCACGTTGGCCAGCTGGCGCAGCAGGGATTTCGGCTCGTCCACCACGCCCATCTCGCGCATGGAGTGGCAGGAGCCGTGCCAGGTGACGGTGACCGGCGGCCCCTTGTCCTCCAGCGTGATGTGCAGCACGTTGACCAGAAACGCCGTCAGCTCGTGCACGCGGGCCGAAAAGGCCACGGCGCGCTCGTAGTCCGGGCGGCCCTTGAACAGATCGGGGTAATGGGTCTTCATCATGCCGGCGCAGGAGCCCGAGGGCACGACGATGGGCCAGTCGTTGGGAAAGGCCTCCATCTGGCGCAGAGCCACGGCGCGGGCCTCGTCCATATAGCCGGAATTGCGGGCCGGCTGGCCGCAGCAGCCCTGATCGGGCGGAAACACCACCTTGATCCCTTCACGCCTCAAAAGCTCCATCCCCGCCAGACCGGCGCCGGGATAAAACAGATCGATCACGCAGGTTCCGAAATAATAGACGCGCTCCGGCTTGGCATGAAGCCGGATGTCCGTTGCTGGCTGGGCCATGGGCGTTCCTCGACAATCAGGCGTTTTCGCCTTTGCATCGTCAATGGTTGCCTAACTTTACCGAAAATTACAAGCGGTAAAAAAATATAACCAGATTATTTTGCCCGCTCCCGCGCCATGGTCAGACCGGCGCCCTCGGCGCGGCGTTCCGAAACCGCGCGGCGGTGATCGGCCATCTGCGCCTCGCGCAGGGCCTCGGCGGTGGCGGCGATATGGGCCTTGGCGGTCAGGCGCGCCGCTTCCGGATTACGGGCGGCGATGGCGGCGTAAAGGGCCTGATGCTGGCGCAGAAAACTGTCGCGCACGCCCCGGCGCAGATAAAGATCGGCCCGGTCGTAGAACACGCCGGCCTGCAGCATGTCGAGCAGCCCGCCCATGACATGGGTCATCACCGCATTGTGGGCGGCCTCGTAGATGGCCAGATGGAAGCGGGCGTCGGCCTGGGCTTCCTGCGCCGGATCATCCAGGCCGTGCGCCTCTTCCAGCGCCGTCAGGCAGGCGCCGAGATGGGCCAGTTCGGCCTCGCTGGCCCGCAGGGCGGCGGCCGCCGCGGCCTCGCCGCCCAGCAGGCCGCGGAATTCCAGATAGTCGAAGGCGGTTTCGGGATGGCTGTTGAGCAGGCGCGCCAGCAGTTCCACCCCCGCCGCCCGGGTTTCGATGTCGTCGGTCATGCCCCGATCCTATCCGTCCGCTTTTTGCATTGCCAGATGCGCATATCAGGGTTCGAAAAATTTTCTGGTTTGCATCGGATGGAATTTTTGTTTATGCACATCAGGTATGCGGTCATAAAATTTTACCAACGGCACCGCAATGGCAATGACAGAAACCATCCGGGCCGCGATGCCCGCTCAGCAGCAGAGGATTTGGGAGGAAACATGCAGCCTTGGACGCAACTATACGATCCGGCAGGAAACCTGTGGCTTAGCTCGGCCATTGCCGCCCTGCCCATCCTGTTCTTCTTCCTGGCGCTGACGGTTCTGCGCCTGAAAGGCCATGTGGCCGGCACCATCACCGTGGTTCTGGCCCTGGCGGTGGCGGTGCTGTTCTACCACATGCCCGCCGGCATGGCTTTCGGCGCCGCCGGATACGGTTTCATGTACGGCCTGTGGCCCATTGCCTGGATCATCATCGCCGCCGTCTTCCTTTATAAGATCACCGTGCAGACCGGCCAGTTCGATGTGATCCGCGCCTCGGTCATCTCCATCACCGAGGATCAGCGCCTGCAGATGCTGATGGTGGGCTTCTCGTTCGGGGCCTTCCTGGAAGGCGCCGCCGGGTTCGGCGCCCCGGTGGCCATCACCGCCGCCCTGCTGGTGGGCCTGGGCTTCAATCCGCTGTACGCCGCCAGCCTGTGCCTGATCACCAACACCGCCCCGGTGGCCTTCGGCGCCATGGGCATTCCCATGATCGTCGCCGCCAAGGTGACCGGCCTCGACGCCTTCCGCATCGGCCAGATGGCCGGCCGCCAGCTGCCGTTCCTGGCCGCCTTCGTGCCGTTCTGGGTGGTGTTCATCATGGACGGCCGCCGCGGCATCAAGGAAACCTGGCCGGCCATCCTGGTGGCGGGCGGCTCGTTCGCCGTCGGTCAGTTCTTCACCTCCAACTTCATCGGTCCGGAACTGCCCGACATCACCTCGTCGCTGCTCAGCCTGGTCAGCCTGGCGCTGTTCCTGAAGGTGTGGAAGCCCAAGCGCATCTTCCGCTTCCACGAGGCGAGCGAGGAGGAACGCCATTCCCACGATTATTCCAACCTGCAGATCCTGAAGGCCTGGTCGCCGTTCCTGATCCTGACCCTGGTGGTCACCCTGTGGAGTCTGAAGCCCTTCAAGGCCCTGTTCGCCAAGGGCGGCGCCCTGGCCGGCAGCACCTTCTCCTTCGCCATTCCCGGCCTCGACAAGATGGTGCAGAAGGCCGCTCCCATCGTCGTCAAGCCGGAAGCGCTGTCGGCGGTGTTCCACCTCAACCTGATCTCGGCCACCGGCACCGCCATTCTGGTGGCGGCCCTGATCTCCATGGCCATCCTGAAGCTGAAGCCCGCCGACGGCCTCAAGCTGTTCGGCCAAACCCTGCTGGAGCTGAAGCGCCCGATCTACACCATCGGCACCGTGCTGGCCTTCGCCTTCGTGGCCAACTATTCCGGCCTGTCGTCCACCCTGGCCCTGCTGCTGGCCGGCACCGGTGCCGCCTTCCCGTTCTTCTCGCCCATCCTGGGCTGGCTGGGCGTGTTCCTGACCGGCTCCGACACCTCGTCCAACGCCCTGTTCTGCAGCCTGCAGGCCACCACCGCCCAGCAGGTGGGGGTGCAGAACGTGCTGCTGGTGGCGGCCAACACCGCCGGCGGCGTGACCGGCAAGATGATCAGCCCGCAGTCCATCGCCGTGGCCTGCGCCGCCACCGGACTGGTGGGCGAGGAAGCCAAACTGTTCCGCTTCACCCTGAAGCACAGCCTGTTCTTCGTGGTCATCGTCGGGATCATCACCACCTTGCAGGCCTATGTGCTGACCTGGATGATCCCTTCTTAACCCTTTTCCGGCGAAGCTCCCCCGCTTGCGCCTCTTGCAGCCCGGACGGCCCCGCCGTCCGGGCTCTTTTTTGCTTCATCACGGATGAGCGGGAATAATACCGGCCAACCATTGAAGTGACGGGTTGGCCGGTCTCCAGCGAGCCTTGAGCGAGCGGCCAAGGCGGCGGATGCCGCCGCCCGGCGAGGGACGATACAACCGGTCAATTCATTGGCCGGTTGATTCTCTATAAGGCGTTGGTGTTTGAGATGCCCCCTTGTTTCAGGGGCGCACCAGATCGCGCAGTTGCCGTTCCAGGCGGGCGTCGAGCTGGGCGATCTCGTGCAGGGCCTCGCGGGTGAAGGAGATATGCTGGGCCGCCACCCGGCTGGCGGCATCGGGATCGCCGGCCATCACCGCTTTGTAGACCGCCTCGTGCTGCTCCAGCAGCAGCTCGCGCACACCCTTGCGCTGGTAAAGCTTGGCGCGGTTGTAAAAGACATCGCGGCGCAACAGCGCCGACAGCGCCCGCATGATGTGCAGCATCACCAGATTGTGCGAGGCCTCGTAAAGGGCCAGGTGGAAATCGGCGTCGGCCGCCGCCTCGTTGCTGGGATCATCCTCGGCATGGGCCGCCTTCATGCGCTCGAAGGCCTCGGCGATGAGGGCGCGGTCGATATCGGTGCCGCGCAGCGCCGCCAGATAGGCGGCCGAGCCCTCGATGATGGCGCGGAACTCCAGGTAATCAAGGGTGCCGTCGGGCTGATCGCGCATCAGCCGCGACAAGGTGCCGGTAAAGGCCTCGCCCAGCAGCGGCGCCACATGGCTGGCGCCGCCCTTGCCGGCATAAAGCAGGCCCTTGTTTTCCAGCTTTTCCAGGGCTTCGCGCAGCGAGGGGCGGGACACATCGAAGCGCAGCGCCAGTTCGCGCTCGGGCAGCAGCCGCTCGCCGGGGCGCAGCGCCCCCTCCAGAATCAGGGTTTCAAGGCGTTCGGCAATGGTGTCGGCCAGTTTGGCCGGTTTGATCTGCGTGCTCATGATCCCCATCTTAATCCACATGTCGGCCTTAGGAGCCTGTCTCCGTAATGCGAATGACCGTAAAGACGGGTCTTTTTGCACACTATTGCGTCGAAAACCGCTTCCGATGCTCCGCATCGCTGCGCGCTTTTCTCCTGATATTGCACAAAAATACCGCGCTTTCCGACTCATCCGATGACGGAGACAGGCTCCTTAGCCCAGGCGTCAGACCCCGGTCAATCCGGTTTCGGAATTATCCGCTTTGGTAATTTTAATTGCCCAATTATATTTAGTTGGGCAATTCGTTGAAACAAGGATGCTGCATGTCCGCTTCGCTTTCTCCCATCACCAAGCTTCTGGTCGCCAATCGCGGCGAGATCGCCATCCGCATCTGCCGGGCCGCCACCGAGCTGGGCATCGGCACCGTGGCGGTGTACTCCAACGAGGACCGTTTCGCCCTGCACCGCTTCAAGGCCGACGAAAGCTATCTGATCGGCGAAGGCAAGGGCCCCATCGAGGCCTATCTCTCCATCGACGAGATGATCCGCATCGCCAAGGAGGCGGGTGCCGACGGCGTGCATCCCGGCTACGGCTTCCTGTCGGAAAATCCCGATTTCGCCGAGGCCTGCCACCAGGCGGGCCTGACCTTCGTCGGCCCCTCGCCCGAGGTCATGCGGCTTCTGGGCAACAAGGTGGCGGCGCGCAAGGCCGCCGTGGCCGCCGGGGTGCCGGTGATGCCCGCCACACCGCCCCTGCCCGCCGATATGGAACATTGCCTGGCTCTGGCCGCCGAAGTGGGCTATCCCCTGATGCTGAAGGCCAGTTGGGGCGGCGGCGGCCGCGGCATGCGCATCGTGGAAGGCCCCGAGGCCCTGCCCGACCTGATCGCCACCGCCCGCCGCGAAGCCAAGGCCGCCTTCGGCAATGACGAGGTGTATCTGGAAAAGCTGGTGCGCCACGCCCGCCATGTGGAAGTGCAGATCATCGGCGACAGCCATGGCATGATCGTGCATCTGTTCGAGCGCGACTGCTCGGTGCAGCGGCGCAATCAGAAGGTGGTGGAACGCGCCCCCGCCCCCTATCTGGCCGAGGAACAGCGCCAATCCCTGTGCGAAGCCGCCTTGAAGCTGGGCCGCGCCGTCGGCTACGTCAATGCCGGCACCGTGGAATTCCTGCTGGATACCGACAGCGGCCAGTTCTATTTCATCGAGGTCAATCCCCGCGTGCAGGTGGAGCATACGGTGACCGAGGTGGTCACCGGCATCGACATCGTCAAATCCCAGATTCTCATCGCCGGCGGGGCTGAAATCGGCAAGCCCGGCGCGCCCATTCCGGTGCAAAGCGATATCCGCCTGAATGGCCACGCCATTCAGTGCCGCGTCACCACCGAAGACCCCAGCAACAACTTCATCCCCGATTATGGCCGTATCTCGACCTATCGCGGTGCCAACGGTTTCGGCATCCGCCTGGATGGCGGCACCGCCTTCTCGGGCGCGCTCATCACCCGCCATTACGATTCTCTGCTGGAAAAGGTCACGGCCTGGGCCCCCACGCCGGTTGAAGCCATCGCCCGCATGGATCGGGCCTTGCGGGAATTCCGCATTCGCGGCGTCGCCACCAATCTGACCTTCCTGGAAGCGGTGATCACCCATCCGAAATTCGTCGCCTGCGGCTACACCACCCGCTTCATCGACGAAACCCCGGAACTGTTCGCCCATGGCAATCGCCGCGACCGCGCCACCCGCCTGCTGAACTTCATCGGCGAGGTGCAGGTCAACGGCAGCCCGGAGATCAAAGGTTCGGCTCCGCGCCCCGACATGAGCCACCAGGCCAGGCTTCCCGTTCTGCCCGACGACGCCGCCGCCGGCAGCAGGCAGATTCTGGCGGAGCGCGGCCCCAAGGGGCTGGCCGACTGGGTCCTGGCGCAAAAACGGGTGCTGATCACCGATACCACCATGCGCGACGCCCATCAGTCGCTGCTGGCCACCCGCATGCGCAGCCATGATCTGGTGGCCATCGCCCCGGCCTATGCCAAGCTTCTGCCCAACCTGTTCAGCATGGAATGCTGGGGTGGGGCCACCTTCGACGTCGCCATGCGCTTCCTGGTGGAGGACCCGTGGGAGCGGCTGGCCAAGCTGCGGGAGGCCATGCCCAATCTGCTGACGCAGATGCTGCTGCGCTCGGCCAATGGCGTCGGCTATGCCAACTATCCCGACAATGTGGTGACCTATTTCATCCAACAGGCCGCCAAGGCCGGGGTCGACCTGTTCCGCGTGTTCGACTGCCTGAACTGGGTGGACAATATGCGCCTGGCCATGGACACGGTGATCGAGTCCGGCGGCGTCTGCCAGGCCGCCCTGTGCTATACCGGCGATATCGGCGACCCCGACCGCGCCAAATACGACCTGAAATACTATGTCGACCTGGCCAGGCAGTTGGAAAAAGCCGGGGCGCATATGCTGGCGGTGAAGGACATGGCCGGACTGGTGCGCCCCCGCGCCGCCACCGCCCTGTTCAAGGCGCTGAAGCAGGAAATCTCCATTCCCATCGCCTTCCATACCCACGACACCTCGGGTCTGTCGGCGGCCTCGGTTCTGGCCGCCGTCGAGGCCGGGGTGGATACGGTGGACGCCGCCATGGATGCCTTCAGCGGCACCACCAGCCAGCCGCCGCTGGGCTCCATCAACGCCGCCCTGAGGGGCCACGCGCGCGACCCCGGCCTGGACCAGACGGCCCTGGACCGCATTTCCGTTTATTGGGAACAGGCCCGCAAGCATTACGCCGCCTTCGAGGCCGATGTGAAATCCGGCACCGCCCAGGTCTATCTGCATGAAATGCCGGGCGGCCAGTACACCAACCTGCGCCAGCAGGCCAAAAGCCTGGGCATCGACGACAAGTGGGATCAGGTGGCCCACGCCTATGCCGATGTGAACCGCCTGTTCGGCGATATCGTCAAGGTCACCCCCACCAGCAAGGTGGTGGGCGACATGGCGCTGATGATGGTCACCACCGGCCTGACCGCCGCCGATGTGGCCGACCCCGAGCGCGAAGTGGCCTTTCCGGACTCGGTGGTGCAGCTGTTTCGCGGCGAGCTGGGCCAGCCCCCCGGCGGCTGGCCGCAGGCCCTGAGCCGGAAGGTGCTGAAGGGCGAGGCCCCCTTCACCGAGCGGCCGGGCGCGGTGATGGGCCATGCCAATCTGGCCTCGCAGCGCACCGAGGCGGAAAGCCAGGCCGGACGGCCGCTGTCGGACCAGGAGTTCGCCTCCTATCTGATGTATCCCAAGGTGTTCCGCGATTTCGCCGCCATGACCCGCAAGTTCGGCGATGTGTCCGCCCTGCCCACGCCGGTGTTCTTCCACGGCATGGATCCCGGCCAGGAGATCACCATCGAACTGGAAAAGGGCAAGAACCTGATCCTCCGCTTCCTGGCCATGTCGGAGGCCGACGAAAACGGCGAACGCAAACTGTTCTTCGAACTGAACGGCCAGCCGCGCACCATCCGCATCGCCGATCGTTCGGTGGCCCCCTCGCGCCCGGCCCAGCCCAAGGCCGAGGACGGCAATGCCGCCCATGTGGCCGCCCCCATGCCCGGCCTGGTGGTGACCATCGCCGTGCGCGAGGGCCAGGAAGTGGAAAAGGGCGACATGCTGCTCTGCATCGAGGCCATGAAGATGGAAACCGCCGTCCGCGCCGAAAAAGCCGGAACCGTCACCAAAATCTGCGTTGCCCCCGGCCAGCAGGTGGATCCCAAGGATCTGCTGATGATCGTGGCGTGACCGCGAAAAACGGCAAGGGCGGCCCCGCCCTTGCCGTTTTTCGCATTTTGAGCCGCATTTTGAAACGCCGCCCGCCGCCACGGCGTAAAATGATGAGAAAAGGGGAGAAAACGGGATAAAAGCCGTGCCATAGTTTGGCATCCGCGTTGCTAGATAAAAAACAAAGCTAGATAAAAAATAAAAACCCGCGCGGAAGGGGAGGCCCATGATCAAATCGCCCTTTCTTCTCTCCACCGGAATGTTCACCCCCTCGTCCTGCCAGGATTGCGAGACACCGGCGGAAACCTGGGTGGACCTGACCGCGCTGGCCTCGGATTGGCTGTGGGAAACCGATGCCGAGGGGCTTTACCGCTATGTTTCACCCTGCGTGGCCGAAAAACTGGGATGCCCCCCCCAGGATCTCATCGGGCGGTCGCGCCTTGACCTCGATGCCGGCAATCCCCGCAATGCCGGTCTGGCCGGGCATCTCCATCTGGTGGAGCGGCGCCAGCCCTTCCGGGATTTCGTCTGCGTTCTGAGCGTGCCCGGACGCGGCGCGCAGGTGGTGCGCTTCAACGGCGTGCCGGTGTTCGACGGCGGCGGCGTCTTTCAAGGCTATCAGGGGCTGGCCGCCAACATCACCCGCCAGATCGAGGCCGAGGAACGGGCGCAAAACGCCGAGCGCCGCCTGATGGATGCCCTGGAAAGCATCAGCGACGGCTTCGCCCTCTACGATGCCGAAGACCGGCTTTTACTGTGCAACCGCCACTATCGGCAGATGTTTCCCTGCGCCGACGGGGTTATTCTGGTCGGCCGCACCTTCAGCGATATCGTGCGCGCCGTGGCCCGGCAGGGCGGCTACCATTATTCCGGCCCCGAACTGGAAACCTTCGTGGCCCGCCGTCTGGCCGAACACATCCGGGCCAACGGCCAGCCGGTGCTGCATCATCTGGCCGCCGACCGCTGGTCGATGACCCGGGAATTCCGCACCCGGAACGGCGGCGTGGTGACGGTGCGCACCGATGTCAGCGAGATTACCCGCAGCCGCGAGGAACTGTCGCGGCTGCAAAAAACCTACGAACGGCTGCTGGCCTCGGCGGGCCAGGGCATTTTCGGCATCGACGCCGACGAGATCATCACCTACGCCAATCCCATGGCCGGCACCCTGCTGGGTTTTTCCCGCGAGGATCTGGTGGGCATGAACTATCACGAACTGATGTCCGATGCCGCCACCGCCTGCCCGCTGCCCGCCCTGCCCGCCCTGCCCAACCGCCAGAGCGCCCTGGAAGGGCGCTTCCTGCGCGCCGACGGCAGCGCCTTCTACGCCGAGGCGGTGCTGACGCCGCTGATCGAGGACGGCCGCCCGCAAGGCGCGGTGCTGGTGTTCCACGATGTTTCGTTGCGCAAGCGCTACGAGGAAGGCATCGCCAACCACCAGCGCGAACTGGAAAAACTGGTGGAGGAGCGCACCAGCACCCTCTCGCGCGAGATCGATCAGCGCGCCCGCACCGAGGAGGCCTTGCGCAAAAGCACCGGCCGCCTCATCGGCATCGCCTCCACCCTGGTGGAAGGCGTGCTGCTGACCGATCTCAACGGCCACATCCTGTTCGCCAACCGCTCGGCGCAGCGCCTGCTGGGAGACGAAAACCGGCCGCTGGCCGGCACCGACCTTGATGAATCCATGCGGATCGAAGACAGCGGCAGCCCCCGCAGTTTCGCCGACGGACCGCTGCAACGCACCGCCGACGGCGGCGAGGCCGCCATCATCGAGGACGCGGTGTTCGTCACCGCCGACGGGCGGCGCCTCAGCATGGCCTACGCCGCCGCGCCGCTGGAGGAAGAAGGCAAGCGCCGCGGCGTGGTGATATCGTTCCGCAGCATCGAAACCCTGAAGCAGGCCCAGTTTGAAGCCTTGCAGGCCTCGCGGCTGGCCAGCGTGGGGCAACTGGCGGCGGGCATCGCCCACGAGATCAACACCCCCATCCAGTATGTGGGCGACAATCTGCGCTTCATCAGCGACTCCCTCACCTCCATCGCCGAGACCCTGGACCGGCTACGCACCCTGGTGAACGGCGAGGCCGCCCCGCCGGCCCTGCGGGCGGATGTCGAACGGCTGTTCGCCGACAACGATCTTGGCTATCTTTTGGAGGAACTGCCGCAGGCGGCGGCGCAATCCCTGGACGGCGTGGCCCATGTGGCGCATATCGTGCGCTCGATGAAGGATTTCTCCCATCCGGGCGGGGCGGGAAAGGTGTCCACCGACATCAACCACGCCATCGACAGCACCATCACCGTCTCACGCAATGAATGGAAGCATCAGGCCGAGATCGAAACCGTCCTGGCCCCCGACCTGCCGCATATCGCCTGCCTGCCGGCGGAAATCAATCAGGTGCTGCTGAACCTGATCACCAATGCCGCCCACGCCATCGAAAGCGAAAAAAGCGGCACGCTGGGCCGCATCACCATCAGCACCCGGGCCATCGAAGACGGTATCGAAATCCGCGTGGCCGACAACGGCCCCGGCGTGCCCGCCGCCATCCGCGACAAGATCTTCGATCCCTTCTTCACCACCAAACCGGTGGGCAAGGGCACCGGACAGGGGCTGTCCATCTGCCTCGACGTCATCGCCCACAAGCATGGCGGCAAGCTATTCCTGGAAGACGTCACCCCCAAGGGGGCCAGCTTCGTCATCCAGCTGCCGTTCAGCCAGCCGGGCGTGCCCAACGGCTAGAAAGAAACCAGGTCAGGCGGCTTACCAGCAGTTTCATACCCGGTGGGTCCGCTCCGTCGGTGGCAACTGATACAGGACTCTGCGCCACGGCCCCTCCCTTAAGCCGTCTTGGCCAGGCTTGACCCGGCCATCCCTGTGGGGGAGACGCCGTCTTATGATGCGCGGGTCAAGCCCGCGCATGACGACAAGAGGGATGCCGCAGTCCCTCCCTTAAGCCGTCTTGGCCGGGCTTGACCCGGCCATCCATGTGGGGGAGACGCCGTCTAGAAAGAAACCAGGTCAGGCGGCTTACCAGCAGTTTCATACCCGGTGGGTCCGCTCCGTCGGTGGCAACTGATACCGGCCAACCCTTGAAGTGACTCGTTGGCCGGTCTCCAGCGAGCCTTGAGCGAGCGGCCAAGGCGGCGGATGCCGCCGCCCGGCGAGGGACGATACAACCGGTCAATTCATTGGCCGGTTGGTATGATCAGCGCATCGGCACCAGGGTTTCGAACGAGGCGTTCTTAAGTGCCGCCTTCACCGGACCCTGGGCATGGCGGAAGGCCAGGTCCACCCCGGAAGCGCAGGCGGCATCGTAAAGGCCGACGAACAGGCTGAGCCCGGTGGAATCGACGAAGGACAGCCCACCCAGATCCACCTCGCACGCTGTGGACACACCGGCGAACCGTTGCAGCACCTCTTTGAACCTGGGGGCGTCGAGATAGGTCAGACGCCCCTCGATATGGAAAACGGCCACGCCGTTTTCCTGGGTATAGCGGATCTCCACTTTTTTCCTCCCCGGCCCTCAGGCGGCCCGAATATTCGACAGGAACGCATCGATCTGACGGCGCAGATTTTCCGTGCGCTCGGCCACATCGCGCGCCACCGCCAGCACATTGCCGGCGGCACGTCCGGTTTCACCGGCGGCATTGCGCACGCCGGAAACATTGGTGGTCACCTCGTCGGCGCCCTGCGACACCTGATGGACATTATCGGAAATTTCCGACGTTGCCACATCCTGTTCCGAAACCGCCTGCAAAATGCCCGTCGAGAAATCGCTCATCCGGTGAATGATGGCGGTAATATCTGCGATGGCCTCCACCGCCGCATGCGTTTCGTTCTGCACCGCGTTGATCTGGGCCGAAATCTCATCGGTGGCCTTGCCGGTCTGATTGGCCAGGGTTTTCACCTCGCCGGCCACCACGGCAAAGCCCTTGCCGGCATCACCGGCGCGGGCCGCCTCGATGGTGGCGTTCAAGGCCAGAAGGTTGGTCTGGCTGGCGATATGGTTGATCAGCCCCACCACATCGCTGATGCGGCCCACCGCCTGGGTCAGTCCTTCGAACAGGCTGTTGGTTTCCTGGGCCCGCTCCCGCGCCGTTTCGGCGATCCGGGCGGAATCGGTGACGCGGGAATTGATGCGGTCCACCGCCGCCACCAGCTGTTCGGCGGCGGAACTGACCACATGCATGTTGGCCGACATTTCCTCCACCGCCGCCGCCACCGCCGTGGCCTGGCCGGCGGTTTGATCGGCGGTGGCCGACATGATGCGCGAAGTGGCTTCCATCTGCCGGGCCGCCTCGGCCATGCTGCCCAGTTCGTCGGCCACCTCGCCGTTGAATTGCTGCAACAAGGCATCGATGACGCGGGCGCGGCGGTCCTTGGCGTCGCGCTCGGCCTGCTGCTGGCGGGCCAGATCGTCGGCGCGGATCAACCCTTGGCGGAAGGTTTCCACGGCGCGGGCCATATCGCCGATCTGGTCCTGGCGGTCGGCGCCGTCGGTGCCGTGTCCGTAATCTCCCGCCGACAGATCCTTCATGCCGGCGATCACCCGCCCCAGGGGCCGCGAGATATCGGCGGCGATGGCCCAGGCCACCGACAGGGCCAGGGCGAACAGCAGCGCCGTGGCGCCCAGGGTCCAGTCGAAGGCATGCTCGGCCTGGGCCTGAATGGCCGAGGCCAGACTTTGCAGATTGCCCGCCACCTTGTCTTCCACCCCCTTCAGCAGATCGATCTTGCGGGTGATGGTGTCGAACCACACGGCGGCATCCACATGTCCGGTGCCGCCGGTGAAGGGACTGTCGTAGGCGGTCTGGCTCATGCGGTCCACCGCCAGGGCGGCCGGGCTGGCCAGGGCCAGGGCCAGGGCCTGGCGCTCATCCGGGCCGGCATAGGCCAGGAAGGTGGAAAAGAAGGCGTTCTGTTGGGCGATCAAGGCGATGAAATGCTGATAGGCCGCCGTTTCGAAATGCCCGGCCCCGAAGCCGCCGGCGCCCACCGCGCGTTCCTGCCCGGCCCGTTCCTTGCCCTGCAGCAGTTGGGTGTAGGCGGTAATGGCCTTGGCAAGGCGGGCATCGTTATCCATGACCGCCAATTGTTCCACCATGGACAGCATGCCGCCGATCAGGCTGGTGTAATAGCCCGCCGTCTGGGATTGGCTCAGGGCCAGATGATCCACCGCCGCCCGTTCGCCGGACAGCTTGGCCAGGGCGCCGCGGGTCTGGGCGATCAGCCCGGCCAGGGCCGCCGCCGCCGGCTCGGTCTCGAAGCGCGATAAATCCGTGGCCAGGGTGGCAAGGCGGCCATCGGACAGGGCGCGCTGGGCGCCGATGCGGTCGCCGAATTTGGCGCCATGGCTGCCGACGAAGCCCACCGACATGCCGCGCTCCTTCTGCAGTTCATGCACGCTGGCCCCGATCACCGGCGCCAGGGCGGTCAGTTCGCGGAAGGACCGCATGCGCTGCACCTCGCCGTATTTCCCGGCCACCCCGAGAACTGAAAAGGCCAGCATGCCCGCAACCGGTATCAGCACCGCGATCCAGATTCTGGCTCCGATACCGAGTTTTCTGAGCAGCCTTGCCATGGTTTCCTCCATCTTCGGTCTTTAACGTGTATTTATTTTAGATGTTATAGCCGCGCCGCCATCGCCGCCGCAACAGCCGCCGCCGTCAGTCCCGGGTGACCACCTTGTCGTCGATGAATACCACCACGCTGTCTTCGATCAGCTTCAGCTTGGCCAGGGTGCGCAGGCGCTCGATATGCGCTTCCGACAACGGCACCAGTCCGGCCAGCACCAAACGCCCGTTCACCGCCACCACGTCGCGGGCCAGGTCCATGCCGGGCAGCAGCACGGCGGTGGAAAGATGGGTGGTGGCGGTGCGGCCGGCATCATTGTTTTCCAGCCCGGCCCGCACTTTTTTCAGCAGAAAGGGATCGTAGCGCCCGGCATTCAGCTCCAGCACCGTGAAATCGATCTTGCTGGGCATCATGGCGGAGGAGATGGCGCTGAGATCGTTGAGAATCTTCAAGATCCGCGCATCAACGGGCAGATCGTCGCCCTGGGGGCCGTCGGCGGGGAAACCGCTGCCGTCATAGCCGCGGTTTTGCAGATAGACCAGCTGCGCCACCCCGCCCATGCGCGGAATATTGGCGATGACGTTGCGCGCCAGTTCCGGCGCCCGGTCCACCAGCGCCGCTTCCGCCTCGCTCAGGGGCTGGCCGTGATGCACTTTCTCCAGAACCTCGGGCGGCAATGAAATCATGCCGAGCGGCGCCAGGATGGCCGCCAGATCCAGCTGCCAGCGGTGCGGCATGTTGGACAGCGTGTTCAGTTTGCGCACCCAGCCGCGGATGCGGGTGGCCCGGCTGTAGCCCTGGGGATAGGCCATGGCCAGCATATCCACCAGCACCTTGATGCTGCCGGCCAGAGTCTTTTCCAGAAGATCGCGCTCGGCGGTGATCAGGCGGTACTGGGCGATGGCGGCGTCGAGCCCGCTGACCAGCACCTCGTGCGGGCAGGGCTTGGTGAGAAAACGGAAAATGGCTCCGGTGTTGATGGCGTCGACGGCGGTTTGCATATCGGCATTGCCGGTCAGCATCACCCGCACCGTTTCGGGCGAGATCTCCTTGACCCGGCTCAGGGTTTCGATGCCGTCCATGCCGCCCATGCGCATGTCGCACAGAATGACCGCCGGAACCGGCCCCTGGCGCAGCAGCCCCAGGGCCTCCTCGCCGCCCTGGGCCATCATCAGCTCGTATTTTCCCCGCAGCTGCCGGCGCATGGAGGATAGAAGGTTGGCATCGTCATCGACGATCAGCACGGCCTCAGGCATTGCATGTCCTCCCTTTTCCGGTCCGCCGGCCGTCGGCCAGCACCATCTCCCCATTCACCGTGGCCCGCAATGCCAGGGCGCCCGTATAAATCTCGTCCAGAACGGCGCAACAGCGGTCGGCCTTCAGCGGAAGGGGGAAATCCGCCCCCAGGGCGCGGGCCAGATGCAGATAGCTCGTCACCATCCGGCTGCCGCCGCCCAGGGCCGACGGACGCAGGGCATAAAGAACCGCCTCCACCACCGCATCGGGAAATCCCCACAGGCTCAGGAGATAGGCCCCCAGCTCGCAATGGCTGGCGCCGAAGGTCCGGCGCTCGCAATCCTCCAGGGTTTCCGGCCCGGCCTCGGCCACCGCCGCCCCATAGCGGGACCCGAAGGCATCGAACAGCACCAGCGCGCCGATCACGCTCATCATGCCAGCGCATTGGGCCAGGGCGGCCAGGTCGGAATTTTCCCCGTTCTCAAGCGCCAGCTGCCGGGCCAGCTGACCGGTTTGCAGGCTGTAGTCGCTCAAGGCCCGCAGCTTGTCCTGCCCCGGTCCGGCCTCGTATTGCCGGAAGATTCCCGAAACCAGCACCAGATTGCGCACCGTTTCCATGCCCAGCAGCTTTACCGCCTGCTCCGCCGTGGTCATATGCGCCCCCAGGGCGAAAAAGGCGGAATTGGTGATCTTCAGAAGCTCGGCGGTCATGGCCACGTCGCGGCCCACCAGATCGGCGATCTCGCCCACCGTGACGCTGTCTTTTTCCATGGCCCGGGTCAGCGGCAGGTAGAGATCGGGCAGCGAGGGCAGCGTGCGCAGCCCCGAGGCCAGCCGGCGCATGTGCTCGTCGGCCAGGATGCGCCGCATGGCGAGGGCGCGCTCCATCAGCGTCAGGATCAGTTCGGGGGAACAGGGTTTGGCCAGGTATTGGTGGGCCGGTCCGATGCTGCGGAAAATACTGTGTTTTTCCGAATAGCCGGACAGCACCACCCGCAAGGTGCCGGGATGGGCCCGTTCCACCTGCGACAACAGATCGGCGCCATCCAGGTCGGGCATGCGCATGTCCGACACCACCACGTCGAAATGCCGCTGCTCCAACAGGGCAAGAGCCCGCACCGGGCTGTCGCAGAAGCTCATGTCCCACTCGGCCCGCTGACCCCGCAGCATGCGCTGCAGAGCCTGTAGAATATTGGGGTCGTCGTCGACGAACAAAATCCCCAGTTTCATGCCTTGCGTCCCTTGCCCGATCAATGGCGCAGTCCCTATCCGCACGACCATGCGGCCCATGCGGCGCCCCCTTGGGTCACCTCACATGCCGACCGCTGTAACATAGATAAGGAATGCCCATTCATCCCGTCCTCTAAAGCAGGATACACTTATCTTTAGAAGGAAGCAGGGCCAAGGACAGGTATTTCGGACTATACCTCCGCTTTTTCGCGCAGGCGGAGCACCCGCTCGGCGGGAACATGCACCCTGGCGATGGTGCCGTGGCCGATGGCGCTGATCAGCTCCAGCCGCCCGCCGTGCAATTCGATGAAGGCCTTGGTCAGGGGCAGCCCCAGGCCCGTGCCGTCGAAACGCCGCGCCAGACTGCCATCCACCTGGCCGAAGGGGCGAAGGGCCTTGGCCATGCCGTCGGCATCCATGCCGATGCCGTCGTCGGACACCGAGAGCGTCAGGGTGCCGTCGGCCTCCAGTTCGGCCCAGAGCCGCACGGTGCCGCCGGGCAAGGTGAATTTCACGGCATTGGACAACAGATTGAGCACGATCTGTTTGAACCGCCGGGCATCCACCAGCAGCGGCGGCAGATCCTCGTCGAGGGCGTTCAGCAGACGCACCTTGGCCTGCTCGGCGCGTTCACGCAGCAGCGGCAGGGTTTGCCGCGCCAGATCCGGCAGCACCACCTCCTCGGGGAACAGTTCCACCTGGCCGGCTTCGACTTTCGACATATCGAGAATTTCGTTGATCACCGACAGCAGATGCTGGCCCGAATCGTGGATATCGCCGGCATAACCGCGATAGGCGTCGTTTCCCAGCGGCCCCATCACCTCGGCCCGCATGACATCGGAAAACCCGATGATGGCGTTCAGCGGCGTGCGCAGTTCATGGCTCATATTGGCCAGGAACTCCGACTTGGCGCGATCGGCCAGTTCGGCGGCCTCTTTGGCGGCGCGCAGCTGCTGTTCGGCCAGCCGGCTGACGGTGACATCCAGAACCAGGCTGAAAAACCCCAAAACCTCGCCGTCGGCGGCCCGGTGCGGCAGATGCGTGGCCTGAATGGCCCGGCGCTCGCCGTTATGCGCGGTGATCCAGCCGCCGTAGGAAACCTCGTGACCGGCCAGCACCTCGCTAAGATGCGGCCGCATCAGGGCCAGCATCTCCTCGGGCAGAACCTCGGCCGCCGTTTTCCCCACCATGCCTTCCGGCGCCAGCCCCAGCCAGTCCTGATGCTGGCGGTTGGCGAATTGGAAGCGGCGGCCGTGATCGATATAGGCGATCAGCCCCGGCAGGGCATCGGCAATGGTGCGGATGCGCTGTTCGCTCTCCCGTAGCACGCTTTCGGCGCGCTGGCGCTGGGCCACCTCCCGCAGCAGGGCGCGCGTACGGTCGCGCACCCGCCGCTCCAGCTGTTCCTGCGCCGCCGACAGGGCCTTTTCCACCTGGCGGCGGCGGGTGATATCCAGCAGCGTGCCCACCATGCGCGTGGGCAGGCCGTTTTCGTCGCAGGCCACCTCGCCCTGCTGGCGCACCGTATGAATGCTGCCGTCGCGCCAGCGGGTGCGGTGTTCCACATGGTAGCCGGACAGACTGGTCAGGCTGCAATCCATGGCCGCCTCCACGGCGGCGCGGTCCTCGGCCGGGACGGCATCCAAAAGCTGCTGGTATGTGATGGTTCCGCCGCTACGGGGCGGCAGGCCCAGAATGCGCAAGGCCTCGTCCGACAGCCACAGTTCGCCGCTCAGAACATCCCATTCCCAGATCCCCACATGGCCGATGCGCTGCGCCTGATCCAGATTGAATCGCACGGTTTGCAGGGCGGCCTCGCTTTGCCGCCGGGTTTCCTGGGCGCGGCGGTGGCGCAGCATGGCGCGCCGCAGGGCGCGCACCAGATGCGCCTCGCCCGGTCCCGGCAGGGCCAGGCATTCCACCGCTCCGGCCAGGATCAGATCGGATTCGGCGCATTCGGGCATGCGCGCCAGCGCCACCAGCAGCGGCAGATCGGGAAAGGCGGCGGCCAGATCCTCGGTCAGGGCCAGAAAATCGGGGCAAAACTGATCGCCGGCCAGCAGCAAAGCCCCCAGCTGATCGGATACCGGCAGCCCCCCCGCCTGGAGCGGCGCCGGCAGAACCTGCAGCGGCAGATCGTTTTCCCGGCGGATGATGGCCTCGGCCACGGCCGGGGCCGCGCCGCCATGGCATAGAAGCAACACACCCTGCCCCATGCGGATCACAGGAGGCAAGGCGGTTTTCAAAGCGGAGAGGAGACGTTTCATCCAGCCGACATTAATTCAGACCCGGCCAACTTTGGAATCATTCTGAATGGGTAGGAGCTCTATCAAAAGGATTATGGAGCAAGGAAACCGCCTCTTAGGGAAAGACCATAAAAAAAAGCCGGAAAGGCTTCCCTTCCGGCTTTTTTTCCTGAAGTCTTTTCTTTTACTGGGCTGCGGTCTGATCGCCTTTGCAATCTTGATGGTATGCGACGACCCTCTCCACTTCCTTTTTCGAACCCAGAATCACCGGCACCCGTTGATGCAGGGCGGTGGGAGGCACCTCCAGAATGCGCCGGCTGCCGGTGGTGGCGAGCCCCCCCGCCTGCTCCACCAGGAAGGCCATGGGATTGGCTTCGTACATCAGGCGCAGCTTGCCGCCCTTGGCACGGTTCTCGGCATCGATGGGGTAAAGGAACACGCCGCCCCGGCACAGGATGCGATGCACGTCGGCCACCATCGAGCCCACCCAGCGCATATTATAATCGCGCCCACGCGGACCGTCCTTGCCGGCCATGCACTCATCCACATAGCGGCGCACCGGCTCCTCCCAGAAGCGCTGGCGCGAGCTGTTGATGGAAAATTCGCGGGTTTCCTCGGGAATGCGCATGTTGGGATGGGTCAGCACGAACATGCCCACATGCTGATCCAGGGTAAAGCCGTTGACGCCGTTGCCGGTGGTCAGCACCAGCATGGTCGAGGAGCCGTAAACGGCATAACCCGCCGCCACCTGGCGCACGCCGGGCTGCAGGAAGGCGTCTGTGGAGCTGGGATCCACCCCTTCGGGCAGGCGCAGGATGGAAAAGATGCTGCCCACCGAGATGTTGACGTCGATATTGGAGGAACCGTCCAGCGGATCGAACAGCAGCAGATAGCGGCCATCCACATTGCCGCGCACGGTGTGGATCTCCTCCAGTTCCTCCGAGGCCATGGCGGCGTAGTGGCCGCCCAGGGAGTTCATGTGCAGGAAGATGTCGTTGGCCACCACATCCAGCTTCTTCTGCTCCTCGCCCTGCACGTTTTCCGATCCGGCCAGGCCCAGATTGCCGGCCATGGCGCCGCGATTGACCTCGTGCGAGATCATCTTGCAGGCGGTCAGGATATCGGTCAGCAGGGCGGTGAAGGCCCCCGATGTGCCCAGGCGGCGCTGTTCCTGAATCAGATAGTGCGACAGTGTGGTGCGGGAGTAGGGCATGGCCTCGCCTTTATAGTTCCATGTCGGTTCAATGACGTGGGCGCAAGACTTACTCCACCCCGGCCGGACTTTCAACCGAAGCTGTAGAGCCGGCAGGGCAACCGGGTGAAGCCGATTGCCCCGTTTGATGTGCGTCCCTCAATCGCCGGGCGCCGGGCTTCGCCCAGCTTGGCTTACGCGCGAACGATCGCGCGGGCGCTCAATGCGCCATCGCGCCGAAGACGGTATGGTGTAAACAACACCCACGCGTTCATCCGATTGTCCTGGCAGAGCCGGCTAGCCGGTTCAAGGCACGCTGGTGCGGGCCAGGCGCAGGCCGATATAGGGGCATTTCACATCGGTGTCGGCCCGCCGGGCGCTGGCCCAGAGCTGCGAGGGATAGGCCCCCCACGAGCCGCCTTTCAGAACATGCGCCTCGCAGGCGGGATCCTTGTAGGCCTGGGCCCCCGTCTGTTTGGGCAGGGTTTCGCTCCAGCAGTCGGCGGTCCACTGCCACAGGTTGCCGCTCATATCATAAAGCCCGAAGCCGTTGGCCGCCCTGGTCGCCACCGCATGAGAGCCGCGGCTGGAATTCAGGATGTACCAGGCCACCTTGCCCGGATCGTCACCGCCGCAATAAAGCGTGTCGGGCCGGCCGCCGTGGCAGGCATATTCCCACTCCGTTTCGGTGGGAAGCCGGTACAGGCCGTGGCCGCTGGCGTTCAGGCGCTTCAGCAGTTCGGTCAGATCCAGCCAATGCACCTGATCCACCGGAAAATCTCCGGCCTTTTTCGCCACCGAGGGATCCCGCGCCATCACCTTGGCCCATTGGGACCGGGTGATCAGCGTGCGCGACAGCCAGAAGCCCGGCACGCTGCGGGTCTGTGCCGGCAATTGGGACTCGGGGCAATGCTGCGCGCGGCAGCCCATGACGAAACTGCCGCCCGGCACCCAATCGTACACCATTCCGGTCACCGGATCGGTCCAGGTTTTGTCCGCGGCCAGGGCCGGGTGCCACAGCAGAACGGCCGCCAGGGCCAAAATCAACCGGTTCGCGCGCATTCTTAAACCTCCTGCCGGTCCCTGCCCCGCTTTTTTTCCGCAACGACGGTATCATACCAACCGGCCAATGAATTGACCGGTTGTATCGTCCCTCGCCGGGCGGCGGCATCCGCCGCCTTGGCCGCTCGCTCAATGCTCGCTGGATACCGGCCAACGAGTCACTTCAATGGTTGGCCGG
>MLJW01000331.1_pt1 | contig 26896 bp, 25 predicted proteins | sample 888231 | NCBI WGS metagenome assembly MLJW01 (sample SAMN05788063, study PRJNA343431) | mine drainage metagenome | isolation source: sample collected from the inflow into an acid mine drainage treatment plant... | place: Germany: Lusatia, lignite mining district
GGTGAAACTCATCCGCATCGCCGAATACAAGCGCCGTCAGGCCCCGGTCGGCGTCCGCATCACGGATCGCGGATTCGGGAAGGACTGGCGCTATCCGATCACAGTACGTTATCAGGATGACTTTTAGAAATTAGTACTCTAATACCATTTGAAAGATATCGCATGGATTTACATCAATTAAGAATCTTTGTTGCCGTCGCCGCCAATGGTAATCTAACACGCGCTTCCGAAATTTTATGTTTAAGCCAACCAGCTGTCAGTGCCCAAATTAAAGCCTTAGAAGAAGAGCTCGGTGTTAGTCTTTTCTTCAGAGAAGCGCGTGGAATGGGATTGACGCCAGCAGGGAAGGTGTTATTGACAGAGGCCAGTAGTGCTCTAAAAGCAGCTAAAAATGTAGTATTTCGAGCACAACATTTTCGAAACGGTATAAGTGGTGAATTTAAATTGGGGACAATTAGCGAGCCGGTTATTCTTCACTTGAGCGAACTTCTATCGACACTGTTGTCCCGACATCCCGATTTGCACATTTCGTTATCACAAGGAATCTCTGGAGATATTATTGATCAAGTTTTAACTGATCGTATTAACGCTGGCTACGTGATCGGCCCAATAGATAATCCGAATATTATTGCAATCAAAGTAGCACCAATTACGCTTCGGATTGTCGCTCCAGTAGCCTGGAAAGAGCAAATCATTAATGCAGATTGGAAGACAATAGAAACCTATCCCTGGATTTCAACTCCCGCGAAGTGCTCATTCAACCAAATCTCATCTCTCATGTTTGCGAAGCATGGAATAATGCCGAAAACAATAATTGAATCCGATCAAGAGATAACCCTCAAAAAACTTGTCTCTTCCAATATTGGGTTAACGCTCTTACGAGAGGACTTGGCCCTTGCAGCAGAAGCAATGGGAGAGCTAATAATATGGCCAATTGGTGCAGAGATCAGTTATCTTTACTTTATTTACTCACGCATCGAGGAAGATTCTCCTGCACTGAATGCAATCATGAATATCGTAAAAGATGTTTGGAAGCTGCCCTCTGCACTTACCACTTCTGATTAGATCCGCCTTATAGCAAATGCCCCAGATTCTACGTTTGCTTTTTGAAGCATTCGGCGACGTTGATATAAATTATTAAAGATAAGTGCTGTTGCGGTAATACAAGCGCCCAGAATCTGGCTATTTTCTGGAACTATTCCATTAAATGTTGAGATTGTGAACGCGGTCACAGGTACAACATCCATAAACAGAACTCCGTTCATTGGGGTAATAATTTTATTACCCAAATTCCAACTTAGAACTCCAATGAAGCCAGCCACAAGTGACATGTACAGCAAATGTGGAGTAATTGCGATAACAGCAGGAGCTGTTGGCAATTTAATATAGCTGGCACCTATTAAAATAAATACGATTACAAAGATACTTGTAAGTCCGAGAAGTGTCGTAACCGCGGTATATCGATATGGTGACCATTTAGGAAAGAAACTTGCACCTACTGTATATACCACCCAGCAAAGCGCCCCCAAGATTAGGGGTATATTTGCACTGTAATTCTGTGGAGTAGAAAAGATATCCGCAATATGCCCTTTGGTTATGACAAGTGCTACACCAAAAAATGAAAGCGTAATAAATCCAAAAGAAAATATCGGTGGTCGAACTCCGCGTATAACCCAATTTACGAGAAGTCCAAGCAGCGGCATTGTAGCCATCATGATGGATGCCGTTAATGCGCCGGATGCTCCAGCTAATTGCTGTCCCCAGAAAACAAGGAAGCCAAAACCGGCAAAACCAGCAGTTCCCAACGCCCAGAGAAGCAAAATTCGTTCATGTTTTAGTTTTAGAGAGTCAGATCCCTCCCTGGAATAAAGTAGAAATATGAAAACCGTACCGGCAATCGAGTACCTTAAAGCTGTAAACGTAAATGGGTCAATATTTTTGAGCGCGTCCGTCATAACTGGAAACATTCCGCCCCATGCTAGTGTCGCAACAAGACAAAAGAAAACACCTTTTAAATAATCCTTATGCATATTAGCTCCTTAAATTATCATTTTGTAAAATTGCAGTTAACTGCTAAAAAATTAGCGTTCCCTCTGTAGCTAACCGTTCATGGCTAACTGCTAACTATCTGTTCTGATTCACCATATGATTTCCCCAATAGCAGCCTCAAATCACCTACACGTACTTTCCCGCTTGGGCTATACGGTATTTTCGACACTTCGTAATAGCGTATTAATTGCAGTTGTTCCTTGTCTGCAAGTAATTGGATTTGCGCCTGCAGATCCTGAGGTTTGACTGACTGCGCTTTCATTTCAATAGCGCACTCAATTGTTGTATTTGAATTGTCATTGTTTTCCAACAGTGCTACATCCCTAACGCCGGGAATGCAACGAATAGCATCCTCCAGTCGATAGAGATGACGCGGATTGTTGTTCTGGTTTATTGATCGATTCAATAGGTAAAGCCTACCTTCAGCGTCGAGATATCCTGTTTCTGACGTCAGTAAGAAGCGATTATTGTCCAGCATCACTGCCTTCGAACTGCCATCGCTGTAGCAATCCATATTCATGTAGCTTGAAATAGCTATGGTTCCAATCGCATTGGGGCCCAATCGCGTCCCTTTAGGGCCGACGATGGCTACTGTATTCCCGTCAAAAGCACGACCGACGCTATCGGGGTAATTAGCGAGATCGTCAGGTTCGGCAATTGTGTTAACTCCTGTTTCGGTAGTACCGTAGTACTCATAAATCACTTGCCCAAGTTTAGAAAGTGCTTTTAATTTCTGCGAAACTGGGAAATGCTTTCCTCCAATCAATAACCATTTCAGGTGATTATTGTTTTTGTAATCCTTTGACTCCAACGCATCTAATATTCTGGCAAGTAATGAAGGAGTCATGACGCTCGCCGTGATTCTCTTCTCGCTCATTATTTCGGCTATCCCACTGGGTGAGTCCAGTCTTGAGAAATAAATCGTTGCTCCAAGGTTCATGAACATGCGGGCCCATCCATTCCCAGCTGCGTGATATAAAGGCATGCTTAAAAGAAATACATCTTCGTGATTAAAGCCATATCGACTCGTAAAATATGTGAAACGTCGCTTATCGAAGGACTCTGTACGAATTACGGCTTTGGGTAACCCACTAGTGCCTGAGGTTAAACCAACGGCACGATAGAGATAGGATGGGTTCGCTTTCGAGAGATTTTCGGGATTATCCAGACTTAACGGTTTGCCTACTGCATCCACATAAACGATAGTTGGCGAATCTAAATCGAATAGTACGGATCGTGACCATCCCGATCCAAACACCTCATCATCGTTGATGAGAGATCCCATGGATACTAGGATTAATTCGGCACCGATTACTAGTGACAATTTTTTAAGTATAGCGACCGGTAGGGAGTAGTCTAGTCCGGTAATCGGAATGTTTAGTGTGGAGAACGCAGACAACCAAGAAATCAATTCAATACGATTATGAGATATATAGCAAACCTGCTTAGGCAAGCCATGTTTGAAATTGGTTAGAAGAAATTGAATTTTCTTCTCGGTATCGATTTGAAATTCTTGCCACGTTATGCCGGTGTCTCCATCAACTAATGCGTCTTTGTTTGGTGTACGTGCTGAGTGCTGCCTGATTGATTGTAAGTTGATCATGTGTGCTCCGATTGCATAAATTGTGAATCACAGCTTCTCTAGATGGAAAAGACGTGAACACCGGAATTTTGAATATCTCTAATCTTCTTTTGAATATGGTGTGTAATTGACTCACCTGGGACTATCAAAGGAACTCCAGGCGGGTAAGGAATGATGAATTCCTGAGAGTATCCTTGGATTGGAAAGTTTGCGGGATAAGCAAGCTGTAATTCACGTAGAGCGCTAATTAGTTTATTCACGCATTCTTGCTTGATTCCGATGTGGAAATTTAGCAAGAGAGAAGTTTCCGTTAATCGATTGATGTAGATTCCATATTTTGCATAAAGTAACTCCTTAACATCTATGGGCTGGATACCAAGCTCTTCCACGTTCAGAGAGATTTTTGTTGGGTCAGCGAATGCATATTGAAATGGATGTTCTGGAAAAATGTACTTATTTGTTTTAAATGTATTCAATAATGGATCTGTGCTGATTGTTTCTATAAACATCTTCGCAAGATATGTAACCTTCCGCGTTAATGCTTCCCCTTGTATTGCCATCTGTGCGCGAGCCAAATCTAATGAGGCAAGAATTGGGTAGCTTGGTGACGTGGTATGAATTTGAAAACGTGCTGCATGCAGACGATCGCGCAATTTATTTGAACCGCGAAAATGGATCATTGAGGCTTGCCTCATGCAGCTAAGTGACTTATGTGCTGAATGTGTTGCTACAACAGATAAGTCTGGATATTCACTCATGAGTGAGTCGGCAATATTCATTGCTGCATATTTACTTATCAGGTTGTTGAAATAATTCGCCGCTCCCCACGCCTCATCAATGAGGAAATTTCGCGTACCAATATCATGCTTTAATAGGTATTCTATGACGCTAGGTATGTTGTAAATAACCCCATCGTAGGATTGAGCGTTGAGTACTATTAAATGATAGGGTTCGCCATTTTGTTTTGCAGTTATTGCCTTTTGGACTAACTGTTCTAAATGCCAATGATTTCTACCTGAGTGTTCGCAGCTGTTTGTTGGAATAAGGTAGTCAACTTTGGCGCGAAGAGAATGCAACGTGAAGTGCATCGATTGATGGCATTGCCTATCCAAGAGCACTCGACCGCCGTCTTGATGAAGTGCGTGGATGGCAATTTGATTTGAAGTAGTGGTGCCGCTCGTCACAAACAGCGTTCCGTCGGCCGAGAATAGATTCGCAGCAAGCTGCTCTGCTTCTTTAATTACCCCATTTGCAAAAAAGAACGAATCGAAATATTTTCCAGTCAGCGTCATCTCTGTGCCAAGTAGTGTATCCCCAAGTAATTCCTGATATTTATCTGCCAGCTCACAATTAGTTATGGACATACTTCGTGATAAAGGTAGGGCATGAAACGATGTGAGGCTTTCTGCACTCTTTAGCTTAATCAACGCATCTGCTAGTGGAGTACAGCTACTTTCTTTTACCGTTTTCATTAAGTCTCCTTAGCTAATATTCAATTGGCGAGCGATGAAATTTCAAACGAACTATTTCAAATTATCTTTAGAGCGTCTAATCGTTTTGTTGGATAGGAGTTATCAGTTTTTCTTATCCGCCTGTTGCTCAGTGAACTTTGAAAGAACTGTGTTTGTTGGCGGAAATACAAGTGGAGTATTAATGATTGGAATCGATGGCCGACTTTGCATCGCAACGGGACCTGGGTTTTGTATGGTTATGGGTAACGGAATTCGTCGTAATATGTAAACTGATTGTCTATTACGAGCGGCGCGGCTTACCTGCGAGCCGGCGAAACCAGACTGTTCCCGGCTGCCGATCCGAGATTAGGCATGCCCAGGGCTGGGGGTGATGTTCGAGGTACTGGAGAAGCCCCTGGGCTAAGGAAGCAAGGACTCAGTCCGTTCTCTCCAACTCTTTGAAAAGCTCACGATTAAAGGCTTTGTCGATGGGTAAATTATCCTAAAAAACTCAACGGACACTCCTTCGATGCCTCGATACACCTTGCTGCGCAATGCACTCGGCATGAGCGGAGTGGATCACCCAATGGTTGAAGTATCCGTTCGCCGAGAATAGGCCGTGTAGCGCGCGTATCGAAGGGGCAGTTGCATCGCAACTGCAGGATTTAGGATTATGGAGCTACTTTGCGCTTCGTCTATCATTCATGGTTCGACAGTCTCTGCGTGTGCTGTTGGGGCGATGCCTGCCTCTTGCGGGTGCATCGCGAACGATGGGTTTAATCCATGTTTCACTACTCAGTGTTTCAGGCTGGCGGAAAAGATGGCCTTGGCTTTTTCCGAAAAGTCGAATTCGTTGAATGTGCGTTCGATCTCGGCCTGGTTGCGGCCTTGTGTGCGGTCTTCGAAGCTGATGCCGATGGCCTTGCCGTTGGCGGCCAGCGTCTGGAAGGCAAAATGCCAGAGTTGCGTTTCGGCCAGGCGTTCGCGCAGCTCGGCTTCCTTGGTGATCGTGATACCGGCTTTTTTCAGTGAATCCAGGAAATCCTCAAAGGATTCGTTGCTCAATCTCCCCATTTTCTACTCCTTTTTTGTACGGTGTTTTCCGCCATTAGGCCATTAACGCCAGATTTGTAACAAAGTTGACATGGAGGCAAAACAAAAAAGGTGATGGAATCCAATTATCGGGATGACCAAAGGGTTTTTGGTCGGCGGAACTGGACGTTTGTGCCTGAATTGTTGAGGGAAAGCGCTCAGACCGTGATCGGTTTTGACTTCGCAACGAGACTGCGGACCATGTAGACGAGATAGAGCGAGATCAGGGCGGCGAAGAAACACCAGACGGAAATGTAGGCATAACCGTAGATCGCCGATGCCAGCACACTGGACAGGGCAACCAGCAAGCCGAAGATTTTGATCAGCCTGTGGCTGGAGAGGAAAAGCGGCACCAGGGTGGTCAGGGCATAGAGTGCGGCAGGCGTGATCGGCAGGTGGATGGAGTCGCGATAGGGCACGGAAAATTTGTAGACGATGGAATGTTCCCTTATCGCGATGTTCATCCATTCGGGATGGGAAAGCATGACGGAAAAGACCAGCGTACCCGCGAATGCGCCGAAGATCGTGCAGCCGCCAATGACCATCCTGCGGATATTCCCGGGCTCGACAACGTAGCTGCTGAGCCCCAGCCACCACAACCACAGGAAATGCGAAAAGAAATGGAACCCCAGCGCAAACGGTACCGCCGCATGGACATTCCCCGCATCGAGTTCCTGCCATACCCGACCCTCGAATGCCTGCTGCAAACCAAAGAAAACGGGTATCAGCCCCCAGGTCCAGTACGGGGATCGCGATCGCCTGGCCTGCTGCACGGCATACAAGCCGGTAGGCACCAACACGGCAGCGGCGCTATAGCTGACAGTTGCGGAAAAGCACATTGGACAGAAGTCTCACCGGTAATTGCTTCGCAGGCGAAATCATCGAACAAAACATCAATAGATGCAAATTTCGGAAACGTGCACTGCCGGAAGTCAGGTTTCCTTGAGCAATTCTTCCGGATACGGTTTGCTGGGGTAGTGGAAGGGGACCGGGCCGTCCGCTTCGCCATGGAGGAACTGCCTGACAAAGGGGTCTTGCGAGTTGATCATCTCGCCCGTTTCGCCCTTTGCGACCACGACGCCGTCGTGGATGAAGTAGATGTAGTCGACGATCTTGAGCGACTCGGCCAGATCATAGGTCACCACGACGGAGGAGATGCCGAGGGCGTCGTTCAGTTTGCGGATCAGGTTGGCGATGGTGCTGAGCGAGATCGGGTCGAGACCGGCAAAAGGCTCGTCGTAGATGATCATCGCGGGGTCGGTGGCGGTTGCCCGCGCCATTGCCACACGGCGTTGCATACCGCCGGAAAGTTGACTCGGCATCAGCGTGTGGACATTGCGCAAACCGACGGCCTGCAACTTCATCAATACCAGGTCGCGGATGATCTCTTCCGGCAGGTTGGTGTTTTCCCGCAACGGGAAGGCCATGTTGTCGTATACCGACAAGTCGGTGAACAGGCCGCTGACCTGGAACATCATCCCCATCTTCAGCCGTATCTTGTATAACTCCTTGTTGCTGAGTTCATGAAGCACCTTGCCCATGAATTTCACATTGCCTCGCGACGGACGCAACTGCCCGCTGAAGTGGCGCAGCAAGGTGGATTTGCCGCTTCCGCTGGCACCCATGATGCCTACGACCTTGCCGCGCGGAATGGCGAGATTAATGCCCTTCAGCACGTCGCGCGCGCCATAGGAATGATGCAGGTCGTTCACTTCAAGCAGGTTGTCCATGGTTTCGGTACGATAGTTAGGCTTCCTGCAGCCATTCTCACATGGAAGCGGCTGCAATCAAAGGGGGCAAAATGAATCCGTCCCGGTATTTTTTGTTAGCATGCCGGTCAGACAATAAATTATAAAAGCAGGGGGGATCGTGGCGAAAGTTCGGCTTGAGCATCGGCATGTGATACTGGGGGAGCCCCTGCAATTCGATCTTGTGGATGAGCGCGGAAGAGTGTGGCTCAAATACGGTTATGTGATCCAGAGTGAAGGCCAATTGGATAGGTTGATAGACCGGGGCGTCTTTTTCGAGGAAATAATCGACGAGTCGCAGCGGCAGCAGCGGGAGAAGGAGAACGTATCCGTCTTTCTGGGTGTCGGCGAGTTGGCGGGGGAATTCCAGCAGCTGTTCGACCACGGGCCGTTCAGTTACGGGGAAGTGCTGCGTGTCGCCGAACTGATCCAGGAGTTGTGCGAACTGGATGGCGACGCGGCACTGGCCAATATACAACTGTACAGGAGCGGCCGCTATTCCCTGCGGCATTCCTTCCATACCGCGCTGCTGGCCGAGATGCTGTTGAGGCATCTGGACCGGCCGCGGGAGGTCAGGTGTCATGCCGTTGCCGGTGCGTTGACCATGAATATCGGCATGCTGGAGTTGCAGGATTTGCTGTACCAGCAGAATGTGCCGCTTACGCTTGAGCAAAAAAGGGACGTCATCGCCCATCCCCAAATGGCGGTCGAGTCGTTGCGCAGGCAGGGCGTCGATCTTCCCGTCTGGATCGAAGTCGTCGCACATCATCACGAAATGATCGACGGGTCCGGTTACCCCAAACGCCCCCCCATGAATGTGCTGAGCGTCGAATCCCAGGCGGTATCGATGGCGGATCGTTACTGCGCCATGGTTTCGGAGCGGGAATACCGCCCCGGAACGCTGCCCAACATGGTGGCGCAGAATTTGTTGAGCCGCCAGGCTGCCACCATTGCGCCAGCCCTCGCAAATGCGTTCAGAAAAGAAGTGGGGAACTATCCGCCAGGCACCCTGGTTGCCCTGGCTAACGGGGAAGTGGCCGTGGTGATCAGGCGTTTGTTGAATCCGGAGCATCCCCTGACGCGCAGCCTGCGATCGCCCAGCGGCATCCGTTATGCCGAGCCTCCGAAGCGAATAGCCAGCGGACCTGTTTTTTCCATCAGGGAAGCGGTGGATGCGCAGGTGATCAAGGATTGCGATTGGGCCAGCCTGTGGCCGCGGGTGGAGCTGGAAGAGAGCAAAGATGGAGAATCCGGGGCCGCGTGAACCGGCAGAGCGGTCTGGATTTGCGCAGCCGTCTGGTCGTGTGTGGCCATCAGGTTGCCGAGTGGGGTGGCGTATCTGTCACGCCTCCCACGCGATGCATTGATTTATTTTGGCAGGCTCTTGGCATTGTCTTCGGCCTCATCGTCGGCGTGGCGGATCACGGTAGGCGTTACCGTAATGGTCTCGCCCTTGCGTATGCCGTAATGTTCGTTCAGCAGCTGGGCAATCAGATTCGCATGGTTCTGGTCGGGAACCAGAGCCAAAGTCACGTTATCGACCTCGGTATGCAGGCTGATGCGAAAGAAATGGGCGGGTAACCTGAGATAAGTACGATGCATGTTGGACCTCGTTGGGTTTTGGCGTCGGTTTTCAACCGCTAAAATCACCCCTCCGTCGCAGCTCAATGAATGGGCGTTCCGCAGACTTGGCCTAACGCTACCGTTGCGCCGTCATTTTGTAAACAAATTAAAAGGTATAGGCCTTGTCTATACCCACGCACGGCGGTGCCTGCAAACGGAAACTGCCGATAAATCAATCTGCACTGACCATCGTTTTCGTTTCAGTCTGTTTCTTCCTTCGCCATCTCCAGTTCCAGCCAGCCTTCTTCCAGTTCCGCCACCTTTGCGGCGAGCCGCACATGTTCGGCATTGAGCTGGTTCACTTTCGCGCGGTCGGGATTCGCATAGGTGGCGGGATCGGCAAGTTGCTGGTCGACGGCGACGAGTTCGGCTTGCGCCGCAGCCAACGCCGTCTCGAGCTTGTTCTGCTTGGATTGCAGCGCCTTGCGGTTGGGCTTGGGCGCATTCTGCGGGCGCGGCTTCTCAACCTGCGGTTGTGCGACGGCCTCGCGCGGGCGGCGGGTCTCGATCCAGCTCTTGTAGTCTTCGAGGTCGCCGTCGAACAGTTTGGCTTCGCCGTCGGCGACCAGCCACAGTTCGTCGGCCACGGCACGGATCAGGCTGCGGTCGTGCGACACGATCACCACGGCGCCGGTGTATTCCTCCAGCGCGATGGTGAGCGCGTCGCGCATGTCGAGGTCGAGGTGGTTGGTGGGTTCGTCCAGCAGCAGCAGGTGCGGTTTTTGCCAAGCCAGCAGTGCCAGCGCCAGGCGGCTCTTTTCCCCGCCGGAGAAGCTGGCCACCGGGCGGTCTTCGCTGTCTCCCGCAAGGCCGAAACGGCCGAGGAAGTTGCGCAGCGTGAGCGTGGTTTCCTTGGGTGCCAGGCGTTCCATGTGTTGCAGCGGCGTGGCGGCACTGTCGAGGTTCTCCAACTGATGCTGGGCGAAATAGCCGATGCGGATGTCGGGCGTGAACTCGAGCTTGCCGGCGGTGGGCTGCAGCTCGCCCACCAGCAGCTTGATCAGCGTGGATTTGCCAGCGCCGTTGGGGCCGAGCAGGGCGATGCGCGCGCCGGCGCGCAGCACCAGTTCGATGTTCTTGAACAGTGCCTTGTCGCCATAGGCGAAGCCCATCTTCTCCGCGCGCAGCAACAGGTCGGGGCTTCGCTCCGGCGCTTCGATCTCAAGTTCGAAATGACCGTCGGTGACATGCACGGCCGCGATGCGCGTGATGCGGTCCAGCGCCTTGATGCGGCTTTGCGCCTGCTTGGCCTTGGTGGCCTGGGCGCGGAAGCGGCGCACGAAGTCTTCCAGATGCGCGATCTTCTCCTGCTGCTTGTTGAATGCCTGGTTCTGCTGCGCGATGCGCTCGGCACGGGCGCGCTCGAAGTCATCGTAGTCGCCGGTATAGGTGTCGATGGTCTGGTCGTGCACATGGGCGATGCGGTTGACGCAGGCATTGAGGAACTCGCGGTCGTGCGAGACCAGCAGGATGCTGCCGGGATAGCGAGCCAGGTATTGCTCCAGCCAGAGTATGGCTTCGAGGTCGAGGTGGTTGGTGGGTTCGTCGAGCAGCAGCAGGTCGGCGCGGTGCATCAGCGCGCGCGCCAGGTTCAGGCGCATGCGCCAGCCGCCGGAGAAGCTGGCGACGGTGCGTTCCAGGGTGTCGTTGGCGAATCCCAGCCCGTTCAGCAGTTGCGCGGCGCGCGCCTTGGCACCGTAGCCGTCGATGGCTTCATAACGGTGCTGCGCGTCGAACCATGCCGTATCGTGGCTCTCCTTTGCCAGAGTCTTCTCCAGCAGGCGCAGTTCGATATCGCCGTCGAGCACGAACTCGAGTGCGGGCATGTCGGAGTTGGCGATCTCCTGCTCGACGTAGGCGATGGTCTTGCCGGACTGCATGGAGATCTCGCCGCCGTCCGGCTTGATCTCGCCGCGGATCAGGCGGAACAGTGTGGATTTGCCGCAGCCGTTCTTGCCGACGAGGCCGATGCGCTGATCGGCGAAGGCCTGTAGATTCACGTTCTGGAGTAGCGGGATGCCGCCTTGCAGGTAAGTCAGGTTCTGTATATTGAGCATGGGTGCGATGATAACAGACGGGGTGGTCTGGTTAGCTCACGGCAATGGCGCTACTATCGCCGGCATCGGGGAGCAAATAGGGAGGGATGGCCGGGTAACCTGTTCAAGCAGCTTTCTTCAGTTACCCGATCGGTCGATATGCGTAAAAAGACCTGGCTTGGTTGGAGCAGCGGCAAGGACAGTGCGTGGGCGCTGCATGTGCTGCGCCAGTCCGGCGAGCACGAGGTGACCGGGCTGTTCACCACCATCAACGCGGCATTCGAGCGCGTGGCCATGCATGCCGTGCGCGTCGAGTTGCTGAAGCGGCAGGCTGAGGCGGTCGGCTTGCCGTTGCACCTGATCGAGATCCCCTATCCCTGTTCCGACGAGCAATATGACTACGCGATGACGGACTTTGTGATGCTCGCCCGCAACGACGGTGTGCAATGCATGGCGTTCGGCGACCTGCATCTGCAGGATATTCGCCGCTACCGCGAGGAGCGCATGCAGGGCACCGGGATCGAGCCGATATTTCCCTTGTGGGAAAGACCGACGCGGGCGTTGCTGGAAGAGATGCTGGCTGGCGGCTTGCGTGCCTGCGTCACTTGTGTCGATCCGCGGGTACTGCCTTCGAAGTTTGCCGGGCGCGAGTTGACGCCTGCGCTGGTGGACAGCATGCCATCCGGCATCGACCCTTGCGGCGAGAATGGCGAATTCCACACCTTTGTCTTCGACGGGCCGATGTTTGCGCAGCCGCTCGATATCGAGATGGGCGAGGTGCTTGAACGCGATGGATTTGTGTTTGCGGATTGCCGCTTGCGCGGGACGCCGGCGGGATGAATTGACAGTCGGGGTTTCGGGTGAGCCAACGAGCATGTGCCGAATCGTTAAACAGGTCCGTGCCTGATTGTTGTCGGCAATAAAAAGAGGGCGCCAAGCCCTCTTTTTATTGCCACGCTTTTTACCGCTACTTACTGCCTTACGATCTTCTCGCCTTCGACTTTGATCATGTCGCCGGCCATGACGCCGGGAGCCGTCGTGTAACGAATGACGCGCTCTTCACCATTTCCCAGCTTCACGGTCACATCGTAGACGTTGGTTTTCTTGATCTTTTTCTCGACCGTATTTCCGGCAAACGCTCCGCCTACCACCCCGGCCAGCGTTGCCAGATCGCGGCCCGTGCCTTGGCCGACTTGATTGCCGATGATGCCGCCCGCCACTCCTCCGGCGATCACGCCCAGGCCGGAGCCTTTGCCTTCCTGCTCGATTTCCTTGACGGAAACGACCACGCCGCAATTGTCACAGGCGATTCTTCTTTCGGACTCTGCCTGGGCAGTTTTTTCATGTGCAACGTGAGTACTTTCAGGGGCTGACTCCCTGCTGCCATGTTCCTTTGCTTTCTCTCTTGCCAGTTCGGCTTTTACCTGCGCCTTGATTTCTTCATCGGAAGCTTTTTGCGAGCAACCGACGAATGCCAGCACACTGATTAAGGACAGGATGGCGAATGCATTGTTATGCGTTGTCTTGGTGTTCAAAATGGCCTCTATAGTTGGTTCATTGTAGGAATAATGGTCAATCAGCAAGTGCTGAAATTGACCCGGAGTCCGGGCCGGCAGGTCGGCTCCGCAATCACGTTTACTGTGAGTATCGATTTTCAGGTTGGTTCAATCTGTCCAAGGTCGATTGCGGACAGTTTGCACGCGATTCTGGTGAATAAATCGGATATCAACCCTGAGGATTTTATCGGAACCGGCCATCATTCATCCACTTTTCGTATTCGCATGAGCATCGTCCCGCGCTGCAATATGAGAGCAGGCTTAGCCGTGGAAACCGCAGGGTTATGTTGACGTTAACAACCGAAAACCGTGGTATGTTTCTACCGGCTTCCGCCGTGCGGATTATTCCACTGCCCTGATGCAATTGTGATGTTCAGATTTATTGCCGGATTTTTTCCCCGCTTCGCCACAACTTCATGGCTGTCATGTTTGTTGTGCATTGTGCCTGTGGCATGCGCGGCTTCCCCGTTGGGGCTGGAAGGTGGCTGGTATCAGGCGCCTGCTGACTGGGTTTACGATGGACGGCACATTCCGGACAACGCCCGACTGCAGCCTGTCGATTTTGTCTCCCATACCGGCGGACGTTTTATCTTTGAGGCTGACCTGCCGATAGACCAGCCCGGTACCCAGGTGCTGGACTTCAAGAATTCCAGTGTGATCGGTGTTTTCCACCACTGGATATTCGATAGCGAGGGCCGACAGGTCGGCTCGGCCGAAGGGGGTATCGAGAGCGCTGAGGAGAATCCATTCCTGCTGCGCCACGGAAGGGAGTTCCATCTGCCTCCGGGCCGTTACCGTCTGATCACCGAAGTCTCCGCTCCGTTCTTTCTTGCTCACCCGCAACCCTACATCGACTCACTGGAGCACTACCGGCAGGCCATCAAACCGGGCAATGCGCTGGTATTCCTCTGCCTGGGGATACTGCTCGGTCTTGCCATTTATTATTCGGTGCTTGCATTGGTCCGGCGCAATGTTGTGGACGGAATGTATGCGCTGTTCATTCTGGGCAACCTGCTTTATAACGGTACGGCATTGCTGGTCTATCCCGACCTGTTCGGCGTGCACTGGTTCTATCTCATCAGCATGCCCATCCTGTTCTCGAACTGTGCCTATGCGATGTTCGTGATCACGTTGCTGGATATCCGCCGCAAGGGCAATCCGCGCCTGTATCGGTCGGGCATGTGGCTGCTGGCATTGCTCGGGGCCTTCATTCCGCTGGCGCTGTTCAAACCTCACTGGTCGCTTGAACTGGATCGCTATGGTGTGGGCCTGTTCCTGCTCTTCGGCCTGGTCTCCGGCATCGTGCGCGCCAGGCAGGGCGAAACCACCGCGCGCCTGTATCTGGTCGCCATCATCACCTTCTGCTTGCTGGGCTTCACCTCTATCGCTCTGGGCAGGCTGCCCGGCGTCTTCACTTTCTACATGGAACATATAGGTCTGGTTGCAGTGACGGTCGAAGCTTTGTTGCTGGCACTGGTGGTGGCCCAGCTATTTGCACAGATGCACAGGGAAAGGGAAAGAGCTCTCACTCAAGCCCGAAGAAACAGGAAGCTCGCCCAAACCGATGCACTGACGGGATTGCCCAATCGTTACGCGCTCGAATTGGCCTTGGCGCAATTGCCCGTGCAGGGGAGCCTGACCTTCATCGATCTTAACGGGCTCAAGCATTATAACGATCGCTTCGGGCACGAACGCGGCGACCAATTGCTGTGCAGTTTTTCCCGGAACCTGGAAAGTTTGTTGCCGGAACATGCCAGCCTGCACCGCCTGGGCGGCGATGAATTTGCCGTCACCAGCAACACAGGCAATGTGTCCCAGATCGAGGCCAGGATAACCGACACGTTGAAAGTGCTGCACGCCGAAGGCTTCGAGCTGGCCGGCGTCAGTTTCGGCTCCGTCAGGGTGGCGGAGAATCCGGCCAAGGATAAACTCATGCGCATGGCAGATGAACGCATGTATGAGCGCAAGCGTCGCGGCAAAATGCAGCAACGTCCTGATGGCGATCAAGGGCCGATCGCGACTTCCTAGTTCTTTCTGCCCGGTCGGGCTCGCAACGGATTTATGATGTCGTCCGCAACGGCGATTTTGGAGCTCACTTTGATGGCAAACACCGACACTCTGGCAAGCCTGCAGCCGCGTTCAGTCTGGGCGCACTTCGCCACGCTATGCGAGATTCCGCGATCTTCTCTGCACGAGGCGGCATTGCGCGGGCATTTGATCGAATGGGCACAGGCGCGCCACATCGCCAGCCACGTCGATGAGGCAGGCAACCTGATCCTGAAAAAGCCGGCCAGCCCCGGTTGCGAGGCGATGCCGGGCGTGGTCATGCAAGGCCATCTCGACATGGTGTGCCAGGCCAATGCCGGAACGCGGCACGATTTCGGCCGAGACCCGATCGATGCGCAGGTGCGCGATGGCTGGGTGGTGGCGGAGGGCACAACATTGGGCGCGGACAACGGTATCGGCGTTGCGCTGGCGCTGGCCGCACTGGAAGAGCCCGGCCTGGTCCATTCCCCGCTGGAAGTGCTGCTCACCGTCAACGAAGAATCCGGCATGGATGGCGCGCGCGGGTTGGCGGCCGGCATGCTGCAGGGCAAGATGCTGATCAATCTGGACACCGAGGAGTGGGGGCATTTCTATCTGGGCTGTGCGGGCGGCGTGGATGTGGAACTGCGCCACGATTGCGAGATGCATGCGCCGCCGCCGGGCTATGTGATCCTGCGCTTCGATGTGTCCGGCCTGCGCGGCGGCCACTCCGGCATCGACATCCACCTCGGGCGCGGCAATGCGATCAAGCTGCTGGCCGAAGCGCTGCGCGACCTGTCCGCGCACACCGACCTGTACCTGATCGAGTTGAACGGAGGCACGGCGCGCAACGCGATTCCGCGCGAAGCGTTCGCGGTGTGTGCGCTGCCCGCGGCCGCTGCGCCGGGAATCGACGAGTGGGTACAGCACCGGCACGAGGCATGGCAGCAGCGCTTTGCAGCGGCGGATGCGAACGTGTCGTTCAGGTACGAACTGGACGACATGCCGGTAGGCCGGGCCATACATCATGCCGAGCGCGACCGTTTGCTCACGTTCCTCGACATCGCCGCGAACGGCGTCTCGCGCATGAGCGATGACTTTCCCGGTGTGGTGGATACCTCGGACAATCTCGGTGTCGCCAAACTTGCGCATGGGGCGTTCCATGCCACCTTCAAGGTGCGGTCGCTGCATGACGGCCGCGCGGATGCGCTGGCCGACAAGCTGATCGCGCATGCCGCCGGTTACGCGCTGCGCGCCTGGAAGCAGGGCATGTACCCCGGCTGGACGCCCAACCCGTCATCCGGCCTGCTTGCGCTATGCCAGCGGGTCTATACCGCGCAATTCGGCCGGCCAGCCAGCCTGCAGGTGATACACGCCGGGCTGGAATGCGGCCTGCTCGCTGCCAGCCATCCGCAACTGGACATGATCTCCTTCGGCCCCGACATACAAGGTGCCCACGCGCCCGGTGAGCGGGTTGAGATAGAATCCGTCCAGCGTTGCTGGCAGTTGCTCAAGGCGGTCCTGCAGGCACTGGCAACAAGATCGGGCGGATGCTCCGAATAATCGCTACGAATCACTTTATGCTGAATTCTTTGATGCAGGGCCTGTGGACGTGGACGCACTGGGGATGCGACGGGGTAGAGTCACTTTCTGTGCGGCGCAAGATATTTCACGTCAATGTGGCCGCGCTCATCGCGATCTTTTCGATGGCGCTTTTCGCTGTGCCCAATGTGCTGACGGGGAATTCGGCCCTGTTCAAGACGGAGTTGGCACAAATACCGTTCTATTTCCTGATACTGGCCGTGCCCCGGCTGAATCGCCATGGCCATGCAGGGATTGCGCGCTGGCTGCTCTCGCTTTCAGTGACGGCTGCGATTGCGACCGATATCTGGGTGGCCAACGGTTCATGGCTCGACCTGCATTTCTATTTCATGCTCTTTGCCTTGCTCGGTGTGTTGTTCTTCCCCTTGAGACAATGGGTCAGCATCCTTTTCCTCTTTACAGTGAACGCATCGCTGTTCGTGTATTGCGGATATTTTGGCGTCGAACCCGACCCTGCGCTGTTGTCGCTGGACACGGCGACAGCCACGATGTTTCGCGCGGCTTATGTCAGTACCAGTCTGTTCACGCTGCTGTTCATCACCTGGCTGGGGGAATATGTGGCCAACAAGAACGAACGCGAGCTGGAAAAGCTATCGGGCATGGATATGCTGACCCAGCTTCCCAACCGGCGCCGCCTGGAGCAGCGGCTGATGGAGAAGATCGCTGTCAGCAAACGCACGGGGCAGCGCGGCGCGGTCATGTTCCTGGATCTGGACAATTTCAAGCCGCTCAACGATACATACGGACATGCGGCGGGAGACATGCTGTTGCAGGAGGTGGCGCAGCGCATCCGCGCCTGTATCCGCGAGACCGATATGGTGGCTCGCTTTGGCGGGGACGAATTCGTGATCTTGCTCAGTGAATTGGGGACGGAACAGGAAGATGCAAAATGGCGCGCGAACCAGGTGGCGGAAAAGATACGCGTCACGCTGGCCGAACCTTACCGCATCGCCGTTCGCGCCGGGCAGGATGCGACGGGACAAGTGGAGCATCGTTGCACCGCGAGCATCGGTGTCGAGATGTTCGCGGGCGGCGCAATGAGCGAGGTCGATATCCTGAAACGTGCGGATGCAGCCATGTACAAGGCGAAAGAGAGCGGGCGCAATGCGGTCAGCTTTCATGAAGAAAAACAGTATGCGTGGGATAACCCGCAATTGCCGACGGTTGCCTGAGCGATCAATGGCCGCCCATGACCGGAACCGGATTTGCCGCGGGACTATCAATGCCTGACCGGGGCTGCACGATTCGGCTCGACCGGGCTCTGGCGGCTTGGGGAACTCCCGATTTTTCGGAGGCGCTCAAACGGGAGCTTGCGCAACTGGGCGCGGGCCGACTGCCGTTGCAGCAGGGCTTGTCCACCGGCAACTATGTGGCGGACGAGCCGATCACCGTCGTGATCAACCGTATCTCCGGGATGGGCGATGTCATTCGCGTCACGGCAGGGATATTTTTCAAGGGCATGATCGGCGGCTGCAGTTGTACGGATGATCCCACCCCCGCAAGCGATATCAATGAGTATTGCGAACTTCGGCTGGAGATCGCCGGAACCGGTGCGGCGACGGCGGTTGTGCTGGAGCCTGACAGTGGCTGGAGTGGCTTGCCTTGAAGCGGTGGATCGGCCATTCCGGAAGTTATCCCTGTCCGCAAGTCTGGTATCGAGACCAAGTGCAGTAAAATTCGGGGGCGGGGGGCAACAGTTTCACGAATACCCCCACCGGCCTTCTGTACAATGGCGGACTTGCCGAAAGCCAACCGAATACTGTCGTTTTGTAACATTCATTGAACCGGAGTCCATTTTTTTATGAAAGCACCCATTCCTCTACGCGAAGTTCCCCAGTCCAACATCTTTCGCAAAGGCGATGTCTTTGTGCTGTTCGGCGAGTTGTTCGGACGCGGTTATGCCAACGGCCTGATCAACGAGGCACGCAAGGCCGGCATGACCATCGTTGGTGTCACCGTGGGCCGTCGCGATGAGAACAATGCGCTGCGCGCGCTGACCGCCGAGGAACTGGCGACAGCGGAAGCGAACCTGGGCGGGCGCATCATCAATGTGCCGCTGATGGCCGGCTTCGATCTGGATGCCCCCGCGGGTGAACCGACCCCGACCGATCTGCTGGCCGATATGACGCTCAAGAGCTGGCAGGATGACAAGCTGGATTGGGCACATATCGAAAAATGCCGCGCCGTGGGCGTGAAGCGCTTCAAGGATTCCGTGGCCAGGGTGATGTCCGAGCTGGATGGCATGATCCCGGACGGCAGCAATGCTTTCTTTGCCCATACCATGGCGGGCGGCATCCCCAAAGTGAAGGTGTTCCTGGCCATCGCCAACCGCATCTATAAAGGCCGCGGTGAACGCTTCCTGTCATCCGGCGCCCTGCTCGACAGCGATCTGGGCAAGCTGATCATGATGAATTTCGACGAGGTCACCGCGAACACTTTCCAACACCTGATCGAAGGCAGCGCGGCAATCCGCGCGCGTCTGGAAAAGGCCGGCGGCCAGGTGCGTTACTCGGCCTACGGTTACCACGGTACCGAGATACTCATCGATGACCGGTACCAGTGGCAGACCTACACCAACTATACCCAGGGCAAGGCGAAGATGCGCCTCGAGCGTATCGCCGAAGATGCGTGGAAGCAGGGCGTCAAGGCCACGGTCTACAACTGCCCGGAGATACGCACCAACTCTTCCGATATTTTTGTGGGCGTGGAGCTCTCGCTGTTCCCGTTGCTCAAGGCATTGAAGAAGGAACAAGGCGGCGCCTGGGCTGAAGCGCAATGGCAAGCCTGTCGCGATGTGCTGCAGGAAGGACATACGCTGGAAAGCCTGTTGCAGAAGATCGATGCCTACAATGCCAGCGATGTGATGAAAGGATTCCGCAACTTCGAGGCTTGGCCCATGCCGAATTCGGCCGAACTGGCCGAGGTGATGATCGGCACGTCGGACGAGATCACGAAGATGCACAAGAGCCGCGATGCGCTGGTGACCGATGTGCTGAGCTCGCTGGTACTGGAAGGCACCGGGCCGCTGATGTTCCACGAGTCCTCCGATCCGGCCGCGCCGGTGCTGTGGCTGAACCACGACGTGATTGCAAAACAGCTCAACTCGATGCATCGCTGAAATGCGGCAGCTGTGCATGGAACGGTTTTGAAACGGGCCCGGTCTTGAAGTTTCTGCATGGACGAAACGAAGGAATGGAATGAATAAATTGCATTTCCTGGCTGCATTGCTGTTTCTGTCGGGTTGCGCAAGTTCCACTGTCGAACAGGCAAAAAACCCCTGGGATGCGCTCAAGCAAGAGACTCGCCAATGTTTGACGGATGTCAAAAACGACAGGGAGCTCAGGAGCATCGCTAACAAGGTCTCGTTGGGCAGCACTTATGACCGGGATGTTTATTTCGAATTGGCCGGCATCAAGGATCTGCCCACTGCTGAAGAAAAGATCGTCATCGGAAAATGGGTAGCCAAGCTCAAACCTTGCTACAAGGTCAAGGCTGAAAGCTACGCCTACGAACCGGCCAGCATTGCCAAGTGGTCTGCAGTGATGGATGGCGAACAGCAAGCGCTGCTGTCCGAGTTCTCCCGGGGCAAGCTCAGCTATGGCCGGTTTGCGGCGATGCGCCTCGATATCGATACGAAATACCGGGGCGAGATCACACGCGCTGTCTCTGCCGACTATAAACGCCCGGAAAGCATGCCGCAGAAAAAAGACAATGCATTGCCGAGGATCCCGACAGATTCATCTTCTTCTTGCGGATGGGAAGGTAAACAGTGGGTTTGCCGCTCTCTTTAGGGTGAGTTTGTTCGCAAAATATGAGGTGGCAGTTTCGAGCCTGTCTTGATTCTCCCCGCAGCTTCAAAGATGAATATTACTTGACACCATGAATCTGGATGCACGTACTCTGCTGTTTTCGCTGATTTTGACTAACACCTTTATGGTGGTGAGTCTGTTCGTCGCAGTCTCGAGCAGGGAAGAAGCTGAGAAACAGGACGGCATCGCCAAATGGGCGGTCGCAATACTGCTGCAAACACTGACCTGGATTTTGATCGCTGCACGTGGAAGCATCCCGGACGCATTTTCAATTGTTGTCGCCAATGGTTTTCTGTCCGGCAGTTATGCTCTGATGCTGGCGGCCGTCGGTGAATTTCAGCAGCGAAGGGTTCCGCGCTGGAAGTATTTTGTGCCCATCGCTCTGACACTGCTGGTCTCAGCAATCCTGATCAATGACATACATGCGCGCTTCATTTGGGGCGGCATGGTCTATATCTTCCAGCTGTTGCTGTTTGCCCGTACCCTGCTGACCGCCCCGGAATCACATACCGGTCGTGCCTGGAAGCTGCTGATCAGCGGGATCGCAGTCGTTATAGTGGTGCTGTTGCTGCGTGCCGTTGTAGCGATGACCGGCCAGGTCATTTTGGCGCAGCCCGGTGCCAACGATGCACCGCACTGGATTCAGGTTGTTTCCTTTGTGGCTCTGATGGGCTCCTCGCTGCTTGGCTCGATCGGTTTTCTGCTGATGGTGAAGGAGCGCACGGATCGGGAAGTCTTGCATTTGGCGATGACCGACAGTCTTACCGGGGTGCCCAACAGGCGTGCCCTGATGGACTATGCCGAGCGGGCGCTGGCTCAACGTGGCGGCCGGTCCATGGCTTTGCTGATGATCGATGTCGACCACTTCAAGCGTATCAACGACACCCGCGGTCATCCGGCAGGGGATGAGGTGCTGCGCCAGATCTCCCGCCTGCTGTCGAAGCGTTTGCGCGGCGGTGACTTGCTGGGACGCTATGGTGGCGAGGAGTTTTGCGTGGTCGCTCCGGATACCGATGCTGAGGGCGCGCTGAAATTGGCCGAATCCTTGCGGGCCACCCTGGAATCCGCAGAGCTGACAACCGAGAGCGGGAAGATCTCCGTCACGGTGAGCATTGGACTCGCCCTTTCCGCCGCGGATGCCGAACGGGAACTGAAAGATATTCTGGCAGAGGCCGATGTTGCGCTTTATTCGGCCAAAAAGGGTGGCCGCAATCGGGTGGCCAGCTTCGGTTAAGGTGTTCGGCGCAGCATTCAAACTCAAGGGGACAGGCATGGAAGGACAGCAGTTTCTTGTTGCCGGCCATAGTGGCATTGGATGCTGCCGTTCCCGTTTTGCCGTGAACCTGCAGTGACTTTGTCCGATTCAATTCTTTCGTTCGCATTCGCAGTATTGATTGCGGTCACAATCCCGGCTTGCGCCGAGGCCGCGACTTGTCCGCCTGATGTTGAACAGCCCACGCCCGAGATGGTCCGGGCCGCCGCGCACAACGCTCGCGACCGCGGCTTTCTGTGGCGTATCAGCAAGGACGGGCGCACCTCCTATCTCTACGGCACCATGCATGTCGGGAGGTTCGACTGGACGATTCCGGGACCCAGTGTGGCGAAGGCCTTGCGCGCCACCGATACGCTGGCGCTTGAACTCGATTTTCTGGATGCAGACATCCGAAATCGGGTGAGCAAGGGCATGTCGACACAGCGCGTCATGAAGTTGCCTGCGCCGCTGGAAAAGCGCGTGCGGGAACAGGCAGAGGCTGTGTGCATTCCCTACGATGCACTTTCCAGGCTTGCTCCCGAGTTTCAGATCGTCACCCTGACTCTGATGGTGGGGCGCCGGGACGGGCTCGATGCTTCGTACGCGATCGACGGCGTTCTGGCGGGGATAGGGCATGGCGCGAAGAAGGACGTGGTGTCGCTGGAGACGCCCGAATCGCAACTGCAGCTATTGCAAATGAAGGATGAGCGGGAAACCGTCACTTTCGTTCGGGAGAGTCTGGACGAAATGGAAACGGGGCGCGAGCGCAAACTGCTCAAGCGTTTGTCCCGAGTGTGGGCCGATGCGGATTATCCGGAGATGGAACACTACAGCGAGTGGTGCGATTGCATGAACACCGAGAATGAACGCGAATTGATGAAGCGCATTCTGGATGACCGCAATCCCAAACTGGCGGATCGTATCGATGCGTTACACATGAGCGGCAAAAGGGTATTTGCCGCAGTCGGCAGCTTGCACATGTTCGGGGTGACGGGGTTGCCTATGTTGATGTCGAAGCATGGTTATGTGGTGGAGCGTATTGAATTAAAATCGCGGTGAGATGTGCATGACTGCGGTTTCCAAACTAGAATCACGCCATTGAAAAAATCCCGGGGACTGTGGAATGAATCTGGCCGAGTTGTTTCGTCACGAGACGGATCTGGAATCGCTTTATGCCGGACAGACTTTGTTCAATGAAGGAGAGAAGGGGCATTTGATGTATATACTCATGTCGGGCACGGCCATGATCTTCGTGCGCGATAAGCTGGTGGAAACTGCCCAGGCGGGTGCCATCGTGGGTGAGATGGCGATGATCGATGACGCGACACGCACGGCAACGGTGATTGCAAAGACGGATTGCAGGTTTCTGCCCATCGAGCGCGATCGTTTCAATTTCCTGATACAACAGACCCCGAATTTCGCCTTGCATGTCATGAGAGTGATCGCTGAACGCTTGCGCAAGGCAGATGCGATTTTGTGACTGAACGAAACCAAATAAAGAACGCGTTACCAAAGGATCGAGGAACAAGATGAAAGTGACACCGGAAATGGTCAAGAATTACATCCAGCAGGGGCTGGACTGCGAACACATCCATGTTGACGGCGATGGCCGTCATTTCGAGGCTGTGATCGTGAGCAAGGAATTTGCAGGCTTGGGGATGCTGAAGCAGCATCAGCTTGTCTACAAAGTTTTGGGAGACAGGATGGGGCCGATACACGCCCTGTCGATGAAGACCCTGACACCGGAGCAGTGGGCCAATCAGGCATAATTATTTTAGGAGAAGAACATGGATGCAAAAACAATCGCACTGGAAAAAATCAGGAAAACCGTTACCGAAAATCCCATTGTGCTCTATATGAAGGGTACGCCGCAGTTTCCGCAATGCGGGTTCTCCGGTCGCGCGGCACAGGTGCTCAAGGCTTGCGGGGTGGACCGATATGTCGCGGTGAATGTGCTGGCAGACCAGGAAGTATTCGACAACCTGAGGTTCTATGCCGATTTTCCGACTTTCCCCCAGCTTTACATCAATGGCGAATTGATCGGCGGTTCCGACATCATGGTGGGACTGTATGAACAAGGCGAGCTGCAGAAACTGATCGAGACAGCCACGGCGCATTAGGCCGCGGTTCGTCCGTACTTGCCGGGCCGGCACCTGATGATATGATGAGGGCCACCCTTCGGGCTTGCTTGCACCCGAAGCCTCATATCCGTTTCAAGGAATGACATGATGCAGTCCGGCCCGCGTGAAATCGTCACTCCTTTCCGGTCCATCCCCCTGGTGGTGCCGGAAGGCATGAAGCACAACGAGTTTTTCAACAGCACGGAAAACCTGAACGACCTGGCGAACAACAACGGTTTGCTGGTGAATTCCGAGAACCTGTTGCTGTACCGAAAAGCGTTGGGCCATAGCACCGAGTTCGATTGCTCGATCATCTACAACACTTCCAAGACGATCCTGAATCCGCTGGGACGCCCGGTGCGGCGCACCCAGGTCGCGGAGAATGTGAGGCATGTGTGGAACCGGATGAATCAGATCATCATCGATTACATGCTGGAACAATATCCCGATCCGGACGAGGCACTGATCCTGGCCGGTGAAGCGAGCCTGGATGCGACCTGGCCGCTGACTTCTCCCGGCGTACCGAGCATACGCATGCTGCATAACCACTTCGTCGTTTTTCCAATGGTGGCGTTGCGCAAGGCCAGGCTGGCCGATGCGGACAATCCCAACCTGACCGATGGCGGGCAGCACAGCCTGTTTCAGGCTTACATGCGCGACGTGTATCGCGAATTCTTCGACAGGGCTCTGGAGCTGAAGATCCTCAAGCCGGCAAGCGAGTCCGATGCCCGTATCGGGCTGACCGGATACCCGCAGGGTTTGCCCAGCTGGGAGATACAGAACGGCGCTGCAGCGCTCAGGGACGTGCATTTCTGGAAAGAATACGACGAGGTGCTGAAAGGCTTCATTGATTTCTATCGCACGTTCTTCTCGCAGGTTTCCACGCACAACGCCCCCATGCTGCCGGATGTGTATTTCCCGGAGGAAGTCGAAAGCGTGCTGCTGTTCAACAATGATTTCATGAAGACGGCGAAGAAAGTGCGCGACCTTTGTATCGTGGATGCGAAATATGCCAATGCCATACGCTGGCAGCCCGCCTTCAAACAGCTGATCTACCGCAACGATGCGGGCAAGCTGATCGTGACCATCAGCCAGAACTCCATCGGCAATGCGATCACGGAGTTGCTTGGCGTCGTGGTGAACCGCATTCCCGACGCAGATGCTTATTCACTGCATGAACCCGCCCTTATCGGGCGTTTGCTTGAGGTGCGCCGCCGCCTGATCGAGGCCGATCTGGGCGAAGGGATCGCCACGGATTACTGGCCGAAGGAATAAGCGGGCTCATTGCTGCCGGATGAGAGGTCACTTCCGTTTCTCGGGGGTTTTCAGCATCACCCGCTCCGCCTGTACGCTGGCATTCCCGTCGCTCAGCCAGACTTGGCCATCCTGGATGGTGCATTGCAGGTTCATTGAGCGTTGTGCCAGTTTGGCCAGTGCACGCGTGCTTTCCACCGGCAGGTTGATGATGCTTAGATTTTTCTGCCGTTCGAATTGGGCGCTGTTCTGCGCGAACCACATGTCGGCGACGCGTCCGCCATAGCAATACACCACCACCTGCTCGGCGCGCCCGCAGGCTTTGCGTATCAGTTTCTCGTCGGGGATGCCGACGTCGATCCATAATTTGATCGCGCCAGTCAGATCCTTCAGCCACAAATCTGCCTCTTCGTCGTTCGTCATGCCCTGGCCGAACTCCAGATGCTCATGCGCGTGCATGGCAAATGCCAGCAAACGTACCATCATGCGCTCGTCGGTTTCGGATGGATGCCTGGCCAATGTGAGCGTGTGATCCTGGTAGTAATGCCGTTCCATATCCGCGATCTGCAGATTGGCTTTGAAGATGGTTGCCTTGATTGCCATGAATTTTCCTGATTGTTTGCTGTGTGGAGATAGTGCGGGCAGACTGATGATGGCAGTCGATCCATGCGCGTGAACTGGAATATTTTGCTCTGTTCTGCTTTTTTCGAATTCGTCGGATGATAACCAGAGAGGAGTGGTGGAGCAACATTGCGCAAATTCATTTGCGCTCAAGAAGTTGCCATTCGTGCCGTTATGTACCTGCATTCCAGGATGATCTCACGGCCAGAATGATCAAGTGGGACTTTGATATGGATACGTCAATTCAGGCGGTGCGTGGCATTGCAGTCCTGGATGTGACATCAGTTTTTTGCGAAACATGGAATGTTTCGTTTTTGAAAATGAATAAGGAATAGTCATGAATCAAAAGAGCAGTCTCACACTCAAGGCGCGTCTTTACATTTTGCTCGGCAGCATGTTGCTGGGACTCCTGCTGCTGGGCGGGTATTCGGTGTTCAATCTGCGCTCGCACATCATGGAAGAGAAGAAGCAGGCACTCCAGGCCCTGGTGGATGCCGGCATGGGGGTCATCCAGCAACAATATGATCTGTTCAAGGCGGGCAAGCTCACGGAAGAGGAAGCACAGCGCCTCGCCAAGGACAACCTGCGCAAGAGCCGATACCACAACGGCTCGGACTACTTGTTCATCTACGATATGAATGGTTTCAATGTCATGCTTGCCGCGAAGCCTGAACTTGAGGGCCAGAGCAGGATAGATGCCAAGGATCCGACGGGGAAGTACTACATCAAGGAATGGGTCGAGCTGCTCAAGAAGAGCGACAGTGCCTACATGGACTACATGTTCCCCAAGGCCGGTTCCAACGACCCGATCCCAAAGGTGGCCTACGCCAAGGTGTTCCAGCCCTGGGGCTGGTGGCTGGCCACGGGCGTGTACATCGAGGATGTGGATGCGGAGTTCAGGCAGGCGGCACTGAAGTCGGTCCTGTTCCTGGTGGTGATCGCGGCCGTGCTTGGCACGTTGGGCTGGACGATCAACCGCAGTGTGCAACGCCAGATCGGGGGTGAACCCGCCGTGGCCGCGGAGCAGGCGGAAGGATTCGCCAGCGGCGACCTGACGCGGCGCATCGTCTCCTCCA
>MLJW01000332.1_pt1 | contig 26700 bp, 30 predicted proteins | sample 888231 | NCBI WGS metagenome assembly MLJW01 (sample SAMN05788063, study PRJNA343431) | mine drainage metagenome | isolation source: sample collected from the inflow into an acid mine drainage treatment plant... | place: Germany: Lusatia, lignite mining district
CCGCGCGCCTGCGCGTCGGCGATGCGCTCGCTGTCGAGCGGGTGGTCCTGCAGGAACGCGAACACGTCGCCGCTGTCCAGGCGCGACATCGATTCCAGCCGCTCGAGCATGCTGGCCATCGCCTGCGGCGGGTATCCGGACGCGCGCAGCACCGCGATGCCGACGCGGTCGGCGTCGCGCTCGACGTTGCGCGAGAACGCCAGCGTGCGGTCGATCGCCGCGGCCTGGCCGCCCATCGCCAGCCCCTGCGCGGCGTTGCCGTTGCCGGCGGCACCGGCCAGGATCGCCAGCACCAGCGAGCCGACCGAGATCAGCGTGTCGGTTCCGGCATGCGCGATCTTCTGCGCGACGTGGCGCTGGGTGATGTGCGACATTTCGTGCGCGAACACCGCGGCCAGCTCGTCGACGCCCTGCGCGTCGACCACGGTGCCGGTGTGCATGCAGATGAAGCCGCCGGGCAGCGCGAAGGCGTTGAAGGTCGGGTCGCGCAGCACTTCGACGACGAAGCGGCGCGGCGCTTCGGGCTCGGCGGTGGCGTCGGCCGCCGGCGTCAGCCGGTCGACGATGCCTTGCAGGTATTCGCGCAGCAACGCGTCGTCGAGATAGCTCGGGTCGCTGCGGATCTGCGCGATGATGCGTTCACCCAGGCGCATTTCGACCGCCGGCGAAAGCAGGCCCTGCGCGGCGTCGCCCAGCGCGGGAAGCCGGCCGATGCCGTCGCCGCTGAGCGCGGCGCGCGCGGCCTCGGGCAGCGCCAGCAGCGGCAGCGCGCAGCAGGCGCAGCGCAGCAACCGGCGTCGCTGCGGGTCGGTCGGGCGTTCGCGGTCGTTCACGTCGGTGTCGCTCGGGCGTGCGTTTCGGAAGGGGCGGGTCGCCGTGGCGTCACGCCGCCAGCGCGGCCAGCGCGCGCGCCTGGCTCTCGGGTTCGTATTCGGCGAGCACGGCCTGCGCCAGCGGCGCCAGCCGCGCGCAGTCGGCGCGCAGCACTTCCTGCTTGACCGCCAGCAGCTGCGCCGGGTGCATCGAGAAGCTGCGCAGCCCCATGCCGAGCAGCAAGCGGGTCAGCTGGGGGTCGCCGGCCATTTCGCCGCAGACGCTGACGTGCACCGGGCGCCCCTTCCAGTTCTCGGCTCCGTGCGCCTGCGCAATGGTCTGCCCGAGCAGCTGCAGCACCGCCGGATGCAGCGGGTCGTACAGGTTGGCGACGCTTTCATCGGCGCGGTCTATGGCCAGCGTGTACTGCACCAGATCGTTGGTGCCGATCGAGATGAAATCGAAATGGCGCAGGAACAGCGGCAGCATCAGCACCGCGCCCGGCACCTCGATCATCGCGCCGACCTCGACCGCGCCGTGCGGCTGGCCGGCGGCGTCGAGTTCGGCACGCGCCAGCTCGAGCTGGGCGAAAGTCTGGCGCAGCTCGCCGGCGTGCGCCAGCATCGGGATCAGGATGCGCAGCGGCCCGCTGACCGCCGCGCGCAGCAGCGCGCGCAGCTGCACGCGGAACATCGCCGGGTCCGACAGGCTGTAGCGGATCGCGCGCAGCCCCAGCGCCGGGTTCAGGTGGGTGAACTCGCCGTCGCGGTAGTCGTCGGTCGCGTCCAGCGGCTTGTCGGCGCCGATGTCGATCGTGCGTATGGTCACTGGGCGCCCGCGCATCGTCTCCAGCACGCGACGGTAGGCCGCGTACTGCTCGTCCTCGTCGGGAAGCGCGGTGGCGCGGTTCATGAACAGGAACTCGGTGCGGAACAGGCCGACGCCGGCCGCGCCGCTGGCCAGTGCGGCGTCGCAGTCGTCGGGCAGCTCGATGTTGGCCAGCAGTTCGACGGCCTGGCCGTCGAGGGTGCGCGCCGGCGTGTGCACCAGGCGCTTGAGGCGCTCGCGCACCAGCCCCGATTCCTGCTTGCGGACGCGGTAGTCCTCGAGGATGATCGGCGACGGGTCGACGATCAGCAGGCCGTTGTCGCCGTCGATGACGATCCAGTCGTCCTGCCGGATCAGCCGGCTGGCCTCGCGCGCGCCGACCACCGCCGGGATGTCCAGGCTGCGCGCGACGATCGCGGTATGCGAGGTCTTGCCGCCGACGTCGGTGACGAAGCCGCCGAACACGCCTTGCTTGAACTGCAGCATGTCGGCCGGCGAGATGTCGTGCGCGACCAGCACCAGCGGGTCGCCGTTGGCGCCGCGCAGCGCCGCGTTGGCGCGCAGCGGCCCGCTGCCCAGCAGCGCGTACAGCAGCCGCTCGACGACCTGCTCGACGTCGGCCTTGCGCTCGCGCAGGTAGCTGTCGTCCATTTCGTCGAAGCTGCGCGCGATGACTTCGAGCTGCGCGGTCAGCGCCCACTCGGCGTTGTAGCGGCGCTGGCGGATCCACCCTGCGGTCTCGCGGCCGATGTGCGGGTCGTCGAGCAGCATCTTGTGCACGTCGATGAACGCCGACAGCTCGGGCGGCGCGTCGTCGGGCAGCTCGCCCTGCAGCGTGTCGAGCTCGGCGCGCACCGCGGCGCGCGCGGCGCGCAGGCGGTCGACTTCGCGCTCCTCGGTGCCCGGCTCGATGAAGTAGTGGGCGACGTCGAGACGGGCCGAAGTCAGCAGGACCGCGCGCCCGACGGTGACGCCGCGGGAAACCGGAATGCCGAAGATCTGGACGGACATGGTGCAATGGTAGACGCAGCAACGCGTCCTGGAGTTGACCGCCGCGTCAAATCGCGGTCAGGCCAGCGGTTCGCCGAATTCGAGCACGAAACAGGCCCCGCCGCCCGGGTTGGGTTCGCAGCGTGCGTCGCCGCCGTGCAGCTGCGCGATGCGGCGCACCAGCGCCAGCCCCAGCCCGCAGCCGTCGCCGCTGCGCCCGCGCAGGCGCACGAAGGGCTCGAAAATGCGTTCGACGTCGGCGGTCGGAACGCCGGGGCCGCGATCGCACACGCGGATGCTGGCGCCGCGCGCGCTGCGCAGCACCTGCACCGTGGGCGGCTGTCCCGGCGCGTGCTTGCGCGCGTTGTCGAGCAGGTTGCGCAGCGCATGGCGCAGCAGCCGTTCGTCGCCGCTGACGTGGGCCCAGTCGCCCTGCACCTCGATCGCGTCGCGCGCCGCCTCCTCGGCGGCCAGCGCCAGCAGGTCGACGTCGGCGACCTCGAGCACGCGGCGGCCGCCGGCGTCGAGGCGGCTGAACAGCAGGATGGTGCCGATCAGGTGGTCGAGCTCGGCCAGGTCGCGCCGCGCTTCGTGCAGCGCGGCCGTTTCCGGCGCGTCGGCGCCGATCGCCTCGATCGCCATGCGCAGCCGCGTGAGGGGGGTGCGCAATTCATGCGAGGTGTAGGCCAGCAAGGATTTGTGGCTTTGCACCAGCGCCTCGATGCGGCCGGCGGCGTCGTTGAACGCGGTGGCCAGCGCGGCGACCTCGTCGCGCCCCTCGACCGCGACGCGCGCGCCCAGGTCGAGGTTGCCCAGCGCCTGTACCGCGTTCTGCAGCCGGCGCAGTCGTGCGCTGAGGCGGCGCACCAGCGGCACGCTGATCGCGGCCACCAGCAGCGCGCTGAGCAGCGTCGTGCTCAGCGGCGACAGCAACAGATGGCGCAGCGGCGACGGCTCGACGCCGTACAGTCGCATCATCGCGTGGAACACCGCGCGGCGCAGCTCGGCCTGCTGCGGGTCGACGAAGAACAGGTGGTGCAGCACCAGCGCCGAGACCAGCGCCTGCGCCAGCAGCGCGGCGAGCAGCGCGAGCGCGAAGCGCGCCCACATGGGCACGCCGCGGCGGGGCGTTTCAGTGTCCATCCTGGCTGCGGGCGAAAACGTAGCCGGCGCCGCGCAGCGTCAGGATGCGTCGCGGATGGCGCGGATCGTCCTCGAGCGCGGCGCGGATGCGGCTGATGTGCACGTCGATCGAGCGGTCGTAGACGTCCTGCGCGTCGCCGCTGGATTTCACCGCGTCGAGCAGGAACTCGCGCGACAGCACTCGCCCGGGGTGGCGCGCCAGCGCCAGCAGCAGGTCGAATTGATAGCCGGTCAGCGTGCGCACTTCGCCGTCGATGCGCGCCTGGCGCGCCGCCGGGTCGATGTCGAGGCGGCCGAAGCGCAGCACCGGCGCGGCCGTCGCGCCGCCGCGCCGGCGCTGGATCGCGCGCAGCCGCGCCAGCAGCTCGCGCGGCTCGAAGGGCTTGGGCAGGTAATCGTCGGCGCCGAGCTCGAGGCCGAGCACGCGGTCCATCGGGTCGCCGCGCGCGGTCAGCATCAGCACCGGCAGGTCGTTGTCGGCGGCGCGCAGCCGCCGGCACAGATCGAGCCCGTCGCCGTCGGGCAGCATCAGGTCGAGCACCAGCGCGTCGAAGCCGGGGCCGCGGCCTAGCGCGTCGGCCACGCCGAGCTGCGCTTCGGCCTGGCCCAGCGTGGCCGCGGTGGCGACGTCCCAGCCGGCCTGGCGCAGGTAGTCCTCGACCATCTGCGCCAGACGGGCGTCGTCCTCGACCAGCAGCACGCGCATCGCGTCGGCTCCGCCGCGCTCAGCGCATGCCGCGGCGATGGCCGCGCTGCAGCAGCTCGAACAATTGCGCGCGCTGCGGCGCGTCGAGCACTTCGGCGATCGCGATCTCGGTGTTCAGCCGCTGCCTGGACGCCTGCTCGAGCAGCCCCATGCGTTGGGCGCGCAGCGCCTCGAGCGCGGCACGGTCTATCGCCGGCGCCCCCAGCAGCCGCCATTGGCGCCGCTGCAGCTCGTGCAGTTGCTGCCAGGTCGCACGGCGTTCGAGGCGCGCGCCGCGCACGATGGCGCGGATCTTCTCGCGCTGCGCGTCGCTGGCGTGGACGCGGCGCAGCATATGGTCGAACCAGGCGCGCTGCGGCCCGTGGTGCCAGCCCGCTTGCACGGCAGGCGCCGGCGCGCTGGCCGGCGCAGGGGTCGGCACGTCGGCGGCGCGTGCCGCCGGAGCGGCGGCGAGCATTGCCGCGGTGGCCGCGGCCGCCATCGAAGTACGCATCAAACGCAGCATGATCGAATCTCCTCGACGAATCACAAGATGGAATGTGTCGACGATGATGCGGCGCCAGCGTTGCCCGCGTATGCGCGTCGTGTGTCGCAATATTGCGCGGCGGGCTCGCGCCGGCTGCTCTTATTCGCCTTCGCCGAACTTGTCGTCGACCAGCTGCGCGATCGCGTCGAGCGCCTGCGCCGCGTCGTCGCCTTCGGCTTCGACCGCGACTCGCGAGCCGATGCCGGCGGCCAGCATCATCACGCCCATGATGCTTTTCGCGTTGACCCGGCGAGCTCCTTTGCTGATCCAGATGTCGCTGGAGAATTCGGACGCCAGCTTGGTCAGTTTCGCCGACGCGCGAGCGTGCAGGCCGAGTTTGTTGCTGATCAGCAACTCGCGTTTCAACATGCCGCTTCCTCCTCGGAGCCTTCGTCCATCGCCGCGATGCCGCGCCGGCCGCCTTCGAGCGCGCGCGCGGCGAGCACGTCGAGCGGCTCGTTGCGGTAGCACACCGCGCGCAGCAGCATCGGCAGGTTGACCCCGGCCAGCACCGCGACGCGTCCGGAGCTGCGCGACAGCTCGCGCGCCAGATTGCACGGCGTCGCGCCGGCTGCGTCGACCAGCACCAGCGCGCCGTCGCGGCCGCCGACCCGCGCCAGCGCGTCGGCCGCGCGCTGCGCGAACGACTGCGCGGTCGCGTCGGCTTCCACGTCCAGCGCCTCCAGTCCTTGCGGACACGCACCGTGCACGTGCACGACGCAGTCGCGCAGGGCGCTGGCCAGCGGGGCGTGGGCGACGATCAGGATGCCGGGCATCGGGAGGTGGGCTGGAAGACGGCGGAAGGTCGATTTTAGCTGCAATGCAGCATCAGAACGCGACCGGTCAACGCTCCGGCAAGCGGATCGACGTGGTGAAGCTGCGCGCCGCGTCGTCCTGGTAGTGCGCGCTGGCGGCCAGCGCGGTGGCCTGGTAGACCTGGCTGCCCTGCGCGAACAGCACGATGTGCTCGCGCACCGCGCCGCCGCGCGGGTCGCGGCCGGCCACGTCCATTTCGACCGCGTCGGCCAGTCCGGGCGTGGCGTGGTCGACCGCGCTGGCGTGCACCGCGGTGGCCTGGCCGTGCACATTGGCCAGCGCCGCGTCGCGCAGCGTGGCCAGCGCCGGCGCCACGCGCGCGGCGCTGCCGACGTCGGCGTGGGCCAGCGCGAAGGTCATGCCCGAGGCCACGCAGCCGGTCATGCTCATCGTCACGCGCTGCTCGCCGAGCATGACCGGCTGCGTGAGTTGCTGCGGCTTGCACGGGAAAGTCAGCAGCAGGTCGGTGCCTTTGGGCCGCGCCTCGCGCCAGTCCAGCGCGGGTGAGCACGCGCCGAGCAGCAGCGCGCCTCCCAGCAGCACAACAAAACGCGAGGTTCGCTTGGCTTGCCGCATCGGCTTTGGTGAAGAATCGGACATGGAACGGATTATCGGCGCCGCGGGTTCAGCGCGCCGGGGAGGATCGTGATGTCGACAGGACTGCGTTCGAAAACCCGCGCCGTGGTCGCGGCGCTGGCACTGCTGGTGGCGGCCGCCGCCGCGCACGCCGACACCGTGCTGCCGGCGGCGCATGACCTGCGCGCCAGCGCGGCGCGTGCCGCGGCGCGCGGCGAACCGCTGGTGCTGCTGTTCAGCCTGCCCGACTGCCCGTATTGCGAGGCGGTGCGCGCGAGCACCTATCGCTGGCTGCTGCGCGACGGCCGCGCCGTCGAGCAGCTCGAGATGCGCGACGACGCCGCGGTGCGCGATTTCGCCGGAGCGCCGACCAGCGGCGCCGAACTGGCGCGGCGCCTGCACGTGAAGCTGGCGCCGACGGTGCTGTTCGTCGGCCCCGGCGGCCGCGAGCTGGCGCCGCGGCTGATTGGCGCCGGCGTGCCGGATTACTACAGTGGTGAAGTCGACGACGCGCTGGGCGCCGCGCGACAGGCCCTGCGCGGCGGCGGCTGAGCATACTACCGGCAGTATATGTATACTGTGCCGGGTATAAAGGCGGGGCAGATCGTCTCGCCGACAACAAACAACGATAGAGGTCTAGCGATGAAGTTTCCCGCGTTGAGACGCACGGCGGGCGCGCTGCTCGCGCTGGCTCTGGCGTGGCCGGCATGGTCGCAGGCGCGCCCGCTCGATTTTGCGCAGGCGGTCGAACTCGCGTTGCACCAGAACCCCGACCTGCGCTCGGTCCAGGCGCAGATCGCGCAGGCCCGCGCCGGCGTCGCGCAGGCGCGCGGCGCGCGCCTGCCGCGCATCAGCGTCAGCGTCGGCGCCACGCGCACCAACGACGCGCTGAACGCCTTCGGTCTGAAGCTGGCGCAGCGCGGCGCGACCTTCAACGATTTCGGCGCCGGCCAGTTCAACCCGGCGCTGCCCGGCGTGCTCGACATCGCACCGACCAACCTGAACCATCCGGCCGCGGTCAACGATTTCAGCTCGCGGCTCGAGGCGCAACTGCCCCTGTATACCGGCGGCAAGCTCGAAGGCTATATGCGCCAGGCGCACGCCATGCTGCTGGCCGCGCAGGCCGGCGACCGCGCCGCGCGCCAGGCCATCGTCGACCACGTGCTGCAGGCCTACGACGGCGTGCTCACCGCGCGCGCCTACCGCGACGTCGCGGCCAAGGCGCTGGTCGCCGCGCGCAGCCAGCTCGACATGGTCGACAACCTGTACCGGCAGGGCGTGGTGCTCAAGAGCGACGTGCTCGCGGCCCAGGTCAACCTGGAGAACGTGCAGGTGCAGCAGGACCAGGCCGCCGACATGGAAGCGCAGGCTATGGACGGGTTGCACGTCGTGCTCGGCCTGCCGCTGGACGAGCCGCTCGAGCTGGGCGCGCCGGTGTCGGTGGCGATGCCCGCCGGCACGCCGGCCGCCTGGCTCGGCGACGCGGTGCAGGACAACCCTCGCATCGTCGCGCTGCGCGAGCAGGTCGCCGCCGCCGGCGGCCAGGTCGAGGCCGCTCGCGCCGACCTGTATCCGCAGCTCGGCGCGATGGCGCGTTTCGAGACCCACGACCCCAACGCCGGCTTCGCCGCGCACAGCTACACGGTCGGCGCGCAGCTGACGTGGAACGTGTTCGACGGTGGCGTCACCCGCCACGCGGTCGACCAGGCCGCCGCCGCACGCGACGCGCTGCAGCTCAAGCTGCAGTCGGCGCGCGACCAGCTGGCCATGCAGATCCAGGACGCCTACCGCCGGGCGCGGCTGGCCGACGGCCAGATCAAGGGCCGCGAGCTCGCGGTGCAGCAGGCCGCCGAGGCCGAGCGCATCGTCGCGCGGCGCTACGCCGACGGCGTCGGCACGCTGCTCGAGCTGCAGGGCGCGCAGGCCATGCTCGACAAGGCGCGCGCCGACCTGGTGCTGGCGCGCAGCACCGCGACCACCCAGCGCGCCGCGCTGCTGCTGGCGCTGGGGCGGCTCGATGCCGGCGCCGCGCAGCCGCGCTGAGCGTCGTCGCGCGCCGCCACCGCGAACCCATTCCGCATTCCACGACATTCCCGCCGAGACCACCATGAACCCCATTCAACTGCCGGCCGTGTTGCGGCCGCTCGCGTTCTCACTCGCCGCCGCGCTGCTCGCCGGCTGCGGCCATCACGACGGAGCGCCGCCGGCGGTCGCACCGCGCGCGGTGGCCGCCGCGACGGTGCAGCTCGCCGCGCGCGACGCCACCCAGCGCACGCTGCTGTCCGGGGTCGTGATGTCGAGCAACCAGGTTCAGGTCGCGTCGCGGCTGATGGGTTACATCCGCACCGTCGACGTGCACGAGGGCCAGCGCGTGAAGGCCGGCCAGCTGCTGCTGCAGGTCGACCCCAGCGACATCCAGGGCATGGTCGCGCAGGCGCGCTCCGGCCTGGCGCAGGCGCAGGCCAACCTGGTCGACGCGCAGGCCGACTACGAGCGCTTCGGCAACCTGTACAAGGCCGACGCGGTGACGCGCCAGCAGTGGGACGGCATCCAGCTGCGCTACAAGGTCGCGCAGCAGCAGGTCGCCGCGGCGCGCGCCGGCTACGCCAGCGCGACCGCGCAGATGCGCTACGCCAGCGTGACTTCGCCGATCGCCGGCGTCGTCGTGCAGAAGATGGCCAATCCCGGCGACCTCGCCGCGCCCGGGCGCCCGCTGCTCGTCGTCGAGGGCGAGGGACGGCTGCAGGTGCAGGTGCAGGCGCCGGCCGAGGTCTGGGACCACGTCCACGTCGGCGACACGGTTCCGGTCTACGCCGCGGCGCGTGAAGTCGCCGGACGCGTCGCCGAGGCGGTTCCGGTGGCCGACCCGATGAGCCACACGCATACCGTGAAGATCGACCTGCCGGCCGACGCTGGCCTGGCCAGCGGAACCTTCGTTCGCGCCGGCTTCGCGCTGGGCAACGCACCGCAGCTGCGCGTGCCGGCCGCCGCGGTTGTCGAGCGCGCCGGCATGCGCGGCGTGTTCGTCGTCGACGCCGACGGCATCGCCCACTTCCGCCTGGTGCGGCTGGGCGCCGCCGGCGGCGACATGGTCGACGTGCAGGCCGGGCTGCGCCCCGGCGACACCGTCGTCACCAGCCACCTCGACGAGGTCGGCAACGGCGTGAAGATCGTCGGAGGCCAACGTGGCTGAGCACAATGTCGCGATGAACAGTGCCGGGCGGCTGGCGCGTGCCTTCATCAGATCGAAGATCACCGCGCTGATCATGCTCGCGCTGACCCTGACCGGGGTCCTCGCGCTGCTGGTGACGCCGCGCGAATACAACCCGCAGATCGTCGTCCCGGCGGCCAACATCATCGTCGCCAAGCCCGGCGCCGGGCCGGCCGAGATCCACGACCTGGTCGTCAAGCCGCTCGAGGCGATCATGGCGTCGATGTCGGGGGTCGACCACACCTACGGCTACGCGACGCATGACTTCGGCGTCGTCACCGTGCAGTTCAAGGTCGGCGAGGACCAGCAGAAGAGCCTGGTGAAGATCTACAACCAGGTCATGCAGAACCTCGACCGCATCCCGCCCGGCGCGATGCAGCCGCTGGTCAAGCCGATCGACGTCGACGACGTGCCCATCCTGACGCTGACGCTGAGCTCGAGCACGATGGGCCAGGGCGAGCTGCGCGGCGTCGCCACCAAGCTGCTGAGCCATTTGCGCAACGTTCCCGGCGTGTCGTTCAGCGAGGTCGTCGGCGGCGCGCCGCGCGCGGTCAACGTCTGGATCTCGCCGGCCAAGCTCGCCGCCAGCGGCATCGCGCTGCAGCAGGTCGACCAGATCCTGCGCGGCAGCAACGCCGCGGCGCCGCTGGGCAACGTGGTCGACGCCGACCGCGTCACGCCGGTGCGCATCGACAGCTTCCTCGGCGACGCGCGCCAGGTCGGCGACATCCTCATCGGCGCGCCTCACGGCAAGCCGGTCTACCTGAAGGACGTCGCTCGCGTCGTCGACGGCCCGGCCGAGGTCGACAGCCTGTCGCACTTCGCCTGGGGCCCGGCGGCGAGCGGCGAGCCGAGCGGCCACGAGCGCAGCGCCGTCACGCTGGCCATCGCGAAGAAGGCCGGCACCAACGCGGTGGTCGTCGTCGACGCGGTGCTGAGCAAGCTGCATACCCTCGAGTCGTGGGCGCTGCCGCAAGGCGTGCAGGTCACCGTCACGCGCAACGACGGCGCCAAGGCCGACGGCGCGGTCAACACGCTGGTCGAGCACCTCGGCGTGGCCATCGTCAGCGTCTCGCTGCTGCTGTGGCTGTTCCTGGGCTGGCGCGAGGCCGGCATCGTCACGCTGACCGTGCCGCTGACGCTGTTCGCGGTGATCACCGTCGACCTGATCGTCGGCGAGACGATCAACCGCATCACGCTGTTCGCGCTGATCCTGTCGCTGGGCCTGCTCGTCGACGGCGCCATCGTCGTCATCGAGAACATCCACCGTCACCTGCACCACGGCCCGGTCGGCGATTTCGAGCGCACCGTGGTGCATGCGACCAACGAGATCGGCAACCCGACCAATATGGCCACGCTGGCGGTGATCCTGGCTTTCGTGCCGATGGCCTTCGTCAGCGGCATGATGGGTCCGTTCATGCGCCCGATCCCGGTCAACGTGCCGGTGGCGATGATCGCGTCGCTGCTGCTGGCCTACACCGTGGTGCCGTGGGCGGCGCGCGCGTGGCTGTCGAAGAAGGCCGCGCGCGACGCGCTCGCCCACAGCGAGCCGCTGGAGGAGGAGGAGGGCGAGCGCCACACGCGCCAGCCCGACCGTCTGCACGCGGCCTATCTGAAGCTGTTCGGCCCGCTGCTCGCGCAACGCGGCCGGCGCAACGCGATGCTCGCGCTGGTGTTGCTGCTGCTGCTCGCGGCGATGCTGATGCCGGCGTGGCAGTTCATTCGCCCGTCGGGCATGAACGGCCCGCTGTCGGCGCTGGGCGTCGAGCTGAAGATGCTGCCCAACGACAACACCAACAGCTTCCTGGTCGAGGTCGACACCCCGGCCGGATCCTCGCTGGAGCACACCGACGCGGTCGCGCGGGCGGTCGGCGACGTGCTCGCGCGCACGCCGGAAGTGGTCGACTACCAGACCTACGTCGGCCTGGCCGCGCCGATCGATTTCGCCGCGCTGGTGCGCGGCGACATGCTCAAGCGCGGCGACAACTTCGCCCAGATCCGCGTCAACCTGACCCCGAAGGACGAGCGCTCGACGCCGTCGCACGCCATCGTGCAGCGGCTGTACGCGCAGCTGGCGCCGGTGCGCGCGCGCTACGCCGCCACCTCGATCAAGCTCTACGAGACGCCGCCGGGGCCGCCGGTGCGCTCGCAGGTGATGGCCGAGCTGTACGGGCCGTCGTACGCGACGCTGCGCGGCGTGGCCAAGGAAGTGCTCGGCGACTTCGACCACACCTACGGCCTGATGAACCAGGACGACTCGGTGACCGCGACCACCGACGAATACCGCATCGTGATCGACCGCGCCAAGGCGGCGCAGTCGGGCATCGTGCCGGGGCAGGTGATCCAGCTGCTGCACGGCTACGTTTCCGGCATGCAGGTCGGCGCGGTGCACGAGGCCGGCGCCGACGAGCCGGTGGCCATCGACGTGCGCGTGGCGCGCGCCGAGCGGCAATCGCCGCAGCAGCTGCTCGACATGCCGATCCAGGCCGCCGGCGGGCGCATCGTGCCGCTGGCGGCGATCGCGCGCGTCGAGCGCACCGGCCTGGCCAAGCCGATCTACACCCGCGACCAGCACCCGGTGGTCTACGTCGGCGGCGAGATGGCGCGTTCCAGCCCGGTTTACGCGACGCTGAGCCTGAACGGCCGCCTCGACGGCCATGCGCTGCCCGACGGCACCGTGCTGCGCACCGGCAACCTCGGCTTCACCGCGACGCCGCCGTCGGACCTGAAGGGCTACCAGCTGCTGTGGGGCGGCGAGATGCGGCTGACGCTCGACGTGTTCCGCGACCTCGGCTCGGCGTTCATCGTCGCGCTGGTGTTCATCTACCTGCTGCTCGTCGCCTACTACCGTTCGTTCATGCTGCCGGTGATCGTGATGGGCGCGATTCCGCTGACGCTGATCGGCGTGTTCCCCGGGCACTGGCTGACCCATCAGGCGTTCACCGCGACGTCGATGATCGGCGTCATCGCGCTGGCCGGCATCGTCGTGCGCAATTCGCTGCTGCTGATCGACTTCATCCTCGACTACCGCGCACGCGGCTTCAGTCTCGAGGAGTCGGTCGCGCAGGCCGGTGCCGTGCGCCTGCGTCCTATCCTGCTGACCGCGCTGGCGATCATGTTCGGCTCGGCCATCATGATCACCGACCCGGTGTTCGGCGGCCTCGCGGTATCGCTGATCTTCGGCACGCTGCTGTCGACGCTGCTGACCCTGATCGTGATCCCGCTGATTTACTACATCTGGCAGATCCGCTTCGTCATTCCGCGCGCCGCGCGTCCAGCCTGATCCCCACGGAGAAAAGACCATGACCATCGAACGTTACATCCGCGTCTTCGCCGGCAGCTTCGTGCTGCTGTCGCTGCTGCTCGGCGTCGACGCCAGCCCGCTGTTCGTGTCGCGCTGGTTCCTGTGGCTGGCCGCCTTCGTCGGCGCCAATCTGCTGCAGTTCGGTTTCACCAATTTCTGCCCGATGGCGCTGATCCTGAAAAAACTCGGAGTTCCGGAATCGCGCCTGTCGTGCGGGAACTGAAGCCCTCCCGCCATGCTCTACAGGGCAGGGCACGCGCAGCGACGCGTGCCCGGGGCGTGATCCCGGGGGAACCCGGGATCGCGGCATTTCACCCTTGTGGGTAACATCAGCAAGGAATTGGATGATGAGCAAAACGCGCCAGAAACCGAAATCCCCCGAGCCAGGAGAGCATGTGATGTCCGTACTGACCAACGAAGCGTCGCGCACCGACATTCTGAACCGTCTCAAGCGCGCCGAAGGTCAGTTGCGCGGCGTGCAACGCATGATCGACGAGGGCGAGCCGTGCCTGAAGGTCGCGCAGCAGCTGTCGGCCGTGCGCAAGGCGCTCGACAGCACCTTCGTGCGCATGACCGTGTGCTACATCGAGCAGGAGCTCGATACCCGGCTCGACGGCAGCCCGACCGAGAAGGTCAGGCTCGAGTCGATGATGGAGGAAATGGAGACGCTGCTGGCGCGCATGACCTGACGCGCGATCCGGCGCGCGCGCTCGCCCGCGGCGCGCTCACGCGGCGGCGTCGATGATGCCGCCGCCCAGGCAGACGTCGCCGTCGTACAGCACCGCCGACTGCCCCGGCGTCACCGCCCACTGCGGCTGCTCGAAGCTCAGTGCGAAGCCGTCGGCCGGCGCTGCCGCGCCGTACTCGATGCGGCACGCGCTGTCGGCCTGACGGTAGCGCGTCTTCGCGCCGTAGCCGCGCGCCGCATCGGGCGCGCTGCCGGCCACCCAGCTGGCGTCGCCGGCGCGCAGCGTGCGCGTCAGCAGCCACGGATGGTCGTGGCCCTGCGCGACATACAGGGTGTTGTCGGCGACGTCCTTGCGCGCGACGAACCAGGGCTGCCCGCTGCCGTCGCGGCTGCCGCCCAGGCCTATGCCGCGGCGCTGCCCCAGGGTGTAGAACGCCAGCCCGATGTGCTCGCCGACGACGCGCCCGTCGGGCGTCTTCATCGGCCCGGGACGCGTCGGCAGATAGCGGTTGAGGAATTCCCGGAACGGTCGCTCGCCGATGAAGCAGATACCCGTCGAGTCCTTCTTGCGCGCGTTCGGCAGCCCGATCTCGGCGGCGATGCGGCGCACTTCGGTCTTCGGCAGCTCGCCGACCGGAAACAGCGTGCGCGCCAGCTGCGCCTGGTTGAGCCGGTGCAGGAAATAGCTCTGGTCCTTGCCCGGATCCAGCCCGCGCAGCAGCTGCCAGCCGGCGTCGGTCTCGCGCACCCGAGCGTAATGCCCGGTGGCGATGCGCTCGGCGCCGAGCCGCATCGCGTGGTCGAGAAAGGCCTTGAACTTGATTTCGGCGTTGCACAGCACGTCGGGGTTCGGCGTGCGTCCGGCGGCGTATTCGCGCAGGAATTCGGCGAATACACGGTCCTTGTATTCAGTGGCGAAATTGACCGCTTCGATATCGATGCCGATCAGGTCGGCGACGCTGACCGCGTCGAGCCAGTCCTGGCGCGATGAGCAGTATTCGCTGTCGTCGTCGTCCTCCCAGTTCTTCATGAACAGACCGACGACCTCGTAGCCCTGCTGCTTGAGCAGCCAGGCGCTGACCGACGAGTCGACGCCGCCCGACATGCCGACCACGACCCGGCTCATGAGCGCGCGCTCGCGTCGGTGTAGACCGCGTCCAGCGGCAGGCGGCGGCCGGCGACGTGGTCGGCGACGCATTGCCAGACCAGCGGGCTGCGGTGACGCGCGCGGCTGGCCAGCACCTCGTCGGCGGTCAGCCACACGCAGCGCACGATGCCGTCGTCGAGCTCGCGCCCGGCGATCGGCTCGCCGACGCTGCCGCGGAAGGCCAGCCGCAGATAGGTGTTGTCTTCGCCGGCGCGCGTCGTGCGCGCCAGGTAGACGCCGAGCAGCGCGTCCGGCGTGAACACGCACGCGGTCTCCTCGAGCGCCTCGCGCACGGCGCCGTCGAGCGGGGTCTCGCCGGGCTCGAGGTGGCCGGCCGGGTTGTTCAGCCGCAGGCCGTCGGGGGTGTGTTCCTCGACGAGCAGGAAGCGCCCGTCGCGCTCGACGATCGCGGCGACGGTCACGCTGGGTTTCCAGACTTGGCGCATGGGCAGCTATTCACCTGTGTGACAGCCCTACATTGTCGGTCATCGAATTCGCGCGCGCAGATATTCGCATCGCGCGGCGACAATGTTAAGTTCGGTGTCAGCCGTACCACCAAACCAAACAGAACATGAGGAGAGTCCGATGCGCATAGGCGTTCCCGCCGAAACGCTGGCTGGCGAGGCGCGCGTGGCAGCCACCGCGGAGACCGTGAAAAAGCTGGTCGCGCAAGGACACGCGCTGCTCGTGCAACGCGGCGCCGGCGTTCTCGCCGGCGTCACCGACGACGACTACGCGGCGGCCGGCGCCGAACTGGTCGACGCCGACGCCGCGCTGGGCGCCGAGCTGGTGCTCAAGGTGCGCCGCCCGCAAGCCGACGAACTCTCGCGCATGGCCCCGGGTGGCGTGCTCGTCGGCATGCTCGAGCCGCACCACGCCGAAGGCCTGCAGGCGCTGGCCGCCGCGCGCCTGAGCGCGTTCGCGCTCGAGGCGGCGCCGCGAACGACTCGCGCGCAAAGCCTCGACGTGCTGTCCAGCCAGGCCAATATCGCCGGCTACAAGGCGGTGCTGGTCGCCGCCGACCTGTACCCGCGCTTCATGCCGATGCTGATGACCGCGGCCGGCACCGTCAAAGCCGCGCGCGTGGTCGTGCTCGGCGCCGGCGTCGCCGGGCTGCAGGCCATCGCCACCGCCAAGCGCCTGGGCGCGGTGGTCGAGGCATCCGACGTGCGCCCGGCGGCCAAGGAGCAGATCGAATCGCTGGGCGCGAAATTCATCGACGTGCCCTACGAGACCGACGAGGAGCGCGAGATCGCGCAAGGCGTCGGCGGCTACGCGCGGCCCATGCCCAAGGCCTGGCTCGAGCGCCAGGCGGCGCGCGTGGCCGAGCGCGTCAAGCAGGCCAACATCGTCATCACCACCGCGCTGATTCCCGGGCGACCCGCGCCGGTGCTGGTCAGCGAGGAGATGGTGCGCAGCATGAAGGCCGGCTCGGTGATCGTCGACATGGCCGCCGCGCAAGGTGGCAACTGCACGCTGACCGAAGCCGATCGCGTCGTCGTCAAGCACGGCGTGACGCTGGCCGGGCCGACCAATCTGCCGGCGCAAGTCGCAGCCGATGCGTCGGCGCTGTACGCGAGAAACGTGTTTGATTTCCTCAAGCTGATCCTCGACAAGGAAGGTGCATTCCACGTCGACCTGAACGACGACATCGTCGCCGCGTGCCTGATGTGCGCCGACGGCGAAATCAAGCGCAAGTAATTCACGGAGACGCTCATGCATGAAATCTCGCCGCTGCTCGTGAACCTCACGATTTTCGTCCTGGCGATTTACGTCGGATACCACGTGGTGTGGACCGTGACGCCGGCCCTGCATACTCCGCTGATGTCGGTCACCAATGCGATCTCGGCGATCATCGTGGTCGGCGCGATGCTGGCCGCCGGCCTGACCGTAACTCCGCTCGGACGTGCGATGGGCATGCTCGCGGTGGCAATGGCGTCGGTCAACATCTTCGGTGGCTTCCTCGTCACGCGCCGCATGCTCGGCATGTTCAAGAAAAAGGACAAGGTCGTCGCTGCGCGCAGCGAATGAACCTGCGCCCCTCCTGCAAGGATTCGTCATGACCCTGAGCATGAATCTGGTCACCCTGCTTTATCTGATCGCGTCGGTATTCTTCATCCAGGCGCTCAAAGGCCTGTCGCACCCGGCGTCGAGCCGTCGCGGCAATCTGTTCGGCATGATCGGCATGACCATCGCGGTGCTGACCACCGCGGCGCTGGTGGTCAAGATCGGTGGTTCCGCCGGCGTGGCCGGACTCGGCTACGTGCTGCTCGCGCTGCTGGTCGGCGGCGCGATCGGCGCAGTGATGGCCAAACGCGTGCAGATGACCAAGATGCCCGAACTGGTCGCGTTCATGCACAGCATGATCGGCCTGTCGGCGGTGTGCATCGCGGTGGCCGAAGTCGCCGAGCCGCACGCCTTCGGCATCGTCGCCGCGGTCGGCCAGCCGCTGCCCTACGGCAATCGCGTCGAACTGTTCATCGGCGCGATCGTCGGTGCGATCACGTTCAGCGGCTCGGTGATCGCCTTCGGCAAGTTGTCGGGTAAATACAAGTTCCGCCTGTTCCAGGGCGCTCCGGTGCGCTTCCCCGGCCAGCACTGGCTCAACCTGGCGGTCGCGCTGAGCACGCTGGGCTTCGGCATCGCGTTCTGGGCCGGCGCGCAGTGGACTCCGTTCGTGCTGATGCTGGCGCTGGCGTTCGCGTTGGGCGTGCTGATCATCATCCCGATCGGCGGTGCCGACATGCCGGTGGTCGTGTCGATGCTCAACAGCTATTCGGGCTGGGCCGCCGCCGGCATCGGTTTCTCGCTCGAGAACAGCATGCTGATCATCGCCGGATCGCTGGTCGGCTCAAGCGGCGCGATCCTGTCCTACATCATGTGCCGCGCGATGAACCGCTCGTTCTTCAGCGTGATCCTCGGCGGCTTCGGTGCCGCGCCCGGCACCGAGGCTGCGGGCGACGGCGCGCAGCGCAGCGCCAAGTCGGGCAGCCCGGACGACGCCGCGTACATCCTGGGCAACGCCGAGACGGTGATCATCGTTCCGGGCTACGGCCTCGCGGTGGCGCGCGCGCAGCACGCACTGAAGGAACTCGCGCTCAAGCTCGGCGAACGCGGCGTGAGCGTCAAGTACGCGATCCACCCCGTGGCCGGGCGCATGCCCGGACACATGAACGTGCTGCTGGCCGAAGCCGAAGTGCCGTACGACCAGGTGTTCGAGATGGACGACATCAACCCCGAGTTCGCGCAGGCCGACGTCGCCGTCGTGCTCGGCGCCAACGACGTCGTCAACCCGGCGGCACGCAACGATCCGAAGTCGCCGATCGCCGGCATGCCCATCCTCGACGCCTGGCGCGCCAAGACGGTGATCGTCAACAAACGCTCGATGGCCACCGGCTATGCCGGTCTCGATAATGACCTGTTCTACATGGATAAAACCATGATGGTGTTCGGCGACGCGAAAAAGGTCATCGAGGACATCACCAAGGCTGTCGAATAGCGCTGAAGGCGTGCTTGATCTGAAAAGGGGCCGCCGCCGTGCGGTCTTTTTTCATGGCCGTTGTTTCGATTATGATGGCGCCTGCGAGTTCGCGTACCCATTTAACGCCGGAGGCCACCATGTCGTCTTATAAGGATCTGCTCAACCAAATCGAGGCTCTGAAGCAGCAGGCCGAGTCCCAGCGCAAGGCGGAAATTGCCAGCGTTGTCGCCGATATTCGAGCCAAAATGCAGGAGTACGGCATCACGCTGACCGATCTGGGCAGCTCGCGCAGCTCGCGCACGAAGGGCACGACGGTGGCCGCGAAATATCGCCATCCGAAGACCGGCGAGACCTGGACCGGTCGCGGCAAGATGCCGAAGTGGCTGGCGGCCGAAGTCGCCACCGGCAAGCGCAAGGAAGATTTCCTGATCGTCTGAATTTGTGTCGGCGCCATCGGTGCAGCATCCCTGGGGATGCTGTTCAGGGCGCGGGTGGCGCCCGTTTTGACCCGAACGCTTCGCGGCGGTGGCTGGCGGGCGCGCCGCGCGTGTTCTGAACAACATCCCTAGAATGGGCGGCTTAACCCCGAGATCCCATTCAATGGCCGCCGACGCAACCCAGCCCCTGGTCGAATTCGACGCCGTCGATTTCGCCTACGGCACGCGTGCCGTGCTCGCCACGGTCACGCTGCGCGTGATGCCGGGTGAAGTCGTCGCCGTGATGGGCGCCTCGGGCGGCGGCAAGACGACGACGCTGCGCCTGATCGGTGGTCAGCTGCGCGCCAGCGCAGGCGTCGTGCGCTTCGACGGCCACGACGTCGGCCGCATGACTCATGCCGAGCTCTATGCGGCGCGCCGCAGGATGGGCATGCTGTTCCAGATGGGCGCGCTTTTTACCGACCTGAGCGTCTTCGACAACGTTGCCTTCCCGCTGCGCGAGCACACCGATCTGCCCGAATCGATGATTCGCGATCTGGTGCTGATGAAGCTCAACGCGGTCGGGCTGCGCGGCGCACGCGACCTCTACCCCAGCGAGCTTTCGGGCGGCATGGCGCGGCGCGTCGCGATGGCGCGCGCCGTGGCGCTGGACCCGGCGCTGGTCATGTACGACGAGCCGTTCGCCGGCCTAGACCCGATCGCGCTGGGCATTTCGGCGCGCCTGATCCGCAACCTCAACGACGCGCTGGGGCTGACCAGCATCATCGTGTCGCACGACGTCGACGAGACTTTCGCCATCGCCGACCGCGTGTTCGTGCTCGGCAACGGAACGCTGATCGCGGAGGGCTCACCGGCCGAGCTGCGCGCCAGCGACAACGCGCTGGTGCGCCAGTTCGTGCGCGGCGAACCCGACGGCCCGGTGCGCTTCCACTATCCCGCGCCCGACGTCGCCAGCGATCTGCTCGGGGCGGAGCGCCAGGTGCAACAGGGCGCTGGGGGGCAACAGCGATGAACGCGATGCTCGCGTTGCTGGCCGTGGTCGGCGCGCGCACGCGCCGCATGCTCGCCGATCTCGGTTACGGGCTGCGGCTGTTCGTGCGGCTGCTGGTCTTGTTGCCCGGTGCGCTGCGGCGGCTGCAGCTGGTGCTGCAGCAGGTTTTCTTCCTCGGCAACTATTCGCTGTCGATCATCGCGGTATCGGGACTGTTCGTCGGTTTCGTGCTCGGGCTGCAGGGCTACTACACGCTGGCGCGTTATGGCGCGGCGAATTCGCTGGGCCTGGTCGTCGCGCTTTCGTTGGTGCGCGAGCTCGGCCCGGTGGTCACCGCGCTGCTGTTCGCCGGGCGCGCCGGTACGTCGCTGACCGCCGAGATCGGACTGATGAAGGCGGGCGAGCAACTCGCCGCGATGGAGATGATGGCGGTCGACCCGATCGCGCGCGTGCTGGCGCCGCGCATGGCCGCCGGCATCATCGCGATGCCCTTGCTGGCCGCGGTGTTCAGCGCGGTCGGCATCATCGGCGGCTACGTCGTCGGCGTGCTGCTGATCGGCGTCGACTCCGGAGCCTTCTGGTCGCAGATGCAGAGCGGCGTCGACGTGTTCGCCGACGTCGGCAACGGTGTGATCAAGAGCGTCGTGTTCGGCGTCGCGGTCACCTTCATCGCGCTGTACCAGGGCTGGCGCTCGCAGCCGACGCCCGAGGGCGTGTCGCGCGCGACCACGCGCACCGTCGTGTTGGCGTCGCTGACCGTCCTCGGTCTGGATTTCATGTTGACCGCGCTGATGTTCAGCACTTGACGGAAACGGTCGATCAGGAGGCACTATGCAGAACAAATGGATCGACGCTTGGGTCGGGCTTTTCGTCGTCGTCGGCGCCGCGGCGCTGCTGTTCCTGGCGCTGAAGGCCGGCAACTTGCTGAGCCTTAATTTCGCGCCGACCTACGACGTCGTCGCCCAGTTCGACAACATCGGCGGGCTCAAGCCCGATGCGCCGGTGAAAAGCGCCGGCGTCGTCGTCGGCCGCGTCGCGCGCATCGATTTCGACAACAATACGTTCCAGGCCAAGGTCACGCTGGCGCTCGACAAGCGCTTCCTGTTCCCGACCGACACGTCGGCCAAGATCCTCACCTCGGGTCTGCTTGGCGACCAGTACATCGGCCTGGAGCCGGGTGGCTCGGAAAAGAATCTACACAATGGCGACAGGATCCAGAACACGCAATCGGCGATCGTGCTGGAAAATCTGATCGGGCAATTTCTCTACAACAAGGCGGCGTCTTCCGGCGCAGCCAAATAACTTCCCGCACACTGATGGTGGACACACTTCGTTGGCGTTCCTGCCTGCTCGGCGCCGTGCTGCTGCTCGGCGGCTGCGCCAGCGCGCCTCACTCGCCCGACCCGCACGATCCGTTGCAGGGCTACAACCGCGCGATGTTCGGCTTCAATGAAAAGGTCGACAAGGCCGTCACGCGCCCGCTGGCCGTCGCCTACAAGAACGTGACGCCGACTCCGTTGCGCCGTGGAATCGGCAATTTCTTCGGCAACCTCGGCGACGCGTGGTCGGCGGTCAACGACTTGCTGCAGCTGCACGTGGGCTACGCCGCCAACGACCTGCTTCGCGTCGAAGTCAACACCTTCTTCGGCATCGGCGGCACCATCGACATCGCCAGCGAAATGGGCCTGTACCGTCATCCGAACGATTTCGGACTGACGCTGGCGCGCTATGGCGTCGCCTCCGGCCCGTATTTCGTGCTGCCGGTGCTTGGCCCAAGCACGATACGCGACAGCGGCGGTGCCGTGGTCGACGATTACCTGTACGCGCCATTGCCGCGGCTGACCAGCGACGTGGCCCTGCGCAACAGCGCCACTGCGCTCAACCTGGTGCAGCACCGCGCGTCGCTGCTGGCGACGACCGACCTGCTTGAGAGCATCGCGATCGACCCCTATGTATTCACGCGCGACGCCTATTTGCAGCGGCGCGACACGCGAGCACACGCCGTGCGCTCGATCGGCGTGCTGACGCCGCCCGACGACGCCGGCGGCGAGTGACTCGCCTACGACTGGAGAATTCGATGCCCAACCCCTTGCGATCCATCCTGTTCGCCGCCGTGCTGCCGCTGCTGGCGCCGGCCGCGTCGGCAGCGGCCGCGCCCAACGCGGCGGTCGCCGCCGCTTCCTCTCCGGTGGCCGTCGTGCACGAGCTGACCGATTCGGTCATGCACGCGGTGCGCGCCGACCCCGAACTGCGCGCCGGCAATCCGCAGAAGATCGCGCAGATGGTCGAAACCAAGATCCTGCCCTTCGTCGACTTCCGCGAAATGACCGCGTCGGCCGTCGGGCGCTTCTGGCGCCAGGCCAGCGCGCAGCAGAAGGAGCAGCTGCAGGCCCAGTTCAAGCAGCTGCTGATCCATACCTACGCCGGCGCGGTCAAGCGCGTGCGCGACCAGCAGGTGCGCTTCCTGCCGCTGCGCGCCGACCCCGGCGCGACCAGCGTCGTCGTGCGCACGCGCGTGATCGACCAGGGCGACGTGATCCAGATCGATTACCGGATGATCAAATCCGACTCAGGCGCGTGGAAGATTTCCGACGTCAACGTGATGGGCGTGTGGCTGGTCGACAACTACCGCGGCGTGTTCGCGCAGGAAATCGGCCAGAAGGGAATCGACGGCCTGATCAAGACGCTGGAACAGCGCAACCAGGCGCTGGCCGCGGGCACGGGTCAGTGACCATGGCCGGCGCGCGCTACGTGCTGCCCGATCGGGTCACGCTGGACGAGGCCGCCGCGGTGCGCGCGCAGGCGCTGGCCGCGCTGCGCGCCGCCGCGCCGCAAGGGCCGTGGGAAATCGACGCCGGCGCGCTGGCGAGCTTCGATTCGTCGTGTCTGGCGCTGCTGCTCGAGCTGCGCCGCGCCGCCGCGGTCGTGCGGCTGCATGCGGCGCCGCCGCGGCTGGCGCAGCTCGCGCGCGCCTATGGGGTGGAGTTCGTCATCGATGGTTGATGCGGTGCGTTTCGACGGCGTGGTCAAGCGCTTCGGCGCCCACGCCGCGGTCGACGGCGTCGATTTCGGCATCGACGAAGGCGAGTTCTTCGCCTTGCTCGGCGCCAACGGCGCCGGCAAGACAACGTTGATCAGCATGCTCGCCGGCCTGGCGCGGCCCAGCGCCGGCTCGATCCGCGTGCTCGGCGTCGACGTCGTCGCCGAGCCGCTGCGCGCGCGGCGCCTGCTCGGCGTGGTGCCGCAGGAGCTGGTGTTCGACCCCTTCTTCACGGTGCGCGAGGCGCTGCGACAGCAATCGGGCTATTTCGGGCTGGGGCGCAACGACGCCTGGATCGACGAGCTGCTGCACCACCTGGGGCTGAGCGCGCAGGCCGAGCAGAACATGCGCACGCTGTCGGGCGGCATGAAGCGCCGCGTGATGGTCGCGCAGGCGCTGGTGCACCGGCCCCCGGTGATCGTGCTCGACGAGCCGACCGCCGGCGTCGACGTCGAGTTGCGGCAGAGCCTGTGGCAGTTCATCACCGGCCTGAACCGGCAGGGGCATACCGTGCTGCTGACCACGCACTACCTCGAAGAGGCCGAAACGCTGTGCAGCCGCATCGGCATGCTCAAGCTCGGCCGCCTGGTCGCGCTCGACAAGACCCACGAGCTGCTGGCGCGTTTCGCGTCGACGCAGCTGCTGTTCCGCGTCGTGCGCGGCGAGCCGCCGGCGCAGCTGGCGTGCAGGACCGAGGGCGCGCGGCTGGCGTGCACGGTGCGCGACGCCGCGCAGGTCGAGGCGGCGCTCGCCGGCTTGCGCGAAGCCGGCTGCGAGATCGACGAGCTCGAAGTGCGCCGCGCCGACCTCGAGGATGCCTTCCTGCAGCTCGCCGGCCGCGGCGCGGCGCGCGAGCGGGAAAGGGACGCGGCATGAACGCGAGCGGACGGCCACAGCAGGCGCGGCCTGGCTTCGCCCGCGCTTACTGGAGCGGCGGCGTGTGGTCGCTGCTGCGCAAGGAAGTGCTGCGCTTCTGGACAGTCGGGCTGCAGACGCTGGGCGCGCCGATGGTCAGCAGCCTGCTTTACCTGCTGATCTTCTCGCACGCGATTTCGGGTCATGTGCGTATGTTCGGCCGCGTGCCGTACACCAGCTTCCTGATTCCGGGGCTGGCGATGATGAGCGTGCTGCAGAACGCGTTCGCGAACACGTCCTCGTCGCTGATCCAGTCCAAGATCACCGGCAACCTGGTCTTCATGCTGCTGTCGCCTCTTCGTGCCGGCGAGATGTACATTGGCTACGTCGGCGCCTCGGTCGCCCGCGGCCTCGGCGTCGGCGGCAGCCTGCTCGCCGTCGCCTGGCTGTTCGTGCCGCTGCAGTTCTCGCACCCCTTGTGGATCATCGTGTTCGCGCTGCTCGGCGCGTCAATGCTTGGCGCGCTCGGGCTGATCGCGGGGATCTGGGCCGAGAAGTTCGACCAGATGGCGGCGTTCCAGAACTTCCTGATCGTGCCGGCGACCTTCCTGGCCGGTGTGTTCTACTCGGTCAACGCGCTGCCGCCGTTCTGGATGGTGGTGTCTCACTTGAACCCCTTTTTCTATCTGGTCGACGGTTTCCGCTACGGCTTCTTCGGCGCGTCGGATGTGTCGCCGTGGATGTCCCTGCTCGCGGCAATGCTCGGCAATGCCGTGTGCGGCGGCATCGCGCTGAACTGGCTGCACCGCGGCTACAAACTGCGTTACTGAAGCGATGGATACGACCCCCCCGACCCCCGAGCAGCTGCGCGCCTTGATCGCCGCCGGGCTCGAATGCACGCGGCTCGACGTCGACGGCGACGGCCGCCACTATTTCGCCACCATCGTCAGTCCGGCCTTCGCCGGGCTGAATCGGCTGGCGCGCCACCGCCTGGTCTACGGCGTGCTCGGCGAGCGCATGCGCGAACAGGTGCACGCGCTGTCGATGCGCACCTACGCGCCGGGCGAAGCGATCGCCGACTGACGATTTCCCTTTTCATGGACAGACTTCGTATCCACGGCCAGCAGCCGTTGCGCGGCGACGTTCGCGCCAGCGGCGCGAAGAACGCCGCGCTGCCCGAAATGGCCGCCAGCCTGCTCAGCGCGCAGGCGGTCGAGCTCGACAACGTGCCGCAACTGATGGACGTGCGCACGCTCGGCGCGCTGCTCGGCGGCATGGGCGTGCGCGTCGCGCGCGACGGCGCGCGCGTGCGCCTGCAGGCCGACGCGGTGCACGACTGCGTCGCGCCCTACGAGCGCGTGAAGACCATGCGCGCCAGCATCCTGGTGCTGGGCCCGCTGCTGGCGCGCTTCGGCCACGCCCGCGTGAGCCTGCCCGGCGGCTGCGCGATCGGCGCCCGTCCGGTCGACCAGCACGTCAAGGGGCTGCAACTGCTCGGCGCCAAGGTCGACATCGAGCACGGCGACATCGTCGCCAGCGTTCCCGACGGGCGGCTGCGCGGCGCGCGCATCACCACCGACATGATCACCGTCACCGGGACCGAGAACCTGATGATGGCCGCTGCGCTGGCGCAGGGCGAGACCGTGCTGGAGAACGCCGCGCAGGAGCCCGAGGTCAGCGACCTGGCCGCGCTCTTGGTCAGGATGGGCGCGCGCATCGACGGCGCCGGCACCTCGCGCATCCGCATCGAAGGCGTCGCCGAGCTCGGCGGCGCCGAGCACCGCGTCGTTCCCGACCGCATCGAGGCCGGCACCTTCCTGTGCGCGGCGCTGGCCACGCGCGGCGACGTCGTCGTGCGCGACTGCGTGCCGCGCCACCTCGACGCGCTGCTCGACAAGCTGCGCGACGCCGGCGCCGAGCTCGACTGCGGCGACGACTGGGTGCGCGTGCGCGCCGACGCGCTGCCCGGCGGGCGGCCGCGCGCGGTCTCGGTGCGCACCGGCGAATACCCCGGATTCGCCACCGACATGCAGGCCCAGTTCATGGCCGTCGACTGCGTCGCGCAAGGCGCGGCGACGCTGACCGAGACGATTTTCGAGAACCGCTTCATGCACGTGCAGGAGCTGGTGCGGCTGGGCGCCAACATCACCATCGAAGGCAACACCTGCGTCGTGCAGGGCGTCGAGCGGCTGTCGGGCGCCACCGTGATGGCCACCGACCTGCGCGCCTCGGCCGGGCTGGTCATCGCCGGGCTGGCCGCTGAAGGCGCCACCGTGATCGAACGCATCTACCACCTGGACCGCGGCTACGAGGCCATCGAGCACAAGCTCGGCGCACTCGGCGCGCGCATCGAGCGACTGCGCGCCTGAGCGCGCGAACCCGACGAGACCCGACCATGCTGACTCTCGCGCTGTCCAAGGGCCGCATCTTCGACGACACGCTGCCGCTGCTGGCGCGTGCCGGCATCACCGTCACCGAGGACCCCGACGCCACGCGCCGGCTGATCCTGCCGACCAACCGCGACGACCTGCGCGTCGTGCTGGTGCGCGCCAGCGACGTGCCGACCTATGTGCGCTACGGCGGCGCCGACTTCGGCGTCGCCGGGCTCGACGTGCTGCTCGAGGCCGACGCCACGCTGGGCGGCGACGGCCTGTACCGGCCGCTGGACCTGGGCATCGCGCGCTGCCGCCTGGCGGTGGCCACGCGCGGCGACTTCGATTACGCCCAGCGTGTGCGCCAGGGCGCGCGGCTGCGCGTGGCGACCAAATACGTGCACCTGGCGCGCGAGCACTTCGCCGCCAAGGGCGTGCACGTCGACCTGGTCAAGCTGTACGGCTCGATGGAGCTGGCGCCGCTGATCGGCATGGCCGACGCCATCGTCGACCTCGTCTCCAGCGGCGGCACGCTGAAGGCCAACGGACTGGTCGAAGTCGAGCGCATCATGGACATCTCGTCGCGACTGATCGTCAACCAGGCCAGCTACAAGACGCGCGCCGCGCAGCTGCGTCCGCTGGTCGACGCGCTGCGCGCCGCGGTGCAGGCCCAACCGGAGAACGCCCGATGAACGCCCCCCTGCAGCTGCGCCGGCTCGATACCGCCGCGGCCGACTTCGACGCCGCGTTCGACGCGCTGTTCGCCCGCATCGCCG